>Ga0182736_1002899_pt1 | contig 12212 bp, 10 predicted proteins | sample eDN5th30CKraftBY_FD_128882 | JGI IMG/M metagenome (GOLD analysis project Ga0182736, IMG submission 128882) | Enriched backyard soil microbial communities from Emeryville, California, USA - eDNA 5th pass 30_C Kraft BY (version 2) (version 2) | ecosystem: Environmental > Terrestrial > Soil >...
CGCCGCCCGCCATGATCGCCAGCGTGCCCTGCTCCGCACCGGTCGTTCCACCGGAAACGGGCGCATCGATGTGGTGGACGCCGCGCTCCGCCAGACGCATCGCGTGCTCCTGCGCTTCCGCAGGCTTGATGGAACTCATGTCGACAAGGATGGCGCCCGGCTTCAGGGCTTCCGCCACACCCTGCGAGAACAGGACATCGGTGACGATCCTGCCATTCTCCAGCATGAGAATGACCACGTCCGCATCACCGACGGCATCGGCCGCCCTGTCCGCGATGCGCGCCCCGAAAGGCGACAATGCTTCGGCTTTCTCGCGCGAACGGTTCCAGACCTTGAGCGAATAGCCCGCATCGAGCAGCCGCTTCGCCTGGCGTGATCCCATGAGACCGATGCCAAGAAACGCGACATTGAGTGAGGCGGCTGACGCCATGGGAGACTCCTGCAGGATGGCCCGCCCGATTGAGACCGGACGGACCCTTTGAACATCGGGCCTAGGCGACTGCGGAAGAGGCCTTGGGCTTCGTCAAGCGACCGAACAGCGTGCTCAGGATGGGCCCGAGGGCGAGCGCAAGGCCGATCAGCATGATCGTCGTGACGAGCCCATTCGACCAGAAGATCGAGAGTGAGCCTCGCGACATGATCATAGATTGCCGGAATGCATCTTCCGCCTTGTCGCCGAGCACCATCGCCAGGACGAGCGGTGCGATCGGATAGTCGAGCTTCTTGAACAGATACCCGACGACGCCGAAGGCGAGAGCCAGCCACAGGTCGAACGGACGCCCAGCCACCGTGTAGGCGCCGATGAAGCACACGACCACGATCACGGGGCCGATGATGGCGAAGGGAATGCGCAGGATCGAGGCGAAGAGCGGAATGGTCGCAAGAACCATGAGCACGGCCACGATGTTGCCGAGATACATGCTGGCGATCAGGCCCCAGACGAAGTCGGGGCGCTCGATGAACAGCATGGGACCCGGATTGAGGCCCCAGATCATGAGGCCCCCCATCATGACGGCCGCGGTCGCCGAACCGGGCACGCCGAGGGCGAGCATCGGCAGGATGGCGCTGCTTCCGGCGGCATGGTCCGCGGTTTCGGGTGCGACGACGCCCTCGGGCTCGCCCTTTCCGAATCCTTCCTTGCGCCGGGAAAGGCGCTTGGCCAGACCATAGCTCATGAAGGACGCCGCCGTCGGCCCACCGGGTGTCACGCCCATCCAGCAGCCGATGGCAGCGCTCCGCAGCAGCGTCACCCAGTAGCGCGGCAGAGTGGCAATCGTCTTGAGCACATCGCGCACCTTCACCCGGGCCCGGATGCCATCGAAGCGCAGCCCCTCCTCCATGGTGATCATGAGTTCACCGAGGCCGAACAGGCCGATCACCGCGATGAGGAAGCTGATGCCCGACAGAAGCTCGTTGAACCCGAAGGTCAGGCGCAGGCCGCCGGAGACCGTGTCCATGCCGACCGACGCGAAGGCGAAACCGAGGCCCATGGAGACCACGGTCTTGAACGGGGATGCGGCGCCAAGGCCGATGAAGCTGGCAAAGGCCAGGAAATAGACGGCGAAATACTCGGGCGAGCTGAACCGGAGAGCGAACTTGGCCACCCAGGTCGACAGCACGGTGATGAGGATGACGCCGACGAGCGCGCCGAAGCCGGCGGACAGGAATGCGAGCGTCAGGGCCTTTGTCGCCTGTCCCTGCCGGGCCATCGGATACCCGTCGAACGTGGTTGCGACGGACGACGGCTCGCCCGGGATGTTGAAGAGGATCGAGGTCGTCGATCCGCCGAAGAGCGCTCCCCAATACATGCTGGTGAGCAGGATGATCGCCGCCACCGGATCCATGGTGAAAGTCAGCGGCAGCAGCAGCGAAACGCCGTTCGGCGCCCCGAGACCCGGCAGAACGCCGACGAGAATGCCCAGCAGGACGCCGACCATCATCAATATGATGTGGTAGGTCGACAGCGCGACGCCGAAGCCGTGAAGGAGTGATGCGAAATTTTCCACGACCTGTCTCCGTCAGGATTGGAGGCTAGTAGATGCCGAGAGCGGCTTCGAGCGGTCCCTTCAGGATGGGTACCTGGAAGGCGAATTCGAGCAGGAGATAAAATCCCACGGCCGCGGCGATGCCTGAGGCGATGGAAACGACAGGCCGGTATTTGCCCTGCGCCCACATGACGAAGGCGAGGTACAGGGCCGTCGCCACGTAGAGACCGAGGAGAAGCGACACCACCACGAAGGCGAGCATCGGCAAGAAGAACGACGCGACGCGCATGGCCTCCTCCTTATGGAGGAAGACCGACTGCAATCCCTTCCGGCCGACAGTCGCCTGGATGATCGTGCCGACGCTCGCCGCAACGACCAGGAGCCCCATGTAGAAGGGGAAGGTTCCGGATTCCGGACCCGCATCGCCCCAGCCAATTCCGAATTCCAGAGCTCCGATCACCGCAGCAAGGCCGAGGCCCGCGGTCAAGGTGGCGGTTCCGATCTCAGCCGAATAACGAGAAATCATGACGTTGGTCCCGGTTCGATGAGTGGCGCAGAAAATCGCGGCTGGCGGAGTTGTCCTCCGCCAGCCGTGGGATGGTCGCGATTAGCGAGCGATCCAGCCTTCCTGCTCGAAGACCTTGCGGTTCTTGGCGTCATCCGCGGCGATGAAGCTCTTCAGATCCGCGCCGGCCAGGAAACGATCCGTCTGGGAGGTGCGCTCGATATATTCCTTCCACTCGGGCGTTTCGCTCACCTTCTTGAGGACGTCGGCGTAATACGCGACAGCTTCGGCAGGAACGCCGCTCGGCAGCCAGACCGTGCGCGGCATCTGGAACTGATCGATCGGAATGCCGGCTTCCTTGCAGGTCGGGATGTCGGACCAGCCCATGGTGGCGGTCACTTTGACATTGCCCTGCAGGCGCGTCGGGCTGAACACGCAGAGCGGAGTGACCGCTCCGGCCTTCCACTGGCCCGCGTTCTCGTTCGGATTGTTGGTGTTTGAATCGATGTGACCGCCCGCCAGCTGCACGCCGGCCGCACCACCTCCCTGGAAGGGGACGTAGATGAACTTGGCGCCCGTCGCGTCCTGGATCAGGCTGGTCAGGGTCTGGTCCGTGTCCTTGGACTGGCTGCCGCCCATCTTGAAGGTGTCGGGCTTCGCCTTCACGGCCTCGATATAGCTCTTGGCGTCCTTGTAGGGAGAATCCGCTTTGACCCAAAGCAGGAACTCGTCGAGAGCCATGGCGGCCACCGGGGTCAGCTCGTCGGGCTTGTAGGCGAGCTTCGCCACGTAAGGCAGAAGGTAGGCATTGTTCGTGCCGAAGGTGAGCTTATGACTGTCGCCCGCCGCGACCTTCGTATAGATGAAGCCTTCCGCGCCGCTGCCGCCGCCCTTGTTGGTGACGACAACCGACTGATCCATCAGCTTGTGCTTGGCGACGATCGACTGAACGATGCGGGCAAAGTTGTCCGTACCGCCGCCAGGCGCCGACGTAACGACGAACTCGACCGGCTTCGTCGGCTTCCAATCGGCCTGCGCCATGCCGCCGACCGTCATCGCGACGGCCGTGGCGAGCAACCATGAAGTCTTCTTAAGCATCGTTCTTCCTCCCTGTGATGTTTCCGACCGATGGCGTCGGTTCTCGGAACTGGCTGTTTAGGAATTGACCGCCGACAGTCTCGGCTGTTCGGCCTCGGAACGGCGGGTCTTCACCTCGGCGCCCATGCGAATGGCGAGCGAAAGGGCCTCACGGCTCGCGCCGAGATTGGCGATGCCCTTGCCTGCGATCTCATAGGCGGTTCCGTGCGCCGGCGTGCAGATCGGGAACTCGAAACCGCCGATCAGGGTCACGCCCCGATCGAAGCCCATCAGCTTCATGGCGATCTGGCCTTGGTCATGATACATGGTGAGAACGGCATCGAAGTCGCCGTTCTTGGCGCGCAGGAACACCGTGTCGGACGGGAACGGACCTTCGACGGTGAAGCCCTGCGCCTGCGCCTGGCGGACGGCGGGCTCAATGATGTCGATTTCCTCGGTGCCGAAGTTTCCGCCGTCGCCCGCATGCGGGTTGAGGCCTGCGACCGCGATGCGCGGCGGGTTGAAGCCAGCGGCGCGCATGCACTGATCGGCCAGGGTGAGCGACCGCAGGATCCCCTTCTCGGAGATGGCCGACGCCACCTGCGACAGTGGAATATGTGACGTGACGCGGGCATTCCAGGTCTTGCCCAGGACGTTGAACTCGCTCGCGGCGACCGATGTCTTGAGAACATCGCGCACGAAGCGGATCTCGTCGTCGTAGCCTTCGTAAGCCAGGCGCATGGCCTTCTTGTTGAAGGGCGTGAAGAACACCGCGTCCGCAAGGCCCGACTGGGCCAGCAGGAGCGCGCGCCGGAAGTTCTCGGTCGCGAACTGGCCGCCCTCGAGCGTGGCCGTGGCCGGCACGACCCGATCGGGGCTCAGATTCCTGAGGTCGACGAAAACCGGGCGCGTCGGATTTGCCGGCAGATCCCGCTCGGATCCAACGACATCCACATCGACGGCAACGCCCGCAACCTTGGCGCCCTGCTCCAGGATCCGGAGGTCACCGAAGATCACGAGGTCGGCGCCGGAGCGGAATTCATCCGCCGCGATCAGCTTGGCTGCCAATTCCGGGCTGATTCCGGCCGGATCGCCCATGGCGAACGCGACACTCGGCTTTGCTGACGGGGACGATGACGTTTGAGCGCTCACGGCAACCTCTTCTCGGGATGACGCAAGGACACTAACAGGGCTAAATTTCGTACACAAGTATTCTGCATACAGAATTTTGTTTGCGAGGAATTAGGGAAAGGTTGTATAGAGAGAACATTCCCGTCAGGACCTGTGGAAAGACGGCTTAAAGATGGAAAGAGCCATGGCATCCGAGGCTGCAAGCCTGCCGCTCGACGAACTGGATTCGCGCGGACCGATCGTCCGCCCGACCCTTCACAACGCGATCGTGGCGCGCGTCCGTGACATGATCATCGAGGGGGAACTCGCCCCCGGCACGCGGCTTCACGAGGGCAATCTCGGCAAGCTGCTCGGTGTGTCCCGGACACCCCTGAGGGAAGCCCTCAAGTTCCTCGCAAGCGAGGGCTTGCTGGAGCTTTCGCCTGGACGAGGGGCGGTGGTTCGGCAGTTCACGGCAAAAGACGTGCATGACAGCCTGATCGTCCTCGGCAACCTGGAGGGGCTCGCAGGACGATTGGCCTGTGAGCACGCCAGCGATGCCGAAATCCGCGAAGTCAGGCAGCTGCACGACCGGATGATGGAGATGTACGAAAAGCGGGACCGCCTGCCCTATTTCAAGCTCAACCAGAACATCCATTCGGCCATCCTGCGCATTTCGAAGAACGAGGCTCTGGTTTCGGTCCACAACGTCCTGCAGGCGCGACTGAAGCGCATCCGCTACATCGGCAACGAGGGGCCTGAAAAATGGGCCGGCGCCGTGGCCGACCACGAGGAGATGATCGCCGCGCTTGAAGCACGCGATGCGGACCGCCTCTCGAGGATCCTGACGGCCCATATGGAGAAGACCTGGGAGCGCGTCCGCCACGCTATCTGATAGCAGCTGCCACTGAACTTCCATTCCACACAGAGCATTCCAAAGGCCGCCACATGAGCGACGAGAGCCGCCTTCGCGAGACGATCTGCCTCTTCGGACGATCCCTGTTCGACCGCGGCCTCACGGCCGGCTCCTCGGGCAATATTTCGGTGCGCTTGAGCGACGGAGGCTGGCTTACGACGCCGACCAACAGCTCCCTGGGCTTCCTCGATCCGGCCCGATTGAGCCGGCTCGATCCCGAGGGCCGCCTCGTCTCGGGCGATGCTCCGACAAAGGAATTGCCCCTTCACACGGCGCTCTATGCGACCCGCAAGGATGCAGGCGCCATCGTTCATCTCCACTCCACCCATTCCGTCGCGGTCTCGATGCTGCCGGACGTGGATCCGGCCAATGCCCTGCCGCCCATGACCGCCTATTACGTCATGAGGGTCGGACGGACGGCACTCGTTCCCTATTATCGGCCCGGTGATCCCGCGGTTGCCGATGCGATCCGCGGGCTCGCAGGAAAGTACAGCGCCGTTCTTCTGGCCAATCATGGCCCCGTGGTGGCTGGCAAGGATCTGGAAGCTGCTGTCTACGCCACTGAAGAACTTGAGGAGACCGCGAAGCTGCGTCTTCTTCTCCACGGCCTCAATCCTCGTCTGCTGACCCGCGCGCAAGTTCGGGACCTTGTGACCCATTTCAAGCTGGATGAGGCGATCGCCGAGGAATCTCCCGACGGCACTCAGGATTGCTGTTCTGCGCCCCATCACCATTCACACAATTGCGGATGAACCGATGCCCCGTTTCTCGGCCAATCTTGGCTTTCTGTTCACTGAAGCCCCTGAAATCGAGCGGATTGGTGCCGCCGCAGCGGCAGGCTTTGAAGCCGTCGAAATGCACTGGCCCTATCAGGTGCCTGCTGCCGAGATGCGCAGCGCTCTGATCCGCAGCCAAGTCACAATGCTCGGATTGAACACGCCTGTCGGGAACGCTACGGCGGGAGATTTCGGGCTCGGAGCCCTACCTGGCCGCGAGAGCGAGTTCCAGCAGGCCGTCGATCAGGCGGTTTCGTATGGACACGCCATCGGTGCAACGGCCGTTCACTGCATGTCGGGCCTGGTCGATCCTGATGCCATCTCCGCTGCCGAACGCACGCTTGTGGCGAACCTTAAGCTCGCCGCCGACATGGCAGCACAGGCGGGCATGACGGTGCTGATCGAGCCGATCAACCACCGGGACAAGCCAGGGTATTTTCTGCACACCGTCGAGCAGGCCGCATCGATCATCGATCAGGTCGGCCGCCGGAACGTGAAGATCATGTTCGACTGCTATCACACCCAGATCATGCAGGGAGATCTGACGCGGCGGCTCAAGGACTACCTTGACCTCATCGGCCATGTGCAGATCGCCGCCGTCCCAAGCCGTTCCGAGCCGGATGAAGGCGAGGTCGACTACCGCTACATCTGCCAGTTTCTCGACAGCGTCGGCTATAGCGGCTGGATCGGAGCCGAATACAAGCCCCGCGGCCGCACGGAAGATGGCCTTGGATGGCTGGCAAACTGGAAGAATCGAGACCTCCCCTCAAGCACCCGTGGAGCTGTGGCATGAAGCTCGGATGCATTGCCGATGATTTGACGGGAGCGACTGATCTCGCCCTCATGTTGGCACGAGAGGGGCTGCGCACCATCCAGACGATTGGAGTGCCAAGGCCCGATCTCGACCTGGCTGGCGCAGATGCCGTCGTGGTCGCCCTGAAGTCCAGGACCAATCCTGTGCAGGAAGCCGTCAATCTATCGCTGACTGCCGCAACGGCGCTCAAAAAAGCCGGCGCGCAACATCTGTTCTTCAAATATTGCTCAACCTTCGATTCCACGGACGAAGGTAATATCGGGCCGGTTGCCGAGGCGCTTCTCGCCTTTACGGAAAGCGACTTCACCCTCGCCTGCCCGGCTTTTCCAGCCAATGGCCGAACGGTCTATAAAGGCCACCTCTATGTGAACGGCGTCCCGCTGCATGAAAGCAGCATGAAAGATCATCCACTCACCCCCATGCGCGATTCCAACCTCGTGCGAGTGCTGCAGAGGCAGACGAAGCTCTCCGTCGGTCTCGTTCCTTACGAGGACGTGGATGCCGGTCCGGATGCTATTCGATCCGCCTTCCAGCGCGAAAAGGCGGCAGGACACCAGATCGTCATCGTCGATGCACTGAGTGATGCTCATCTTCGGGCCATCGGGCTCGCAGCCGCCGATTTTGCCCTCATCACCGGCGGATCGGGCGTCGCCATGGGCCTGCCTGCGGCCTATCGAAAGAACGAATATTCGCCCCGGCCTGCCGAAACAGGCTTCGATGCTCCCGCCGGACGCAGCGTCATCCTCGCAGGATCATGCTCCAGCGCCACCAGGGGGCAGGTGGCGGCAGCCCTGGAGGCCGGCATTCCCGCGCTTCGGCTCGACGCCATGGAGCTCTCTTCGGGCGCAGCAACCGCGCAGACGGCTCTCGAATGGTTGAAGGCGCAGTCCGCAAGCGGACCAGCCTTGATTTATTCCACGGCAACGCCTGAGGAAGTGCAGGCCGTCCAGAGCAGGCTCGGGCGCATGAATGCGGGCGAAATCGTCGAGAAGACCCTTGCGGAGATCGCCCGGGCCCTTCCGGGCCTCGGCTTTACCCGTCTCATCGTTGCCGGTGGCGAGACATCCGGCGCGGTCGTCAATGCTCTCGACGTGGATGCGCTTGCAATCGGGCCCGAGATCGACCCCGGCGTTCCGTGGACCCGCTCGCTCGCAGGAAACGATCTCGCGCTGGCACTCAAATCGGGCAATTTCGGAACTCCAGACTTCTTCCTCAAGGCCTGGAACATGCTTCGATAGAACTGCGACCCAGGATAACGGCACATTCAGCGGCACAACAGACCGGTGGCAGGCGCTGTCGGGAGGGGAGAGATGCGCGATGAACTATCATGATTACTACGCGAAAGCCGATCGCCCCGTGGAAACCTGCGTCGTCGGCACTGGCGGCTTCGGCCAGAGCTTCCTTGCGCAGGCTCAACGCGTCCCCTTGATGAATGCGCGCATTGCCGTCGATCTCACAGCCGAGAGCGCGGCATCGGGGCTGAGGGCCGCTGGCATTGATCCGCGCAGGATTCAAGTTTGCGAGTCGCCTCGCGAAGCAAAGATCGCATGGGAGCGTGGGGATTACATCGCGACCAGAGATCTCGCATGCGTTTCCGACCTTCCTTTCGATGTGGTTGTCGAGGCAACCGGGCAGCCCCAGGCGGCAGCCCGCCATGCCCTGATCGCAGTCGAGGCCGAAAAGCACCTTGCGCTCGTCACCAAGGAACTCGACAGTGTCGTCGGACCGGGCCTCAAGGCCCTGGCCGCCGAACGCGGACGCATTGTCACGACAGTCGACGGGGATCAACCGAGCCTCCTCATCGGCTTGGTCACCTGGGCCGAGGTCATGGGCTTTCATCTGGTTGCCGCCGGCAAGTCCAGCGAATACGACTTCGTCTTCGACCCTTCTTCTCGTCGCCTCACCAGCAGCGAACGCTCCGCGGAGAGCGTGGATCTGGAAAGTCATTGGACTCTGGGCCAACGGGATGTCGGCGAGATCTTGTCCGCCCGAAACAATGCCATTGCGGGTTTCCCGCAGAGGGCCGTGCCGGATCTCTGCGAACTCATGGTCGTCGCCAACGCCACCGGTCTGCAGCCCGACCGTCTCGATCTTCATGCGCCGCTCGCGCGCATCCATGAGGTTCCAACCATCTTCTCACATCGGGCGGATGGCGGCATCCTCGCGGGTGACCGGCGTCTTGATGTGTTTCACTGCCTGCGCAAGCCCGATGAGATCAGCTTTGCAGGCGGCGTCTTCGTCGTCGTTCGCTGCGACGATCCGAAGAGCTGGGACATGCTGGCCCAGAAGGGGCATATCGTGAGCCGGACGGGTGCGAACGCCATGGTGTTCCTGCCGCGACATCTGCTCGGGCTCGAAGCCGCCACAAGCGTCCTCGACGCAGCGATCCATCGGACATCCGGCTACGGCTCCGACTACCGGCCGCGTTACGACCTGATCGCCGTTGCGACCGAGGACTTGCCAACCGGCCGGCTTCTGGAGATGGGTGGCCATCATCACACGATATCCGGAGTGACCGCCGAGTTCCGGAAGGCCGGGCCTCTCACGGCCTCAGCCCCTGCCCCGTTCTACCTTGCGGCCGATTGCCGGCTGACAGCTCCGATCTCCAAGGGGCAGGAGATCCGCATGAGCGATCTCGAGCTACAGGAGACATCTGACCTGATGAAGCTCCGCCGGGAACAGGACGCACGATTCTTCAGCCATCGGCTTTAAGAGACGCACCCGGAGCCCAGATTTGATGGCTTTTCTCTCCCTCCTGTATCCTGACCGCTTTACCATTGCCCTCGTGGCGACAGCCGTCGCCGCGACGTTTCTGCCCGCAGCGGGTGCGGCAGTTCCCATTCTGAAGTTGGTCATCGTCGGCTCGATTGCGCTTCTGTTCTTTTTGCAGGGAGCCCGTCTTTCACGGCAGGTTATCGTTCAGGGCGCCATCCACTGGCGCCTTCACCTCATGGTGTTCGCCGCGACCTTCATCCTGTTCCCGATTCTCGGTCTGCTCACGATGACGTATCTGCAATCTTATCTCGCGCCGGGCATTGCCATAGGCATTCTCTACCTCTGCCTTCTTCCCTCCACGATCCAATCCTCCATCACGTTCACATCGATCGCGGGAGGAAACGTTGCCGCTGCCGTTTGCAGCGCGTCGGCCTCCAATGTCCTGGGCGTCTTCCTCACCCCGCTTCTCATGGGACTGCTCATGCAGACTCAGGGCGGTGTTTCCGTGGGCGCCATCGGGGAGATCGTCGTGCAGATCCTCGTTCCCTTCATTGCCGGGCATCTGATGCGCCCCTGGATCGGCCAATGGGTGGAGCGCCGCCGAACTCTGACGGGGATCGTGGATCGCGGGGCGATCCTCCTGGTTGTGTACTATGCCTTCGGCGAAGCGGCCATCAACAACCTGTGGACCCAGTTGGAACCGGGAGACCTCCTCCTGCTGACGCTCCTCAGCTGCGGTCTTCTGGCCACCGTTCTTGTCATCACGACCATGGCGAGCCGGCTGTTCGGGCTCTCCAAACCAGATGAAATCGCCCTCGTATTCTGCGGCTCCAAGAAAAGCCTTGGCAGCGGCGTTCCAATCGCAAGCATTCTTTTCCCGGCAAGCATGATCGGGACCATCATTCTCCCACTGATGCTCTTCCATCAAATCCAGCTGCTGCTATGTGCCGTTTTGGCACGCTCTTATGCGGAGCGGAATGCCTAAAGGCATCCCGCGCAAACAGTCGATCTGGCAGAGCCAACATTCGATCGACTGCGAAGATGATGCTTACCTCAGATGTCCGCTTAGAGCATTTTTCGGTGAAGTGGATCCGGTTCACCGTCAAAAAATGCGGCAAGCAAAGAAGAGAGGTGATTCCACGTAAGTGGAAACAGCTCTAGGATCATCCTCTGCCCATCCCTACCCTTCAGGAGCGTCCGCTTCGGCGAGGAAAGTTGTCCTCAGGTTGAGGTCTACGATAGGCCAATGGCAGACCATCCGTGATCCGTGACACAGCGGCGGCAACTGGTTAAGGTGGCGCAAGACAAGGGGACCAGTCCGACGTGCAGACCGATTTTGAGGCGGATCTTGCCGCCATCGACCGCATTCAAGCCGTGCCGGCTATCCTGGAAGTGGTCTGCCGCAGCACGGGCATGGGTTTCGCGGCCGTGGCCCGAGTGACCGGTGACCGCTGGATTGCCTGTGCCGTGCGTGATCAAATTCAGTTCGGCCTCCGGCCCGGCGGCGAACTAAAGGTCGAGACCACGATCTGCCACGAGATCCGCCAGTCAGGACAAGCGGTCGTCATCGACCATGTCGCCGAGGATGGGGCTTATTGCCAGCATCACACTCCGGCCATGTACGGCTTCCAGAGCTATATCTCGATGCCGATCGTTCTTGCGGATGGATCCTTCTGGGGCACCCTCTGCGCCATCGACCCACGCCCGGCCCGGCTGAACAATCCCGAAACGATCGGCATGTTCAAGCTGTTCGCAGAGCTGATCGGCTTTCATCTGAATGCCAGCGAGCGCTTGGCTGTGAGCGAAGCGAGCCTTGTGGATGAACGCAAGACCTCTGATCTGCGGGAGCAGTTCATTGCGGTGCTCGGCCATGATCTGCGCAACCCGCTCGCCTCCATCGATGCCGGTGCCAAGATGCTACTGAAGGAGCCTCTTACCTCAAAGGGCACTGTCCTCGTCGATCTGATCCAGAGCAGCGTCGGGCGCATGGCCGAACTGATCGACAATGTACTCGATTTCGCCCATGGGCGCTTAGGAAGTGGTCTGACGCTTGAGCGTGATGCGCATGTTCCATTGGGAGAGGTATTGGAACAAGTCGTCGACGAGTTGCGGGCCGCCTGGCCCACGCGGCGGATCGAGACACACTTGACCGTGACGAAGACCGTGAGCTGTGATCGTGCCCGTCTTGCGCAGCTGCTCTCGAACCTGGTGGCGAACGCCCTTGCACATGGCGCGAGTGAAGAACCCGTCCTGGTTCATGCCTCAACCCTGGGCGGAGCCTTCGAGCTCTCGGTGGCGAACCAGGGCGAGCCAA
>Ga0182736_1002901_pt1 | contig 12205 bp, 12 predicted proteins | sample eDN5th30CKraftBY_FD_128882 | JGI IMG/M metagenome (GOLD analysis project Ga0182736, IMG submission 128882) | Enriched backyard soil microbial communities from Emeryville, California, USA - eDNA 5th pass 30_C Kraft BY (version 2) (version 2) | ecosystem: Environmental > Terrestrial > Soil >...
CGATTTCGGTGCGTTGACAGCTAACTGGGCCGCTCTTACTGTTCCGCCCAAGTTCGGGACGAGGGGAATGGCGATGCCGGTGAGATCCGCAGTGGGGTGCCCGTTCGGCGGGGCGGTGGCGGACATGACGGAGCCGTCGCCGACGAGCTCGCTCCTCCGCGCGCGTACGGGGTGAGACGGTGGCAGTCAACGCGGGCGGGCGGCGATGAGAGCGCCCGCCTGGTCCAAGCCCGCTGTCGCAGTCGGTGATTTCGTCGTGCTCGCCGGTGAGACGTTCGCCGCGATGGCGCGGCCGCCGTGGGCGTGGGGCGAGCTCGTCAACCAGATCTGGTTCGTGGCACGGGTGTCGATCGTTCCGACCATCATGCTGTCGATTCCCTACACCGTGCTGATCGTCTTCACGCTCAACATCGTGCTGCTGGAGATCGGCGCCGCGGACCTGTCCGGGGCCGGCGCGGCGCTGGCCGCGGTGACCCAGGTGGGCCCGGTGGTCACCGCGATCGTGGTCTCCGGTGCGGGCGCCACCGCGATGTGCGCTGATCTGGGCGCCCGCACCATTCGCGAGGAGATCGACGCGATGAAGGTCATCGGCGTCAACCCGGTGGGCGCACTCGTGCTGCCCCGGGTGGTCGCGGCGACATTCGTTGCGGTGATGCTCTATTCGGTGGTGGCGGTGGTCGGCCTGGCCGGAAGCTACGCGTTTGTGGTGTTCGTGCAGCACGTCACGCCGGGCGCCTTCGTCGCCGGGATGACGCTGCTGACCGGGCTGCCGCAAGTGCTGGTTTCGCTGTGCAAGGCGCTGTTGTTCGGCCTGTCCGCGGGCCTGATCGCCTGCTACAAGGGGCTGTCGGTCGGCGGCGGCCCGACCGCTGTCGGCAACGCGGTCAACGAAACGGTCGTGTTCGCGTTCATGGCACTGTTCCTGATCAACATCCTGGCCACCGCCTTCGGCGTGAAGGTGGCACCGTGACGGCCGCCGGCCACGCCCGCGGGGGCGGTGAAGTGCTGACGACGGTGATCGACGCCAGCCGCAGGCTCGGCGAGCAGACCGCCTTCTACGGCACCGCGTTGGGCGCCGTGGGCGACGCGGTCCGCCGCTACCCCGGCGAAGTGTTGCGGCTGATCGCGGTCATGGGGATGGGGTCCGGGGCGCTGGCCGTCATCGGCGGCACCGTGGTCATCGTCGGATTCCTCACCCTGTCCACCGGCGCGTTGATCGCCGTGCAGGGCTACAACACCTTGTCCAACGTGGGGATCGAAGCGCTGACCGGCTTTCTCGGCGCGTTCCTCAACGTCCGGTTTATCGCGCCGGCCACCGCCGGGGTGGCACTGGCCGCCACGATCGGCGCGGGCGCCACCGCGCAGATCGGCTCGATGCGCATCAACGAGGAGATCGACGCGCTCGAGGCGATGGGCATCCGCTCGATCACCTACCTGGCCGCCACCCGGATCGTGGCCGGCGTGCTGGTGGTGATCCCGCTCTACACCGTCGCGGTGCTGATGGCGTTCCTGGCGACCCGATTCGGCACGACCGTCATCTACGGGCAGTCGCGCGGCGTCTACGACCACTACTTCTCGACGTTCTTGGAACCCACCGACCTGCTGTGGTCGTTTCTGGCCGCGCTGTCGATGGCCGCCGCGGTCATGGTGGTGCACACCTACTACGGCTTCACCGCGTCCGGTGGCCCGGCCGGTGTCGGCGAGGCGGTCGGCCGGGCGGTGCGCACCTCGGTCACCGCAACGGTGTTCGTGTTGTTGACCATCACACTGTCCGTCTACGGGCAGTCCGGCAACTTCCACCTGGCGGGCTGAACGATGCGCCTTGGCGGACACACCCGCACCCGGCCCGGCGGGATCGACCCGATCTGGTGGTCGCCGGTGCTGGTCGTGGTGATCGCGGCGTTGTCGGCCATGACCGCGCTGCTGTTCTCCGGGGCACTGCGCGGTTACGTCCCGCTGACCCTGGTCTCCGACCGGGCCGGCCTGGTGATGGAGAACGGCGCCAAGGTCAAACTGCGAGGCATCCAAGTCGGTGAGGTCAGATCCCTTGGCGCCCAAGCAGGCCCGGACAGCTCCCAGAAGTCGATGCTGATCCTGAAGATGTACCCGCGGACGTTCGAATACCTGCCGAGCAACGTCGAGGCCGAGATCAAGTCGAGCACCGCCTTCGGCGCAAAATACGTCGAGCTGATCGTGCCCGCGGAGGGGCCTAGCGCCCGGCCGCTGGCGGCCGGGGCGGTGCTGCGCTCGCGCAACGTGACGGTCGAAGTCAACACCTTGTTCGAGAACCTGCAGTCGGTGGTGCACGCCGTCGACCCGGCGAAGTTGAACTCGATCCTGTCAGCGGTGGCCGAATCCGTGCGCGGCAGGGGAGAAGTCATCGGCCAGGCGATCACCGGCGCCCACACGGTGCTGACCGCGGTGAACCCGCGGATGCCTGTCGTGCAACGCGACTGGCAGCTGTTCGGCCAGACCGCCCACGCGTATTCCGATGCTGCGCAGCACATCCTGTCCATCCTGGATTCGGCGACCACCACCAGCGCGACGGTCACCACCCAGGCCGGAGAGCTCGACGAGTTGCTGCTCTCTGCGGTCGGCTTCTCCCGGTCCGGGGTGGACACCATCGGCGGAAACCAGCCCGGGCTGGTTTCCGCGCTGAACCTGATGGCGCCGACCACCGAACTGCTGGCGGAGTATTCGCCGACCTACACCTGCCTCTTCCAGGGCGCGGAATGGTTTTTGGAGCACGGTGGCCGAGATGCCATGGGCGGCAACGGCCGCTCGGTGATCATGGACGCCGCGATGCTGGCCGGCGACGACCCGTACCGCTACCCGGACAACCTGCCGCTGGTCAACGCCCGAGGCGGTCCGGGCGGGAGGCCGAGTTGCGGGTCGCTGCCCGACGTGACCAAGAACTTCCCGGTGAAGTATCTGGTCACCGATACCGGCTTCGGCACCGGCCTGGACGTTCGCCCCAACCCGGGTATCGGCTTTCCCGGCTTCGCCAACTACTTCCCGGCCACCAAACCGGATCCGGAACCGCCCATCATCCGCTATCCCGGGCCGCCGGCACCGGGCCCAGCGCCGTGACCAGAGACAAGGAATCGCCATGAGAGGCAGCACCGGCCGCACCCTGACCTGGGTGCTGCTGTTCACCGCCACCTGCCTGGCGTTCATCTTCGTCCTGGTCACGGTGTTCGGGCAGTTCCGATTCGACTCACGGGTCGGTTACCGCGCGGAATTCACCAATGTCTCGGGCCTCAAGGGCGGCAACTTCGTCCGCATCGCCGGCGTCGAGGTCGGCAAGGTCACCAACCTGGCCCTGCGTCCCGACGGCACCGTCGCCGTCGAGTTCGCGGTGGACAACGGTGTGGTGCTCACCGAGGGCACCAGGGCGGCGGTGCGCTACGAGAATCTCATCGGTGACCGATACCTGGCCTTGGAGCAGGGGCCGGCCGCGCTGCGCAAACTGGCGCCGGGCCAGACGATTCCGCTGGAACGCACCTCCCCGGCGCTGGACGTCGACGCCCTCATCGGTGGCTTCCGGCCGCTGTTTCGCGCCCTGGATCCCGATCAGGTCAATGCACTCAGCGGTGAGCTGCTGACGGTGTTACAAGGCCAGGGCGGCACGATCGCCTCGGTGCTGGCCCAGACCTCGACGCTGACCACCACGCTGGCCGGACGCGACGAACTCATCGGCGAAGTGATCACCAACCTGAACACCGTGCTGGGCACCTTCAGCGCCCGCGACAAAGAGTTCGCCCACGGCCTGGATTCGCTGACTCAACTGGTGCACGGCCTGGCCGACCGCAAAACCGACATCGCCAACGGGACGGCGTACATCAACGCCGCGGCGGGCTCGGTCGCCGAGTTGTTGGCGACCGCACGCGAACCGATCCGCGACACGGTGGCGCAGACCGACCGGGCCGCCGGCCAGGTGATGGCCGATCGGGACTACGTCGACGAATTGGTCCGGACCCTTCCCGACGCCTACCAGATCCTGGCGCGCAACGGACTCTACGGCGACTACTTCGGTTTCTACCTGTGCGACCTGTTGCTGAAGGTGAACGGCAAAGGCGGCCAACCCGCCTACCTCAAGATCGCCAACCAGACGACAGGGCGGTGCGCACCGAGATGACGAGATTCAAACCGCTCGCCGAACGAAACCGGCCGGCCGTCGGCGTGGCCGGGATGCTGCTGCTCGTCGCGCTGGTGGTCGCGGCGTTCAGCTATGACAGGCTGCCGGTCATCAGGGGTACGTCGGACTACGCCGCCTACTTCGCCGAGGCCGGCGGCATCAAGCCGCACAGCGACGTACGGGTCTCAGGCCTCGACGTGGGCCGCGTCGTCGGCATCCGTCTGGAGGGCACGCAAGTGCGGGTGAACTTCACGGTCCGCCACGGAATCGCGCTGGGCGACAGGACCGAGGCCTCGATCAAAACCGAGACGGTGCTGGGAAACAAATTTCTGGAACTGACCCCGCGTGGCGACGGCAGTCTGGCCGGACCGATACCGATCGAACGCACCAGATCCCCCTACGATCTGCCGGCGGCGCTGGGCGATCTGACCACGGTCATCAGCGGATTGGACACCACCCAATTGTCCTCCGCGCTGACCACCTTGGCGGAGACCTTCAAAGACACCCCGGCGGATCTCAAGGGCGCACTGGAAGGCGTGGCCCAGTTCTCCGACACACTCAACACCCGCGATGCCGCGCTGCGCCAGTTGTTGGCCAACGCCAACGGCGTCACCGGGGTGCTGGCCCGGCGCAGCGAGCAGATCGCCGGCCTGGTCGCCGACACCGATGCCCTGCTGAGTGAGCTGTTGGCGCAACGAAACTCCGTCGACGCGTTGATGACGAACCTGACCGCGGTGTCGCGGCAGGTGTCGGCCCTGGTCGAGGACAACCGGCAGCAGCTCAAACCCGCGGTGGACAAACTCAACGGCGTACTGGAGATCCTCGACCACCGCAAAGCCGAACTGCAGCGCACCCTGTACCTGTTTCGGCGTTACGCCATGTCCTTCGGCGAGGTCCTGGGATCGGGGCCGTTCTTCAAAGCGTCGGTGGTGAACTTGGCGCTGGGCCAGGTGGCGCAGCCGGCCATCGAGGCCGCCTTCTCCGAACTGGGGCTCGACCCCAATGTGCTGCTGCCCTCGGAGTTGACCGACCCGCCCACCGGCCAGCCGGGCACCCCGCCGGCCCCGATGCCCTATCCGCGCACCGGGCAAGGCGGCGAGCCGAACCTGACCTTGCCGGACGCCATCACCGGAAACCCCGGCGACCCGCGGTACCCCTACCGGGAGCCACTGCCGGCGCCGCCTCCGGGCGGCCCACCACCGGGCCCGCCCGCGCCCGGTCCGCCGGCCGGCGGGGGGAGCTGACATGGCCACCGACGTCATCGCCGGCCCCCGGTTCCCGGCCGACCGGGCGCGGCTGCTGACCGCCGCCACCCTGGTGCTCAGCCTCATCGCCGCTGCGGCACTGGTGCTGTCGCCGGGCTGGCCACACCCGCGCAAACACGTCTACACCGCCTACTTCGCCAACACCAACGGCCTCTACACCGGCGACGAGGTCCGCATCCTGGGCGTCGCGGTGGGCACGGTGGAGCAGATCGAGCCGCGGCCGGACGCCGCGAAGGTCACCTTCTCCGTCGACGCCGACTACCCGGTACCCGCCGACGCCCGGGCGGCGATCCTGTCGCCCTCGTTGGTGAGCGCGCGGGCGATCCAGCTCGTCCCGGCCTACTCGGGCGGCCCGACCCTGGCCGAGCGGGCCGCCATCCCACTGGAGCGCACGGCGGTTCCCGTGGAGTGGGACGATTTCCGCCGGCAGCTGGAGAAGCTCACCGACTCCCTGCAGCCGACGGCGGCCGGCGAAACCAGCGCGGTCGGCGCATTCATCGACACCGCCGCGGCCAACCTACGCGGTGAGGGCGACACCGCGCGGGACACGGTGATCAAACTGTCGCAAGCGGTCTCGGCGCTGGGCGATCACAGCACCGACATCTTCAGCACGGTGCGCAACGTGGCGCTGCTGGTGTCCGCACTGTCGTCCAGCAGCGATCTGCTGGCGGCGTTCAACGCCAACCTCGCCGACATCAGCACCCTGCTGGCCAACTCGCCTAATGAGTTCGCCGATGCTACGAGGAGCCTCGACGGTGCGGTCAATGACCTGCGGGCCTTCGTCGCGGAGAACCGGGAGGGCTTCGGGGCCACGGTCGATCACCTCGACGCGATCACCGCCGCCCTCAATGACAGCCGCGGTGACCTCAAACAGATTCTGCACATCGCTCCGACGGTGTTTCAGAACTTCGTGAACATCTACCAGCCGGCTCAGAGCGCGATCACCGGGGTGATGGCGATGTCGAACTTCGCCAACACCGTCCAATTCATCTGCAGCGGTATCGAGGCCCTGGCCCGGGCCAACTCCGAGCACGCATCGAAGTTGTGCGTGCAGTATCTGGCGCCGATCATCAAGAACCGCCAGTACAACTACCTGCCGTTCGGCGTGAACCCCTTCGTCGGAACCGCCGCGCGGCCCAACGAGATCACCTACAGCGAAGACCGGCTCGGGCCCGACCACCCGGCGCCGCCGGCCCCGCAGCCGGCCGACCCGTGCGCGGGCCTGCCGGGACTGTTGCTGCCGACACCCGAGGACACGCCGTGAGGCGGGCACCGGCCACCGCAGTGGCACTGGCCTGCCTGGTGCTGGTCACCGGCTGCCAGTGGCGAGGTCTCAATTCGCTGAGCCTGCCCGGAACCCAGGGCGGCGACGGCTCCCACACCATCGCCGCGCAGCTGCCCGACGTGGTGGTCATCGAGCGGAACACCCGCGTGCGGGTCGCCGACGTCAACGTCGGCACCGTCACCAAGATCGAGGTGCAGGACTGGCACGCGCTGGTGACCATGCGCATCGACGGAGGTGTGCATCTCCCGGCGAACAGCACCGCCAAGGTCGGTCAGACCAGCCTGCTCGGGTCGATGCACATCGAGCTGGCGCCGCCGGCCGACGAGCCACCACGCGGAGAACTCAAAGACGGTGCGGTGATACCGCTGGCGAGGGCGGCCACCTATCCCACCGCCGAGCAGACCCTGGCGTCGGTGTCGATCCTGCTCAACGGCGGAGGGCTGGCCCAGCTCCAAGAGATCAACCAGAGCTTCGCCACGGCGCTGGCGGGCCGCGAGACCCAGATGCGCGGCCTGCTCGAACAGTTGGACACCTTTATCGCCGCACTCAACGATCAGACCGGTGACATCATCGAGGCAACAGAGAAGCTGAACAGTCTCGCCGGTCAAGTCGCCCAACGCAACCCGACGGTGCAGAAGGCGCTGACCACCGTCCCCCAGGCGCTGGCGGTGCTCTCCGATGAGCGGACCAAGATCGCCGACGCCGTCGACGCGCTCGGAAAGTTCGGCGCCATCGCCGCCTCGACCGTGGGCCAGAGCAAGGAAGCTCTGGTGGCCAACCTGCGCAATATCGCGCCGGTGCTGCGCTCCCTGGCCGATGCGGGACCCGCGCTCACCAAGGGACTCGATTTCCTGTCCACCTATCCCTGGGTCAAGAGCAACCTGGCCAATTGGTTCCGCGGCGACTTCGCCAACATCAGCCTCATCGTCGACCTGACTTTGAGCCGGCTGGACAGCGGCCTGTTCACCGGGACCCGCTGGGAAGGCAACCTCACCGAACTGGAACTGCAATGGGGACGAACCATCGGGCAGATGCCCAGCCCCTACACCGCGGGCAACCCCTTGATCGCGCCCTATCAGTTCGGAGGCTACTGAGGTGTTCCGGCTGTCGCGCACTGTGCGGGCACAGTTGGCGATCCTGGCGGTCGTGACCGTCGTCGCCGGCGGTGTGATGGCGTTCGGGTTTGTGAAGGTGCCGGCCTTGTTCGGGGTCGGGCGTTACACGGTGACGGTCGAGATGGCGGCGTCGGGCGGGCTGTATCCGACGGCGGTGGTGACCTATCGAGGCACCGAGATCGGCCGGGTCGCCGCGGTGGACGTCGACGGCGACGGAGTGCGCGCCGTGCTGAAGCTCAACTCGTCGATCAAAGTGCCGGCGCCGGTGTCGGCGGCGGTGCACAGTCGATCGGCGATCGGCGAGCAGTTCATCGAACTGACGCCGGCCCCGGCGGCCGGCGATGAGCGGATGCTGCGCGCCGGTGACGTGATTCCGGCGGACAAGGTGCAGATCCCCGCCGACATCGGAGCCCTGCTCGATGCCACCAACCGTGCCCTGCAGGCGATTCCGCACGACAATCTGCGCACCGTCATCGATGAGGCGGACAAGGCCGTCGGCGGCCTGGGGCCGGAACTGGCCCGCATCGTGTCCGGTTCGACGTCCCTGGCGATACAGGGCGGTGCGGCCGCCACCCCGCTCGCACAGTTGATCGATCAAGCGCCGCCGGTGCTGAACTCCCAAGTGCAGACGGCGAATTCGATCCAGACCTGGGCGCAGCGGCTGGCGGCGATCACCGGGCAGCTGCACGTGACGGATCGGGCGTTCGCGGAACTGCTCAGCATCGGCGCTCCGGCCCTCCACGAGGGCAGGGTTCTGCTCGACCGGGTGGCCCCGGCGCTGCCGGTACTGCTGGCCAACATGGTCAGCCTCGGTGAGATCGCGGTGACCTACCGCCACGGCATCGAGCAGCTGCTGGTGCTGTTTCCGCAGGGGACCGCGGTGCTGTCAGCGATCGCGGTGGCCGACGCCGACCTCGACACGCCGTATCGGGGCATCTACCTGGACTTCAACCTCAACATGAACTATCCGCCGCCGTGCAACACCGGGTTTCTGCCGGTGCGCCAACAACGTGCGCCCAGTGTCGTCGAATACCCGGATCGGCCCGCCGGCGAGCTGTACTGCCGGGTGCCGCAGGACTCCGACCTCAACGTGCGTGGTGCCCGCAACATCCCGTGCGAGAACAATCCCGCCAAACGCGCTCCGACCGTTGAGATGTGTGAGAGCGACGAGCCCTATGTTCCGCTGAACGACGGCTACAACTGGAAGGGCGACCCCAACGCGACCCTGTCCGGCCAGGCCGTTCCACAAGACCCGCCCAGCGCCGCGCCGCCGCCGGTCGCGTTCATCCCCTACGACCCGGGAACCGGCAGCTACATCGGCCCGGACGGAAAACGCCACACCCAAAGCGATCTGGCCCCGAGGAAGGAACAGACATGGCAGACCATGCTGATGCCCCCGAGCGAGTAGCTGCGCGGCAACGTCATTCGGCCCTGTTGGCGTTCGCCGCGGTCGGCGTCGCCGTGCTGGGCACGGGCGGGTCGGCCGGCTGGTTCGGCTACCACGGCCATCAGGTGCGCCAGCAACAAGCTCAGCACGAACTCTACGTTCAAATCGCCCGCCAGGCCGCGGTCAACCTCACCTCGGTCGACTACGCGCACGCCGACGCCGACGTGCAACGCATCGTCGACTCGGCGACCGGGGTGTTCGGTGACGACTTCCGAGAGCGGTCCCGGGCGTTCGTCGACGTCGCCAAGCAGACGCAATCGTCGTCGGAGGGCGACGTCACCGAGGCCGGTCTGGAATCGGCGGACGGCGACCGCGCCGAGGTGTTGCTGGCGGTGTCGGTGCGAACGACGGTGGCCGGAACGGTCCAGCCCGAGCCGCGCCGATGGCGGATGCGAATCAGCCTGCAACGCACGGGTGACGGCCCCAAGGTGTCCAATGTCGCGTTCGTCCCGTGAGGAGGCAACCATGCCTGTCGACGACTCGTCCCGGCGGCTGCGCCCGGCTGTCCTCGGCTTGCTGGCGGGATCGGCGCTGATTCTCGCGCCGCTAGCCGGATACCTGAAATGGCACGATGATTCGGCCCGGGCGGCGGAAACCGCGGCCTCGCAGTCCATCCAGGCCGCAACCGATGCCGCGATCGCGATGCTGTCGTACCGCCCCGAAACGGTCGACACCGTGACGGCCGCGGCCGCCGACCGGCTGGCCGGCGCCTTCCGCGACGACTACCGCCAGCTCATCGAGCATGTCGTTGCTCCGGGTGCCAAACAGCAGCACATCTCCACGGTGGTGCACGTGCCGGCGGCGGCATCGGTGAGCGCCACCGCCGACCATGCGGTGGTGCTGCTCTTCGTGGATCAGACCACCACCATCGGACAGGATCCGCCCACCACCACCGCATCGAGCGTGCGGGCCACCCTGGACAGGGTCGGCGCCCGGTGGCTCGTCTCCGGGTTCGACCCGGTGTAGGGGAGGGCGAGACATGATGGGGCACCGGCCGGGCCGCTTCGCGGTGTTGCTGATCGCGGCCGGCGCGCTGTCGGCGCCACCGGCGCTGGCCGACAACTCGCGGCTCAACGACGCCGTCGTGACCAACGTGTACACCATTCAGCGCCAGGCGGGGTGTGTCACCGGCGTGGTGGCCGATCCCCGGCTACGGCTGGCCGCCGAATGGCACACCCGCGACGTGCTGGGCCACCGCGACCTCGACGGCGACCGGGGCTCCGACGGCTCCACACCGCAAACCCGGGCTCAGGCCGCCGGTTTTCCGGGCCCGGTGGCCGAAACCATTGCGATCAACCCCGCCCTGTCGATCAGCGGCCTGGAACTCCTCAACCGCTGGTACCACGACCCGGCCGATTTCGCGATCATGTCCGACTGCGCCAACAACGCCATCGGGGTGTGGTCGGAGAGCACGCTGGACCGGACCGTCGTGGTCGCCGTTTACGGCCGGAGCTGAGGCGTCGCAGCGCCCCGCGTAGTACCGTGAACAGCGCGGACGAGTTGGCCGGGCGGCCGCGGCTCGCGTGAGCGGGTCGAGGAAAGTCCGGACTTCACAGAGCAGGGTGATTGCTAACAGCAATCCGAGGTGACTCGCGGGATAGTGCCACAGAAAACAGACCGCCACCGTCAGGTGGTAAGGGTGAAACGGTGCGGTAAGAGCGCACCAGCGTCCCGGGTGACCGGGACGGCTCGGTAAACCCCACCCGAAGCAAGGCCAAGAAGGCCGCATCTCGGTGCGGTCGCGCAGGCGCCTGAGGGCTGCTCGCTCGAGCCTGCGGGTAGGCCGCTTGAGGTACCCGGCGACGGTGTGCCCAGATGGATGGTCGCCGCCGCATCGCATCGCGGTGCGGAACAGAATCCGGCTTACAGGCCAACTCGTCCGCCCTGCTCCACCGCCATCGACTCGGCGAGCTCGTCGAGCGCCTCCTCGAGCCGGGCGCGGCAGCCGCGGGCGATGTCGCGCTCCTGCTGGTAGAGCAGCCCGTAGCTGAAGGTGTCCTCGCCGGCCGCTTCGGCGGCCCGCGCCGCCTCCAGCAGGTGGGCCCGGCTGACCACGCTGTCCTGATGCTCGCCGAGCAGGGTCTGAATCGTCTTGGCCTGCTCGGCGATCGCCGGCTCACCCATCGCCGCCGCGGTGTAGCGCAGTCGCTTGGCGGCCTTGCGGATCCGGTGCAGCGCGTCGTCGCGGCCGGCGCCGGCCACCCGGGTGGCCTTGGCCGCCTTACGTAGCCGCCGGTAGGCGGTGCGGATCGAGCCGGAGGGACGGTCACCGGGATCCCCGGGTTCGTCGGCCAGGGCCTGCAGGTCACCGAGCAGCTGCCGATACCCCGGTGAGTCCAGTGCGGCCACCGAGGCGGCCCACCCGGCCCGATAACCATCCTGGGCGGCTCCGACCAACCGCTCGACGACCCGGCCGCGCACCAGGGGCGGCGCCATCCGGTCCAGGGCCCGGCGGTAGCGCTGCGCCAGTACCTCGGCGTCCCGGGCGGTTCCGAGCACCCGGGCCAGCCGCCGCAGCTCGTCGTGGACCGCGGGAGCGTCGGCCATGACGTCCGGTGCGGCTCGCAGCAGGCTGCGAATCCGGCGGATGCTCACCCGCATCTGGTGCACCGCGTCGTCGGCATCGGCGCGCACCGCACGCTCGAGCACCGGCAGGGAAGCGACCTGTTCGGCGATCGCACGGCGTATCGGATCACCCGGGTTGGCACCGGCCATAGGCCCAGCGTGTCACACCCCGGACGGTACGGCGCTGATCAGAAGCAGTGTTCCTCGGCGGGGAAGGTTCCGGCCGCCACCTCGTCGGCGTACTGCGTTGCCGCGCGGCGCAACTGCGCCCCCACCTCGCCGAAGCGCTTGACGAACCGGGCGGTCTTGCCGGTGGTCATCCCGGCCATGTCCTGCCACACCAGAACCTGGGCGTCGCAGTTGGGGCCGGCGCCGATCCCGACGGTGGGA
>Ga0182736_1002903_pt1 | contig 12204 bp, 15 predicted proteins | sample eDN5th30CKraftBY_FD_128882 | JGI IMG/M metagenome (GOLD analysis project Ga0182736, IMG submission 128882) | Enriched backyard soil microbial communities from Emeryville, California, USA - eDNA 5th pass 30_C Kraft BY (version 2) (version 2) | ecosystem: Environmental > Terrestrial > Soil >...
CAGCTGCTTCGGGTGGTCCCACTCGTAGAGCGCCTGCGCGGCGTCGAGCCCCTCGTAGCACTGCAGGCGGATCAGCTCGCGCTGCTCCACCTGCGCGACCACCTTCGCCAGCTCGGTCTTGCCCACGCCCGGCTCGCCCTCGAGCAGCAGCGGCCGCCCGAGGGTGAGCGCGAGGTGCACGGCGGTCAGCAGCCCCTCGTCGGCGAGGTAGCGCTGCTGCGCGAAGCGGCGGCCCAGCCCGTCAAGCACCGCGCAACGCGTCCAATCCGCGCAGGACCCGCTCGGGCGTGAACGGCAGCTCCTCCAGGCGCACGCCGCACGCGTCGTAGATCGCGTTGGCGATCGCCGGGATCGGCGCGTTCGCGGTCATCTCGCCGATGCCTTTGGCGCCGTACGGCCCAGTGGCGGCCGGGAACTCGATGATCTCGCTCTCCATCACCGCGTTGTCGGCCGGGCCCGGCATCAGGTACTGCTCGAAGTCGCGCGGCCCGTGGTCGCGGTTCGGGTAGTACGGCTCGGTCGTCTCGAACAGCGCGTGCGAGATCCCCATCCAGGCGCCGCCCTCGATCTGCTGCTTGGCCATCGCCGGGTTGATCGCGCGGCCGACCTCGTAGACGTTGTGCAGCGCGAGCACCTCGACCACGCCGGTCTCGTCGTCGACCTCGACGTCGGCGACCGTGCACGCGTGCGCCTGGCAGGAGTCCGGGTCCATCTCGCCCGTCTCCGGCACCGGGTAGGAGCGCTCCTTGAGGAAGATGCCCCGGCCGGAGATCGTGCGCCCGAGCTCGAAGTGCGCGGCGAGCGCCAGGTCGGTCACGTGGATCTTCTTCTCCTCGGAGCCCTTGAGCTTGATGAAGCCCGTGCCGTCGGTCTCCAGGTCCGCCGCGTCGACCTCGAGCTTCTCGGCGGCCGCGTCGAGCATCGCCTCGCGCGCCTCCTGCGCGGCCATGATCACCGCGTTGCCGACGCGGTGCGTGCCGCGCGACGCGAACGTGCCCATGCAGTGCGGGCCGGTGTCCGTGTCGGCGGTGTCGACGATGATGTTCTCGTACGGCAGGCCGAGCGTCTCGGCGGCGATCTGCGCGGCCACGGTCTTCAGGCCCTGGCCGAGGTCGACGCTCGAGAGCGACACGACGAAGTTGCCGGTCGTGGTCGAGTGCACGAGCGCCTGGGTCGGGTCGCCGCCCAGGTTCATGCCCGTCGGGTAGTTGACGGCCGCGTACCCGCGGCCCTTCAGGATCGCCATCAGCGTGCCTCCGTCGACGACATGGCCCGGTACTCCGCGCCCAGCTCGTGGCCGACGAGCTCGGCGGCGCGCTGGATCACCTCGATCAGCGCGGTGCCCTCCGCGACCTTGCGGTGCGCCTTCATGTCCCCGTCGCGGTAGGCGTTCTTGAGCCGCAGCTCGAGCGGGTCGAGGTCCAGCGCGCGGGCGATCCGGTCCATCTGGGTCTCGAGCGCGAAGTCCCCGATCGTCACGCCGAAGCCGCGCATCGCGCTCGACGGCGTGCGGTTCGTGTAGACGCACCAGGAGTCGATATGGACGTTCGGGATCGTGTACGGCCCCGGCATGTGCGCCGCGCACTTGGTCGTCGCGTACGGGCTGTGGCGCGAGTAGGCGCCGGCGTCGGCGTAGATCGTGACCTGGCGGGCGACGATCCGCCCGTCGTCCATCACGCCGTCCTTGACGTAGATGCGCTCGGCCGCGCGCGGGGAGGACACCTGCATCTCCTCCTCGCGCCCGTAGACGAACTTGACCGGCCGGTTGGTCGCCATCGCGGCGACGCACGCGATCGGCTCGACGATCACGTCGACCTTGCCGCCGAAGCCGCCGCCGACGGTCCCGCCGATCACCTGCAGCTTGCCGAACGGCACGTCCAGGATCAGCGCGGTGTTGTCGAGCGTGAAGAAGCACGCCTGCGTGTCGGAGTGAATGCGCAGGCGTCCGTCGCCCTGCGGGATCACGATGCAGCCGGTGGTCTCCGTCGGCGCCTGCTCGATCGGCCGTGACTGGTAGCGCCACTCGAACACGTGGTCGGCCTCGGCGAAGCCCTGCTCGACGTCGCCGAAGCGCACCCGCCGGCACTTGTAGCCCTCGTAGATGAAGTGGTTGGCGCCGTGCGGCTTGAGCACCGGCGTGTCGGGGTCGATCGCCTCCTCGACGTCGAGCACCGCGGGCAGGTCCTCGTACGTGACCTTGACCGCGGCCGCGCCGGCCAGCGCCGCCGCCTCGGTGGTGGCGACGACGGCGACGATCGGCTCGCCGCGGTAGAGCACCTTGTCCTCGGCCAGCACCGGCTCGTCGTCGTAGCCGACGTTGATCAGCTTCAGGACCGTGTACCAGTTGTTCGGCACGTCCCGGTAGGTGAGGATCTTCACGACGCCCGGCACCTGCTCGGCCGCCGACGTGTCGACGTCGAGCAGCTTCGCGTGGTGGCGCGTGGACCGGTGCATCTTCAGGTGCAGCATCCCGGTCGGGTTGATGTCCTCGAAGTACTGCGTGCGGCCGGTCACGTGCCCGTGCGCGTCGGTGCGCTGCACGGGCTGGCCGACCACGTGGAAACCGTTGCTCATGACGCCTCCGCCGCCGCGAGGATTGCCCGGATGATGCTCTCGTACCCGGTGCAGCGGCAGACGTTGCCGCTGATGGCGCGCACGACGTCGTCGCGCGTCGGGTGCGGGTTCTCGGCCAGCAGGGCCTCCGCGGCCATGATCATGCCGGGCGTGCAAAAGCCGCACTGCGTCGCGAACCCGTCCAGGAAGGCCTGCTGCAGCCGCGACAGCGTGCCGTCGGAGGGCGTCGTGCCCTCGAGCGTCGTGACCGAGCTGCCGTCGATGGTCTCGACCGGGACCAGGCAGGACATCACGGGCTCGCCGTCGAGCACGCACGTGCAGGTGCCGCACGTGCCCTGGGCGCAGCCGCGCTTGGCGGCGGTCAGCCCGAGCGTGTCGCGCAGCGCGCTCAACAGCGTGGTGCCGGGCTTGGCGAGCAACTCCTGCGGCTCGCCGTTGATTTCGAGTTCGATGACGCTAGACGGCATGATCGGTGAGGGCTCGGCGGACGTGGACAGGGAGGACGCGGCGGCGGTACCAGGCGCTCGCGTACGCGTCGTCGGCGGGGTCGGCGGCGTCGACGGACAGCTGCGCGGCGGCGTCGACGTCGCCGCGCGCGAGCGCCTCCTCGGCGGCCAGCGCGCGCACCGGGCGCGGCGCGACGCCGCCGAGCGCGATCCGCACGCCGTCGGACGCGACGGTCACGATCGCGGCCGAGTTCTGGCGCCGGCGCATCGCCTTCGTGTAGTACCAGCGCTCGGGAACGGTGAAGCGGAGGCTGGTGACCAGCGGGCCGCGCCTGACCTCGTCGACGCCGACCTCGCGCGCGCCGTCGGCGTCGACCACGGTCACGCGCGCGTCGAGCGCCAGCAGGCAGACCGCGAAGTCGCCGTGCGGCGCCGGCGCGAACAGGTTCCCGCCGACCGTCGCCAGGTTGCGGATCTGCGGCGACGCGATCGACTCGATCGCGGCGTGCAGGAACGGCAGCTCGCGGCCGACCTGCGCCAGCGTCGTCGCGGCGCCGAGCGTGACGGTGTCGCCCTCGCGCTCGATCCCGCGCAGCCCGGCGCGGCGCAGGCTCACGACCGCGTCGACGTCCACGTGCTGGGTGTTCAGCCACGGCATCAGCGACGTGCCGCCGGCCAGCGGCCAGCTGCGTTCGCCGATCGCCGCGACGGTCTCCTCCACGGATTCCGGCAGCAGGACCTTCATACCTCGATCACCGGGTTGCGCAGCATCCCGACCCCCTCGATCTCGACTTCGACCACGTCGCCATCCTTGAGCGACCGCTTGGGATCCATGAACTCGCCGCAGCCCCACGGCGTGCCCGTGAGGATCACGTCCCCGGGCTCGAGCGTGAAGCTGTGCGAGCAGAAGCTGATCAGCTCCGCGACGCCGAAGATCATCTCCGACGTGTTGGAGTCCTGGACGACCTCGCCGTTGACGCGCGTCAGGAGGCGCAGGGTCTGCGGGTCGCCGACCTGGACGAGCTCGGACCCGAGCGGGCAGAACGTGTCCAGGCTCTTGGCGCGCACCCACTGCCCGTCGGAGAGCTGCAGGTCGCGCGCCGAGACGTCGTTGGCGACGGTGTAGCCGCGGACGTAGCCGAGCGCGTCCTCGACCGCGACGTTGCGCGCGGTCCGATCGATGACGACCGCGAGCTCGACCTCCCAGTCGACGCGCTCGGTGACGGCCTTCGGGATCTGGATCGCGTCGCCGTCGCCGATCACCGCCGTCGTGAACTTGCAGAAGACCAGTGGCGTGGAGGGCGGCGTCGCCCCCGACTCGCGCACGTGGTCCATGTAGTTGAGGCCGATGGCCACGATCTTCATCCAGTCACCGCCCGTTCGACGTTCTCCAAGTGGCGCAGCATCGCCGTCGATGCCGCTTCAGGGTCGTGGGCCGCGATCGCGGCCACGATCTCACGATGGTCGTGCGCGCTGTTCGCGCGCACCGGGGCGAGCCGGCCGGTGCGGCGACGGCTCGCGATGCCCATGCCGGTGATCGACTCCAGCAGCCGCTCGAGCACGGCGTTGGAGGCGGCGCGGGCGATCGTCGCGTGCAGCTCGATGTCCGCCCACATGAACGCCTCGGCGTCGTCGAGCGCGTCCGCGCTGGCTTCGGCGCAGCGCGCCAGCTCGGCTGCCGTCTCCTCGTCGACGCGCTGCGCGGCCAGCGCGGCCAGGCCGGGCTCGACCAGCTTGCGGGCCTCGAACAGCTCCTCCAGCCCGGAGTCGCTGAGCGCGAGCACCAGGCCGACCGACCGCATCAGCGAGCCGGGCTGCAGGTTGGTCAGGTACGTCCCGTCGCCCTGGCGCATGTCGGCGACGCCGAGCAGCGCCAGCGCGCGCAGCGCCTCGCGCAGGGAGGAGCGGCTGACGCCCATCGAGGCGGCGAGCTCGCGCTCCGGCGGCAGCCGGTCGCCCGGCTTGAGCTGACGCTCGGTGATCAGGGCGATCAGGCGCGCGGCGATCTGGTCGGGGAGCGCGTCCCGGGTGACGGTGCCGAAGGCAATTGGCCGGACCATTGGTCCACACACGGTACCAGGGCGCCGCCCGAGCCTGTAGCCTTCGCGTGGGGGTGAGGGGAGCATGAGAGACCAGAAACTGGTCGAATTGGTGGGGGTACGCAAGGCGTTCGGCGATCACGTCGTGCTCGACGGGATCGATCTGAGCGTGCAACGCGGAGAGGTGATCGTGATCGCCGGACCATCCGGGTCCGGCAAGTCGACCATGCTCCGCTGCGTCAACGGGCTCGAGACCGTCGACGGCGGCGACGTCCGCTTCGACGGGCGGTCGATCAGGCCGGGCAAGGGGTTGTCGGGTCTGCGGGAGCAGATCGGGTTCGTGTTCCAGCAGTTCCATCTCTTCCCCCATATGACGGTGCTGGCGAACATCACGCTGGCGCCGCTGAAGGTGAAGGGGATGGACGCCGAGCAGGCGCGCGCGACCGCGCACGAGCTGCTCGCGCGCGTGGGCATCGCCGAGAAGGCCGAGCAGTATCCGGCCGACCTCTCGGGCGGTCAGCAGCAGCGGGTGGCGATCGCGCGGGCGCTCGCCATGGACCCGCAGCTGATGCTGTTCGACGAGCCGACCTCGGCGCTGGACCCGGAGATGATCCGGGAGGTGCTCGACGTCATGCGCGACCTCGCGCACGACGGCATGACGATGCTGGTCGTCACGCACGAGATGGGCTTCGCCCGCGAGGTGTGCGACCGGCTGGTGTTCATCGACGGCGGCCAGATCGTGGAGGAGGGGCCGCCCGCGGAGTTCTTCGCCAACGCTCGTTCCGAGCGCGCGCGGGAATTCGTCGACAAGATCATCCACCACTAGGGAGGCTGGGGAATGCAGGGAGTGAGGTGGCTGGGCACCGTGCTCGCCGCCGGAGCGCTGGCTCTGGCGGGCTGCGGTTCCGACGAGAAGGACAGCGGCGCCAGCGGGGCGGCGGTGACCCCGGAGGCGGCGGTCGAGCAGTTCCCGGCGGATTCGACGCTGGGCAAGATCCAGGCGCGGGGCGAGATCACGATCGGCGTGAAGTTCGACGTGCCGCCGTTCGGCGTCAAGAACCCGCAGACCGGCGAGGTCGAGGGCTTCGACATCGAGATGGGCAAGGCGGTCGCGGCCAAGCTCGGCGTCAAGCCGAAGTTCATCGAGGCGATCTCCGACAACCGGATCCCGTTCCTGGAGGACGGGACCGCGGACCTGGTCCTGTCGACGATGACCATCAACGAGGAGCGGGTGCAGCAGATCGACTTCTCGGATCCGTACTTCATCGCGCGCGGGCGCGTGCTGGTGCCGGGGGACTCGTCGATCAACGGCGTCGCGGACCTGACGGGCAAGAACGTCTGCACGGCGCTCGGCTCGACGTACGAGGCGAACCTCAAAAAGCAGGCGCCGGACGCGAAGCTCAAGCTCGTCGACTCCTACTCGGAGTGCCTGGAGCTGGTGCAGAACGGGGCCGTCGACGCGGTCTCCACCGACGACGTGATCCTGACCGGGATGATCATCCAGGACGACACGCTCAAGCTGGTCGGCGAGCAGCTCACGCAGGAGCCCTACGGCGGCGGCATCAAGAAGGGCGACAGCGAGCTGGTCGACTTCGTCAACGGGGTCTTCCAGGGCCTCAAGGACGACGGGACCTGGGCGAAGCTGCATCAGGAATGGATCGGCAAGTACACGGGCGAGACCGGCGAGCCGCCGAACATCTCGGTCGAGGAAGCGGTGGAGCTGGTCAAGAGCAACTAGCCCTTGTTCGAGTTCCTCACGGAGCACTGGTCCGAGCTCGTCTCGGGCTTCTGGGTGACCGTGCGGCTGGTGGCGATCGCGTTCGCGATCGCCATGGTCGTCGGCACCCTGGTGGCGGCGCTGCGGATCGCACCCGTGAAGTGGCTGCAGCGCCTCGGCGGCCTGTACGTCGAGGTGTTCCGCAACATCCCGCTGCTGGTGCTGCTGTTCATCTCGTTCGCGGGGCTGCGGCGCGGTGGCGTCGACATCGGCCCCTGGGTCGCGGGGACGGCGTCGCTGGGCCTGTACACGGCCGCGTACGTGGCCGAGGCGCTGCGCTCGGGCGTGTTCTCCGTGGGGAAGGGGCAGATCGAGGCGGCGCTCTCGCTCGGCTTCTCGTACGCGCAGACGCTGCGGCGGATCGTGCTCCCGCAGGCGTTCCGCACGGTGATCTCGCCGCTGGGGTCGCTGACGATCGCGATGATCAAGAACTCCGCGATCGTCGGCGTCTCCCTGCTGGCGCTGCCTGACCTCTTGAAACAGGCGCGCGTGGTGCAGGCGCGCACGTTCCAGACCGACGAGGCGTTCTTCTGGGCGGCCGTCGGCTACCTGCTGCTGACCGGGACGGTCACCTTGGCCATCCGAGTCCTCGAAAAACGGTTCGCGATCCGCCGATGAACTACCTCTTCGATCCTGACCACTGGGAATGGGTGACGACGGGCAACAACGTCCGCTTCATCCTCGAGGGCTTCGCGATCAACCTGGAGATCGCGCTGGTCTCGATGGTGCTGGCGCTGCTGCTGGGGCTGGCGCTGGCGCTCGGGCGGCTGTCAACGCTCCGGCCCGTGAGCCTGCTCGCGGGCGCGTGGGTCGACCTGTTCCGCAACCTGCCGCTGATCTTCCTGATCCTGTACTTCGCGCTGGGGCTGCCGGCGTCCTGGAAGCGCGCGTGGGAGGACGCGATGCCGGCCTGGGCGCCGGAGGCGTTCCAGTCCGGGCTCGTGCTGGGCGCGCTGCTCGGGCTCGTGCTCTACAACTCGGCCGTGCTGGCGGAGATCATGCGCGCCGGCATCATGTCGCTGCCGCGCGGGCAGGCGGAGGCGGCGGCCGCGCTCGGCATGACCTACCGGCAGTCGCTGCGGTACGTGATCCTGCCGCAGGGGCTGCGGCGGATGGTCCCCGCGACCGTGTCCCAGCTGATCACCTTGAACAAGGACACGACGCTGGTCTCGATCATCGCGATCACGGAGGTGATGCGGCGCGCGCGGATCGTCACCGCCTCGAACTTCTTCGTGGTCGTCGAGGCGCCGATCCTGCACGTGTTCATCTTCGTCGGCGCGCTGTTCGTCGTCGTCAACTACGCGCTGTCGCGGCTGTCGCGCCGGCTGGAGCTGCGCGAGCGTGCGCGGACCGGGACGCGGCTGCGGCGCGTGCGCGGACTGGAGGATCAGGTGGCGGTCGACCCGGTGTAGTGTCCCTGCATGGGCTTCGATCAGTACCACGAGCCGCCGGAGGAGCTGCCGGCGCGCACGCGTACGTTCGCGCGGTTGTGCGCGTCGTTGACCGAGGAGGCCGAGGCGATCGGCTGGTACGAGCAGCGGATCGCCTTGGAGCAGGACCCGGAGGCGCTCGAGGTGATGCGCAACGCGCAGACCGAGGAGTTCAAGCACTTCGCGATGGACCTCGAGTTCCTGCTGCGGCGGACGCCGGTCTGGCGCGGGATCGCCGAAGGGATCCTGTTCACTGAGGGCGACATCGTCGACGCGGGTGAGTCGGCGGAGGAGGACGCGGGCCTGGGCGGCTCGGGCGGCGGCGGGCAGCCGGGGTCGCTGGGAATCGGAAGCTTGAAGGGAGCGGGGCTGTGACGACCCATCTGCTGCGCGAGAAGGCGCCGATCACCGAGGCCGGCTGGGAGGAGCTCGACACCGAGGCGCGCGAGCGGCTCGAGCCGGCGCTCGCCGTGCGCAAGCTGATCGACTTCAGCGGGCCGCACGGGTGGGACTACAGCGCGACGAACCTCGGGCGGGTCGTGTCGCTGGACGCGTTCGAGGGGGTCGGGGCGCTGCGGCGGCGGGTGCTGCCGACGGTCGAGCTGCGGGCGCCGTTCGCGCTCGCGCGGTCGGAGCTGTTCGACCTGGAGCGGGGCGCCGACGACATCGACCTCGGGCCGCTGGACGAGGCGGCGCGGCGGATCGCGTACGCCGAGAACGTGGCCGTGTTCCACGGGTGGGCGGAGGCCGGGATCCGGGGGATCGCCGAGGCGTGCGTGCACCCGGCGGTCGAGCTGACCACGGACTTCGACGCGTTCCCGCGGTTCGTGGCGCGGGCGGTCGAGACGCTGCTGCGGGCCGGGATCGGCGGGCCGTACGGGCTCGCGCTGGGGCCGGAGCAGTACACGGGCGTGATCGAGACGACCGAGCACGGCGGGTACCCGCTGCTCGATCACCTGCACAAGATCCTGGCCGACGGGCCGATCGTCTGGGCGCCGGGGGTGCGCGGCGCGGCCGTGGTCTCACTGCGCGGGGGCGACTTCCTGTTCGAGTCCGGGCAGGACCTCTCGATCGGGTATGTGTCGCACGACGAGTCGGCCGTCCAGCTGTACCTGGAGGAGAGCTTCACGTTCCGGGTGGCGACGCCCGAGGCGGCCTGCTTCCTGTCGCCGGCCGCGGGCTAGGGAGCGCGGCGTGCGGACGAGCGGCATCAACCACGTCAGCATCCACGCGGTCGACCTGTCCGCGTCGGTCGCGTTCTACGTGGAGCTGCTGGAGGCGTCGCTGCTGGACACTCCGAACTTCGGCGTGCCGGTGCAGTGGCTCGGGCTGGGGGCGTCGCAGCTGCACGTGTTCGTGCGCCCGGCGGTCGCGCAGAGCCATCACCACTTCGGGATCACGGTCGAGGACCTGGAGCCGGTGTACCGGCGGGCGTCGGCGCTCGGTGCGCTGGACGGGCGGGCGCACGGGAACTACATCATCGAGCTGCCGGGGGACGTGGCGCAGACGTACGTCCGCGATCCGGCGGGGAACCTGATGGAGATCGACACGCCGGGCGCCTCGCGGCTGCCGGCGTGGTTGCGGGCGGAGATGAAGCCGCTCGGGGCGCTGTTCCCGCAGGACGACCGCAACCTGCGCGGTCGCCTCTACGTCCCCGACCCCGCGGGCGCGACGTAACGCGGCGGGGGCCGCGCCGCCGCCCCCGCGCGCCCTCGCTCCGCGACGCTTCTTCGCCGCGCGCCCCTCCGCCGCGCGTCTCGCCGCCGCGCGTCTCGCCGCCGCGCGTCTCGCCGCCGCGCGTCTCGCCGGCCGCGCGCCTCTCCGCGTGTGCCTCCCGGTGGGCGCGTTGCAGCGGGCAGGAGAACCGTCGCGGCGCGGCGAAGCCGCTCGGCGGCGTCATGTTGGATCTCCGCACGCTCGATCCCGCCCGGCAGTCCGCCGACCGGCGCGTCGCGCTCGTCGCGGCGTTCGGGGCGGTGACGGGCGGCACGCTGCTCGCGGTCTCCGCGGGAGCGGGCGGCTGGGCGCTCGCCGCCGGTGGCGCACTCGCCTTCGCCGAGCTGCCGTGGTACTTCGCGTTCGGCGGCCGGTGGCGGCTGCTCGACGACGCGCTCGAGGGCATCTCATTCGCCTGGCGGGGCGACCGCACGGGCGTGTGGGCGACCGCACCGGTCGCGGGCGCGCTCGCCACGCTCGTCCTCGCCGCCGCGCTCGGCTTCCCGACCCTGCTCGCGCTCCTCACCTGCCTGGCCGGCGGCGCCGCCTACACGGCGCTGGTCGCCGCGGCCGAGGCCCGCTACGAGCGCGCGATCCTGCTCGACCTCACGGTCCTCGAGCTCCGCTTCCGCCGCATCACCGACGCCCGCCTCGCCAAGGGGTCAGACCCCTCAACAATGCGATCTACCGTCTAGAGCCAAAGGGATTGTTGAGGGGTCTGACCCCCCAACCTGGAACCTAGGGGGTCTGGAACCTAGGGGGTCTGACCCTGCTTACGCCGGGACGGCGGTGCAGAGCCAAGAGGCGGCGGTCGGCGGGCGGGGTGGGGACAGAGCCTGCTTACACGCCGAGGGCCGGGCCCGGGTCGGCGTTCGCGCCGCGGACCGTGACCTCGAAGTGCAGGTGCGGGCCGGTGGCGACGCCGGTCGCGCCGACGCGGCCGACGAGGGCGCCCGCGGCGACGGGCGCGCCGAGCGAGACGAGCGCGGCGGACAGGTGCGCGTAGCGCGTGTGCACGCCGTTGCCGTGGTCGATCACGATCGTGAGGCCGAAGCCGTCGTCGTAGCCCGCGAACAGGACCCGGCCGGACCCGGCGGCGGTGATCGGGGTGCCGGTCGCTGCCGGAAAGTCGATCCCGGCGTGGAAGCGGGCGCCGCGCGGGCCGTAGCGGTCACCGGGGGCGGCGGCGATCGGGCGCCGCAGCGCCGGCGCGCGTACCGGCGGCCGCGCGAGCGCGGCGAGCGTCGCCGGCCCGACGACGCCGTCCGGCGCCAGCCCCGCGAACCGCTGCGCCCGCCGCACCGCCGCGTCGGTGTGCGAGCCGAACCCGCCGTCGACGTCCCCGCACGGGAACCCATGCGTCTCGAGCGCGAACTGCAGCGCCGCGACGTCCCACCCGCGCTGCCCGGCGCGCAGCGGCCGGCTGCCGATCGGATGCCGCCCGAGCCGCCCGAGCGCGCGCCGCGTCCGCGGCCCGACGACGCCGTCGACCGCCAGCCCGGTGCGCCGCTGCAGCTGCCGTACGGCACCGCGCGTACCGGGCCCGTCGAGCCCGTCGACCGCCCCACCGTACACGCCGTGCGCCCGCAGCGCGACCTGCAGCGCCGCGACGCGAGGAGAAGCGGCGGACGCGTCCGCGGGCGCGACGAGAAGCCCGGCGGCCGTCACCGCAAGAAGCCAAATCCGTACCGGCACCAACGCGCAAAATGTTCGCGCTCTGACACGGAAGTCCTGCCGGGAAGCGACGGGTCCCGGGCCGGGGCAGCGCAGGCGGGGAACCCCGGCGGCGCGCGCGACGCAGGCGGGCAGGGAGACGCGGCGGGGCAGCGCAGGCGGGACCCCGGCGGCGCGCGCAACGCAGGCGCCCGCGCGGGCGGCCGCTCCCCGCAACTCAGCGCGGCGTCGCGACCACCCGCGTGCCGTGCCGCGGCGAGAACGTCACGTTGCGCCGCGCCACCCGCTCAGCCCGCGCCGACGCTCCCCGCAGATCGAAGCGCTCGAGCACCGCCCCGAGCACCACCCGCATCTCCATCTCCGCGAACGCCGCACCCAGGCACCGCCGCACGCCCCCGCCGAACGGGATCCACGCGTAGGTCGACGGCGGCGCGTCCAAGAACCGCGCCGGCCGGAACGCGTACGGGTCCGGGTAGGACGCCGGCCGCGTGTGCGCGAGCCAGATCGCGGGCGTCACGTCCGTCCCGGCCGGCAGCTCCATCCCGTCG
>Ga0182736_1002904_pt1 | contig 12200 bp, 8 predicted proteins | sample eDN5th30CKraftBY_FD_128882 | JGI IMG/M metagenome (GOLD analysis project Ga0182736, IMG submission 128882) | Enriched backyard soil microbial communities from Emeryville, California, USA - eDNA 5th pass 30_C Kraft BY (version 2) (version 2) | ecosystem: Environmental > Terrestrial > Soil >...
ATGGCGACGATGACGGATCTGGATTCTGCCGGGCCGCGCAGTAGTTGAGCCTGCAACGCGACGTGCTCGCCCACCGAGCCGTAGACCTCTTTAGCGGCCCCTCGTGGCACCTGATACACGACCAGGTACGGCGTTCGGGTGTAGGAAGAAGCTGCGGAATCCTGCGAACTCATCGTGTTCCCACCGACCATCCGGCGCGCGAGCCAATTCGCGAGCTGCGGTGTCGGGCGGGAGTTTGCGGGACCGGCGGCGGAATCTCGTCGTCAAAAATGACGATTCATGAGATCAGGCCGTGTCGGCGGGCCACGGCAATGGCTTGCGTCCGGCTGTGGACATCGAGCTTGGTGTTGATGTTCCGCATGTGGGTGCGGACCGTGGACTCCGAAATGAACAGGCGTTCGGAGATCGCTCGATTCGACAGGCCCTCGTTCGCAAGCCGCAAGGCTTCGATCTCCTTGGGCGTGAGCAACTCGCTTGGGATCGGGGTCGTTGCCGAGGCGACAGCTGGCGCGGGCGCGCCGCCCAGCAATTTCTGGGCGAATTCGGCAACCGCTCGCCCCTCCGGCAAGTCACGACTGCGCTGCAGCCACTCATCGACCAGCGCCAACACAGCGGCGCCTTCGTCAAGAAACATTCGGCGGAACCCTTCCGATGCAGCCAGCGACAGGGCCTGGCCGATGTGCAGCTGAGCAAGCTTCTTCTGCCCCGTCGCCTGTGCGGCTTCCGCCAGCAGGATGCGAAGCTTCAGCACGCGCCGCCGTCGCTGCAGACGCTCGGCCTGCTCCAGTGCCTGATTCAGTCGTGGCATCGCGAGCTCGGCCCGTTCGCTGCGAATCAAATACCGCAGCTCGCCGATCTCCAACGTGTCAGCGTCATTGCCTGCCATCGCAGAGCGCGAGACCCGTTGCCACAGTGAATCATCCTGTGCCGCCTTGAGCTCGGCCGCGGCAACCTCGACGTTCCCCTGACCCAATGCGTACCGAGCGCGCTCGAGCTTGGCGCTTGCCACCACACGCGGCAGCTCCAGCCGATGACCCAGGTGCTCCAACTCCTTGGTCAACTGAAAATGCCGTTCCTGGTCGCCGCCGATGCCTGCGATGCGCGCCATCAGGACATGCCCGCTGATGATCTGATCGGCGAGCCCGCCATCTTTGATCACAGGCGCATAGATGTTGAGCAGGCGCTCCGCCTGACCCAGCTCGCCGGCTTCGTAGAGCGCCTCGGCCATCAAGATGCCCGCCATGGCATTGGCCTTCACGTTGCGCGATTGCATTCGTGCATCGGGATTCAGCGCGGCTCGCAGGCGCACCGTGGCATCGCGTAAGCGACCGCTCATGAGCGCCATCGCCCCCTCGATCGATTCGGTGACTGCGACGCTGAACATGGCGACCGCCGCGGTCTGCGTGCGGCGAGCCTCTTCGATGTAGGATTGCGCTTCATCGAAATCACCGCGAATCATGGAGACAGTCGCGAGCGCAATCAGCAGCATGTGCCGAGAAAAGATGGCGTGCTTGGGCAACAGCGGCAGATTCTCTCTGCCACGCTCATAGGCATCCTCCGGGCGATCCATCAGAGACAGCAGCAGTGGACGCAGGCCCAACAGGTACTCCGCGAACTCAGGACTACTTGGGTTACCTCTCTCGACATCGTCCAGCAAGGTCAATGCTTCACGGGGCGAGCGCACGAAACTCAGCACCCACGCATGAATCAGCCGCAGCTGCGGATAGGCACCGAGCGCGGCCGGCGGAATGCTGCCGAACCAGCGCGCCAGCATTCGCATTCGCGCATCAGCGAGCAGCTGAGCCGCATGTTTCGCCAGCAGCGGCACCGCCCGTTCCAGATCTCCGGACTGCAACGCATGCTCGATGGCTCGCACCGGCCGATGCTGCTGCTCATACCAACACGATGCCGCCAGATGTATGGCACGCGCCCGCGATGGTTGCTCGCGCTCCAGCTGCCCTCGCAGGAACTCGGCAAACAGGCTGTGATAACGATGAATATCGCGCTCGCGGTCGACCGGAATCAAGAACAAGTTGGCACGTTCGAGCCGTTCGATCATGACCCGGCTATCGTCACGCCCACACACCTCGTTACACAGTGCGGGGGTGAATTCGCTCAGGACACTGGTCTCCAGCAGAAACATTCGCAGCTCATCGGGTTGGCGGCCCAGCACATCCTCCGCGAGAAAATCCGAGATGGCGGCGTCCGAACCCGAAAAGTCATCGATCAGTCGCGGATCGCCCGTGCCGCGCTCGAGCGCCAGCGAGGCGAGCGATAGTCCCGCAGGCCAACCTTCCGTGCGCTGGTGCAGACGCGCCAGCTGCTCATCGCTCAGTTGCAACTGTTTCTGACGACGCAGCAGATCGCTGGCCTCGTCGATGGAGAAGCGCAATTGACCGGGCTCGATATCGAGCAGCTTGCCCTGGGCCCGCAAGCGTCCGAGCCCGAGGGCCGGGATGCTGCGCGATCCGATCACGATCTGCGCCCCTGGCGGCAAATGGTCGATCACCTGTCGCACCAGCCCGAGCGCTGCGGGGTTGATCAGCGACTCGAACTCATCGAGGAACAATAGAAACGGCTGCCGATGCGAGCCGATATGCTCGATGAGCTCGACCAGCGCCGAATCGGCGCTCGATTCGATGTTGGCCACATCGAGCGCCGGGATGGCCCCTGCCAATGCGACTGCCAGCGCGGCCAGGAAGCGCCCGACATCGTTATCGGCAGCATCGAGCGTGAGCCAGGCGCACGGCAGATTGCTGCTCACGCAGCGCTGGTAGACCTGCCGCATTACCGTGGTCTTGCCGAAGCCCGCAGCAGCGCGGATCACGACGATGCGTGCCCCACCGGCAGCGAAGATCTCATCACACAGCTGCGAGCGGCTGACCTCGTGCGCCCCCGGCAGCGGTGGCCGGCACTTCAAAGCCAGCACCGGCTGCCGTCGATCCGCGGTGTGCAGCCCCTGGACCGCGGTGAACTGACTCTCGTCTTTCATTTGCGCCAAACCATACCCGGTGGCGAGGATGCGGTTCAACACGTCGTCATTTTTGACGACGACGGTCATGACAGGCAGCCGTATGATGTCGCGCAACCGCCGGTAGTGCATTTGCGCACATGCCCGAACCCGGCGTTGCGAAGTCATTGCTGTCATTCGAGGGATGCGTGGATAACGCCCAGCTACATCGAGAATCGCCGCCGTCAGCATCGAATCGCCTCGCCGATCGGCTGCCCTCACCAGCCGTCGATTGCCGGATCCTCCGCGATGGTTCGTTCCTGCTGCGATCCCGACTGCCCCTGATCAAGCCGCGCACCTCGGTGATCGCGATGCTCGAGGAGGCTGCGCAACGCCACCCCGATCGCGCGTTTCTGCGTGCCAGGCTCGGCGCTCACGAATGGACCGAGCTCAGCTTCGGAGAAGCCGAGCGGAGCTCGCGAAGCATGGCGCAATGGCTGTTCGATCAGGGTCTGCGACCGGGAGATACCGTTGCCGTGCTCTGTGGTGCGGGCATCGACCATGCTCTCCTTGCGCTTGGAGCGATGCGCATCCACGTCGGCGTGGCTGCGCTGAATCCCATCTATCTGCGCGCAGCAGACTCGCGCCGACTCGCGCATTGTCTCGCCCTCGTGCGGCCGTCCTTGCTGCTGGTCGATGACGAACTCGCGGCACGAGAGGCACTACGAGCGTTGGGACTGAACATTCCCCTGCTCTCGATTCGAACTGCGTACTCACGGAGCAAGTCACGCTTCGATGAAGCACTTCAAACCGTTCCAAAACAAGATATCGCCACGCTCGAGCGAAACATCCCGCCGGACTGTGCCGCTCGCATCGTATTTACGTCCGGCTCCACGGGCCTGCCCAAGGCCGTACCCCAGACCCATCGCATGCTCACCGCGTCGATGGCGCAGACCGAATCGATGGGATTGTTCGATTTCGCATCGACACACCCCCGGCTGCTCGATGGCCTGCCGTGGCATCACATCTTCGGCGGCAATCACAACTTCAACGCCGCCCTGCGCACGGCAGGGACCATCACGCTCGATGACGGCCGCCCCACGCCCGAGCTGTTCGGCCGGACGCTCGAGAACCTCAAGAGCGTCCGCCCGTCGTACATCGCCACCGTGCCGCTCACGCTCACTTTGCTCTGCGATGCTCTGGAGACGGACGCCGAGTTGCGCAACCTCCTGTTGCCAGATCTCGAATACTTGCTGTTCGGTGGCGCCGGTCTACAGAGCAGCGTCGTATCACGTTTGCACAATGTCACGCGTAGTGCTGTCGGTCGCGCGCTTCCCGTGCTCGCCACCTATGGCGCCACCGAAATGCAGCTCGTCGGAGCTGTGCACTGGGTGACCACTCGCACTGATTTGCTCGGCGTGCCCGTGCCAGGGACGGAAATCAAACTCACGCCCGTCGGTAACAAGCTGGAGATCCGAGTACGCGGGCCCAGTGTGATGCCGCGATCTGGTTATCTCGACAATCCGGAAGCCACCGAAAACGTTTTCGATGAAGACGGGTTCTATCGAACCGGCGATACGGCGGTGCTCGCCGAGCCCGACCGACCGGAGGCGGGCATGATCTTTGACGGACGCCTTGCCGAAGAATTCAAGCTTGCCTCCGGAACCTGGGTTTCCGCCGGCACCGTTCGCGAGAACGTCTTGACTGCCTGCTCGCCACTGCTCCTGGAAGCCGTCGTCTGCGGGCTCAACAAGGACGAGCTCGGTCTGCTGGCATGGCTCAACTTCAATGCAGTGGACACCACCGCCCAGAACGTGCGCGAGGAACTCCGTCAGCGCATTCAGCTGCACAACGCACGTTGGAAAGGCTCGTCCATGCGCATCGGCAGGCTGCTTCTGGCCACCAAGCCGCTGGCAACGGCGGACGGCGAAATCACCGACAAAGGCAGCGTCAACATTTCGAAGGTCTGGCAATTGCGCTGTGACGAGATCGAGAAGATGTTTGCCGGCCACCCGAGCGAGGACGTATTGGTCTTCGCCGTCGGCGAGTAACACGACGAGTCGCGTCTCAGCGCGACTCCAACTCGCGCAACATCGTCCGATAGTGTGGCAATGCGCCCGCCAGCATCCAAGTCCCAAATGCCGCGCTACCGGCGCAGACTATGGCCAGCGCGAGATGAACCTGGTGTGGATCGCGAAACACATAATCCGTGAGCAGTGCCACCAGCGTAGGCGCTACACCGATTCCCAGCACCGACGCCACGAACACATAGATGGAGGCCGCCACACCTCGCATGCGATTGGGGGTGACAGTCTGCAACGCGGCAGCGGCCAGGGCGAGCGGCAGGTTGTGAAAGAACATCGCGCCGACCGCCAGAGCAACGATCGTGACAGGCGTCGGTGCGATGGCAATGCCGGCGCAGAGCAACGTCACTGCTGATCCGACGATCACTTCCAGACGCAGCGGTGCATCGACATAGCCGCGCGAAGACAGCAGGCGCCCGACCCAGGGTCCCAGCAGCACCGCTGCTGAACCGAACAGCAGCACTGGCGTGCCATACATCAGCCCCACTGATCCGGCGCTTACTGCGTGATTGCGCATGAGCAACGCCGGGATCCACGCGGCGAGCGCGTAGGTAATGATGGCGAGCGATGACACACCGAAGTAGAAGCGCCCATAGAACGCACGGCGTGCCATGAAGAAGGCCGATGTCTCTCGCAACGTGAAGTGCTCGGCCGAGACGCTGCGAATCGAGTTGGTTCGGGGCGGCTCTTTGAGCGAACTCAACAGCACCAGGCCCAGCACGATACCGGGCAAGGCTGTCAGTACGAAGACCAGTTGCCAGGTCGCAAGGCCGGCGAACACCGGTACTGCTGCGACGAGGTCCGCGGAAAAACTGATAATGGCGCCGCCCGCCACCAGCGCGAGCCCGCCGCCCAGCGACGGCGCGATCATGAACAGACTCATGGCGCGTGGCAGGCGCTCGCGATCGAAGTAGTCCGCGATCAACGACCATGCCACCGGCGACAGACACGCCTCGGCCGCACCCACACCGGCACGAGCCAGGAACAACGACCAGAAGTCGTCTGCAAATCCACACAGCGCCGAACAAACACTCCAGGCAATGACGCCGAACACCAGGATGTTGCGGCGATTGCCGCTATCGACCCAGCGACCGAACAACGGTCCGAACGCGACGTACGCCGCCATGAACGACAGCCCCTGCAACAGGCTGACCTGTGTATCGCCGAGCAGCAGATCCCGCTTGAGGGGATCGACCAGCAGGTTCAGCACCTGCCGGTCCACGTACGCGAGCGTATAAGCGAAGGTGAGCAGGAACAGCGCGTAGGAGGTGCCGGTGCGGAGCGTCGTTACCGAACGCCCCGCGCTTTCTGTCACTACCGCTTCATTCATGCCGGTCCACGATCACTGATCAATAGCGGTAGGAGAAACTGATGCCGTAGGTACGCGGCATCCCGGCATAACGAATGACGCTGTCCGTGCGTCGATTCGCCGTGAACCAGTAATATTCGTCCGTGATGTTGCGGCCATAGAGCGTGGCGCGCCACTTCTCATCGGAGCTCGCCACGCCGAGCCGCACGTCGATCAGGGTGTAGGCGTCGATATCCAGGCGCGGATCCGGCAAGAAATCGCCGTTCGTCTCGCTACGATAGTTGGCGCCGACACCGACGAAACCGTCCAGCGTGCTGTTGACGCCGAACGAATACTCGCCGTCAGCGCTGACCTGCCACTTCGAGGCGTACGGAAACGCTTGTCCCTTCAAGTTGGTACGCACGGAGCCCCCGAACACCGTGTAGTTGCCGCCTGGCGAGCCTTCGGTCACTTCGGTATCGAGATAAGTCACGCCGGAGCTCAACCGCAAGCCGGCAATGGGCGCCCAGTCCACCTGCAACTCCGCGCCCTGCACTTTCGATTTGGGAATGTTGACGAGTGCTTCCAGTGGCCCGAACACTGGCACGACGGTGCGGCCTTTCAATTGTTTGTCGGTATAGTCGTTGTAGAACACGGCGCCGTTCATTTGCAGCGTACGCGCGAGCAACGTCGACTTCACGCCGACTTCGTATGCGGTGATCTTCTCCTGATCGACCGGCGCATACTGAGGCGCATTCGTGCCAGGGAGCGTCGGATAGCCGCCAGCTTTGTAGCCTCGGCTGATGTTCGCATAGAGCAGCGTGTCCGCCGTGACGTTCCAATCGAGACCCGTGCGCCACGAAACATTGCTCTCCGATTTGCTGTCCACCACCATCTGCGGGACCGGCGGCGTATCGGTGCTGAAGGTCACGCACTCGCCCACCGGGATGATGCCGGTATAGCCGAGCGAGGCGGAGAAACCGCGCGCGAATGTTTGATTGCCCGCGTTGAGCGAACAGCCCTCGAAATCGATGTCGGTATCGGTATAGCGAGCGCCGAGCTGCAGATTCAGGCCCTGGACAAGCTCGTAGGTGGCGTTGGCGAACACCGCCGCGCTTTCGAAAGTGGTCGTGCCGACTTGCGGTACCACTTCGGTCGGCGGCAATCCCAGACGATCGAACGCGTGTCCGGAGCTGGATTCCGACAAGCGCTGATCGTCCTGCTCGAACGCCTTGTCGCGACTGTAGTTGACGCCGACGACCCAGTTCCCTTTGTCCATCGTACCGGCAACGCGCAGCTCCTGCGTGAAGCTCTCCACCTGCCCGACGATGTACAGATCGGCAATCGTCAACGCCGTGCCATCGCCGTCCTGGCCGAACTCCTGATCGAAATCCGAGTAGGAAGTCAGCGACGTGAGCGTGACCGAGTCGGTGATCTCGTAGTCCGCACGCAGCGTCGACTGCCACAGCGTGTTGTCGCGATCCAGATCGTACTCGCTGTGGTAGCCCCAGTCAGCCTGACGTGCATCGTTCGATGCGCGTGGATACGTCGGCAGGCGCGGATCGAGAAACGCGCCTGGCGTCTGCTGAAAGGTCTGCACGAACTGCGGTGCCTGGGTCTCCGACTTGTCGATGAAGCCGTTGATGTTCAACGACAGCGTCAGCGCATCGAGCGGACGCCAGTCGAGAATCATGCGCGCCTGGGTGAAATCCCTGGCGCCGAGCGTATCACCGGGTCGGGTCGAGCTCTTCTGCCAGCCATCGCTCTGTGAGTGCTTGACTGCGACACGGGCGCGCAGCGTATCGGTCAGCGGGCCGCTGACGAAGCCGCCAACGTCGTAGCTGCCGAAGTTCCCCGCACCGGCATCGAAGCCGGCAGCGAACGTATCGGTCGGCTTGGCTGCGATGTAATTGATCGCGCCGCCGGTCGCATTCTGTCCGAACAGCGTCCCCTGCGGCCCTTTCAATACCTCGACGCGCTCGAGATCGAACACCGCGCCCAACGTGAGTGCCGGAAATGCCAAAGGAACCTCGTCCACATAGACGCCAACAGTGGGCTTGGACGCGAGACTGGTATCGAAGAAGCCGATGCCACGGATGAAGTAGATCGGCGTGCCGTAACTGCTGTCGGCGTAGGCGAAGCCTGGCACCGTTTTCGCCAGCTGCGACATGTCGGACACACCCAACGCCTGCAGCTGATCGCCGGAAATCGCGGTGATCGACATTGGCACCGAGTTGATCGATTCGCTGCGCTTCTGAGCGGTGACGACGACCTCTTCGAGTCCCTTGCCTGCCTCCTGCGCCACCGATTGATGAGCCATCGCCTGCAACACTGCCAACACGGCTACGTGAGAAGTTCTGATCCCCCGAATCATCATGCCTCCGCAGGAGCTGTCATTTATAAGTCGTGAGGCATGGCGTATCCGCCCGGCCGTGGGTTCGGAGTATGTGCGCAGGCGGTTGACCAGGCATCGGCAGAACTGACGAGTTTGCCGACGGCGGCGTGCTCGTCGGATTTGCCGATGGTCCCTGCAACGCCGGCGGGTAGGCTGCGGGGACGACCGGCTGCTCTCTCAATCCATGGCTCAAGAATTGCGATTCGATGGACAAGTGATTGCTGTTGCTGGCGGCGGCGCCGGACTGGGGCGTCAATACTGCCTGGACCTGGCACGCAGCGGCGCGCGCGTGATCGTCGCCGGTCGCGGACCGAGCACCGAACAGGTCGTTGCTGAGATCCAGGCACTCGGAGGCGAAGCAGTGAGCTGCATCGCCGACGTTCGCGATGGCTCGCGATTGATTGCCCGGGCCATCGAGGCATTCGGTCGGATCGACGGCCTCATCATCAACGCCGGCATCGCTCGCGACCGGTCGTTCGCGAAGATGTCAAAAGAAGAATGGGCAGAAGTCCTCTCCGTCCATATCGACGGCGCATTCGCATGTGCCAAAGCTGCGTGGCCTCGCATGATCGCTCAGGGCGGCGGACGGATCGTACTGACAACCTCGGGTGCGGGCTTGTATGGCAATTTTGGCCAGGCCAACTACGCCGCCGCCAAGGCCGCGCTGATCGGATTCATGCGCACACTCGCCATCGAGGGCGCGGCAAAGAACATTTTCTGTAACGCCGTGGCGCCGATGGCGCTGACCGCAATGACCGAAGGCGTATTCGATGAGCCAATGAAATCGACATTGGCCGCATCACTGGTCTCGCCATTCGTGCTTGCACTCGTGCACACAGCCTGCCGCGAAAACGGCTCGATCATCGAGACCGGTGGTGGCTGGGCATCGTGCCTGCGCTGGCAACGCTCACGCGGATTGCGCTTTGAGGGAACCGACTTTGCCGCCGGCGATGTGCTGGCGAACTGGAACGAGATCGTGGCATTCGATGGTGATGTGCACTATCCACGATCAACGATCGACTGCCTCAACGCCGCCCTCGGCAACCGATGACGCGGTTACCGCGCAATAGCGACTACATGGAGCCTGCGAATGCGTATCCCGCAGATCGCACAACCAAGCTGGCGACCAGGCGTCAGTGTGACGGTGAGCACAGTCGACGGCACTGCCGTTGCTGGCCCCAACGCCCTCCTCGGGCACTTGTTCGGAGTTTCGCTAGCTCTCAGTGCCGATGGCAGCACGTTGGCGGTGGGCGCCTCTGCAGAGGGAAGTAACGCTACGGGCGTCAATGGCGACCAGTCGAATAACGCCGCCAGCTATTCGGGCGCGGTGTGCCTGTACCAACGTTCGCTATTCGCGGTCGACAGTTGGCGCCGGCTACATGTCCACCGCATCAGCTCCCCGACGTGTGCAGCGTCTGGGAGCGACTTCCCGCTTCCTGTAGTCGCTGTATGCGGCGAAGCCGCTCAAGGCACCGCGATCACCGCCTCGCCTTCGAGCGTCACCGTGCCATCGTCGATCTTCGTTTGAATCGCCACACGGATGCGCCGCTCGCCATCCGCCTCGAACTTCTCCAGCACTTTGCCAGTGCAACTGACACGGGCATTGACAGGCGTGATCGAGGTGAAGCGAACGGCATAGTTGCGGATGTGCTCCTGGCGGGCGAACTTGAGCAGCAGTTGGCCGAGATAAGCCATGGACAGCATGCCGTGCGCGAACACATCCTTCATGCCAAACTTTCTGGCGAAGTCGATATCGACGTGCACCGGCATGTGATCGCCCGAGCCGCCCGCGAACATCGCCAGCACCCAGCGCGAGACCGGGCCGCACTCGTGTGCCGGCAACTCCTGGCCGGCGGTGATTTCATTCCAGTTCAGTGTCATGAGTCGCTCCTAGTTGCGAACCACCAGCGTAAAGCGCGCCGTGACGCACAGCTCGCCCTGCTGGTTGTGAGCGGTGGTGTCCTGCACGATGAATTCCAGCTTGCCGCCCTTCTTGTCGAAGATGTCGACCGTCTTGGTCCGCAAGCGGATGCGGTCGCCGGCGAAGATCATGCGGTGATACTCGAACGACTGCTCGCCGTGCAGGACGGCGCCGATGTTCTCGACCATGTCGACGACATTGCCCACTTTGGCAGGCGCCAGCAGATTGAGACTGAACGCGAAGGTGGGCGGCGCCGGCAGGCTCGGGTATCCGGCCGCCCGCGCGGCCGCCTCGTCGCTGTAGACCGGGTTGCGCTCGGCCACCGCGGCAGCGAACAAACGCAGCTGCCCCTTCTCCACGTCGATGTAGCGCTCTTCGGATTCCACGCCGATGTATTTTCTGTCGACTGCCATTTATTCATTACCTCGTGATGCCTCATCTCAACCGACACTGCGCGCCTGCTGCTGCCAATACGGTCGACGCAACTCAGTTTTCAGTATCTTGCCGGCGCCGGACACGGGCAGCGGCTCCTTGCGGATTTCCACCGAGCGGGGACATTTGTAACTAGCGATCGTCGTCCGGCAGTGCGCGATGAGCGCCTCGGTCGCAAGCGCGCAGTTTTCCTTGAGCACGACGATGGCATGCACGCGCTCACCCCACTTCGCATCGGGTACACCGATGACGGCGCACGCGGCCACCGCGGGATGCGACGACAGAACATTCTCGACCTCCGCCGAATAAACGTTCTCGCCACCGGACACGATCATGTCCTTGACGCGATCGACGACGAACACGAAGCCGTCCTCGTCCATATAAGCCGCGTCGCCGGTTCGCACCCAGCCCTCGATCACCGTCTGTTGTGTCAGCTCGGGCTGCTGCCAATAACCCAGCATGGCGCCGGGACTGCGGATCGCGATCTCGCCGACCTCGCCGCGCGGCCGCTCCTGCATCTGCTCGTCGACGATCTTGACCTCGAAGCCGAACACCGGGCGTCCCGCCGAGCGCAGCACCGAGTTGCCGCGCGGACCCGCGTTGTGAAATCTCGGCTCCAGAATGGTCGCGCAGCCGGCAACTTCACTTTGTCCATAAACCTGGCGAAAACGGCCGTTGGGAAACATCTTCATCGCCTGCTGTAGCAGGGTTTCGGAGATCGGCGCCGCTCCATACGCGATATCGACCATCGATCCCAGCTCGGCGCTGTGCTCTTCCAGATAGTCCCGTAAGAGCGCGAACATCGTCGGTACGAACATGCTGGCGGTGACGCGCTCGCCGGCGATGACCGTCGCCACGGTTTCCGGATGAAAGAACGGGATCACGATGTGCGTGCCGCCGCAAATGGTCACGCCTGCGAGCGGAAAGGTCCCCGACAAATGAAACAACGGCGTCGAGTGCAAGTGAAGGACATCGTCCGGGTACGGAGTCATCGAGTTAGTACAGAAGAACGACTCGATCAAGCCGGCGTTCGAGACCATGACGCCCTGCGAGCGTCCGGTCGTGCCACCGGTATAAAAGATCCCGTTCAGCGCACTGCCGCGCCCGCACGCATCCTCGATAGCCGGCCC
>Ga0182736_1002905_pt1 | contig 12199 bp, 11 predicted proteins | sample eDN5th30CKraftBY_FD_128882 | JGI IMG/M metagenome (GOLD analysis project Ga0182736, IMG submission 128882) | Enriched backyard soil microbial communities from Emeryville, California, USA - eDNA 5th pass 30_C Kraft BY (version 2) (version 2) | ecosystem: Environmental > Terrestrial > Soil >...
GAGCCGATTGCCATGCAATAACGCCCGAAGGCCGTGCGGTTCAGCAGCACCCAGCCAACCACCGCCACGAGAGCAAACACCACCACCGGAACCGGCACGCCCAGCAGATTGCCGTAATAAACCGGCCGATAGGTGTCGCGGATATCGAACGCCAGCGACAGGGTGCCCCCGTCGGCGAAATAGGTGACCAGCGAGCGGAAGATGCCCATGGTGCCCAACGTCACGATAAAGGCCTCGATCTTGCCTTTGGTGGTCATGAAGCCGTTGAGGAAGCCCGCCCCCAGCCCCAGCACCACCGAAGCGACGCATCCCAGGATCACCGTTGCCAGCCCCGTGCCCAGCGTATCGATGGCCGCGTTCATCACGATGATCATCACCCCTGAGATCACCGCCGCCATCGATCCCACCGACAGGTCGATTCCCCCCGCCGTGATCACGAACGTTCCGCCCACCGCGATGATGCCGATAAACGCCGAACGGGTCAGCAGGTTGGAAATATTGCCCTCGGAGATGAAGGCGGGATTGAGCGCAAAGCCCAGCAGGCACAACAGGATCAGCGCAACCAGCGGCCCCAGCGTGTGGAAATCCACATGCAGCCGCCGCCGCGCTGGCTTCACGCCCTCATGCGCTTGCACGGTCATCGTCTCGTTCTCCCTTGAGCCCTGCGGCATAACGCATGATCTCTCCCTCTGTGATCTCGGACCCTTCCAGAATCCCGGTCCGCCGTCCTTCGCGCATCACCACCACCCGGTGCGAGAGCCCGATCACCTCCTGCATCTCCGAAGAGACCACGATGATCGATTTGCCCTCTTTGGCGAGCGCCGCGATGATGTGATAGATTTGCTGCTTGGTGCCCACGTCGATGCCGCGTGTCGGCTCGTCGATGATGACGATCTCGGGCTCGGTCTCCATGGCCTTGCCCAGCATCAGCTTCTGCTGGTTGCCGCCCGAAAGCTGGCCCACCCGCACTGAAGCATCGCGGGCGCGGATATCGAACCGCCGCGTTGCCCGTTCCATCGCCTCGATCTCGCTCGCGTCGTTGAGGAACCCGCCGCGCAGATGCCGCGCCAGCGTCAGCAGTGTCAGGTTCGGCTGCAACCCGATATTGAGCAGCAGCCCTTTGCCCTTGCGGTCCTTGGTCATATAGACCAGCCCCGCCTTCACCGCGTCGCCGATCGAGGTGAAATTTGCCACCTCGCCATGCACACGCACGGCTCCCCCCGTGCGTTCGGCAAGGCCGACAATAGCCTCCATCACCGCAGTTCGCCCCGATCCGATCAGCCCGGAAAACCCGATGATTTCGCCTTTGCGGAGCGTGAACGACACATTGCGCGCGCCCGCCGTGCTCAACCTTTCGACCTCCAGCACCACCGGCGCGTCGACATCGGGTTCGTGCTTGGGCGGATAGAGGTTGGACAACTCCCGCCCCACCATCATTTCCGCAATCGAATCCGGGGTCAGTTCGCCCGTATCAACGGTCGCGATCAATTGCCCGTCGCGCAACACCGTGATGCGGTCTGAAAGCGCCATCACCTCATCGAGCTTGTGCGAGATGAAGACGATGGCGACACCCTTGTCGCGCAACCGGCGCACCTGTTCGAAAAACGTATCGGTCTCCGCCGAGGTCAACACCGCTGTCGGTTCGTCCATGATCAGCACCCGCGCATCGCGGCTGATCGCCTTGGCGATTTCCACCATCTGCTTGTCGGCGACCGACAGGCTGTTGATGCGCGCGTTGGGATTGATCGCAACATGCAGGCTGTCGAGGATGCGCTGCGCCTCCGCCAGCATGTCCCCGCGCCGCAAAAATCCCCACCGGGTCCATTCGCGCCCGAGGAAAATGCTCTCGGCCACCGTCAGATGTTCCGCGAGGTTGAGTTCTTGATGGATGACCACGATGCCGAGCGCTTCCGCTTCGCCATTGGGCGGCAGGCGGATTGGCTCCCCATCGAGCAGGATCGTGCCGGACGTGGGTTGTTCTATGCCAGAAAGGATTTTGATGAGAGTGGATTTGCCCGCGCCGTTTTCCCCGATCAGCGCGTGGACCTCGCCTGCCCGCACGTCGAAATCGACGCTGAACAGCACCGGCACTTCGCCAAAGCTCTTCGATATCCTGCTGGCTGCAAGAATATGCGGCGCATTGGCGGATTCCGCCATCACCTCTCCTCCCCCCGGTTCGGGCCGCATTGCCCCGCGGCTCCTCCCTTATGGGCGAAGTATGTAAACCTTTTCATTCTGCATGTAAAGGTTTACACAACCACTGATCTGTTTAAACCATTGCGCCGATGTCGGGCGCGTCGCGCCCGCCCGCATCCAGTGGACAAGCCGCCTCCCGGAGACCTATTCCGGACCGGCACGGGGGACTTTCTTGAGCGCCGTCAAACCAGCAACCATCGAGGATGTGGCCCAGCTTGCCGGCGTGTCCATCGCCACGGTCTCGCGCGCACTCAACGAACCGGGCAAGGTCGCCGATTCCACGCGCCGCAAGGTGATCGAGGCCGTTGCACAGACCGGCTATACGACCAACGCGATGGCGCGCAATCTGCGCACCCGCCGCTCGAACATGATCCTGATCCTCGCCCCCGATGTGGGCGACCCCAACTTCTCCAACATCCTTGTCGGGCTGGAAACCGAAGCCTCCAAACGCGGCTATGGCGTTCTGATCGGCAATACCCGTCACGACCCCACCCGCGAAACCGATTATCTGCGCTTCATTTCCTCCAATCAGGCCGATGGCATCGTGCTCTTGACCGGCCATCTTCCCTTCGGCCTCGCCCAGGCGCATCCCGCCGCCCGTCTGCCGCCGATGGTGGCGGTCAACGAGCCCATCGCCAATGCGGCCATTCCCTTTGTCGGCGTCGATAATGTGGAGGCGGCGCGGGTCGCGACCGATCACCTGGTCAGCCAGGGCCACCGCGATATCGCCTTTATCGGCCAATCGTCGGGGCGAGTCGTCGCAAAACTGCGCGAAACCGGCTTTCGCACCGCCATGCAGGCCGCCGGGCTGCCCGTCGAGCCCCGCTTCGTGCTTGAGGCCGATGGCACCACCGAAAGCGGCCGCGCCGCCACCGAGCGCATGTTCGTGCGCGATCGCCTGCCCAGCGCCTTCTTCTGCGTCAACGACGCCACCGCGCTGGGGGTGATCATCGCGCTCACCGCGCGCGGCTATACCCTGCCCCGCGATTTTTCCATCATGGGCTTTGACGACATTTCCTTTGCCAGCTTCGTCACCCCTTCACTGACCACCATGAAGCAGCCCCGCCTCAAGATCGGCGAGGCAAGCATGGACCTGTTGCTGGCCATGCTCGAAGGCGAAGCGCCATCCGGACGCGAAATCCTGCTGCGCGCCGAACTGATCCTGCGCAATTCCGTGGCGATGCGCCGCCCCGCCTGATCGGCGCAGTCCTATTGTCCAGCAGGCGGCGTCCCCGGCCCCGCCGGTGCCTCGACCGCGCCGGGCTGAGCCTGTTCGGGTGCCGGTCCCTGCGCCGGAGTGGGCGTCGCGGCCGGAGCAGGCGTCTCCACTGCCTCTGCGGCCTCCTCTTGCGGTGTCGGTGCAGGCTGCGCATCGCCACCCACCGCGTCGTCCTGGGTCTGGACATCATCCAGCGTCAGCCCTCCGCCCACCGTGGTGTCGGTGTCATCATAGGTGGCAAAGCTGAACCAGAGCACCAGTCCCAACGCGATGACCACCGCGATGGTGCCCCACACCAGCGCGCGTGAATTCATCATCCGGCTGTTGCCCTGCCGCATTTCGGTCGTGTTCAAATCGTGCTTGTCGTTGGTCATGGCTGCATCCCTCGTCTGCTGCGTTCCCGTCCGGGTCGCGTGGCAACCCGTCATTGCCTAACGCTGCTGGCGCCTCCAGCGTTCCGCACAACCCCTTCTGTCTGTGGGCAAATCGAAAATAGCACTCAACATTGGCGCGCGGACCTTCTAACGGTCTTGCCTGTCGGCAAGTGTGGCGACATAGTGTTTTGTCCAATTGGTCTAAATTTGGCGAGCAGATGACCGTATCCGGCCCCGAACCAATCCTCGTCCTCAAGGGGCTCACCAAATCCTTCGGGTCCTTCAAGGCCAACGACGCGGTCGATCTCGAAATCTTCCCGGGCGAAATCCACGCCTTGCTGGGCGAAAATGGCGCGGGCAAATCCACCTTCGTCAAGATGCTCTACGGCGCGCTGCAACCCGATGCCGGTGAAATCATCTGGCGCGGCCAGCCGGTGACCATTCCCAGCCCGGCTCATGCCCGCCAACTGGGCATCGGCATGGTGTTCCAGCATTTCTCGCTGTTCGACGCGCTCACCGTTGCCGAAAACGTTGCCGTCGCGCTGCCGGGAGATCAGCCCCTGCGCACGGTGGCCGCCGAACTCGAATCCGTTTCGCGCGAATATGGCCTGCCGCTCAAGGCCAACGCCCATGTCCACGATCTGTCGGTCGGCGAGCGCCAGCGCATCGAAATCGTGCGTTGCCTGCTGGGCCACCCCGATGTGGTCATCATGGACGAGCCCACATCGGTCCTCACTCCGCAGGAGGTCGAGGACCTGTTTGCCGTGCTGCGCAAGCTGGCATCCGAGGGCAAGGCCATTCTTTATATCTCGCACAAGCTTGAGGAAGTGCGCGCCCTGTGCGAACGCGCCACCATCCTGCGCCATGGCAAGGTGGTCGGCACCTGCATCCCGCGCGATGAAACCGCTGCTTCGATTGCCCGCATGATGGTCGGGGCCGACATTCACCAGATTCGCCCCGCCAGGGCGCGCCCGGTCTCGGCGGAACCCTTGCTTTCGGTTTCCGGCCTTTCCGTCGAGGCCCGCGATATTTTCGGCACGCCCCTCAAGGATGTTTCGCTCGATATCTACCCCGGCGAGATCGTCGGCATTGCCGGGATTGCCGGTAACGGCCAGAGCGAATTGTTCGATGCGATTTCCGGCGAACGCCTCTCCGACCGGCCCGAGCAGGTCAAGCTGTTTGGCCGCAATGTCGGCCATGACGGCATTTCCGCCCGCCGTTCCATGGGTGCCGTATTCATTTCCGAGGAGCGGCTTGGCCACGCCACCGTGCCCTCGCTTCCCTTGAGCGAAAACGTCATCCTCACCCGCTATCGGGTCAATTCGGGCCTGCGCTCGGGCTTCTTTCTCAATCGGGGCCGCGCCCGCATCCTGCTCGACAGCATCACCAGCCGCCTCGATGTGCGCAAAAGCGCGTCTGACCCGGCGGCGCAGGCGCTCTCTGGCGGCAATCTGCAAAAATTCATCATCGGGCGCGAGGTGCTGGAAGACCCCAAGGTCATCGTGGTCAACCAGCCCACCTGGGGCGTCGACGCTGGTTCGGCGGCCCGCATCCGCCAGACCCTTGTGGACCTGGCCGCTGGCGGCGCTGCCATCCTGGTCATCAGCCAGGATCTCGATGAGCTGTTCGAATTCACCGACCGACTCGCCGCTATGGCTGGCGGAAGGCTCTCTGCATTCGAGCCGGTGGCTGAGACCAACCGCAATGCCATCGGCCTCAAGATGTCGGGTATTTTCGAAGGGGAGCCCGCATGAGGCTGGAACTGATCAAGCGGGACAATCCTTCGCGGGCCCTGCGCTTTCTGTCCCCCCTGATCGGGCTGGCGCTGGCCGTGATCACCGGCGCACTGATGTTCGCGGTCCTCGGGAAAAACCCGTTCGAAGCGCTCTATGTTTATTTCGTCGAACCGCTCACCGAATTGTGGTCGATCCACGAACTGCTGATCAAGGCATCTCCGCTGATCCTGATGGGGGCAGGCCTGTCGGTCTGCTACCTGTCCAACAACTGGAATATCGGGGCCGAAGGCCAGTTCATCATGGGCGCGCTGGCCGGCTCGATCTTCCCGGTGCTGTTCACCGATATGGGCGGCCCGTTCATCCTCCCGCTCATGATGCTGTTCGCCATTGTCGGCGGGGCGTTGTGGGCTGGCATTCCGGCGCTGCTCAAGGCCCGCTTCAACACCAATGAAATCCTCGTCAGCCTGATGCTGGTCTATGTGGCCGAGCTGATCCTCGATTATCTGGTGCGCGGTCCGTGGCGCAGCCCCCATGGCATGAACTTCCCCGAATCCGTGCGCTTCCCCTCCTTTGCCCGGCTCCCCGAGCTGATGCCGATGGATGGCCGCGCCAATTGGGGCTTCGTTATTGCGGTTGTGGTGGCCATCGGCATCTGGGTCATGCTCAGCCGCACCCTCAAGGGCTTCGAAATCCGCGTTCTGGGCACCAGCCCGCGCGCCGGGCGGTTCGCCGGGTTCGACGCCAAAAAGATGGTGTATTTCTCTTTCCTTCTGGCCGGCGGTTGCGCCGGTCTTGCCGGGATCATCGAGGTCTCGGGCGCAGCGGCGCAATTGCGGCCGTCCATTTCCCCCGGCTATGGTTTTGCCGCCATCATCGTGGCGTTTCTGGGCCGGCTCAATCCCCTCGGCGTCATCGTCGCGGGCCTCGTTCTGGCGCTCACCTATCTGGGCGGCGAAGCGGCCCAGATCACGCTGGGCCTTTCCGACAAGGTTGCCCGGGTCTTTCAGGGGTCTCTGCTGCTGTTCATCCTCGCCTGTGACACGCTGATCCATTACCGGATCCGCCTCGTTCGCACCCCACGCAGCACGGGGAGCACCGCCGATGCTTGAAGCCATTCTCATCACCATCGCCACCGCATCGACCCCGCTGCTGCTCGCCGCGCTCGGCGAACTGGTGGTCGAACGCTCCGGCGTTCTCAATCTGGGCGTTGAAGGCATGATGATCATGGGCGCCGTTGGCGGTTTCATGGGTATGATCGTCACCGGCAACCCGTTCATCGGCGCGCTGATCGGCGTGCTGTTCGGGGTTGCGCTTTCGCTCCTGTTCGCCTTTCTGGTGCTCTCGCTGGCCACCAATCAGTATGCCACCGGTCTGGCGCTCACCATTTTCGGGCTGGGCCTCTCGGGGCTGTTGGGCGAATCCTATATCGGGCGGTCCTCGACCCGGATGCCGGTCCTCAACATTCCCGGCCTCACCGACCTGCCGATCGTGGGACGGCTGTTGTTCGGGCAGGACATCATCTTCTACATTTCCATCGCGCTGGTGTTCGGTGTCGCCTGGTTCCTGTTCCGCACCCGGCAGGGCCTGAAGCTACGGGCCATCGGCGACAACCCCCATTCGGCCCACGCGCTGGGGATCAAGGTCATCAGATACCGCTATCTCGCGGTGATGTTCGGCGGTGCCTGCGCCGGGTTGGCCGGGGCGCACCTGTCGCTGGTCTATACCCCGCAATGGACTGAAAACATGACCGCCGGACGCGGCTGGATCGCGCTGGCGCTGGTGGTGTTTTCGTCGTGGCGCCCCATGCGGGTGCTGGCGGGAGCCTATCTGTTCGGTGCGGTCTCCATCGGCCAGTTGCATGCCCAGGCGCTGGGGATTGCCATCCCGTCCCAGTTCCTGTCGGCCATGCCCTATGTTGCCACTATTGTGGTTCTCGTTCTCATCTCGCAAAATCGGCGTCTGACGCTGCTCGATACCCCGGCCTCGCTCGGTAAGAGCTTTGTGCCGGACCGTTGATCCAACCAGGGGAAAATAGAGGAAGGACCTCATGAAAGCACTTCTCACCAGCCTTGCGACGGCCACTGCGCTCAGCCTGACGCTTGTGCCCGCCGCGTTCGCCCAGCAGGATTCGGTCGAAGCCTGTTTTGTTTATGTCGGCCCCGCCAATGATGGCGGCTGGTCTCAGGCCCATGACGTGGCCCGCCAGAAGGTCGAGGCGCATTTCGGCGATGCGGTCACCACGCGCTATGTGGAATCCATCCCTGAATCGAGCTCCGAGGGTGCCATCGAGCGCATGGCCCGTTCGGGTTGCGATATCGTGTTCACCACCTCGTTCGGGTTCATGGACCCGACCCTGGCCGTGGCCGAGCGCTTCCCCGATGTGCTGTTCGAGCACGCCACCGGCTACAAGACCGCGCCCAACATGAGCGCCTACAATTCGCGCTTCCATGAAGGCCGCTATATCCAGGGCGTCATCGCCGCCTCGGTTTCTGAAGTTGGCGTCGCTGGCTATATCGCTTCGGTTCCGATCCCCGAAGTGATCCTTGGCATCAACGCCTTTATCCTCGGCGCACAGTCCGTCAATCCCGACTTCTCGCTGAAAGTCGTCTGGGTCAATGACTGGCACAACCCGGGGCTCGAAGCCGACGCTGCCAAGGTGCTGCTCGATCAGGGCGTGGATATCCTCACCCAGCACACCGACTCCACCGCCCCCATTCAGGAAGCCGCCGCCCGTGGCGTAAAAGCCTTCGGCCAGGCCTCCGATATGATCGCGGCTGGGCCGGAAACCCAGCTCACCGCCATCATCGACAGCTGGGAGGCCTATTACATTGACCGCGTACAGGCCATCCTCGATGGCACCTGGGAAGAGCAGAACGTCTGGCTCGGCCTCAAGGACGGCATCCTGACCATGGCGCCCTATACCAACATGCCCGATGACGTGAAGGCCCTGGCCGAAGAGACCGAAGCGGCCATCGTCTCGGGCGATCTGGTCATCTATGAAGGCCCGATCAACCGCCAGGACGGCACCCAGTGGCTCGCCGATGGCGAAGTCGCCGACGACGGCACCCTGCTCGGCCTCAACTTCTACGTCGAAGGCGTGGACGACCAGCTTCCGCAGTAAAGCCTGCACACTCAACAAGCGCGGCGGCAGCAATGCCGCCGCGTTCCATTCCACCGCCGCCCTTGACATTATGCTACCAGGTCGTACTTTCCTATTCCACGAAAGGCAGGACCGCCATGAGCGTCAAATCCTCCATTTCCCTGACCGACCAGCAGGATGCCTTCATTCGCCATCTCGTCGAGAACGGGCATTACCCCAGCGTCAGCGCCGCACTTCAGCACGGGGTTGAACTCCTGCGCCAAAAAACCCGCGGCGAGGAAACCGGCATTGAGGCGCTGCGCCTCCTTATCGAAGAGCGGCGGCAGGGCCAGTTCGTGCCCGGCGATGCCATGAAAACCGCCATCACCGATATCGCCAGCCACAAGCGGCGCCTACATGGCGTTTGAGATACGCTTTTCGGCTGCCGCCGAACGCGATTTCGAGCTCATTTTCGACTTTCTCTTCGACAGCTACACTGCCTTCGGCGAATCCGCCGCCGATGCCATCGATCACGCCGAACGACGCGTACAGGCGATCCGCGCCGAGATCGAGGGCCTGACCCGTACGCCCCATATCGGCACGCTGCATCCTGAAATCATGCCCGGCCTCCGCCATGTCACTCTGGGCCGCACCATCGTCTGGTTCGACATACGCGAGCCAGACGCCACCATCCGCATCCTCGCCCTCTATTTCGGCGGCCAGGATCACCTGCAACAAATGCTGGCGAGGCTTCGCCAATAGCACGTTAGAGCAACTGATCTGATTCAATCAGATCGGGAATTGCTCTAGCATGGTTGCCAGAGCGACTTTTCCGAGCCCATCGAGGACCCAGCCAATGACCGACGCCGCCACCCTCGCCCGCATGATTCGCGCCGGACGCGGTCTTGAGCCCGCCGATCTGGTCATCCGCGACGTCCGCCGCCTCGATATCATCACCGGCGAGATCACCCACACCGACATCGCCATCGTCGCCGATCGCATCGTGGGCATCCACGGGCGCTATGAAGGCAAGGCCGAAATCGATGGGGCCGGACGCTTTGCCGTTCCCGGGTTCATCGACACTCATCTGCATATCGAATCCTCGCTGGTCACCCCGCACGAATTCGACCGCTGCGTGCTCCCGCACGGCGTCACCACGGTGATCTGCGATCCCCATGAGATCGCCAACGTTCTGGGCGCCACCGGCATCCGCTATTTCCTCGACAGTGCCGAGCGCACCATCATGGACATCCGGATCAACCTCTCGTCCTGCGTGCCCGCCACCCCGTTCGAGACCGCCGGCGCCCGCCTCGAAATCGACGATTTACTGCCCTTCGCCGATCATCCCAAGGTGATCGGGCTTGCGGAAATGATGAATTTCCCCGGCGTCCTCAACGCCGATCCCGCCATTCTCGCCAAGCTCGAAGCCTTCCAGCACCGCCACCTCGATGGCCACGCCCCCCTGTTGCGCGGGGCCGATCTCAATGGCTATCTCGCTGCCGGCATCCGCACCGATCATGAAGCGACCAGTGCCGGAGAAGCGCGCGAAAAACTCGCCAAGGGCATGGCGATCCTCATCCGCGAAGGCTCGGTCTCAAAAGACCTCGACGCCCTCGCCGAAATCCTCGACGAGAACACCTCCGCCTTCGTTGCGCTGTGCACCGATGATCGCAACCCCCTCGATATCGCCGAGGAAGGCCATCTCGACAATTCCATCCGGCGGCTGATCGCCCTTGGCCGCCCCGTGCATCACGTCTATCGCGCCGCCTCCCATTCCGCCGCCCGCATTTTCGGGCTGAGCGATCGGGGCCATGTCGCCCCCGGCTGGCGGGCCGACATTGCGCTGCTCGATGATCTTGAGGCGTGCCGCGTGTCCGGCGTCATCTCCGGCGGTCGCCCCGTCACTGACGATATCTGGCACACCCGCGCGCCGGTCGCCCCGGTGGGCCTGCAATCGATGAAGGCAAACCCGGTGTCGCCGTCCGCTTTCATCACTGCCCCCAACCCCGGCCATAACGAAGTCCCGGTGATCGGCGTCAAGCCCGGCCTCATTCTCACCTACCGCGAAAGCGCGGCGCTCGCGTCCGACGATATGGGCCTCAAGCCCGATACCGAGGCCGATGTCATCAAGGTGGCGGTCGTCGAGCGTCACGGCATCAATGGCAATATCGGCCGCGCCTTCGTCAAAGGGTTCGGCCTCAAGCGCGGCGCCATCGCCTCGTCTGTGGGCCATGACAGCCACAACATCACCGTCATCGGCGTCACCGACGAGGACATGGCTCTCGCCGTCAACCGCCTGATCGAGATCGGCGGCGGCTTTGCTGTGGCCTGCGAAGGGGAAATCCTCGCCGACCTCGCCCTCCCCATCGCCGGGTTGATGAGCACCGAACCGTTCGAAATCGTCACCGGCCACCTGCGGCAATTGCGCGAGGCCGCAAAGGCGCTTGGCTGCACCCTGCCCGAGCCGTTCCTGCAGGTCTCGTTCCTCGCCCTTCCGGTCATCCCGCATCTGAAAATGACCGATCGCGGCTTGTTTGATGTGGACGCCTTCGATTTCGTGCGCTGAGCGGCCCGTCCCCTCTTCGTGGCCTGGCTTGATCTTGCCGATTTTCCGCTTATCTGATTGCCCATGACCAAAGAGCGCACCCGCCTCGAACGCCTGTTCCTGCGGATTGAATCAAGGTTTCCGCGCATCGGAAAGGTGCTCTATCGGCTGCGCCAGCCCCGCGCCATCTTCATCCGCGTTCCTCTGGGCATCCTGTTGCTCCTGGGCGGATTGCTGTCATTCCTCCCCGTTCTGGGCCTCTGGATGCTGCCGCTCGGTCTGCTGCTGCTATCCATCGATCTGCCGTTCCTTCAACGCCCCCTCAACGGTCTCGTCCTGCGCAGCGAGCGCCGCTGGAAACTCTGGCGCCGCGCCCGCCGTGATCGCAAATTCCCACCCCCAGCGGGCTAGAGAACTAGCTGGGCCATTCCCTCCCCCTGTGGGAGCCGCGCTTGCGTTCTTACCCCACCCCCTGGCGCATACTGGTTCCCGGGTCTTCGCCCGGGATGACCCGTTGGGGCTGGCCATTCGTGTGATCGGTTTCAGGTCCCTGAGAGCTGGTTTACCCAGCGCCTCCCCACCCACCTTCGTCATCCCGGGCAAGGCCCCAGGATCGGTAACCGACAGAGCTTGCGGCCCCTTCCTCACCGCCGCCCCAGCTCTCCTTCTCGCCTTGAGGGTGAAAGTGGCAAGCCCCAAGGGCCAGACGGATGAGGGTGCTGTGAGTTTCTGCTCCCCAGCCACGGTGGTGCTTCCCCCCTCCGTAATTGTGTTCCTTCCTCACCGCTGGCACATACTGGTTCCCGGGTCTTCGCCCGGGATGACCCATTGGGGCTGGCCATTCCTGTGATCGGTTTCAGGCCCCTGAGAGCTCGATATTTTACCCAGCGCCTCCCCACCCACCTTCGTCATCCCGGGCAAAGACCCGGGATCCAGTAACCGGCAGAGTTGCGGCTCTGTCGCCGCCTCCCCCCCCCCCCCCCCCCCCCCCGGGAAAAACGCCCCCCCCCCCAACAACAAAGCCCCCCCCCCCCCCCCTCCTTTTTCCCC
>Ga0182736_1002908_pt1 | contig 12183 bp, 7 predicted proteins | sample eDN5th30CKraftBY_FD_128882 | JGI IMG/M metagenome (GOLD analysis project Ga0182736, IMG submission 128882) | Enriched backyard soil microbial communities from Emeryville, California, USA - eDNA 5th pass 30_C Kraft BY (version 2) (version 2) | ecosystem: Environmental > Terrestrial > Soil >...
ACGTAGCGGCGCAGCAGCTCCAGCGGCCGTTCCATGGTGATCCCCAATGCCGCGTTGACAGGCTGGTGGCTCACCCCGAGACCGAGAACGAACCGTCCGGCCGTCGCTTCCGCGATCAGCGCTGCTCCTGCCGCGCAGGTGTAGGAGTGGCGCAGGTAGACGTTGGCGATCCAGGTGCCGACCCTGATGCGCTCGGTCGCCGAGCCCATCAGCTGGGCGGTGGCAATCGCGTCGTTGTTGACCTCGGTCGTGAAGATCGCCTCGAAGCCGGCGTCGTCCGCCGCCCGGGCCACCGACCGGATGTCATCGGCGCTCCAGCCGGCTCCGGGTATCACGGACAGACTCAGTCTCTCGCTGCCCATGACGTCGTCCCCTTCCGCCTCGGCGGCCGGACGCTACGCCCGCTCCGCACGGGCGCCCAGGGGCGAAGGAGGGCCTGCGCTGAGCGGCACGTCTGTCCGGAGCGCACCAGGCCGCGACCCGCACGGCGCGTCGATCAGCCGTCAGCGAGCCATGGACTGGGTGCCCAGGACGACGGCGAGGGCCAGGCGCTCGGCGTCCTCGGTGCCGGGCTCGGCGGTGTAGACGGTGATGCGCAGGTCGTCCAGCGCGACGACCAACGTGTCGCAGTCGAGGGTGATCGGCCCGACCGCCGGGTGGTCGATCGTCTTGTGCCGGGACGGTTCGGCCAGGGGCGGCGGGGCCTGGGCGTCCCAGAGCTCGGCGAAGCGTGGGCTGCCCGCCGACAGCTCGGCGATCAGGCGTCGCAGGTTGCGGTCGGCGGGGTAACGGGAGGCCGTGACACGCAGGTCGGCGACGAGCCGGGCCTCGTGCTCGGCCTGCTCCCGCGGCGTGTGCACGACCCGGGTGGGCAGGCGCGCGACGTTGCGCCACACGGCGTTGCGTTCCAGACCGCGCCAGGCGGTCGTCTCCCCCATCAGGGCGTCGTAGGGCGCGTTGGCCAGCACGAGCGTCCAGCCGGCGTCGTAGACGACCACCGGGGTGTGCGAGAGCCGGTCGAGCAGCCGGTGCACGCTCGGGGTGATCCGCGACGGCACGACGTCGGGGCCGGGTGCGGCGTGCCCGGCCAGGCGGTACAGCAGGTCCCGTTCGCCGTCGGGCAGCCGCAGCGCCCGCGACAGGGACTCCACCACCTGCGCCGACGGTGTCGTGGCGCGGCCCTGCTCGAGCCGGGTCAGGTAGTCGGCCGAGATGCCGGCGAGGGCGGCCAGCTCCTCGCGGCGCAGCCCGCTGGCCCGACGTCGGCGGCCCACCGGGACGCCGACGGCCTCGGGGGCCACGCGGTCGCGCCAGCGCCGGACGGTCCGGCCGAACTCCCAGGGTTCCACGCGTTCCAGTCTGCGCGGAGCCGGCACGGTTGTCCTGGTCCTGGCGGTCCTACGAAGACGGGACGACTGCCTGCGGCCCGTCCGGTCGCGCACGCTGGGGCCATGACCGGACCTGGAACCGTCCTGCTCACCGGCCCGACCCGCAACCTCGGCCGGCACGCCGTGCTCGCCATGGCCGCCCGCCCGCGCGGGCGACGCCCCGACCTGCTGCTGGTCGGGCGCGCCGGGAACGACCTGACCGCGGTCGCCGAGGAGGCCCGCGCGCGGGGCGCGCGCGTCCACGAGATCGGCTGCGACCTGTCGAGCCTCGGCGACGTCCGCGCCGCTGCGACCACCGTCCGCGACCTGCTCGCCGCCGGTACCGCCCGGCCGCTGCGTGCGCTCGTCGCCAACGCGGGCACCATGTCGAGCGACACCCGGCGAGCCTCGCGCGACGGCTACGAGCTGACCTTCGCGGTGAACCACCTCGCCCACGCCCAGCTCATCGGTGACCTGCTCGACTCGTTCACCGCCCCGGCCCGGATCGTGCTGCTCGGGTCGAACACCTACCACGCGAACGTCTGGCGCAGGCTGCTGCACGTGCCCGCGGCCGAGTGGGCCGACCCGCTCGAGCTCGCCCGCCCTGCGCCGGCCGACGCGGAACCGGGCATGGCGGCCTCGGGCGTCGCCTACTCCAACGCCAAGCTGGCGATCCTGTACTACGCGCATGAGCTGCAACGCCGCGCCGGTGAGGGGATCGGCGTGTCGGTGTTCGAGCCGGGCTGGATGCCCGGCACCGCGCTGGGCCGCGGGGCGCCCGCGGCGTTCCGGGCGATCAGCCGTGCCGTGGGCCGGGTACCGGGCGTGTCGACCCCGCGACGCTCGGGGCCGCTGCTGGCCGCGGTGGCGCTCGACGACGGGTGGGCGCAGCTGCGCGACGGCGCGTTCGTGGTCAAGTCGAGGGTGGTCGACGTCGATCCCGTCGCGCACGACCGCGACCGGGAGCGGCGTCTCTGGGAGGGAACCGTCGAGCTGTTGGAACGCGCGGGCGCACCGCGCCCGCCGGTGCGCCGGGTCAGCCGGCCGTGACGCGCGCCGCCGAGCGTTCCGAGAGCGTGAAGTAGAGCCGTGCGATCTCCTCGATCGGCAGCTGGTGGGCGGGTGCGGCGACCTCGACGACGTCGAGCAGGCCGTGGGCTGCGGGCAGGGCCGCCACCCGGTCGGCGAGCGCGGCCGGGACGCCCTGACCGGCGAGGGCGGTGGCGCGGTTCGCCATCGCGGCGGACTCGGCACCCCGCAGCAGTGACCCCAGATCGGGCAGCAGGCGGTGCACCGGTCCGGCGAAGCGCTCGATCTCGGCGGGGACGTCGAGCGGGCGCGGACGGTACGCGAGCAGCCAGCGCGCGGTGACGTCGACGAGCCGCCGCGTCGCGACCGCGATCGCGTCGAGCGTCTCGGTCGGCACCGAGCCCGGGAGCGCGGTGACCCGCGCCCACAGCTCCGGCAGGTCGAACACCGTGACCGCGACGCGGAACGCGGACACGACGTCGTCCGCACCCGCCGCCGCGTCCCTGCCCAGCCGGTGGGCGAACGTGATCCCGGCGCGGTCGACGAGCTCGTTGACCAGCCTCGTCGCGACGATCTCGCGACGCAGCGGATGGGCGGCGACGGCGGCGGGAAAGCGTTCGCGCAGCGGACGAGGGAAGTAGCCGGGCAGGCGGTCGGCGAACTCCGGTCGCTCGGGCAGGTCGGTCCGCAGCACGGCCGCCTTGATGTCGAGCTTCGTGTGCGCGAGCAGGACCGCGAGCTCGGGTGACGCGAGTCCGTGCCCGGCGGCGATCCGCTCGTCGATCTCCCCGGGGTGGGGGAGTGCCTCGAGGTCGCGGTCGAGCCCGGTGCGGCCGGCGAGCCCGTCGATCATCCGGGCGTGCACCGGGAGGGTGTCGGCGGCGTGGGCGCGGGCGACACCGAGGGCGGCGTTCTGGTCGATGTTGTCGGCCAGGACCAGCTCGGCGACCTCGTCGGTCATCTCCGCCAGCAGGGCGTCGCGGCCCGCCCGGTCCAGCTGCCCGGCCGTCACCAACCGGTCCAGCAGGATCTTGATGTTGACCTCGTGGTCGGAGCAGTCCACCCCGGCCGAGTTGTCGATCGCGTCGGTGTTGATCCGCCCGCCCGCGCGTGCGAACTCGATCCGCCCCCGCTGGGTCAGCCCGAGGTTGCCGCCCTCCCCGATCACCCGCACCCGTAGTGCCCGACCGTCGACGCGGACCGCGTCGTTGGCCTTGTCCCCGGCCTCGCCATGGCTCTCGGTCGAGGCCTTGACGTAGGTGCCGATCCCGCCGTTCCACAGGAGATCCACCGGCGCCAACAGGATCGCCCGCACCAGCTCCGGCGGGCTCAACCGCTCGATGTCCGCGGCCAGCCCCAGGGCCGCCCGCAGCTGTGGGCCGACGGGTACCGACTTGGCGGTGCGCGGCCACACCCCGCCCCCCGGGCTGAGCGCGGCCCTGTCGTAGTCGTCCCACGACGACCGCGCCAACGCGAACAACCGGGCCCGCTCGGCCCACCCCGCCGCGGGATCCGGGTCCGGGTCGACGAACACGTGCCGATGATCGAACGCGGCCACCAACCGGATGTGCGGGGACAGCAGCATCCCGTTGCCGAACACGTCCCCGGACATGTCCCCGATCCCGACCACGGTGAATTCCTGCGACTGGGTGTCCACCCCCAGCTCGCGGAAGTGGCGTTTCACCGACTCCCACGCGCCGCGCGCGGTGATGCCCATCGCCTTGTGGTCGTAGCCCACCGAGCCGCCCGAGGCGAACGCGTCGCCGAGCCAGAACCCGTACTCGGCGGCGACCTCGTTGGCCACGTCGGAGAACCGCGCCGTGCCCTTGTCCGCGGCCACCACCAGGTAGGAGTCGTCCCCGTCGTGGCGCACCACCCCCGGCGGCGCGGCCGTCGCCCCGTCGACAAGGTTGTCGGTCACGTCCAGCAGGCCTGAGATGAAGATCCGGTAGCAGGCCTCCACCTCGGCCGGGTCCGGCGCCGCCGCGGCCACCACGAATCCGCCCTTGGCCCCCACCGGCACGATCACCGCGTTCTTGACCATCTGTGCCTTGACCAGTCCCAGGATCTCGGTCCGGTAGTCCTGCGGACGGTCCGACCAGCGCAACCCGCCCCGAGCGACCGGCCCGAACCGCAGATGCACCCCCTCCATCCGCGGCGAGTACACGAAGATCTCGAACCGTGGCCGCGGAGACGGCATGTCCGGCACCGCACCCGGATCGATCTTGAAGGAGAAGTACGGCCGATCCCGGAACCAGTTCGTCCGCAACGTCGCCATGATCATCGACAGGTGTCCCCGCAGTATCCGGTCGGCGTCCAGGCTGGTGACGTCGTCGATCAGGGCCCGCGCGGTGGCGAGCGCCTCGGAGCACCGCCGCTCCAGGGTGGCCGCCGGCGGCGCCGGATCGAAGCGGGCCCGGAACAGTGCGACCAGCGCCCGTGCCGCGTCGGGGTGCGCGAGCAGGATGTCGGCGACGTATCGTCGCCCGAACGGGCCGCCGAGCTGGGACGCGTAGCGCGCGTAGGCGCGCAGCACCGCGACCTCGCGCCAGCCGAGGCCGGCGTGCAGTACCAGGGCGTTGAACCGGTCGGTCTCCGCGGCCCCCGACCAGGCCGCGTGGAACGCCGCGCAGAACCGGTCGCGGGCGTCCTGCCCGCCGCGGCCCGACAACGGGAGCCGGGTCGCGGCGTCGGCCGAGAGCCCGAAGTCGTAGAGCCGGCAGCCGACCCCGTCGGGCCGGACGATCTCGTAGGAGCGCTCGTCGAGGACGTCGACGCCGAGACTCTGCAGGACCGGCAGCACCGCCGACAGCGACACCGGGGCGCCGGCCACGACGAGCCGGAAGTGCAGGTCGTCGGGCTCACCGGCCAGCTCCAGGTGCGGATCGACGCCAAGGTCGCGCACGCGTCGCAGATCTGCGACCGCGCGCACCGGGTCGACGTCGTCGCGGTAGGCCTGCGGCAGCCCCGGCAGGTACTCCGCGATCTGCTCGGCGTCCCTGCCCGCCGCGTCGATGACCCAGTCGTCCCAGGTCAGGATGGCCGCGGCGAGCTGGGCGCGCAGCCGCTCCCGATCCGGTGGGGGCGCGGCCGCGCCCACGTGGACGGTGAAGTGCACCTGCACCGGCCCCGTCTCCCCGACGGTGACGCTGTGGTCGACACGCCAGCCGTCGAGCTCGCGCAGCAGCACCCGCTGCATCGCCGAGCGCGCCTGCGGTGAGTAGCGGTCATGGGGGAGATACACCAGGCAGGACAGGAAGCGGCCGTAGGGCTCCGCGTGCACCGTCAGCAGCAGCCGCCGGTCGTGGGCCAGGGTCAGCACCCCGACGGCGGTCTCGTGCAGGGCCTGCTCGCTCGCCCAGAACAGCTCCTCGCGCGGGCAGCGCGACAGCACGTCGAGCAGCTGCTGGCCGCTCCAGGACTCGACCGGCACTCCCGCCCGATGGATCGCGGCGCGCACCCGCCGCTCGACGATCGGGGTGTCCAGGACGTGCTCGTGCAGGGCCGCGGTTGTGAACAGCCCGATGAACCGGTGCCCCCCGACGGTGTGGCCGTGCTCGTCGACGATCCCGATCACGACGTCGTAGGGGTACTCCGGGCGCAGCACCCGGCTGGGGGCGTCGGCGCGGGTGAGCACGACCAGCGGCCGGTCGCCGACCACGTCGGGGATGCCGTCGCGGACGCCGTTGTGACGCAACACGCCCAACCCCGAACCCGGCACGGCCCGCAGCGTCGTGCCGACGGCCTCGTACCGGCGATAGCCCAGGAAGCTGAAGTGGCCGTCGGCGAGCCAGTGCAGCAGCCGCGCCGCGTCGTCGCGCTCGGTCGAGGCGTTCGCGCCGGACAGCTCGGTGGCCCCGGAGAGCTCCGCGGCCACGGCCAGCACGGTGTCGGCGAGGCGGGCCACGTCGGCGGCGACGTCGTGTACGGCCGCGAGCACCTCGTCGAGCTCGGCGCCGAGATCCTCGCCCTCCTCGGGTGCGGCCGGGTCGAGCCCGAGCCGTATCCAGGCCTCGACGAGAGCGCCGGCGGGCGGGTCGTCCGGGTCGGCGGCGGCGTCGACGGCGCGCAGCCGCCCGTCGGGGTCCCGACGCACCACGACCATCGCGTGCACGACGTGGTGGACCTGCCGGCCGACCCGTCCGATCCCGGCGAGCACCGACGGCACCAGCGCGGGGGTCTCGTCGGTGACCAGGTCGACGACGGTCGAGGAGCCCGCGGCCTCCTCGATGTCGCCGGGGACGTCCCCGCCGATGTCCCCGTCGATCTCCGCGCGGCCGTCCCTCTCGAGGTCCCCGTGGATGTCGACGACCGAGGTCCGGGGGGCGCGGCGGGCGGCGAGGCGGAGGTGCGCGCGAGCAGCGGCGTCGAGCGCGTCGGCGGGATCGTCGAAGCCGACGACGGCGGCCGCGGCGTGGCGGGCGTAGAGCCGGTGCAGCTCCTCGGGCAGCGGACTCGCCGCCGGGTCCGCGGGCGGAGCGGCCTCGGCCGGCGCGTCCTCGGTTGCTCGGCTCATCAGCCACCCCCACCTGCGACGGGGCCGCTTACCCTAGCGGGGATCGCGGCGGCGGGCGAGGGTGGCGGTCGGCCCCGCGGTCACGGTCTCGCCCGGGTCGCGCGTCGTCGAGGTACGACATGCGCCGACGCGACCGGTCGGGGAGGGTGCCGCGTACCGGCGATGCCGTTGTCTCAGGCTGAGACGTCGAGCCGGTGCGACGGCCGCGCCCCGTGTGCCACAGTTCGAACCGCTGATGAGCGCATCGACGCGTCGGAGGTTCGCGGGGGATGGACGGTTCGGCTTCGCTCTCGGAACGGGAGCAGATCGCACGGCCGGTCGCGGTCGGCGCGGGTTCCGTCGTCTCCGACCGGCTCGCCGCGTCGTGGCGGCGCAGCACCGAGTTCGGCGCGTCACTCGACGAGGTCGCGCCGGCGTTCAGCGGATCGGTGGACGAGGAGTCGTTGTTCTTCCGCTCCGGACTGGACGTCATCGGCGGTCTGCAGGAGACGCTGGCGAACGAGCCGATCAGCCTGATGCTGACCGATCCGGACGGGGTCGTGCTCACCCGGTTGTGCCGCGAGCGGTCACTGCTGTCGGCGCTGGACTCGGTTTGCCTGGCACCGGGTTTCGACTACGGCGAGCGCGAGGCCGGCACGACCGGCCTGGGTCTCGCGCTGGCGGACCGCGCACCCGCACTCGTGCGTGCCGACCAGCACTTCTGTGCCGAGCTCTGGGGCTACACGTGCGCGGCCGCACCCGTGCTGGATCCGGTCACCGGCGAGCTGGCGGGCACCGTCAACCTGACGACGTGGGCGCAGCAGTCGGACAACCTGCTGCTGGCACTCGCGCAGAGTGCTGCCAGCAGCACGACGGCCCTGATGCTGGCGCGCCATCGTGGGCGGTCGCCGCGACCGGCCCCGCACGGCCAGGTGTTCCGGGTGTTCCTGCGTCCACCGGGGACGTCGGCCGTGGCGCTCTCGGCCGGCTGGCGCACGGCCGTGGCGGAGGTCGAGGCGGCCCTCTCGGCGGGTCGGGTGGTCGCCGTCGTCGGCGAGGACGGTGTCGGCAGGCGGTCGTTGCTGACGGACGCGCTGGCGCGGACCCATCCGCGTGGCCGGGTGCTGGTGGCGCGCCCGCCCGCCCCGCGGGACACCGCGGCGTGGCTGGACCTCTGGGGCCCTGAGCTGGGCAAGGAGGCGACGAGCATCGTCGTGAGCGAGGTCGACGAGCTGTCCTCCCTCGCCGCGACGAAGCTGAGCGGGCATCTCCACGGGGTGGCGTCGGCCCCGGACGCCGGTCCCGACGGGCCTCGGCCCGCCGTCGCGTTCACCGCGCGCGACGCGAGCACGGTGCCCGAGCCCCTGCGCCCGCTCGTCGACACCTACGTCGAGCTGCCTCCGCTGCGGCGGCGTCGCGCGGACATCCTGCCGCTGGCCAGTGCGTTCGCCGCGCGGCGGCGGCATCGCGAGGTCGGGTTCACCGCGGCGGCCCGGCGCAGCCTCACGGCCTACGACTGGCCCGGCAACGTCGAGCAGCTCCGCAGCGTGGTCGACATCGCCGCGGCCCGCAGCGACATGGTCGACGTCGAGCACCTGCCGGCGGAGCTCGTCAGCGGTGCCCCGCGGCGGGTCCTCTCGCGGATCGAGACCGTCGAGCGCGACGAGATCCTGCGCTGCCTGGCCGAGCCGGGCATCACGATGACCGAGGCGGCCGTCCGGCTCGGGATCAGCAGAGCGACCCTGTACCGCCGGATCGAGGTCTACGGCCTCCGGGACACGCGCGAGGGGTCCGCCCGGTAGGCGCCCGTACGACGCTGCGGTCCCGACCCGCGCGACGCCGGCCGTCGCGCAGTCCTCGCCTGCCCGCTTCCCCCGGCCCGCCCGATCACGACCCGCCCGATCACGACCCTGCTCGGACCGTCCGCGCCGGGGTCGTCGACACATGGAAGGAACAACACCGTGAGAACCCTGATGTCCGACGGCCAGCGCCGAACGCTGGTCGACCTGCTGCGGGCCGCGTTCCCGCACCGCACGTTCCCGCTCGGTCCCTACGAGCGCACGGCAGGCGCGGTCGCCGACGCGGCTGCCGCCGACCCGCGCCTGCACGCGCTGCTGCTGCAGGGGCTGAGCGATCTCGACGAGCAGCGCGACGTCGCGTTCTCGCAGCTCGACGGCGAGACCGCCGGGGTCGTGCTGAGGGAGCTCACCGGGACCCCGTTCCTCACCGCGGTCCTGGACGTGGCGATCGTGGCCCTCTACGACGACCACGAGGTGTGGGACGTCCTCGGCTACGAGGGTGCCTCGTACGACAAGGGCGGCTACGTCGACCGCGGGTTCGACGACCTGGACTGGCTGCCCGACCCCCGCATCGAGAGCCAGGAGGCCCCGGCATGACGCGATTCGACCACGACGACTCCGATGTGGTGGTGGTCGTCGGCTCCGGAGCCGGTGGCGGCACCCTCGCGAACGAACTGTGCCGGCGCGGGTTCAAGACCGTCGTTCTCGAGGCCGGTCCGCACCTGACGGGGGCGGACTACCACAACGACGAGTGGAAGGCCTTCGACCAGATGGCCTGGACCGACCCGCGGACCGCGACCGGGAGCTGGGGCATCGCCCGCGACTTCCCGACCCTGCCGGCCTGGATCGTCAAGGCCGTCGGTGGCACGTCGACGCACTGGGCGGGTGCCTGCCCGCGGTTCAAGGCGCACGAGCTCACCGCCCGCTCGACCTACGGCGACCTCGACGGGGCGAACCTGCTCGACTGGCCGATCACGCTCTCCGAGCTCGAGCCCTACTACGACCGGGCCGAGATCAAGATGGGTGTCTCGCACCGGCACGGGCGTCCGCCGTTGCCGGCCAACAACAACTACAAGGTCTTCGCCAACGGTGCGGAGAAGGTGGGCTACCGCGACTACGCCACCGGTCCCTACGCCACCAACGCCGAGCCCTACGACGGTCGGCCCGCGACGGTCCAGGACGGGTTCAACTTCCAGGGCGACAAGCACGGGTCGAAGTGGTCGACCCTGGTCGCCGAACTGCCCAAGGCCGAGGCCACCGGGTTGCTGGACCTGCGCCCGGAGAGTCACGTCGCCCAGATCCTGCACGACTCGACCGGCCGGGCGACCGGCGTGCTCTACGTCGACCGCGAGGGCAGTCTCCGGCGTCAGCGGGCCGCGGTGGTGTGCGTGGCGGGCAACTCGATCGAGTCCGCACGGCTGTTGCTGCTCTCGGCCTCGGCCCGGTTCCCCGACGGGTTGGCGAACTCGTCCGGTCAGGTCGGTCGGAACTACATGCGCCACACGACCGCCACGGTCTGGGGCCAGTTCGACAAACCCGTCCGGATGTACCGCGGCGAGACGATGGCGGGCGTGATCGCCGACGAGTCGCGCCTCGACACCGACCGGGGCTTCGTCGGCGGCTACTACATGGAGACGATCGCGCTCGGCCCGGCGTTCTTCGCGAAGTTCGTCGCGCCGGGCAGCTGGGGCCCGTCGCTGACCGAGATCGTCGACGGCTACCTCAACACCGCCGGCATGTGGATCGTCGGCGAGGACATGCCGCAGGAGACCAACCGCGTCACGCTGTCCGGGGGCACCGTCGACGCGCACGGGCTGCCCGTGGCCAACGTGCACTTCGACGACCACGCGAACGACGTCGCGATGCGCAGCCACGCCCAGCGGCAGGGCGCGGCCGTCTACAACGCGGTCGGGGCGACGCGGGTCGTCGAGACGCCGCCCTACCCCTCGACCCACAACCTGGGCACCTGCCGGATGAGCCGGCGCCCCGGGGACGGGGTCGTCGACCGGTTCGGGCGTGCGCACGACGTGCCGAACCTGTTCGTCTCCGACGGCAGCGTGTTCACCACCGGCGCGGCGGCGAACCCGACCCTCACGATCGTGGCGCTCGCGATCCGGCAGGCCGAGTACATCGCCACCGAGTACCGCACCGGGTCGAGCTGACCGGTCCCGGTACCGGCGAGGCCCCGGAGGACCAGCGTCGGCGGCGACGTCCGTGCCGCGCACTCCCGGTCCCCCGGGGCACGTCAGCGGGACCACCCGGGGTCGCGACCCAGGTAGCGCAGCAGCGCCGCGACGGCGTCGTCGGCGGGCTGCGGGTCGAGCGCCGCCGCGTACGCGCCGTACTGGCGCAACGGCTCGACTATCAGCAGCGCCGTCTCGTGCAGCCGGGCCGCCTGCTCGGCGTCCAGTGGCGACGGAGCGCCGACGGCGACGGCGATGTCCCACGCGTGGACCGCGGCGTCGAGCGCGCACGCGCCGGCGCCGACGGCCGGGGGGAGTGCGTGCGGGGGGACCGGAACGGGGGCGGTCTCGGCCGCGGGGTCGATCCGGTCCCAGGCCCGAGCGGCCGCGGCCATCGTGGACTCGGCGAGCTCGACGGGGGAGCCGTCGATGTGGCCGGAGGGGGCGAACGGGTTCTCGGTCGGGCCCGGCTCGCCGGTGATCGCGGCCGCGAACCCGAGCTGGTCGCCCGCGGCGTGCTGCAGGACCTGGGTGACCGTCCACTCCGAGCACGGTGTGGGCAGCTGCCAGTCGTCCTCGCCGACGGCGGCGACGGCAACGCGCAGCGCGTCGTGGGCGCGGTCGATGACGGTCCAGGTGGTGCGGGAGCCGGAGGCCATGAGCGGGGTCCTTTCCGTCGGTGACGTCTGCAGCCTCCCGGATCCGGACAATGCGGTCCACCGTGCGCGCCGGTCCCGCCGCCCGCGGGATCAGAGATCGAGCACCAGGCGGGCGGAGCAGGAGCGGGACACGCAGATCATCATCGTGTCGTCGGCGGCCTGCTCTGCGACGGTGAGCACCGAGCGATGGTCCGGGATCCCGTCGAGGACGGCGGTCTCGCACGCGCCGCGTCCTCCCCGTGGTCCGGCCGTCGACGGCGAGCGACGGTCACCACGGACCGGACCCGGATGCCGCGCCGCCGCGCGGCGTCGGGTGCTCGGGACGCGGCGGGCGGTCAGGGCTGGGGCTGCTGGGGCTGCTGGGACTGAGGCGGTGTCGGGTCGGCGTCGTCACCGGCAGCGCTCGAACTCGCGGCGAGTGCGCGGCGCTGCCGGTGCTCGCGCAGGAACACCCCCAGCAGCGCGCCGCCGAGCATCACCACCCCGAAGGCGACCAGCCACGACAGCAGGACGAACACGATCCCCAACGGGCCGTACTCGCGATGGTGGCTGACGATCGACCTCGACAGGTACAGCGACGCCGCGATCCGCAGCCCCAGCAGGCCGATGCCGATGGCGATCGCGCCGGGCAGCAGGGGTCGCCACCCGATC
>Ga0182736_1002911_pt1 | contig 12156 bp, 12 predicted proteins | sample eDN5th30CKraftBY_FD_128882 | JGI IMG/M metagenome (GOLD analysis project Ga0182736, IMG submission 128882) | Enriched backyard soil microbial communities from Emeryville, California, USA - eDNA 5th pass 30_C Kraft BY (version 2) (version 2) | ecosystem: Environmental > Terrestrial > Soil >...
GGCATCGCGATGATCATCGAGCGCGTCTGATCACATGTTTTCATCGACCGGACGTTTGACCGATCTCATTTGCGGCAACGCCGCCGCGAACGAGATCTGGTCGCCGCGCGCGACCGTGCAGGCCATGCTCGATGTCGAAGCCGCGCTCGCGCGCGCATCCGCGCTGCATGGCGTGATTCCGTCGGGCGCGGTGGATGCGATCGTCGCCGCCTGCGATGCCGATAACATCGACGCCGATGCGCTGATGACCGGCGCCGCGGCGGGCGGCAATCTCGCGATTCCGCTCGTCAAGCAACTGACGGCCGTCGTAAAGGCGCGCGACGCCGAAGCAGCCAAGTACGTGCATTGGGGCGCGACGAGTCAGGACATCATCGATACGGGCGTCGTGCTGCAATTGCGCGCGTTTCTCGATCTGATCGATGCGGATCTGCGCTCGCTCTCCGATGCGCTCGCCACGCAGGCGCAAGCCCACAAAAACACGCCGATGATCGGCCGCACCTGGCTTCAGCAGGCGCTGCCGATCACGCTCGGCCTGAAGTTCGCGCAATGGCTCGATGCAGTGACGCGTCATCGCGAGCGCCTCGGCGAACTGAGGTCGCGCGCGCTCGTGCTGCAATTCGGCGGCGCGGCGGGCACGCTCGCGAGTCTGCGCGACAAGGCCTTGCCGGTCGCGGCATCGCTTGCGCAGGACCTGAAGCTGGCGCTTCCCGCGTTGCCGTGGCACACGCAGCGCGATCGCATCGCGGAAACCGCGTCGTTTCTCGGCATGCTGACGGGCACGCTGGGCAAGATCGCGCGCGATGTCTCGCTGATGATGCAGACCGAGCTCGGAGAAGTCGCCGAACCGGCGGCCGCAGGCAAGGGCGGATCGTCGACGATGCCGCACAAGCGCAATCCAGTCGGCTGCGCGGCCGTTCTGACCGCCGCGACGCGCGCGCCGAATCTCGTCGCGACGATCTTCGCGGGCATGGTCCAGGAGCACGAGCGCGCGCTTGGCGGCTGGCAGGCCGAATGGGAAGCGCTGCCCGATCTCGCGCGTCTGACGGCGGGCGCGTTGTCGAACATCGTGGGCATCGTTCCGTCGATGGAAGTCAATGTCGAACGGCTCGCACGCAATCTCGACGTGACCAACGGACTGATTCTCGGCGAAGCGGTGATGCTCGCGCTCGGCGACGCAATCGGCAGGCTCGACGCGCACAAGCTCGTCGAAGGCGCGTCGAAGGCGTCGGTGGCGAACGGCACGTCGCTCTTCGACGAACTCTTCTCGAACGAAACCGTCACGCGTCATGTTTCGCAGGATCAACTGAAATCGCTGCTCGATCCGGCGAATTACGTCGGACAGGCGCAGGCGTTCGTCGATGCCGCCATCGCGAACGCTCACTCGAAATAAGCAGGAACACACAGGAGCGGTAAAAACATGCCTCTTGCCGAAGTCAACGGAACACGGATTCACTATCGCATCGACGCGACGGCGGGCGACAACGCGCCGTGGCTCGTGCTGTCGAATTCGCTCGGCGCCGATGTCTCGATGTGGACGCCGAACATCGAGGCGTTCGCCGCGCGCTATCGCGTCGTGCGCTACGACACGCGCGGCCACGGTCATTCGGACGTGCCGCCGGGCCCGTACACGATCGATCAGCTGATCGGCGACGTGATCGGCCTGATGGATCATCTGAAAATCGAGCGCGCGAACTACTGCGGCCTGTCGATGGGCGGGCTGACCGGCATCGGGCTGGCGGCGCGTCATCCGGAGCGCTTCTCGCGCGTGGTGTTGTCGAACACCGCCGCGCTGATCGGCTCGGACGCCGTGTGGACGCCGCGCGCCGCGAAAGCGCGCGAGCCGGGCGGCATGCCCGCGCTGACCGACGCCGTGATCGCGCGCTGGTTTACCGCGCCCTTCATCGAGCGTGAGCAGCTCGAACTCGCGAATATCCGCGACGTGTTCCGCCACACCAACGGCGACGGCTACGCGTCGAACTGCGAGGCGATCCGCGACGCCGACCTGCGCGACGAAGCGAAGACCATCGCATTGCCCGTGCTTGTGATTGCGGGCACGCACGATCTGTCGACGACGGCCGAGCAGGGCCGCGAGCTCGCGGGTTATATCGGCGGCTCGCGCTACGTCGAACTGGACGCGGCGCATCTGTCGAACATCGAAAAGCGCGACGACTACACGCGCGCCGTCCTCGACTTCCTCGGAGAATAAAGATGACCGACGACGAACGTTACGAAGCCGGGATGAAAGTGCGCCGCGCGGTGCTGTCCGACGCGCACGTCGACCGCTCGCTTGCAAACCGCACCGAGCTGACGACCGAATTCCAGAACTTCATCACGCGCTATGCGTGGGGCGAAATCTGGACGCGCGACGGCCTGCCGCGTCACACGCGCAGCCTCATCACGATCGCGATGATGGTCGCGCTCAACCGCAGCGAAGAACTCGCACTGCACTTGCGCGCCGCGAAGAACAACGGCGTCACGCAAGACGAGATCAAGGAAGTGCTGTTGCAAACGGCGGTCTACTGCGGCGTGCCGGCGGCGAATTCGGCGTTCCACCTCGCGCAGAAAATCTTCGACGAAGAGAGCAAGGCGTAGTCGCGACGCGGAACCGATAAAAACCGTCTCCGGGAAACCGGAGACGGTTTTTTCGTTTGCGGACTCAGAACGCGTAGAACGGTCCCGGTCCTGCGGGCGTCGGGCGTCCTGCGAGCGCCGTGAACACGCGCCGTCCGTAGAAGAAAGGCAAGCCCCAGTCGAAGAAGCCGCTCGCGGAGCCGGCGAGATTGTCGAAGGCGAAGTGGCCGGTGCCGAACAAGGTCGTCGATTGCGCGATGGTGAAGCTCACCGCGCTCTGCGCGCCGCTCGACGAACGGATCGTCGCGGCGATCGTCGTCGGCGTCGACGGGCAATACCACGCGCCGCACTTCGCGAGCGTCGCCGACGGGAAGAAGACGCCGTTCGATCCGCTATCGATGAAGCTCGAACCGTACTGGCTGCCGCCGAAATCCGTCGTGACGTAGCCGGACAGCGAACTCGCCTTGAGCACCGTGGCCGAGCCGAGCAGATTGTTCGACTGCGAGCCGATGCCGAAGGTCATCGTCCCCGTGACCGCCGATGCGCCGCTATCCGGCACGTCGGGCAGCTCGATCAGCACGCCGTTGTTGTCCGACGCGAAGTTCGCGACCGGATTGGTCACCTGCTGCGCGACCGCCAGCTTGCTCGCGGTGCAGTTGCCCGAGATGCAGCTGTAGTACCAGCGCGGCATCGCCGAGGTCGCGCATCCCGCGCCGCAGTCGGCGGTGAATGGTCCGACGCCGAGGATGCCGTTCCCGCGCAGGCTCGACGCGGAGAGCATCGGCAGGCCGGACTGGCTGCAGTCCTGCGCCGCGTTGCCTGCGGCGGAGTCGGCGATCAGTTGCACGGAAGTCGAGCGCGCGACCTGGCTCGCGAGCCGGATATCGGCCGTGCGGACCGCGCCCCACGTATAGCCTGAGCCGAACACGGCGCATTCCGCGATGATCGCGCTCTGGCTGCCGCCCGCAACGAGCGGCAACGCGATCGACGGACTGAGTGCGGACGCCAGCACTCTCAAGCCGTGCGAGCCGGTATCGACCTGAATGTCGTCGATGGTCTGGCATGTGTCCGTGCCCGGCACGCAGATCGTCACGCTGGTTTGCAGCATGTTGCGCGTGTTGGTCGGCGTGCTGGAAACATGGATGATCTGGACGTTGGGCGTCGTCGATTGCGCGACGGTCGTGCCGGTGGATGGGGACGACGCCGCGCTCGCGGGCGTCGCGGCGCTGGCCGTCTGGGGCGCGCTGGCCTGGTGAGGCGACGCGGCGGCGCTGCCGTTCGAGCCGCCGTCCGAACCTCCGCCGCCGCCGCAGGCGTGAAGCAGAACGCAAGTGCCGAGTGCGGCGATCGAGAGAAGGGCGCGTGGGTTCATGGCGGGCCTCTTACTGAATGTCCGTTGCGCTCACGCCCGGCGGCAGGGCGCTCGCAAGCCATGCGCGGCCGATGAATTCGCGCAGCCGCATGCGATTTTCGACGACGAGATCGCCCGCGGCGACGTGCGCCGCATGCAGGCCCGCATCGCCGACCGACGCGCTCGCGCCTTGCCTGAACGTCTCGAAATGGCTGCCGAGCAGCGTGCGGACGTCCGGCATCGCCGGGCCGCGCCAGGACACCGCGTACACCGTGCCGCTCGAATCGACATACTCACGCACGACGACGCCGTCGGCATCGGTCGTTTCGTGGAATTTCACGAGGCCGCTCTGCGCCTGATGCACGACATCGCCCTGCGATGCGCTCGACGCGCGCCCGGCGGCACCGAGCTGCGCGTGGGCATTAGCCGACGCGCCGATCGCCAGAATGGTCAGGCACGCGGTCGCGTAGTGAGGAATTCTGATTTTTCTCATGACGTTCTCTCCGTTAATTAGGACTCTTCTTATTTTCGAGATGCGATTTTAGGAGGAAGTCAGAAAAAACTGATACACGTCGATGTTTCCGCGCGAAACGGGCGGATGCGCGTCGGAGAAAAAGAAGTCTCTATGAATCAAAAGGTTACGCAGATCGAAAAGCCGAATTGCCGCTTTTCGCGATTGTCATAAATTGTCAATTCGATGCGGAGCGGCTTAAATGGAAATTTGAGGCGCGCCTTTTGGCTGCGCGTAGTCTGCTTTCGTCATTGAAAGGCAACGTTTAATGGGCGCGCTGCGCAGCCTTGCCGGAAGCCGTCGTGACCTCTTTTTTGTCACGGCGCACGGCGGACCGGTAAAATAACGGGTTGATCCACGGAAGAACGCCCGTGGCGTAGCGGAAGGACTTCTCCAAATGACAGATTTTCATGTAACGAAGCGGATGGCTGCGCTCTTCGCGGTGGCCGGAATCGTGGCGGGATGTGGCTCGTCCAATCCCAACGCGTTCAACTACAAGAGCGATCAGCGTTCGAAACAGGTGTCTCTCGCCGTGCCGCCGAACCTGCTCGACGAAGCGGCCGATCAGCGTTCATTGCCGCCGCAGGGCGGGCAGGCATCGCTGTCCGATCTGCAGCAGATTCAGAAAGTCGCACCGAACGCGCCCACGGTGGTTCCGCCGGTGTCGGGCATGCGCGTTCAGCGCGACGGCACCGAGCGCTGGCTCGTCGTCGATGGCAAGACGCCCGATCAGGTGTGGCCGCAGGTCCGCCGTTTCTGGCAGGAGCAGGGCTTTCTGCTCGTCGTCGATCAGCGCGACAAGGGCGTGATGGAAACGGACTGGAACGAAACCCATCCGCAGATTTCCGACGGCCTAATCCGCGACACGCTCGCCAAGGCAACCGGCAACTCGTATGTCACGGCCGAGCGCAACAAGTACCGCACGCGTCTCGAAGCGGCGCCGAACGGCGGCACGTATGTGTTCATCAGCCAGAAGGGCATGCGCGAGGCGCTGACCGGCGTGAACAATGACACGAGCCAGTGGCAGGCCCGCCCGAACGATCCCGCGCTCGAGAACGAATACCTCAAGCGCCTGATGTCCTCGCTGTCGCTGGCCGACCAGCGGGCGGCTTCCGGCGGCGCAACGCCGCTCGACGCCCCGGCCGCCGGTGCTGCGGGCGCGCAAGCCGCGAAGGGCGGCGATGCGAAGGCGGCGTCGGTCGCGGCGCAGAACGCCGCGTACGCGGGCAATTCGCCGATCCGCAACGAAGTCGTGCCCGAGGCCGCATCGTCGCAACTGACCTTGCCGGAAGCGTACGACCGCGCGTGGTTGCGCGTGGGCATCGCGCTCGATCGCGCCAACTTCACGGTGGACGACCGCGACCGCAGCAAGGGCGTCTATTACGTGCGCTACGTCGATCCGACGGACAAGTCGTCGGCGGAACAAGGCTTCTGGAGCCAGGTATTCCACGGCCGCAAGGAAATGAAGGCGAAGCAGTATCAGGTCAACGTGCGCGCCGTCACCGAGCAGCAAACGCGCGTGGCGATCGTCGACGACAAGGGCGAAGTCGATTCGTCGCCGCAAGCTCGCCAGATCATGGCGCTGCTCGCCGACCAGATCAGCTGATCGTTTTCCGCGCCGATCCCCAGAAACCGCCTCCTTCGCGAGGCGGTTTTTGTACGCTGCCGATGTCGCCGCCGGGCGCGCAAACGATTTTTTCAGCGCGCACGGAAATGCGAGCGACGCGTAAATATTGCGCAGACAATTCTTTCTATCGGGAAATGTGCGCAAAAGCTTATAGAAATGAACGCCCGGACAGTACATTGCATCAGTGGCGTAAATCACCCGCCGGAAGTTCCACGAAGCGCGCGTATCACGCACGTTGTACCTGACAAACAGACGATTGGTTCGCGCTGCGCGAACCCCGATGGCCCCGTCGCCTATCCTCGTAGGGCGACGGTTTTTGCCCGCGTTTCTCTTGGAACGCGGGCTTTTTCTTTGGCTTGCAGATCGGGCGTTTTCGGCGACATGCGCGATGCGCGGTTATGCTCGTGCTTCCATCGTTCAAGTAAGAAAGGAGAAGCTCATGTCGGAAGTTGCCGTCGTCGCGATCTTTGTTGCCAAACCGGGCAAGGAAGAGGAACTGAGGGAAGTGCTGGAAGCGAACGTCGAGCCGACGCGCAAGGAGGCGGGTGCGCTGCAATACGACTTGCACCGCGACCTGAAGGAGCCGCGGCGCTTTATCTTCGTCGAGCGCTGGGAGAGCGAGGCCGCGCTCGCGAAGCACGGCGAAACGGCGCACATCCAGACGTTCCGCGCCAAATCGCCGGACTTGTGCGAGCACGGCGAAGTCCGTGTCGCGAGCAAGATTCTCTGACGGACCGGACAGCGCTTTTAATGCGTTTCTTGCGGGACGTCGAGGATCAGGATGATGGTCCAGTCGGCGTCGCCGTCGTGATGATACTGGCGCTCCGCGACGATGAACGGCTGCTGCTTGCCGGACGGTCCGAGGAACAGCACGTCGCCTTCCATCGGCAGGCATTCGACGGGCGGCAGCGCCAGATACGAGTCCTTGTTCGCGTTGCGCGGCATCAGTTTTTCGATCTTGCGCGATGCCGCTTCGGTCCATTCGATATCGAGCTGGATATTGCTCATGCTGTCGTTCGCACGATGAGTGCGCTCCACGGTTGAATCGTTGAAAAGACGATGCGCAATGTAGCACACGCCGTGCGCGATCCATGCGGCGTGCCAGACGAAAAAACGGCCCGAAGGCCGTTTTCCGTTCGTGCGCGAGACGACGCGAAACGCTCAAATTTCCTCGTACAGCGGCAGCGTCAGAAACTCGGTGAAGTGCGCCGAAGTCGACATTTCCTCGAAGATTTTCGCCGCGCGTTCGTAGGGCTTCGTGTCCGCGCCCGACGCGCTGACCGCCTGCTTCACCTTCTCCAGTTCGTCGATGGTGATCTCGCGCACCATCGATGCCGTGACCTTGCGGCCGTCGTCGAGCTTGCCCTTCGGCGAGCGGATCCATTGCCACACCTGCGAGCGCGAGATTTCGGCGGTCGCGGCGTCTTCCATCAGATTGTGGATCGGCACGCAGCCATTGCCCGCGAGCCACGAACCGAGATAGTGGACGCCGACGTTCACGTTGTTGCGCAAGCCCGCTTCGGTGATCGGCTCTTCCGGACGGAAGTCGAGCAGATCGTGCGCCGTCACCTGCACGTCGGTGCGCTGCTTGTCGATCTGGTTGGGCTTGTCGCCGAGCACCTTCACGAACTCTTCCATCGCGACCGGCACGAGGCCCGGATGCGCGACCCAGCCACCGTCGTAGCCGTCGGAGGCGTCGCGCGCCTTGTCGGAGCGCACGCCGCCCATCGCTTTGTCGTTCGCGGCCGGATCGTTCTTGATCGGAATCAGCGCCGACATGCCGCCGATCGCCGGCGCATTGCGTTTGTGGCATGTCTTCAAAAGTTCGAGCGCATAGGCGCGCATGAAGGGCGACGTCATCGTGATCTTCGCGCGGTCGGCGAGGCAGAAGTCCGTGTCGTTCTTGAACTTCTTGATCGCCGAGAAGATGTAATCCCAGCGGCCCGCGTTGAGACCCGAGCTATGCTCGCGCAGCTCGTACAGGATTTCGTCCATCTCGAACGCGGCGAGAATCGTTTCGACGAGCACCGTCGCGCGAATCGTGCCGCGCGGGATGCCGATGGCCTCCTGCGCCGCGACGAAAATGTCGTTCCACAGACGCGCTTCGAGATGGCTTTCCATCTTCGGCAAATAGAAGTACGGACCGCTGCCGCGCGCGATCAACTCCTTCGCGTTGTGAAACAGGAAGAGCGCGAAATCGAAGATGCCGCCCGACACGCGCTCGCCATCGACGGTGACGTGCTTTTCGTCGAGATGCCAGCCGCGCGGACGCACGATCAGCGTCGCGATCTTGTCGTTGAGCTTGTACGACTTGCCGTTCTGTTCGAGCGAAATCGTACGGCGCACCGCTTCCTTCAGATTGACCTGGCCGACGATCTGGTTATCCCAGTTCGGCGCATTCGAATCCTCGAAGTCGGTCATGTAGGAATCCGCGCCGGAGTTGAGCGCGTTGATGATCATCTTGCGCTCGACCGGACCGGTGATCTCGACGCGACGGCATTGAAGATCTGCCGGCAGCGGCGCGACCTTCCAGTCGCCTTCGCGGATCGATCTCGTTTCTTCGAGGAAGCTCGGGCGCTCGCCCGCATCGAGACGCTTCGTGCGCTCGACGCGCGCCGCGAGCAATTGCTGGCGGCGCGGCTCGAACTGGCGATGCAGCGACGCGACGAACGCGAGCGCTTCGGGCGTCAGGATGGTCTCGTAGCCGGGTTTGATATCGGCTGAGATGGCCATGCCTTTCGGAAGCGAAAGCGGATTCGATGGATGCGTCATGGTTTTCTCCTTGGTCGGTCAGACGGTTTTGCTGGTGGTTGTGCGTGAAGCGTTGCGCTGCCTGCTTTTCGGCTGCGTGATCCGGCGAGAGTTGGCGACGGCGCGCACCGCGCCGCCTTCGATGAAAGCGATGAGATCGGCCATGCCGCGGCCGCTGCCGTGCGGCGCGACGCCCAGTTCCTCGGGGGGCAGCGCGGCGCGGTTGATCCAGAAAGTCGTGTAGCCGAACCATGTTGCGCCGGCGACATTCCAGCCGTTGCTCGACGCGAATACGATGTCGCGCGCGCTGGCATCGAAGGCTCGGGTGCCGAGCGCGTAGGCGGCGGGCGCGGGCTGGTAGGCGCGCGCTGCATCGACCGACAGAACGTAATCGAAGAGGCCGCTCATGCCGGCGCTTTTCACGGCGATGTCGAGCATCGGCGGATTGCCGTTCGACAAAATCGCGAGCGGAATGGCGAGGCCGTCGCGCAACGCTCTGAGCGCGGGCAGCGTGTCGGGGAACGCGGAAAGGCACGCGTATTCGTCCATCAGGCGCTTCTCGGCGGCGCTCGTGAGCGCATCGGCGAGGTTCAGGCGTGCAGCCGCGTGGCGCAGCGCATCGATCGTGACTGTCCAGAACGGCTCGTAGTGCGCGCCCGACGGATCGGCGAGCGTGCGCAGTTGCGTGTACTCGATCTGCTTGCGGCGCCAGAGCTTCGAGAGTGCGTCGCCGTGGCCGGGAAAGAGCTGCTCGGCCGCCGCGACGACCGAGTGGACGTCGAAAAGCGTGCCGTAAGCGTCGAAGATGACTGCGCGGGGGAGCTTGGACAACTCGCGGGAAAATTCGCTGGACGATGCGTGTGTCGTTATGGCCGACATAGCCTTGCGCTCCGTTTAGAGGTCGGAATCGATTGTATTCGTGATCTAAGTGATGGAAAAAGCACCGCAGCATCACTTGATCTTTTACTTTTACTTACCTAATCTGTGGTTCAACACCGATATTGACGACGAACGCGCATGGATCGATTCAAGCAGATAGAAACCTTCGCTTCGGTCGCGGCGAAGGGCAGCCTGTCGGCGGCGGCACAGGCGGAGGGCATCGCGCCGGCCGTCATCGGACGCAGGCTGGATGCGCTCGAAGAGCGGCTCGGCGTGAAGCTGCTCGTGCGTACGACGCGCCGAATCACGCTGACCTTCGAAGGCTCCGCGTTTCTCGAGGACTGCCAGCGCATCATCAACGACATGCAGAACGCGGAGGCGAGCGTGTCGGCGGGCGGCGTGAAGGCGAGCGGGCATTTGCGCGTCTCGGCGCCGGCGGGCTTCGGACGGCGTCACGTTGCGCCGCTCGTGCCGAAGTTCACGACCTTGCATCCGGACGTTTCCGTGAGTCTCGATCTGACCGACCGCATGGTCGATCTCGTCAACGAAGGCTTCGATTGCGCCGTGCGTCTCGGCGAGTTGCCGGATTCGTCGCTGGTCTCCTTGAAGCTCGGGGAGAACCGGCGCGTGTGCGTCGCGTCGCCGGAGTATCTGGAAAAACGTGGCGAGCCCGCCGATCTCGCCGCGCTCGCGCATCACAATTGCCTGGCACTCGGCGCGTCGGCGAATCAGCAGCGTGGCTGGGTGTTCGAGCAGGACAGCAAGGTTGTCACGATCAAGGTTTCCGGCACGATGGAATGCTCCGACGGCGCCGTGCTGCACGAATGGTGTCTCGAAGGCCGCGGTCTCGCGTGGCGCTCGTGGTGGGAAGTCGGCGACGACATCGACGCTGGCCGCCTCGTCAGCGTGCTCGATGCGTACGCCGCGCCGCCGATCGGCATTCACGCGGTGTTTCCGCAGAGGCGGCATCTGCCGTTGCGCGTGCGATTGTTTCTCGATTTGCTCAAACATACCTATAACGCGACAGGATATTGGGGTTGACTGCGAGCCGGTGAAAGCTTCGGAATCCTATGCGCGGCGTCGCATCGCCGCGCGGGTACATCGAAATTGCTCTGCGCCGGCGCCCGTTACTACAATGGAATCACGCACCATCAACTGACGGGGGAGGACGCCATGTTCAAACACATCCTCGTGCCGACCGACGGCTCGGAGCTATCGCAAAAGGCCATCGACGGCGCGATCGATCTTGCGCAATCCGTCGGTGCGCGCATCACGGCTTACGCGTGCCTGCCTCAGTATCCGTATTCGCCATTCGCCGATGTCGCCGTCGAGCCGCCCGACGATTTTCACGCCCGCGCCGAGAACGAAGCCCGCGAACATCTGCGCGCGGTCGAGCGCGCCGCGGAAAGCGCCGGCGTCCCCTGCACGAGCGTGACGAGCATCGATGCCGCGCCGTATATCGGCATCATCGAGGCGGCGGAGCAAAACGGTTGCGACGTGATCCTGATGGCGTCGCACGGACGGCGCGGTCTCGGCAGTCTGCTGATCGGCAGCGAAACGCAGCGCGTCCTGACGCATACGAAGATTCCGGTGATCGTGTATCGCTAGCGAGCGGCGTTCCCCGGCGCGTGGCTGCGCGCGCCGGGACCGCCGCTTCTTTCACCACTCTCCCTGATTCGCCTGCTGAAGCCGTATTACGCGACCTTCTTGTCGAAGAACTGCTCGTCTTCGGTCGAGCCGTGCAGAGCGGTCGTCGATGCTTCCTTCTCGACCGTCTGCGTGACCGCGTCGAAGTAGCCGGTGCCCACTTCGCGCTGGTGCTTGACGGCCGTGAAGCCCTTGTCGGCGGCGGCGAATTCGGCCTGCTGCAATTCGACGAACGCGCTCATCTGCGAACGGGCGTAGCCGTGCGCGAGGTTGAACATCGAGTAGTTCAGCGCGTGGAAGCCGGCCAGCGTGATGAACTGGAACTTGTAGCCCATCGGGCCCAGTTCGCGCTGAAACTTGGCGATGGTCGCGTCGTCCAGATTCTTCTTCCAGTTGAACGACGGCGAGCAGTTGTACGACAGCATCTTGCCGGGGAATGCCTTGTGGATCGCCTCGGCGAACTTCTTCGCGTATTCGAGATCCGGCTTGCCCGTTTCGCACCAGACGAGATCGGCGTAGGGCGCGTAGGCGAGGCCGCGCGAAACTGCCTGCGCGAGACCCGGCTTCGTGCGGAAGAAGCCTTCCACCGTGCGCTCGCCGGTGAGGAACGGCTTGTCATTGTCGTCGATGTCGGACGTGACGAGATCGGCGGCTTCGGCGTCCGTGCGGGCGATGAGCAACGTCGGCACGCCGCACACGTCCGCGGCCAGCCGCGCGGCCGACAGTTTCGCCACATTCTCGCGCGTCGGCACGAGCACCTTGCCGCCCATGTGACCGCATTTCTTGACCGACGCCAGTTGGTCCTCGAAGTGCACGCCC
>Ga0182736_1002913_pt1 | contig 12142 bp, 10 predicted proteins | sample eDN5th30CKraftBY_FD_128882 | JGI IMG/M metagenome (GOLD analysis project Ga0182736, IMG submission 128882) | Enriched backyard soil microbial communities from Emeryville, California, USA - eDNA 5th pass 30_C Kraft BY (version 2) (version 2) | ecosystem: Environmental > Terrestrial > Soil >...
GCGGCGCTGCTGCGCGAGGTCGGCTACGACGAGGCGTCGATTCCCCGAATCATCGACGGCGACTTGAAGCGCGAGGTCGTGCCGGAGCTTGGGCAGACGTCGACCGCGATCCAGCAGGCGCTCGGAACCGAGTTCGGCCGGAAGCACCTGCGGCCGGACATATGGGCCGACCTGTGGGGGCAGCGCGCGGATCGCGTTCGCGGCGGAGGCGGGCGCGTGGCGCTGGAGAGCGTCCGGTTCTGGAACGAGGTCGAGGCGGTCTGGAACCACGACGGCGTGCTCGTCGAGGTGCGGCGCCCCGGCGTCGGGCCGGAGAGCGACCACGTCTCGGAGGCGATTCCCGCGGTGCCGGACCTGATACTCGAGAACGACGGCACCCTGGCGGAGCTGTACGAGCGGGTCGACGCGGAGCTGGTGGGGGGCTGATCGGGGGCCAGATTGGGCGGCCCCGGTAGCGCCGGAGGGGCCAGCTGTAAGGGGCTACATTCGGGGCCATTCTAGCCCCTTTTCTGGCCCCCTTGCCTCCGCCCCTTCGGGCCGTCTCGGGAAACCCCAGCGTTTCCGGGGGGCTATGTGGTCGGAGTGGCAGGATTTGAACCTGCGACCCCCTCGTCCCGAACGCGGCCCCCTCGCTACGCTGCCGCAGTTTTCCTAGACATTTCGACGACGTTTGAGGCCGTCTGACCCCGTTTGTTCCGGGGGTTTCGGTCCCCAAACGGACCCCCTAAAGCCTCAGCGGCGTCCGACTGGAAGTCGGGATGGTGGTGGCCGTACGTCGCCTCAAGCTGCTGAACCGTCATTCCGAGGAACCCAGCGACCTCCCAAAGATCAACGCCTCGCTGCATGAGCCACGTCGCGCAGGTGTGCCGGAGGACGTGCGGCGTCACCTCCGGGCCGAGCCCAGCGTCGAGCACCGTCGCGGCGAACGCACGACGAATGCTGCTGACCGGCTCGCCGTTCCATTCCACGATCACCGACCTCGACGCCCCCGACGCCTTCCAGCGCCGGAGGTGCGCTAGGAGGCGGGAAGGGATTCGAACCGGCGGCTGCCGCTTCTTCGTCTCCCGTTTGCCGGCGGCGCGTCGGTAGAAGACGCCGCGGTCGAGGTCGACCCAGCCGCGGCCGGCTGTCGGCTCCAATGCGGCCTCGCAGATCGCCGACGAGCGAGTGCCCGTGTACAAGCCGACGAGAAGGAAGCGGGCGACATGCCGCCGTGAACGGCGGTCCGTCTCCACGCCTTTCTGAACCTCGCGGTATCGCCATGCAGCCCAAAGCAGGCGGGCCGCCTCGCTCCGCGTTAGCCAACGATCGCGCGCCATCGGTTTCGCGGGCAGCACGACCTGCACGGCCTCCGAGCACAAGCCCTCGCGGTGGTGGTGGCGTATCGCGGCACGGAAGTCCTCCAACTCCCGCCGGGCCGCGGCGCTCGTGACTTTCCGAGCGTTCTTACCGGCCTTGGCCGACTTCAACGTCTGTCTGGTGCGCCACGTGGCGTAGTCGCGACAGGACCGGCCGTTGACCTCGCCCAGCGTGCGGGTGCCCCAAAACTCCGAAAGCTTAAGGGCACGCTGCTTCGTCTCGTCGCCCCGCGAGTGCTTCGGGGCGACGTCCGTCAGATAGATCGCCAGCACGTCGGCGATCAGGATTTGAGCGGGATCACGTCCGCGGTCTCGCTGGGGGGTGTGCTTCTCGGCGAGGTAGGCTTGGAGCGCGCGCTCGGCGCCGACGCGATCCTTCGCAGAGCAGCCAGTGCTAACTCGGCACGATCCGTCTTTGATGACCCACGTCGCGCGCTTGCGGACTGATCCGTCGGCTGCGCGTTCTTCGGGCTTGAGGTAGAGACGAGCACTTTTGGCTGGACGCGGCATCTTTCACGCATCTCCTCTATTGCGATAAGCGTCACGAAGTCTTTACCGGCTATTCGCTCAATGACCAGTCGTCCTCGTTCAGCTTCGCGCCTCAGGCTCGCAGCCGTGATGCCGCCGCCGGGGAACGCAAGTTCCGCCGCGACTTCAAGCCGGAGCGGCGTCGTCGGCGTGATGACGTCGGGGGCGGTCGGACGGCGGCTCATGACGCGCATATCCGACGCGCCGAGCGGCCGCGGACCGCAATCATCAAACGGGGACGGGAAAAGGGAACGGCGAGGGAGGATGCGCCCGAATAGGGCGCGGAGGCGGGCAGTGGCCCGCGGACACGAAGACGCGGCATCGCACAACTTTCGCGATCGAAATCGGACAGAAGGCGAGCCGACACATTCGCGGCCTCGTGGCCATGTTCGTAGGCGGCTGCGGCCGCGTCGTCAACGTTTCGGACGGCGCCGACTGGCCTCGTGGCACCCGCACGCCTACGTTGGCGGCACCTTCGAAGTGGATGCGGTGACGTGGCGAAATCGGATGGCAACGCGGGAGCACAGGCAGGTACCGCTTCGCGCGCAATGACGAGCAAGGACATTCTGGCAGTGCAGAGCCGCCTCCTCGCTGGAACCTCGCGCGTCGGCTTGGAGCCGCCGCCCGGCTGGCGGGCATGGTCGCTGCCCGCCAGCGCGCTCTCGATCGACGTGGCCGTACTGGGCGACCGCAACACTAGCGGCCTCCGGCTGCTCGATCGCGAGACGCTGGCGGCCGCAGGGGTAGCCTGCCCCGAGTGGGCGGCGCGGCACTATCTGTTCGCGGGCGTTCTCGCCGGCGATGCCGCCCGTGGCGCGGAGGATAGCCGGAGATTTCGAGCCGATCTCCTTCGCGCCGCGGCGGTCGATGCAGCAGCGGTGCGCTCGGCGCTGACCGAATTTTATAAGCGGTATCTCGCCGGCGGCGAGGCGACGCACTTCGGGTGGGCGTGGCAGGGCGCGACCGAGGCCGACGACGTCGAGACGAAACGTGCGGTCGGCCCGGCGATCCAGTCGGCCGCGAACCAGATTGCGCCGCTTGTGAGCTTCTTCGAGCAGGTCGAGGGGCTGGCGCAACGCGCACTCACAAAAAACGCTCCCGACCCGATGGAGGCAGAGATCGGAAGTTCTTTAGCGGAGTGCTTCCACGCCCTTACGAGCAAGCAACCATCAACGGTTCGTGACGGGCCGTTCGAGTTATTTTTCAAAACTGCTCTCGAATCACTGCCAGAAGATTTTTGTTCTATTAGCTATCGCGCCGCGGAGCGCGGGATCAAACTCCGGAAGGCGCGATTAAGCGCAGAGATCCAGAAATCTCCGCAGGTCTAATACTGCAATCGAAAAAGACATGCGTTAGATCGCATCCGCGATCTTTGCCAACCTCGTCCGGTCAAAGACGCGCCGCCCGGCGCGCTGAAACGGACGAGGACCAGTCATGGATACCACCACCCCCCAGAAGCGCGCGCTCTCGATCAAGGAGGCGTGCGCCACGCTCGGCATCGGCCGCACCACCCTGCGGCGCCAGACGGACGCCGGCAACATCCGCGTGGTGAAGCTCGGCCGCCGCCGGCTGATCCCCGCCGAGGAGATCAATCGGCTGCTCACCGAGGCGCCACGGGCGTAATCGCGCCATCGACCGAGCGCCCGACGTGCGCCGCCCCGACGACCTTGACGTGCCGCCGCCCCCCACGGGGGCGGCGGTTGCCGTTGTTGACGCCGGGCGGGCGCAGCGCAGCGCCAAGCTTGCGAAGCGCCGCAGCAACCGTCGAGCCGGTCGGGTGGTCAAGGTCGGTGCCGCAATTCTCGGCGAATGGCGCAAGTCGACCAGCATCGGCCACTCGGGGCTCGAAAACAGCACGCAGGAGAGGGCGAGCGCCCGTCTACGGGAGCTCGCCGACCTTGCGCGCTGGCGTGGCCGCTATGGTGTGGTGTCGAACGTCGATGGTTGGCTGAGGGTGGTGCGAAACGCGCTTCTCGTCCTCGACGGCGCCGGGCGGTGGAAATTCGACGAGAAGCATCTCCTCGGCTACCTGCCGCCCGGCAGCGACGTCAGGGAAGCCCAGGTTCGCAAAGCCTTGTGGCGGCCCAGCGACGCCACCCACCTCATGAGCAACGCCACCGCCGGCCGACATGTCGAACTCGTGGCGGCCGAGCACGACGAGATTGTCGTAGCGGGCGGCCCTCTCTGCACGATCGATCCGGTTGACGAGACGCCTGAGCAGCGCAAGTGCCGTCGGGCCGATCGCGAGCGCATAGTCACCTGCGTACGTGTTCGCGGTTGGAGGGCCAAGCAGAACGCCTTGAATGCGACACGCGGTGTAACGGCCAATGCGACATGTGGTGTAACGGTCCAAACTTCTTATAGTATGGGGCGTTACAAGCCACATGTCGCATTGGATGTTACGGCCGCGATAGCTGCTGGCGCCACGACGGTCGCTGAGGTCGCCGTCGCGATGGGCCGCGAACCGCAGAAGGTGCGGCGCGAGGTCGAGCGGGCTGCAAGGAACGGCCGGATCGTCCGCACCGGCCGTGGCCGATATGCCCTCCTCTCTGCCACAAACTCGGTTGTCGCCCATGCGGAGGGCGGCTCCGCGCCGCCCGCCGCAGCCACCAAGAAGCGTTGCGACAAAGACGTGACAGCCACCCCGGCGCTGGTGCTCGCCGCCCTCGGCAGGGTGCCCTCGGCGACGGCTGCGGAATTGAGCCGCGACGTCGGAAAAAGCCGCAACCCCGTGGCGATGGCGCTGCTCCGTCTCTTCCGCGAGGGCCAGGTCGTGCGGCTCGACGACGGCCGCCACGCTCTCCCGACCCCACCGCCTCCCGCTCACCCGAAAAGCGCGGGGGGCGGCCTGCCGCCGCTCCCCGCCGCCGACCGCGAGGAGTAGCAATGAATTCGACCCTTCGTCCGCATCAGGTTCGCGCCCTCGACATGCTGCGCGCGTCGCTCCGATCCGGCCATCACCGGCCCATCCTCCAAGCGCCGACGGGGTTCGGGAAAACAATCCTCGCGGCGGCGATCGTCGAGGGTGCGCTCGCCAAGGGAAACCGCGTCACGTTCGTCGTGCCGAGCCTCGACCTCGTCGACCAGAGCCTCGCCGCCTTCGAGCGCGAGGGCATCGAGCACGTCGGCGTCATTCAGGCGAACCACCCCCGCACCGACCCGACCGCTCCCGTGCAGGTCGCGAGCGTGCAGACGCTGGCCCGGCGGAAGCCGGGGCCGGCCGACGTCGTGATCGTCGACGAGGCGCACCTGCGGCGCGGGTCGTTGTCTCGCTGGATGCACGATCCCGCGTGGGCGAAGGTGCCTTTCGTCGGCCTATCGGCGACGCCTTGGAGCCGAGGGCTCGGCGCAGACTTCGACGATCTGCTGATCGCGGCCACAACCCGCGACTTGATCCGCGACGGTTACCTGTCGCCCTTCCGGGTGTTCGCCCCATCCGCACCGGACCTCCGGGGGGTTCGCACCGTCCGGGGCGATTTCCACGAGGGCGACCTCGCGAGGGCAATGTCGGCGAACAGGCTCGTCGGCGACATCGTCGGCGAGTGGCGCAAGCGTGCCTCCGACCTGCCGACGCTTGTCTTCGCCGTCGACCGAGCCCACGCCCGGCGCCTCACGGACGAGTTCGCCGCCGCCGGCATCCCGACTGCCTACATCGACGGCGAGACCCCGCGCGATGATCGGGAGAGCGCCAAGGCCGCCCTCCGGGCGGGCGCCGTGCGCGTCATCGTCTCGGTCAACACGATGATCGCCGGCATCGATTTGCCCGAGGTGCGCTGCCTCGTCATCGCGCGGCCGACCCAGAGCGAGGTGCTGCACGTTCAGATGATCGGCCGCGGACTTCGGACGGCTTCCGGTAAGGAGCGCCTGCTGATCCTCGACCACGCCGGCAATCATCAGCGCCTCGGCTTCCCGACCGACATTTATCACAACCACCTCGACGACGGCGAGGAGCGCCCGAAGGCGCGAACCGACGGTGCGCCGAAGCCGATCGCCTGCTCCTCGTGCACCGCCCTGCGGCCACCCACGAAGTCGGCCTGCCCCGCCTGCGGCCACGCGCCGGCGCCGCGTAGGATCGAGCACCGCCGAGGCGAACTGCACGAGATGGCAGCCGCTCCTCCGCGCGCCTCCCGCGAGGTCATGCAGGCGTGGTACTCGCAACTGATCTGGATCGCCGAGGCGCGGGGATACCGTTTCGCTTGGGTGAGCCACCAATTCCACGAGCGGTTCGGTGTCTGGCCGCGCGGGCTGGTGGACCAAAGGGCGCGGCCCGGACCTGACGTCTTGGCCCACGTGCAGGCATCGCGTGATGCCGTCTGGCCGGCGCCGCCGGATGACTATCGTGTCGGTGCGTGGTGACGCGTTAGCCCGGCCGGCCGGCACCTCCAAGCGCGCGGCCGCAGGGACGGCCACAGGCGCGCGCACCGTTCCGCGGGTAGCAATTTCGCCAACCCGGCCCCAAGCGCGCGCACTGCCCCCGCCCAAGGCCGCGCGCGCCCCTACCCCGCCCCTCGCGCCCCGCCCGGCCTGTTGCCGATCTGCCGATCTGTTGCGGGTTTGCAACTCCGCGGGTCCCCTTGGGGGGGCCGAAACGTTGCGCGCCGCGAGCCCGGAATTTTCGCGTTTCTCCGGAAGACACAAGCGCAGTTTGCCTTTCATTCGCCACGGACAAACACAGCCCATCGCGCTCAATCGAGAGCAACAATATACATCGGCGAACATGTTAGAAAAAATCGGACGGTGACTTGCCAAACTGAGCAATGTGCGAGAATATTTTTGCGCGGCAAGCCCTTGCAACGCCTGTTCCTGCGGTCGCCGGAGTGTTGATCATCCATCTAGTGTCGATGCGCGGCCGGGCGGGCTATCGCCCGGCCGCAATCGTCAGGAGCCCCTCATGCAGTTCCTCGCCACCCTCAAAGCTCTCCTCTCGCCGTCGGGCCGGTCGAAAGCGCCGACCGCCTCGGTGATCAAAAAGGCGCTGGCCGAGGCGCGCGCCGAGCGCGAGGCCGCCACCATCGAGATCAGCAAACTGCAGGCTTCCCGGCTACTCGCTCTGCTCGATCCGGCCGAGCGCGCCAAGCACTCCGCGGCGCTGGCGGCGGCGCGGCAGCGCGCCGACGACGCCGCGCTGGCCGCCGAGGAACTGGAGCGGCGCCTCGCCGAAGCCGAGGCGGCCGAGAGCGAGGCCGAGCGCCGCCGTCGATACGACGACGCGCGGGCTCGCCGCGACGCGCTCGTGCGGGCCTTCGAGCCGCGCTATCGCGAGCATATCGAGGGCCTTCTCGCGCTGACCCGCGAGACCGCCGAGGTCGACGCCGAGATCGACAGGGTGAATGACAGCTTGCCCGAGGGCGTCGATGCGCTTCCGTACGTCGAGGCAATCCGTGACCGCCCGGGTCTGCCCCGGAAAGTCAAATCGACAAAGGTTGTCGAGTTGTGGACCGCGCCGGGGGGCGACCAGCCGATCTCCGACGAAATGCAAACCCGCGTTAAGCGCGCGCGCGAAGCCCGCAACGACGGCCAAATCTGGGGCTTCGCCAACCACGTTAACAAGGCGATCGGTCACCACTCGACATCACACTACGTCCTGAAGCAGTTCGAGCGGATCGAATACTTGCCGAGCACCATTGGAGAGTCCGGACCGAGGCTTCGCGAATTCCCGCTTCCCAACTTGCACGTTGACGAACCGGCGCTGTACGAGCCCCGCCGCTTCACGACGGAGCCCCGGGACATTCTCGATGCCCTTGATCGTGCGGCCGCCCAGCCGGTCGACCCGCCGGAGCAGGAGCGCCGCGAGAAGCGGATCGAGTTCCGACTGATCTCCGACGAGCCCCCCGCCGCCCTGCCGGAGCGGTCGGTGCCGCCCTCGCTGAGGGTGCCCGACTTCGGCCAGAGCGTCAGCTGAACTGGAGCGCCACCGTGACGAACACCAATATCCCCGCCGCCGACGAGACTGAGGCCCGCGCAATGATCGCGAGTGCCGCTTTCGCGGTCGGCCGCTTCGACCTCGCCGCCAACGTTCCCGAACTCGTCCGCTCGGGAGCATCCGCCCACCAGATCATTACACTGGTCTGGGACGAGATGTGCTCGAAGATCGACGCCAAGGCCGGGCTGTCCCGCATCGGTCAGAACTCCGGCGGTGCCGCGTGACCGACATTCCCCTGCATCGCATCGCCTCGGCGTTCTTCAATCGCCCGCTTCTGCTGGCGCCGTCCGCCGGCGCGAACATCGCCGGCTTTCTCGCCGGACGGATGCGCGCCGGCGGCGGCCGCGGCGGAAACGAGCGGTCGGCCGAGACCGTCGAGGTCTTCGGCCCGACGCGCACGGAGGCGGGCGGCACGGAGGTTCACAGCCCCCGCGCCAGCCGTTTCCACGGCGCAACGCCGCTCGGCGCCGACGGCCGGCCGCTGCCGTTCCGGCGGACGGCCGAGGGCGTCGCGATCATCTCGATCATCGGCGAGTTGGTGAACCGCGGCGCCTACATCGGCGCGTCGTCGGGCCTCGTCTCGTACGAGGGCATCCGCCACCAGTTGCGATCGGCCGCCGCCGACCCGCTGTCGCGGTCGATCATGCTCGACATCGAGAGCCCCGGCGGCGAGGCGGTCGGCGCGTTCGAGGCCGCGGCGGCGGTCCGCGAGGCCGCGGCGGCGAAGCCCGTCGTCGCCGTCGTCGACGGCATCGCCGCATCGGGCGGTTACGCCATCGCCTCGGGCGCCACGCGGATCGTGACGATCCCCACGGGGCAGGTCGGATCGGTCGGCGTTCTTTGGTGCCATTGGGACTTCTCGGCCGCGATGGAGGACGAGGGCATGCGGCCGACGCTGCTGTTCGCCGGCGCCCACAAGGTCGACGGGCACCCGTTCGAGCCGCTGCCGGACGACGTCCGCGCGGCGCGGCAGGCGTCGATCGACGGCTTCTACCGCCAGTTCCTCGCGTGCGTCGCCGCCGGTCGCGGTCCGCGCCTGACCGTCGAGGCGGCGCGCCGGACCGAGGCGCGGGTTTTCACCGGCGCCGAGGCGGTGCGCGCTGGCCTCGCCGACGCCGTCGGCACCTTCGATGACGTCCTCGACGAACTGTCCGACCGCCGCCGGCCGCTCGTCGGCGGGACCCCGGTGGCCGCTCCGGCCGCTACCGCCAACGCCGCGCCCCTGAGGATCTCGAGCGACATCTGTGCACCCGCGCCCCGCGCCGCCGAGCCCGACGACGACGGTGACCGCACCGCGCCGCCGCCCGTCCCGGCCGCGCTGCGCCCCTCGACCGCCGCCAGCGCGCGGCCTCCCCATACCCGCGCCGGCGGGCTGATCGCCGCCGCCCGCCGTCAGGCCGCCGTGTCGACGGGCGCCGCGCCGGCCGCGGCCGATCAGCCGCCGGACAACCCCGGCTCGCTGCTCGCCGCAGCGCGCCAGCAAGCGGCGGCGACCCTCACCGCCCGCATCACGGCCAAGGCCACCACGCCGCCGCCGCAGTCCCGCCCGTCCCTCGTCGAGGCGGCTCGGCGGCAGGCCGGCGGCTCCGCCAATCGGCCGCTGGGTCAGCACCTCGACTTGCGGTGAGCCGCGCGATGTCGAGCAACCGCCCTCCCGTCGATGGCGCCGTCTTGTGGGGTCCGCCGCACCTGACAGAGCACGACGTCGTTCGCCGTCGGCAGGCGAAAGAGCACGCTGATCGCCAGAAGTTAGCGCCCGTTATTCCCCGGCGCGTCTGGCGGGACAAGGATGCCGCACGGGCCGCATGGCTCAGCGGCGCCGGGTTCTCGCAGGAGGAGATCGCCAAGCTGCTCAAAACCACGGAGCAGCGGATCGGCGCGCTCATCCGTGGTCTCGGCCTTCGGTCCCGCAACTCCTCCGAGACGCGGCTCCTCCAACTCCTCATTCCGAAGGGACTGCACAAGATGCTCCGGGTCGCCGCCAGCCGGGAAGGCATGAGCCTCTCGGCCTTCGTGATCGGCGCCGCCGCGGCTCGCGCCGTCGAAACTGATCCGGCCGACCCCATGACTACGGTGCGGATCGTCGCGCCGGGCGCCGAAGTGCCGGCCGCAACTGTGCCCGATGCCGAGTACGACGGTCCCCTGCTCGGCGATACCGACCTGCCGCCGGCTCAGGCAGAGGCGGTCAGGCAGAGTGTCATGCGAATGCGATTCCCGGGTGAGGAAAGCGGGGGCGAAAACCTATACGAAAGTCGATAGGCCGTAGGATCAACACAAACGGCCGCTGATAGGATTTTAGCCGTCCCGCTATCCCAAATTCAAACGACCCCTATATGCGAACCACGGACGCCCTGTGGCCCGGCGCGGAGCTATCCGCGCAGCGCCGAGGCGCGACACCCCCGCCGACCCCGTCGGGGCGCCCCCGGACGCCGAAGAGCCACCCCGCTCGCCCGCGCGCTGTTTCAACAACTACCATCTCGAATGTTGGCGTAACAAACGATTGTCGAGTTTGGCGAGACGCTGTTTGCCGTCGCGCGAGGGCGGTAATCGCTTAGGCGATTTCCGCCGCCATCGGCGTTGAAGTCCCTCGCCAGTACGTCCCGCCACAAGGAACGTCTGCGAGAAGGGCTAGGGTACGGCGTCGGCGCAAGCCGAGACGCCGATTACCACATCACGTTGCCACAAGCGACGATGGGCATGACGGTCGAGTGTGCCGCTGCGCCTGTCAGATGCGTCAATCATGAAACTGAGATGCACTCAGCCCCATAACTGAGTTATATATAATAATATCCGCGTGCGGGCGATTACGCGCGTGCGTGACGCGTGCGCGCGCAGGGGTCGTTGGCTGGCTTTTTTGCTCCGCCAAAAGCGGACGAGCCGTCCGGTTTTTGTAGCGTGCATTGCCCGCGATCTGCAACGCGCACTCCCCATATTTAATTGCATATGCAACTCCCATAAAATTGCATCTGCAACACACGCGACCGCTTGCCCCCTCACCGCGGACCGCCGACCTCGGCCCATTCTGAGCGCCAACAGACGCGCAATCCGCGTTGTGTATCGAACAGATTCACGATAATTACTATCGAATTCTCAGTTGTATTTGCGATTACGATTATCGCATAAACAACTGCAGAATATTCGACTGGACACCACGCGATTCATGCGTTCTTATCCCCATCCCGGCAGTAACGCCGATGGAGGAAAAGTCATGAGCGGCATTCCGGGCGGAACCAACGAGCCCGCCGATCTCGCGATGCTGACGGAGTTCGCCAAGCACTACGAGGAGCCGCCCGAGCTGCGGCCGGGCGACTTAGTTACGCCTCGCCGGGTCTCGTTCCCCTCGCAGCACGGCCGCCTGTTCGTCGTGTTGGAGCACCAACCGGATGCCGAGCCCGTCGACGTTTCCGCGCCGATGCTGCCCATCGGCGGCCGGCCGGAGATCCGGGTTGCCGCCGTCGAGGGCGAGACGGTAGCGACCTTCTGGGCCGAGCGGCACGTCTTTGAGCCGTGGGCGCGGAAACACACGGTTTGAAGGAATGTCCATGCGCTGTTCTGGCCAGAGAACGTAATGATTGCACGCAGCAATGCCGCCATTATGGGCGAAGGACGTCCGAGCCAGCGAGCGGCCGCACAGACGTTCGCTGGCGCATGCGCGGCGGGTGATCCGCAGGTACTTCGTGACGCGGCGGATGATCTCGAACACTTCGCGAACGACAGGCGCCTCGGCTAACGAAAAGTCGCTCTGTTGCCAGCGGTGGCGCCTGCCGCTCAAGATCGCTTTCTTCACCTGTGTCTCTTGAACAGTCTGCTGTCGCGCGCGCCCTGCAACTCATGCGGACGACTGGGACGTTTCTGGCACGTTGGTTGTAGTGCCAGCCATCAGATGCTAAATTCAACAGGTTCCGAATGGGGAACGGGAGGGGACGCCGTGAACAAAGAACTTGCGGAAACAAACGTACCGCCGACCTCGTTAGCTGGCATGTCCACCTATGTGCTCCGTGCAGCCGTTGACGCATCGCATGATCGAATATTTCAGCACACCATACAATTGGGCAATCATAGGATCAAGAGTCCGTCAAATGCTATAATTATCGCCACGCCTCAGACAGATCGTTCAAAGACTGCCGGAATCATTGAACCCGGACTTAATAGCGTTTCGATTACTGTTGGGCTAGTTACAGAAGCTAGTATTCAATTTTGCTTTCGAAGAGTTGACTACTGGGAGAGTCCGTCCCCGGGAATGTTTCTAAACATAATGATCATCGAAGGCGCTGGAAGTTAACACGCAAAAGACTCTCCTGGCTTGTCGATCAGCCAGGAGAGTCGTGCTCCC
>Ga0182736_1002914_pt1 | contig 12139 bp, 12 predicted proteins | sample eDN5th30CKraftBY_FD_128882 | JGI IMG/M metagenome (GOLD analysis project Ga0182736, IMG submission 128882) | Enriched backyard soil microbial communities from Emeryville, California, USA - eDNA 5th pass 30_C Kraft BY (version 2) (version 2) | ecosystem: Environmental > Terrestrial > Soil >...
CCCTGCACATCCTCGCCGATGCGCGGATCGGCATAGATGTCGAAGTCGAAGACGAGATGCGCCGGAACATGCGGCGGCGGTGCGGCCACCGGGGCTGCGGCGGCGGTCATCGGTTCGGCCTCATCGCACGCGCTCCATCGTCTCATGCGCGCCGGCGTATCGCTCGCGCACTGCGGGTTTGGACAATTTTCCGGTCGCGAGCCGCGGCAGCGGCTCGGGCGAGAAGGCGACGTAGCGCGGCACCTTGTAGTTGGAGAGGTTCGCGTTGCAGTGATCGATCAGCGCGGCAACGTCGATTTCGACCGCGCCATGATAGACGACGAAGGGGGTCTCGCCGAACTTGGGATCGGGCGCCGCGATCGCCAGCGCTTCAACGACGCCGGGAAATTCGCACACGACGCGCTCAACCTCGGCCGCCGATATGTTGAGCCCGCCCGAGATGATCAGATCCTTCATCCGGTCGACGAAGGTCAGGAGGCCACGCTCGTCGAGCGTGCCGATGTCGCCCGAATGGAGCCATCCATCGCGGATCGCCTTCGCCGTTTCCTCGGGGTTGCGCCAATAGCCCTGCATCATTCCCGGCGAGCGCATCAATATCTCGCCCGGTTCGCCGGGGTCGCAGTCGCTGCCGTCGGGGCGGACGACGCGCAAATCCATGAAGATACCGCCCCAGCCGCATTTCTCGGGCTCTTCCATCGCCAGATGCTCGGGCATCATCGTCGCATTGCCGCCGACTTCGGTCTGGCCGTAGATCTGGCGGATGACGATCCCCTTCGCCTTCCAGCTGTCGAGCAGCTGCCGGCTGACACGCGCGCCGCCCGCGGTCGCGAGGCGGATCGACGACAGGTCGGCGCTGGCAAAGCCCGGACAGCGCGCGATCGCCTCGAAGAAGGTGGGAACCGCACCGAAGCAGTTGATCCGCTCGTCCTGCAGCAATTGCAGGATCGCCTCCGGGACGAAGGCCGGTTCCATGAAGATGGTGCACCCCTGCACCGTATAATGGATCAGCTGGACGAAGCCCGCCGAGGTGTTGAGCGGCGCCAGGCTGATGATCCGCGCGCCCGCCGAAGAGGAAATCCCCTCGAGCGACCAGCAGGCGGCATAGGCGGTCATCGAGCGATTGGTGAAGACGACACCCTTGGGCTTCGCGGTCGACCCGCTCGTCGCGATGATCACCACCGGCGCGTCGGGATCGGGATCGTGCGCGGGCGTCGCGGGCGCGCCGTGGCGCAGCGCCTCGACCACGGCCATCGGGCGCGGATCGAGCCCCGCCGCGCGCGCATTATCCGCGAACTCGGGCGCGGCGAAGGCGAAGCGCGGTTCGGTCGTGTCGCAAAGCTCGCGAATCTCGCGCGGGGTAAAGCGGAAGTTGACCGGATTGACGATCCCGCCCGCCCGGATGATCCCCATGATCAGCGCGCAATAGGCGAGGCTGTTGGTCGAACAGATCGCGACGCGGTCACCCGGCCGCAGGCCGTCGGCCTCCAGCATCGCGGCGACGCGATCCGACCAGCTCTGGTAATCGGCATAGCTGAGCCGGTCGCCGCCAAGCACGATGGCCGGCTGATCCGGACGCATCCGCGCCCACCACGCGATCGCGCTCGACAAGGTCTGCGCCATTCAGTCCCTCTCTATGCGGTCTGCCGCCGGTTCCACCATCACAGCAGCGCTTCGATCGCCTCATAATAGCGGATGATATTGGTCTCGAGGCCGCAATAGACGGTTTCTTCCGGCACCCCCGCGTTGAGACCCTGCTGACTGATCTCGGCCGCCCGGAAATCCTCGCCGCCGAAGACGCCCAGGATCAGTTCATAGGAGCGCGCGAACACCTCCTCGGCCTTGGGCGTCGTCGCGGCCTCGGGCGTGAGCATGAAATATTCGACCGTCGTGCGGTCGGGCGCGCGCGGCATGAGGAGCATGATGCTCGTATAATATTGGCTGGTGACGAGGACGCAGTTGGGGAAAGCCGTATAGGCGTGCGTCACCAGCTTGTGGACGTTGGCGTCGGGGTCCTCGTCGAGCATCTCGGGGACATAGCCGATGCGCCCCGACACCTGGCGAATGTTGGCGCCGAAGACATCGACGATGTTCGGCGCGTCCTGGAAGCGATCGCCGATCGAGGCGGCGTGGAGCCGCTGGACGTGATAACCCTCGAGGAAGGGCTCGAGCACGACCTTCCAGTTCGCCTCGAGGTCGAAGGTCTTGCGGCCGTAGACATGTGCTGAAGGAATGCCGAGCGCCTCGAAATCCGCCGCGACCTGATCCGAGAGCTGCGACCAGTCGGCGGGGATATCGCGGTTCAACTGGACATAGACGATGCCCCCCCATTCGCGCGCCTCGAGCTCGACAAGACCGCGCTCGCCCTTGTCGAGCCCCTCGAAGGCTTCGCTCCGCGACACGCCGATCAGCTTGCCGTCGATGCCATAGGTCCAGGCGTGATAGGGGCAGGTCATGCGGCTCTGCTTGTGGACCGCGCAATCCTCGATGATCTTCGACCCCTTGTGCTGGCAGGCGTTGACGAACGCCTTGATCGTGCCGTCGCGGGTGCGCGAGACGAGCATCGGAAAGCCGTAGCTGTCGTTCGCGACGATGCTCCCGGGTTCGAGCAGCGCCGATACCGTCACCGGAACCGGATAGCGGCGGAAGATTCTTTCCTGCTCACGGGCGAAGCGCTCGCGGCCGGTGAAGATCGCATTGGGGCGCGTCGCCCCGAAGGGCACGACGACGGCGTCCTTTTCCGCCGGGATCTTGCGAATCGCCTCGATCTGGCTGGGGGTGAGCTCCGCCAGTCTGGTGACCTTGCGGGCGGGGCGCGCGACTTCCGCAACTTCGCTCATATCGCCAATCCTCTCCTTGTCGTTGGCGCCAGCCTATTCGACCCTTTACCTAATGACAATAGTTTTTTATGGAACGACTTGCGAACCGGCGAAAACGGCGGAAAACAAGAAGGGAAAGAGGATGCGCTTCGACTATGTCATTTGCGGCGCCGGGGCGGCGGGCTGTGTGCTCGCCTATCGCCTGTCCGAAAATCCCGCGATCAGCGTCGCGCTGATCGAGGCGGGGCCGCGCGACCGCCACCCCTTCATCGCGATGCCCAAGGGACTCGCCAAGGTGATGCAGGACCCGAAGCATCTGTGGGTCCATATGAGCGAGCCCGAAGACGCGACCGCGGGTCAGTCCGAAGCCTGGGTGCGCGGACGCGTGCTCGGCGGCTCCTCGTCGGTCAACGGCATGATGTACGTCCGCGGCCAGCCCGCCGACTTCGACGCGATCGCCGAGAAATCGAGCGATGACTGGAACTGGACACATATCGGCGCCGCCTATCGCGCGATCGAGAATCACGAGCTGGGCGCCGACGAGACGCGCGGCGGCGCCGGCCCGCTGCGCGTGTCGATGCCGACGCAGCGCCTGCCGGTCAGCGACGCGCAGGTCGCCGCCGGCGCGGCGATGGGCTGGGCACGCAAGGACGACGTCAACGCCCCCGACGACCAGGTCGCGATCGGCTATGCGCCGCGCACCATCTTCCAGGGCAAGCGCCAGAGCGCGGCCGAAGCCTTCCTGCGTCCGGCGGAGAAGCGCCCCAACCTGACCATCCTGACCGACCGCACCGTCGACCGGGTGATCTTCGACGGCAAGCGCGCGGTCGGGGTCGAGGTCGTCCATGCCGGCGAGCGCGAGCGGATCGACGCGGCGCACGAGGTGATCGTCTGCGGCGGCGCGATGGCGAGCCCGGCGATCCTCGAACGCTCGGGCGTTGGGGATCAAAGCCGCCTCGCCGCGTTTGGCATTCCACTCGTCCACCACAGCGCCGAGGTCGGCGAAGGGCTGATCGAGCATCGCGGCATCATCATGCAGTGGAAGCTGACCAAGGCGGCCCTGTCGCAGAACCGCGTCTTCGGGGGCTGGCGGCTGCTGCTCGCGACCTTGCGCTATTATCTGACCGGCGACGGGCCGATGTCGGCGGCCGCCTATGAGATCGGCGGCTGGTTCAAGACGCGCGCCGGACTCAATCGCCCCGACGCGCAGATGCTGATTGCCCCCTTCAGCTTCGATTTCGACAAGCAGCGCACCGCGCTCGAAAGGCATCCGGGGATCAACGCGGTCATCTATCCGCTGCGCCCGACCTCGCGCGGCAGCATCCATATCGCGACGCGCGACCCCGACGCCGCCGCGAGCTTCCGTCCCAATTACCGCGCGACCGAAGAGGATCGCGCGGCGATGATCGGCGCGGTGCGCGTGATGCGCGACTATGCGAAGCAGGCGCCGCTCGCCGCGATGATCGCCGGGGAGACGATGCCCGGCCCCGCGTTCGAGAGCGACGCCGAAATCCTCGCCGCCTACGACCGCTTCGGGACCTGCGGTTATCACGCGGTCGGCAGTTGCCGCATGGGCAAGGACGCCGCCTCGGTCGTCGACCCGGCGTTGCGCGTGCGCGGGGTCGATCGGTTGCGCGTGATCGACACCTCGATCATGCCCGCCATCCCCTCGGGCAACACCAACGGCCCGACGATGGCGATGGCGTGGCGCGCAGCGGACATCATTCTGCGCGACGCGCCGGAGCGGTAGGACCCGCACGAGGGACGCGCCTCCACTCCGAACCCTCTTGCCACGCGGGCGCGGTGCGTCCACTAATTTAATATCCATAGATAAATGAGTCCCGCCAGGCGCGGGCGCGCGCCAAGGAGGACATCCGACATGAGCTACGACCAGATTCGTCTCGACCGCCACGAGGGCATCGCACTGCTGACGCTGCACCGTCCCGAGCGGATGAACGCCTTCACGACCGAGATGATGCTGGAGATCGTCGCCGCGCTCGACGAGTGCGACGCCGACGACGGCGTGCGCGCGGTGATCTTCACCGGATCGGGCGAAAAGGCCTATTGCGCGGGCGCCGATCTGGGCCAGGGCGCTGCGACCTTCGATTACGACAAGCGCACCGACAAGGCGGCGATGCTGCCCGAGGGCCTGCCGGCAAGCCCCATCGCAGAGGACGGCAGCATCGACTGGTCGCATCCGCTGATCCGCGATTCGGGCGGGCGGGTATCGATGCGGATCTTCGATGCGAAGAAGCCGGTGCTCGGCGCGATCAACGGCGCCGCGGTCGGCATCGGCGCCACCATGACGCTGTCGATGGACGCCCGCCTCGCCAGCGACACCGCGCGCTACGGCTTCGTCTTCGCCCGCCGCGGCATCGTCCCCGAGGCGGCGTCGAGCTGGTTCCTCCCCCGCCTCGTCGGCATCCAGACCGCCGTCGACTGGTGCTTCTCGGGCCGCCTGATCCCCGCGGCCGAAGCGCATGAGAAGGGCCTCGTCCAGTCGGTCCACGCCCCCGGCGCCCTCATCGACGCCGCCATCGCCAAGGCGCGCGAGATGACCGCCGACAGCGCCCCCGTCTCGGTCGCCCTCACCCGCCACATGCTCTGGCGCATGCTCGGCGCCCCCCATCCGATGAGCGCCCACCGCTGGGACAGCCGCGTCATCTTCGCCCGCGGACGCAGCCCCGACGCCGCCGAGGGCGTCACCAGCTTTCTTGAAAAGCGGCCGCCGCATTTTACCGCCAGCGTCGCCAACGACTATCCCGCGTTCGACGAGTTCGAGGAAACACCGCCTTACCGATAAGGGCCCCCAAAGGAGGGACTGACATCCCCCACTTCGTCATTCCCGCGAACCCGAGACTAGCTTGGTTATAACTCGGTCGGGCTCGGGATTGCGTACATCGTTGACGAAGTCGAGGATACCCATGAGCGAGCCGTGAACCGAGACATCGATTGGTAATATCTATCTTAATATTGGACTGAGTAACCTAGGTGGCACTGCCTATGTGGGCTATGCCCCCAACGGTTCCGACAATTTTCTGCAGGGGTTTGGTGTTTCCGGACTCGTCGGATACCGCGGAGCGGCCATGAGCTCCTCTGGCGACGTTGCTTTCCTGTATGGGGCCGGCAATACCGTCGGTGCCGGCTACGGGTTCAACGCAAGGGTAATTCCCGAAGCGCTGGGTCAGCTGTATGACGGCGTCTACGATACAATCTATTATGGTTCGATGGACTTTGCCCAACGGACTTATCATATGGCGGGACGTCCGTACGATGAACCCACCGCAAACAGCCCGGGTTTCTAAAGGCAGCGCGTCATGTCGGGTGCAATTATAGGAATGGTGGTGTTTTTCCTGCTCGGAAATAGCATATGTGGTTTAATTTACGGAAAGATGTGGCTTCAAAACCGAGTCATTGACAGGAGAAATCCGCGATTTGTCGCGCAAATTATGGGTCAACTCTTTGCGGCCGCGATCGGGATCTTTGCCTTGTCGATAATGAGATAAGACCTAGCCGGCAACGGCGTCACGAGACCTTTGTAATGCTAATGGCGCTGCCAGGGTAAACGTATCGCTTGGTGGGTCCGGCGGCACGGCGCGCTGAGCCTCGTCTCGCAAGCAATCACTGCGGCATTCGTGGAAGTAACGCGACGTAATCCTGGTCTGTATCTCAGAGCCCAATTCTACGCTGAATCTCGGGTTGGCTTAGCGACCCGTCGCTGTCCGCGTCCATGCACGTGAAGGTTGCCAGAGGCTCCGCGAGCGTCGGCTGACCCCACGCTGGGTTTGCGCTTTCGCGGGAATGACGACGTTATGAGACGCAGAATGTCGCAAGCGGTCGATTACCGCCCCGCCTTCGCCCCATTCGCCGCCACCGCCTCGCGCACCAGCGCCTTGAAAGCCGCCGCGTCGACGCGATCGCCTTCGAACAGGTCGATCGCGCGCCGCGTGCCGCCGTCGAGGCTCGCATTGAACAGTCGCTTGGGATCGTCGAGCGCCGCGCCGCGCGCGAAGGTCAGTTTGACCTTGTCCTTGTAGGTTTCGCCGGTGCACAGGATGCCGCCATGCTCCCACACCGGGACGCCGTGCGGATTCGACGGCTTGCGCCACTTTACCGTCTCGGTCACCTCGGGCTCGGCTTCATGGATCAGCCCCCGCATCGTCGCGAGCATGTCGCCGCGCCAGCCGCCGAGCGCCGCGATCTTTTCGTCGATCAGCGCCGGTGCGGCCTTGTCTTCGCTCATCGTCTCTCTTCCTTCATTGTCCGGTGATCCAGCCGGGAATCGCCGCCGCCTGCTTCAGCCAGCTCGCGACCTGCGCCTCGTCGACATCCTCGTCCTCGTGGATATGGAAATAACGCGCGTCGGGGTCCTTCGATCCGACCGGCGGCGGCGGGGTCAGCGCCGCGCCCTTGAAGAAGGTGACCTTGATATAGCGGGTGAAGCAATGGAAGCTGACGAACCAACCCTTCCCCTCGACCCCGTAGAAGGGCGAGTTCCAGCGCACCGACCTTTGGACCCCCGGCACGCTTTTTTCGATCAGCGCGTCGAGCCGTTTTCCCGCCGCGCTTTTCCAGCCGGGCATCGCGGCGATATAGGCCTGCACCGGCGCGTCGCCGTCGCCTTTGGGGATCTGCGGATTGCCGCCCGACAGCAGCCTAGGGGATTCGTCCGCCATCCTATCCCTCCGCGCGCCGCGCCCGCGTGTAAGGCAGAAAGAACATCCAGAGGCCCGTGAGCGTCATCAGCGCAAGCGGGGCGAGCGGCAGATAATAGACCCACTGCGCGGGCTCGCGTCCGAGGCCCAGCGTCAGGAAGATCGCCCCGACGATCACGGCGAACAGGATCGACAGCCAGCGATGCACCTGGCGGATTCCCTTGTTCCACTTCATCTCGTTTCTCCCTTGTCAGTCGATCTGCGCGAGCAGGTCGTCGAGCGCGGTCAGGAAGCGCGGCCAGCCGGCCTTCGCGCCATGATAGGCGAGTTTCTGGTCGGGCTGGAACCCCCGCTGTTCCATGCGCAAAAGCGTGCCCGCCGCGGTCGGGGTGAGCGTCCAGGTCACCGTGCTTTCGAGCCCCATGCCGTCCCAGCTATAGGCGAGCGTGCGTTCGGGCTCGACCTCGACCACCTCGCAATCGACATGGCCCCAGTCGGCACCGAAACGAAAGCGGTGGCCGGGCGTCGCCGCGACGTCCCCCGCCATCAGCCATTCGGCGACCAGATGCGGCTGGGTCAGCGCGCGCCAGATCTTCGCGGGCGGGTGCGCGAACTCACGCTCGACCACGACGCTGCGCGCTTCGATTGCCGTTTCGTTCATTGATCCATCCTTTTCAGCACGTCGTCGAGATCGTCGAACCGCGCGTCCCAGAAGCGCGCCATCCGCTCGGCCCAGTCGACGAGCGGCGCGAGCGCCGCGGGGCGCGCGCTGTAATAGGCCTGCCGCCCCTGCTGGCGGTCCTGCACCAGCCCCGCCTGCCTGAGCACCGCGAGATGCTTGGACACCGCCGGCTGCGAGATGCCGGCGGGAGCGGTCAGCGCGCCGACGCTCTGCTCGCCGCTCTCGCACAATCGCTCGAACAGCGCGCGGCGCGTGGGATCGGACAGGGCCTTGAACAGCAAGTCGCGGGTTTCGATCATCTCAATCCATAACCTCTTGGCTATGGTTTAATCCATAACCATCGGGATATGGATTCGTCAACCCCGAACGCTAGGCGGCGTCATAGGCGTTGCGCCCGCGCCGCGCCGTCATGCTGTGCGTGCCCGCGAGCGTACGCGAGCGTTCCGCCACCGTATCGAGGAAATGCCAGTTCGCGGTCATCGTCTCGGGCGTCAGCGCGACGGTCGCATAGCCGCGCCGCTGGGTGTTCGCCCAGCGCAGCTGCGGCGACGAGCGGCGCAGCGCGGCGGCGCGGTCGGCATCGCCCACCCCTTTCGCCGCCGCCTCGATCCCGGGCGAGCTGACGCTGTGCCCGCCGACCTCGACTCCGGCGGGGCGGCCGTCGTGCGGCAGGTCGAACGCCCAGCCATTATGGCTGTCGCCCGCGAGCGAGACGAAATTGGCGCCCGCCTGCTGCGCCGCGCCGAGCAGCCGCGCGCGTGCCGCCGGATAGCCGTCCCAGGCGTCGAAATTATAGGGCAGGCCCGCCGCCGCGCCGAGCTGCGCGGTCTTCACCCGCTCCATGACATAGTCGGGCGCGTCGGCGCCGAACCAGTTCGCGGATTCCGGCGGGCTGAAGGTGGTGCCCATCAATACTTGCTGCGCACAAACCTGCCAGCGCTTGCCGGCGCGCACCGAGGCGCGGATCGCGCCCGTCAGCCACTTTTCCTGCTGCACGCCGAGCATCTGCCGCGCCGGATCGCGGTAGCGCGTGTCGCGGAACTGGCGGAGCGCCGTGGCGGGATCGCTCGCGCCCTTGACGATGCTGCCGATGCTGAACGGCTTGTCGCGGCCGCTGATCCGCGTTTCGGGGAGGAAGATGGTCGCGAGATCGCCGACCTCATAATGGCGCCAGCGCGTCTCGGCGACGGGCATCCATTCGCGATAGGCGCGCTCGGCGGCAGCGGCGCGGGCGCTCCATTCGCCTTCGTCCGACTGATGATTCTGCGCGCCGCCGCTCCATGTGTCGTTGGCGAATTCATGATCGTCCCACTGCGCGATCATCGGGAACAGTTGATGGAGCCGCTGAAGATCGGGGTCGCTGCGATAGGCGGCGTAGCGCAGCCGATAGTCGGCGAGCGCGACGATCTCGTGATCGGGCTGGATCGCGCGGCCGGGCACCGCTTCCTTCAGCCCCGGATATTGGCCGACCTTATATTCGTACAGATAGTCGCCGGCGTGGACGATAAGGTCGATGTCCTCGCGCGCCGCGGCGTGGCCATAGGCGTTGAACCAGCCGAACGGCATGTTGGCGCAGGAGAAAAGCGCGAGGTTGAAGGCGGCGGTCGGCCCCGCGGGCAGCGTTCGCGTCCGGCCGGTCACCGACTTGCTGCCGTCGGGCGCGACGAAGCGATAGAAATACCAGCGGCCCGACTGAAGCCCGTCGATGACGATCTTCGCGACATGGTCGCGCTCGCCGGTCGCGGCGACCTCCCCGCCCCCGGCGATCCGGGCGAAGTCGGGGCTTTCCGAAATCTCGGCGGTCAGCATCGTGTCCGACGGCGCGGCATAGCGCGTCCACAGCAGCACCGAATTGGCCCCCGGCTCGCCGCTCGCGACGCCGTGGGTGAAGCCCTGTGCCATCATTGCAGCCGCCGCGCCGGGCAGCGACAGCGCCGCGAGCCCCGCAGCGCCGAGTCCGATCAACTGCCGCCGGTCCATCTCCGCCCACAGCTGGTGCATCGCGTCTCTCCCGTCCGTGCCGGCGGCGCCGGCTAGAGTTTTACCGTGTTTTCCGAGTCGTCAGGTGGTTCCACCCGACTTGAAAACACTCTAGCCCATCGCCCCCAGCGCCAGCAGCATCGTCACGAACAATGTCACCGCCATGACGCTGAAGAGCAGCAGCAGCGAGGTCCGCGCGAGCGCGCCGATCCGCGACGAGCGATAGGCGCCGCGAAGCTGGCGATACATGTGAAAAGGAACGTAGAAGACCGCGAAGGTCGTCACCCACCCCATCGCCGGCGTCATCGCGAACAGCCGCACCGCGACGAACAGCAGCAGCATGAAGCTGATCGAGTAAGTGACGAACACGAAATGGTCATAGGTGTGGAAGCGCCGGCTGAACGGATAGAGCAGCCACAGGAAGGGCAGCGACAGCGGGATCAGCGCCCAGGCGAATTTATAGGCGTTCGCCTGCACCTTGTAGAGCATCAGTCCCGGATTGGCCTGTGCCTTGGCGATGCCATGGTCGACGAAGGCGATGCCGGTGCGAATCTCGGCGCGCGCGAAGCGACCCTCGGGCGTTTCCCTGCTTTCGCCCGGCGTGCCGGCATGATCGAGAAGGCCGAGATATTCGGCGCTCTGCATCAGCGTATGGCGCTGCTCGGCGAGCAATTTGCGCTGGCCGTCGGCGAGGTCGGCCTTGGCGAGCTGGGTGTCGATCGTCGCCACCTCATGCTCGAGCCGCGAGCGGACCGCGCTCGTTTCGGTCTGGCTCGTCACCATGTCCTGCAGGCCGTGTCCCGACGAGCCGCTGCCGACGAAGGACAGTACGGCATAGGTCAGGAATACCGCGAAGAGGAACAGCGACAGGGGCGAGATGAAGCGCGCGCGCTCGCCGTGGATGTAGCGGCGCGTCAGGTCGCCGGGGCGCCAGGCGAGCAGCGGCAGCGTGTTCCACAGCTTGCCCTCGAAATGGAAGATCGCATGGACCAGATCGTGCCCGATCGCGCCGAACGTCCGGTGCACGTCGACGCGCTGGCCGCAACGATGGCAGTGCGAGCCGACCAGCGTCGTTCCGCAGTTGAAGCAGCGCTGGCCCGCGTGCCCATCCGCCGCGCCGCCATGGCGCGGTTCGACCGCGCGTGCCGCCAGCCCCGCGGTCACCGCCGCTCCGATACCCTCGATATCCCCGCTCATGCGCTCTGCCTAAAGCCGCGCGCGTCAGGGCGCAACGGGACTTTCGCGGCCGCGGCAAAGCGTGATAGGGCAAAGGCCATGAGTACCGAGACGCTGATCCACCCGCCCGTTCACGACGCCGACGCGCTGATCGCCGACATGGGCGCGCGCGCGCGCGCCGCCGCGAAACGCATGGCGGTCGCGCCGACGGCGAAGAAGGCCGAAGGCCTGCGCGCCGCCGCGGCCGAGCTTCGCGCGCAGGCACCGGCGATCCTCGACGCCAATGCCCGCGACATGGCGGCGGGCGAGGCGAACGGGCTGACCTCGGCGATGCTCGACCGGCTGCGGCTCGACGCGGGCCGCCTCGGCGCGATCGCCGACGCGGTCGAGGCGGTGGCCGCCCTCCCCGACCCCGTGGGCGCCGAGATCGACCGCGCGACGCGCCCCAACGGCATGGTGCTGAGCCGCGTGCGCGTGCCGCTCGGCGTGATCGGCATCATCTATGAAAGCCGCCCCAACGTCACCGCCGACGCCGCGGCGCTCGGCCTGATGTCGGGCAATGCGGTGATCCTGCGCGGCGGCAGCGAGGCGGTGCATTCGAACCGCGCGATCCACGCCGCGCTCGCCGCCGGGCTCGCGGAGGCGGGACTGCCGGCCGACGCGGTGCAGCTCGTGCCGACGCAGGACCGCGCCGCGGTCGGTGCGCTGCTCCGCGCGCAGGGCCTCATCGACATCATCATCCCGCGCGGCGGCAAGGGCCTCGTCGCGCGCGTGCAGGACGAGGCGCGGGTGCCCGTGCTCGCGCACCTCGACGGCATCTGCCACCTCTA
>Ga0182736_1002915_pt1 | contig 12136 bp, 10 predicted proteins | sample eDN5th30CKraftBY_FD_128882 | JGI IMG/M metagenome (GOLD analysis project Ga0182736, IMG submission 128882) | Enriched backyard soil microbial communities from Emeryville, California, USA - eDNA 5th pass 30_C Kraft BY (version 2) (version 2) | ecosystem: Environmental > Terrestrial > Soil >...
GCACTGTCACGGTTACCGCAGATGCGTTGCCGAACTCGCAAATCTTTCCAGCATCCGACAGGACGAATGTGTAGGACGTTCCAGTCTGCGAGTTGATCGCGCGCGTAACATCTGACTTCGTATCGTCGTGCGCCGGAAGATCTGACAGCGGTTGCAACAGCTTCACATAATCGTAGAGCTTCTTGAGACCCGACAGATACCCATACCAAGCAGGATTGACCTGCGCCTGACCTACATCGATACCGACATTCTGACCCGGCATTTCCGGGATAGAAGGGGCTGTGGTCAACGCAACGGCTCCGCCGCCATATCGGCCCCCATAAACATGAATGGCACATTGGACGACATATCAAACCGCCAGCGCACGCCCTGTACGTCAGCCTGCCCCCATATCGATGACCGCTTGCGACCTGATGTGAGGGATTGACGGCCAAGCTTCACAACACGTGGATTGCTCCACGTCTGGCCGCCGTCACGCGAGATCGAAATCTCCACGTCAGGATCGGTCTGTACCGGGTCAGAGCCTTCCGCGAGTCCGACGCCCTTTGTCAGGTACAGATTCAGTTCGTTGACGCGCACTGCTTGCGGGAATGCTCCCAGCGGCCCCGTCTCGATCCTCTGGCGCAGAGCATCCCCAAGTTCGTCCTGCGCCTGCCCGTCTATCTGCAACAGATTGCCGGACTTCACGTCACCGCAAAGCCACTTATCGAACGCCTTGAACGGGAACATACCGCGCCAATACGTCTCAAGATGGCTCTGACGTTCGTGCCATGAGCCAATGTCGGTTTCATACACCCAGCACCATGTAGGGGCCTGCACGGCAACAAAACCATGTCCGTTTGCGATAAAGCATCCGACGCGGATCAAGGATTTATCAGGCTCGCGCTCAATCGCCAGATCAACGTCTGTGGTCGAGACAACCTGCGGCGTATAGCCATTAAGCGTGTAGACCTTAAAATCATCGCCCACGAAGAAGATTCCCTTTCCGAATCCGTCCTCATGTCCTGCAATTGCATATGGACCAACGATTCCACGATTGATGGTTGCGATATACGAGAAGAAGTAACCCGTATCGTTCTGCCCGCCCCAGACCTCCATTGAGGAGGCACCGACAAGGGTTAGCTGTCCGTTTCCCAGTGGAATACCACGATAAAGTGTGTCCGGCTTGCTCTCAGCCGTGGCAACGCTCAGTGTATTGATGTTGGTCGAGTTTACATCAGTGTTGCGGGTCTTGCCGTCGCCATAAGTTGTAACGGTAACGCCCTTGAGATAAGTCGTACTGTTCGGTTGTCCGATATCTGCATCAGGGTAATCGACAATATCTATTCCATCGATCAGAACAGCACCATCGCCGGGAGAGACAATCACAACATGCGGCGTGGCCGCGTTGTCCCGAGAGATGATGACCGGCGCAGTCCCCGGAACAGTTCCAGATAGTGCAGTTGCAGCGCCTCCATTCTGATCCACCTGATAGCAGGTACTATCCACCACAAAGTAGACGAGTGAACCAACCTGCAATCCGCCACGGAATGATGCGCCACCAGTTGTAGCAAAACCCTTCAGCCCTGGGACGCGCGGATATCCGTATTGCTTCCCAGCCGTGGGGGCCAGCCTTTCAACATAGGTGTTGATGAGCCTGCCACCTGAAGTTTGAACCTGCCGACCAGGAGCCGACAGGATTGGGAACGGCACGTCGGTCATTAGAAGTAATGACCCGCCATAACCTGATAGGACGGATCGCGCGCGACTAGAAAGCGAAGGCGTGATTCGTGCTTCGTGACCTGATCAATATCGACTGGCGTACCAGCAAATTCCGCTTCCGCATGGATCGCTAGAAGCCGTGCAATGGTCTGGAAGTAGCGCGACGGGATTTCATCGCGATCACCGATGTAGACAATCTCGTTGATTTCTTCGAGGACATCATCGATGCAATTATCGATCGTCTGATATTCAACAGCGCCAAGCGCCTCACCGGCCACCGCCTTTCCAAGGATGCTTGCCGCCTTGTAAACAAGGTTATCCGCTGTTTTTGTGTCAGACATTCTCGGGCCTCGATAAAGAAAGGCGGGCACCGTGAAGCGCCCGCCATATTGTTAATCGTCAGCCAGCGGCACGACAGAAACCGAGATGGTGCCCGTCACATCGATGTACGAGTTTGCGTCGATGGTGGCAGCAGTACCCGACCAGTTGAGATACAGGTCAATCGGCGTTGCCGTGCCATTCAGGCCGGTCGTTTTGGCACCATCAACCGCAGTCCCAACACCTGTTCCGCCGGAATTGGTGATCTGCGATGTCTTGGTGCCGATGTCCTGCTCTGTGCCAGTCAGAGTGCCGTCACGCGCGGTAGAAGCCGCTGCCGTGCCAACACCCCAGACGTACACCGCGTCACCGGCAGCAGTCGTAAGGGCAGAACCCTCGGCCGTCGCCGTGTAGTCCTGTCGGCATCCAAGGAACGAGAAAGCGCCTTCGACAAAATCAAAGAGTTTCAACGTGCCATAAGAGCCGCTGGTGGTGCCGTCCGTGACAGGAACGCGAGCCTTGTTCAGCGTGAAGTCGATACGGGCAATGCCCTTATCCTTCACGCTGGTTGCGGTTACGCGGCCTGATGTTGGCTGATTTAGCGCACCGTAATCGACAAGATCGACGTTGGTACGCCCCGGGAGAGGGGTAGAATTAGCCATGTGGCTTCCCTCCCCTTACGCGTCAGCCGGAGCGGAGAAGAAGCCATTGACTACACCCCACTGGGTGAGGTCGGAGTTGCTGTCCTTCTGGAAGATTTTGGCAACGCCATAGCACATCTTCACGCCAGCGCCCTTGATCCACTGATAGTCAGTCTGATCGCGGAACGTCGGGACAGGCATCTTCGCCCACGGCATGGCAATGGCCGACTGACCAGCCAAGAATACCGGAGCAACACGAGACCCGCTGTCACCGCCGGTTTTCAAGTTGCCGTCAACGCCAGAAGTCCAGATGTTGTCAACAAACGAGTCAATCTCAGGAACCTCGCGGATGAGGCAGCCATCCCATTCAAGGTCGCCCGACTGGAACAGCAGGTTATCCTTCGAACGCGGCAGCGCATTCTGGTGTGACGTGCCAAGCGACGCTTTCAGGTCGCGGAAGCAGGTCGTGCCAGCAAAGATGACAAAGTAATCGTAGCCATCCTTGGTCTTGTAGGGACGAATGCGCGGGCTTGCCAGCTTGGCAACTCGCTTCATGAGCGAGACGGACGCCGACGTAAACTTGTCAGCCGCCGAATCGATCTTCGCAAGGTCGGTCGCGTGAACGCCCGAGTAATTGCCAACAGCATTGCCGTACAGGATGCGGTCAGAGTTATCGACAGCCCACGCGTTGAGCTGCGTGGTCGTCGCTGCCGCATAGGTAATGCCGTTAACGCGCTGGCCATTGGCCGAACCGAGGCCGGACGGGGCCGACTCGGACGGGATCGAAGCAAACGCCTCGATGATTTCGTCGCGCTGGAGCTCCTTGCCCCAGTCGGACAGAAGCGGCTTGGCCTCACCGAAGATGTCGGCAGAATCCTTCTGCTCGTCAGCGTCGGTCGTGGCAACGGCGTGACGTGCCCAGTCAACCCAGGCGCGCATACCGTAGTTGTTGATCGCCTCCTCGTTATCCGTCAGGGTGCCAGACGATTTCGCCGTACCCTTGAGCGAGGTTACAATCGGAATGTTGACCTGCTCACCGCCCTTCTTGTTGTCGAAGATGGTGCGGATGATCGAGTTCATGCTCGAACCCATGTAGGGCGAGAACATGTTTTCGCGGACGTATTCCTTGATCAGTTCCTTGCGGTACTGAACAAGCTTATTATTAGTTTGCGGGGTAGTGACAGCCATTGGGAATATCCTTCCAATGCGCCGCCCAACAAAAAACCCGCCTCAATGGGCGGGCTGAATCATCTGATGTTGTGTTGAGCTATCGGCGCAAAGCAGCGTTAAGAAGTCCCGCATCGCTTTCGTCGTCATCATCCACTGCACTTACGGCAGCGGTCGCGCGATTAAGCGATGGCGGGAGCGGCGTAACAGTCGAAGGACGGGCCTGCGCTCCACCACGAATGCGCTCTAGAAGCTTTGCCTGATAGGTCGGGTCTTTCAACCGTTCCTCGATCTGGCGCTCTACAAACGCTTCCGGGTCGGCGCCAATCGTGCTGAAGATGGTCTGCTTCTTGTGCCACTGCATGATATCCCCGAAGGGATCAAGCGACTTCGTGGCGCGCTGATAGACCGCAATTGCCTCCGGGTCGCGGGCGCTTAACCCACGATCCAAGGCGTCGTATGCAGCCTTGACCTTCTCAGCCCCATGCTCGCGGATCGCATCCTTGCGGGAATAGAACTCCCGCAACTGATTAATCTCGCCCTTGATGGGTTCGATGGCTTGCTTGTTCCGATAATCGACAAAGGCATCCGGGTTCTCGTAAAGATCGGGAACCGGCTGCTCGGGTTCGTTCTGTTTCTGAAGCGCCTGAAGCTGTCGCTGCATGTCCATAAGCGCCCGCTCATGGTTGGCAGCACGTTCTTCAGCGGCTCGCCTTGCGTCCGCTTCCTCTTTCAGCCGCCACGGCGGAATGCCATGGTTATCTTTCGGCTGTTCTGTCGCGGTTGCCTCAACCTGCTCCGCAGCAGGAGGCGCGGCTTCTTGCTCGGCTACGGTCTTTGGAGCAAACCGTCCACGTTCATCACGCGGCGTTTCTGCTACATGTTCGGAAACCTCGTCTTGAGGTGCCTCTACCGTCTCCGGCTCGTCTACAGAATCCCAAATACTTTGATCGTCATCGGCCATGAGCCTATCCGTCCTTTTCCGTGTCGTGGAATTACGATTTCACCGATAACGCTCGGCGTTGCGTGGTCGTCATCGTCCCTGTGTCGTCGGGTGCGTTACGAAGCCTCTGAAGCCGTAAAGGCGCGATCCTGCTCGCGGTCGTGCGCGTCCTGCATCATCCTGAGCGGCGCGAGATTGGCTTCCTGATTGTCTTTGTTCGCCTTCGCGTACTTCGCCGCCGCGCTGGCGTTTTTGTCGTTTGTCGATGCCATCGATTCGGCCATCTGCATCTCAGGGGGCAACTCAAACGATTGAGGCTTGCCCTGCTGCGGCATGGACGCCTGACGCGCCTTGGAGACATTCAGCATCGTCTCCGACTTGGTTTTATCGACCTTGGCCTGCTCACTCTGCAAGGCGATCTGCTGCGACGGTCCCGGCTGTTGCGCCTGCGTAATCATCTCCAGCAGCTTCTTCTTGGTGCGCCCGTCTATCCCCGGAGAAAGCTCGATAAGCACCTGCGGCGGCACCTGCGCCCCACTGGAGGCCATTGCCAGCAAGGCATCGTATGTGTCGGCCATCATGTTGATGCTGTCCGGCCCCTCATCGATGATGATATCGACATCAAGAGAGCCAAGCGCATTCACAATGGTCGGATGACCGGTCGCTGGATCAATCTGAAGGCCGTTGATCTGAATGAATTTCGCCAGATTGTCGTCGTCAGTCACACGAATCCAGCGTTCAGCCGTCCAATGCCGCTGGATCGCGTTGAACACGGCGCGATAGACGCGGATTTTCCAGCCCTTGAACCCCTGGATATACGGGCCAAGCTCTGCAATGCCCGCCTGCTGCAAGAGCGAAATGGCGCGCCCGGATTGCTGCTCGCTGCCCTGTCCGAGAAGCTGCGGATTAGGACCGAACCCCTCAATCTCCTGCTTCGAGTCAACCAGAAGCTTGGACCAGCCAGCAAAATCGAACGACTGATCGTCCGCCTTAACCTCTCCACCCGGGTTGACGATGATAACACCGTCAGTACGCGCCCATTCTTTGCGCGCCGTCTCCACGTCCTTGACCGCCGCATTGCTCATGATGAGCCTGCGCGATGCCAAGATATGATTGAGCTTGGCTTCCTTGAAGTTGATGCTGTCCTGCGACGACTTCATGTTGCGGACAAAGCCATAGCGGTCGCCGTCATGGTCAACAGACCCCGAGTACATGATGTACTTGCACTCGGTTTTGTTCTTTTCATCGAACAGATAGGACTTGCCGTCCATCAACACCGTCGAGCCGGTGAAGATGGAATAGCACCAATCACCCTTGTGCTTGTACCAGCAATCAACCAGCCGAATGTACTTGCAGGTCGAATTGAACCACTTGTTTTCATTGTCTGGGTTGGTCGTGAACTCGGTTCCAGTCTCAATTGACTGATCGATTTCCTCGGACTTGTCCGGGAACATCTCCTTTGCAAGGTCAACGTCCATCCACTTCGCGATGCCCATATAGCGGGCGTCCGAGAAGTCCTCGCGCTTCGAACGCGGGTCGTAAAAGAACGATTCAGGCTCCACAATATCCAGTTCAATATCATGGTCGTTCGGGTCGTTGCTGTCGCCATGAACGAGGTTAATCTCTAACCCGCCGATCCCCTCGATTGCGCCGTCACGGGCAATCTCGGCGCTCTTTGGCTTCCACTCCTGCTCATCCAGAGCATAGCGGATAACCGCAGTTGCGATGTCCGCGCCCTGCTCCTGACCCGGGTTGCGAGGAAACGCTTTAGGGTCTTGACGCAATCTCTCCAAGAGACCGACAACGCCGTCAATCTTGCGCCCAATACGGTTGACCGTAGCGATAGGCTGCTTGCGCTTCTTCAGCGTCTTGATCTGCGCATCGGTCCACTGTGCGCCGTGGTAATACCGGCGAGCATCCTTCTGCTCATCAATCTCATTGTGCTTGTTGCCGAGATATTCCTCATAGGACTTCTTGAGCTTGCCAAGGTCCCAATAGTCAGTCTTTGCGCTCTCCCCGGATGATGTTGACGTGATTGTCTCGCTAGGCGAGCCGGTGCTGTAGTCAGCGGTCAAGCTGCCATCCAATCATTGTCAGCATCGTCGTCCTCATCCATAGCGGAGTAACCGCTTTGATCCTGCTTTGGCGCTGGCGCTTTCGGCGCATCACCCGTCATCATCTTGTCGAGTAGCTGGCCAACAAGGCCAAGTGCATCTACCTGGTCGTCATGCTTTCCCGCCGGGAAGCTCAGCAACTCGCTTCTCAGGTCCGCGTACCAAGGCGCGTTGACAGGCACATACAGGCCCTCAAGAGCCATTCTGCCGCGAATAGATTGTGCCCTGACCGACTTGTCGCCGCGCGTGGGGAATGCCTCACGAAAGACAAACGCCTGCCGTTCGCGCTGCCTGCGCTCCAAGAACGGGCCTACACCCGATCTGATCTGCCCTTGTTCTTCAGCCCAAGCCATTGGCTTCCACTGGAGAACCAGATCGCAGAACTTCTCAATCCAGCCGTCCGGTGCCGCCTGCTTGCGCCATATATCAAGCAGATACATGCGATTCTCAGGATCAAGTCCGACAACCACATGAACAGTGTAATCCCCGCCGTCTGCTGTGACCGCGTAATCCGATGCACCATAGACGCGCAGCGTTTCTAGCGCCGGGGCTTTCTCATACGGCCTTAGCCAGTCAGCCTTGAAATAATCGCCTTCTTCCGGCGCTGGCCGCTGCTGGTAAAGCGCAGACCATGTTCTTGCCGGTGTCGTCTTCTTCAGTTCGGCAAGCTGATCTCCGTAGCCGTACTCGCCGTCAGACCAAAGCCATTCGCCCGGCTTCCTGCCGAGCGCGTCATTTTCCTCAGCCTCAGCGGGCAACGAAATTACATGCCAGTCGCTATGATTAAGCGCCCTGCCAGCAAGATCATCCTCATGCCAGCGGGTTTGAATCAGGATTTCAGCAGCACCAGGGACAAGGCGCGTTCTGAAGTCGTTGATGTACCAATCCCAGATCCGATCACGGATAAGCTCGCTATCCGCGTCCTGCCGCGATCTGATAGGATCATCAATCAGACCAATCTTCGCGCGGAAGCCCGCAATACCAGTTCCGACGCCAGCCGCGTAATACTCAGCGCCAGACGTTAGCGCCCAACGCCCAGCCGCCATGTTGTCAGGCGCAACCGACACGCCAAGCACATTGCTATGCTCGTTAATCAGGTTGCGGACTCGGCGGCCCCATTTCTCCGCCAGTTCAGTCGTGTGCGAAGCCGCCAGAACGCTTGCACCGCTTACTGACTGCATCAGCCAAGGCGGGAATAAAACGCTCCCATAAGTCGATTTAGCCGACCCAGGCGGCATGAAAACCGCCAGCCTACGACAATCGCCCCGCGCTACTGCTTCCAGCGCCTCAATGAGCAGCTTATGATGGACAGCAGGCTCAAAGCCTGCATGCCTAACCCAATCAGTTAAGCTGCGACGGATCTGACGGCGATGCAGAATCTCCTTCGCCGCGTCCGGTCGCGATACCTGCAAGTTCATCGTCAGTCAGGTCTTTGGCAATCTGCTTGCGAACCGTCATGTCAACGGTCTGCGCTGGCTTGCCCCAACCTCGATCAAGTAAAGCTGTAGCTGCAGAAACCCTTGCAGACGGAGGCGCATCCTTCTGCTCCATGATGCCAGCAAGTGTGTTTAGGGCTGTCGCTGTATGAGCGCGCGCCAAAGATCGGATATCGGTAAGAGCTTTAGCCATTTAGCTGCTTTAAGGTTCTAGCTCGCGCAATCACTCGGCGGCTCAATAACAGGACCAAAGTAAATGATCGCATCATCGTGTGGAATGGTGACTGTTCCTTCGGATGAAGCTGGCAGAATGGGTGCGCCCTCAGATGCATGACGGATAAGGCACTCCATCATTGGTTCTGGTTCTATCGCCTGCTCAAATCCAAAGTCTATGCAGATAAGGTTGCCTTGGACTGTGTAGGGTTTCATCGCCAGAAAGTCTCAGCCAAGCGCCATTCATCGTAGGTTGAGCGATAGCTTGGAACCTCGATAAAGCCCCAGTGGCTCATTGATCTCATCGCGAGATGCCCATGATCTCGTCAAAAAGCCTGTCAGTCATTGGGATCTCGCTGCGAAGCCAAGACTTGTGTTCTGGAGATGCGCTTGCGTAAACCTCTGGATTGATTCCATCCGGGCAAGGATCATCCGTCGCACTCTTATTTGAGGAAACGCCGTCAGTTGGTTTGCTCGGCTCTCTCAACGTGGCTCTCCAAGATATTGGAATGACTCATATAATTTCCGAGTTGTGGGGAAATCCCACAATTCCAGTCTCGAGCAACGTAGTCAGCATTGAGTATCGAGCGACCATCCCGTCAAAAGCATCCAGCTCCCACAGGTCAAGGGGAGTGACTATTATCGTGGAGCAACGACGCGCGACTTGGAGGCCGCTCGATTGGTGTTGGTTAGCCAAGTTGGCGGCTGATTGTCGCCACAAGCTCATCAATGGTTGAAACCTTAGAGCTAGCATTATCCGCCGCATCGTGGAGATCGCCCAAGATTCCGGAACTAGCTAGGCTTTTCTCAGCCCCAGAAGGGCCACATGGACGAGGCCCGCCGATCTGATCGGCCAACCCATTCAGACTGGCGATGATATTGTCGAGCCGGTCCGAAAGACCGCGAATGCTGCCAACTGCACTGGAAATCGTGCGCGGCGGCGATGCCGTACAGTTCATGCCAAGATTAGTAGAATACGAATTAAAAGCGTCGGCCATTTCATTCCCCTTATTCTTTATGACAAAGAAAAACCCGCCACAGCGATTAAGCTGGACGGGTCAAAGCAGATTGAATGGACCGGAACGCACCTCTCCCGATCCTATCTGTGATTTGCCCAAATATGCCGCAAACGCCGCATGATGTCAACCCCAAACTACAACATATTGTGGTTTTTTGTAAGTCATTGGCATAGCTGTAGATTTTCCCGTTTTGTTCTCTTGTACAAGATTATTCGCCATCGCCCATGCGTACCGGATCGCGTCTTTATAGTAGCGGCCTGCCGTATCCGCCGATTTTCCGATCCTGTCGCCCATCTGCTGGAAGCTGTAATCGAATGATCTGGCAACGATCAGCCGGATAGCCGGAGCATCAAGCCCCCTCACCCAATCGAGCGCCGTGAGATAGTCTCCGCAATCGAACGGAGTCGGCCTGAACTTCGGCATTCGTGCATCTGTGTAGCCATAGGCTTCCTCGAATGATTGCAGGACTTCCGGCCATGCTGATTTCTGCTGGAAGAATCTGCGCTCAGGATCTGGCAACGCCCGTAATGTGCGAAATGCACGGATTAGGCGATGCTCTATCTCGCGAATGTCGATTAGTTCTTGCGCTAGTGTGGTCGATTGTTTGCTCTTGCGTCCTTGTTTCATTTCAAGGCCTCGTCGATCATTTTGCGCCACGTAATGTGCGGCGGATAATTATCTCCGTTATGGTCCAACATATTCTCGCCAGCCGCTAGCATGGCTTTAGTCGGCTCTCGCATTGCATCAATAACCATTCTAGCGTGGTCGCACCTCTCCTTGCGCAGCACATCAGATTCTTCGCCCCATGGAGCCAAATCTATATTCGCGAGCTTCTTATAATACCGCCTGCTCGACTCCCATGCCGCAGCAGCCACACGCTCCACGAAAGATGTTGATGGAAAATCACTCATTGCCTCGTTGGATTTCTCAACGCGGTTTTCCGAATCTTCCATCTCACAACCTCGCATAATCTGTTGACGTGTATTTGCTCATGCTGCCGCTGAATCACGCGGCAAATAACGTCTGTTCCATTCGCCACGGTCGTATGACGACTGGTACTGATAGTTCTCTTGGTTAAACCAAAGGCCAACTTTTCCTTCAAAGTCACCGTTGCGCTGCTTGGCTACATTCAGGATTACGCCAGGCTTCTCGAGCAATGCCTGCTTCTTTCCCTCATCCTGCTCAGCCTTTATCTGGTCCTCGAGCTTGCGATTGCGCCACACAGCGATGATGTTGAAAGCGTTCGCTCCGATTTCCATGGCGCCCTTAATATCTTCTGTCTCTGGAACGCCGCGATCCTTATCGCCTTTCCTCGAGTGAGCCACCAAATGCGTATGGACGTTGTTTGCAAGCGTCCAATCCACAATCTGGAAAATTGCCTTCTCCTGCGCAGAATAATCCTCAGGATCGATGCCAAGCCGCATCAGACTATCAATCACGAACTGGTCGCATCCGTACTTTGCTCGAGCGTAATCGAAAATTGCCAGCAACCCAGCGATGCCAGCTTTGCCGACGCGCTCATAAAGTAGCAGGCCACCATCCAGATAGTGCAGCGAAGCCATAATGCACTTCTCCGTTGGGCGGTCCAACCCGGATACCTGCTTGCACATGCGCTTGAGTGACTGTTCCGGCTTCATCTCGAGGCTGGATAGGCAAACTCGGCTCCCCTGCTCGATCCAGGCACCGATGCAATCCGAAAGAATCTGGCTCTTGCCGCTGCCACTCGCCCCAGTCCAAAGCGTAACCTCAGCCGGACGAAACAGCAGTTTCTCTCCAAGCTTGCGGTATGGAGTCCAGTATCCAATAGGCTGATCGTGCGCAGGCCAGAACAGCGATGTTACTGCATCGGCAAAGTCAGAAGCCTTCCGCAAACCTTCAGGGTCAAGGTGGCTTGCCGTCTCGAGCAGCCTATGCATCTCAGCAGCAGATACCCCAGCGATAAGGCACTCGTTAGCATCCTTATGCGGTAGTTTAATCCGCAAGCAACGATGACGGCCTAAGCGATCGGCAATAGCCTCTGCTGCGGCCTCACCTTCCTTATCCATGTCGGTTGAGATGTAGATTCTCTCGAACCGATCCATTCGCTCAAATTCGTTTTCAATCCATTGCTGCTTGTTGCCGCCGCCACCGCCATACGGGACCGACATGGCAGCTTTCCCATATGTTGCCCATGAGAGCGCATCGATTTCGCCCTCCGTGATGATGATCTCTCGAGCGTCAGACTTGACTGCCTGCCAGCCAAACAAAACCGGCTCGCAATCTGCCGCTGTCGTTCTCGGTTTTGCTTTGTCGGTTGCCTCCCGTGCCTTCGCCATGGCAAGCGAGCCATCCGGCAGCAAGAACGGGAAAATAATCTGGCTGCCAGCCTCACCGATTTTGTAAAGCGGCAAAGCTTCGGCTTGGATTTTGCGGACGTTGACCAGATAGTCCCTCACCGGCCCTGCCGGACTCGAGCATTGAGGTTTTGGCGGCTTCCGGTATTCCTTCCTCGGCTCGCGATACGGCTCTTGGCGGCGCAAACCTAGCCAGTCTCTCGCCTCGTTGATCGCCTGCGAGAGCGAGATATTTTTTACCTCGCGCCACA
>Ga0182736_1002917_pt1 | contig 12130 bp, 9 predicted proteins | sample eDN5th30CKraftBY_FD_128882 | JGI IMG/M metagenome (GOLD analysis project Ga0182736, IMG submission 128882) | Enriched backyard soil microbial communities from Emeryville, California, USA - eDNA 5th pass 30_C Kraft BY (version 2) (version 2) | ecosystem: Environmental > Terrestrial > Soil >...
GCTCCCTCCCGCGGCGACCGTCACCCCGGCGCCGAGATCCCCGGACCCGGACCCGGCGAGGAGACTCCGGGCGGCGGCGAGATCGGCGTCGAGCCCGGCGAGGGCGTCGGTGAGGGCGGCGAGCCGCCCGGTCAGCGTGCCCCGGCGCTGCGACGCCTCCTGCCACGCCGTCCGCGCGGCGCGTTCGGCCGCACCGGCGTCGCAGGCCTCCGCGTCGAGCGCCGCGACCCGCGCCGCGACGGCGGCGATGCTCGCGTCGAGGGCGCGGGCGTAGCCGGCGGCCGTCGCGTCGCGCCGGGCGCGCAGGGGCTCGGCCTCGGCCGTCGCGGCCGCGAGCTGCTCCTCCAGCGAGCGGACCCGCCGGCGGGCCTGCCGCGCCGCGTCGACGGTCGCGACCGCGTGCCAGCCCGCGACGAGGGCACCGGCGCGCGCGTGCTCGGCCGCGAGCCCGTCGGCGCGCAGCTCGGCGGCCCGGACGCGATGCGCGGCGGCCGCCCGGCGCGCCGCGACCTCCCGCACCCGAGCCTCCTGGGCGGCGGTCTCGTGCGCGGCGCCCGTCGCGGTCAGCTCCGCGACCCGCTCGGCGTGCTCCGCGGCCGCGGCCTCGGCCCGCGCGGCGGCGGCGGCGAGCGCGGCGGCCAGGTTCGCGGCGCCGGCCTCGGCGGCCGCGACCGCGGCCGTGGCCCCGGCGTGCGTCGTGCGGGCCGCGGACAGCTCACCGAGCAGCGGACCCGCCTCGTCGGCGAAGGCCAGGTCGGCGAGGATCTCCGGGCGCGCGGCCAGGCCCTCGCGGACCTTCTCCAGGATGTCCGAGACCTGGCCCGGCACCTCGGGATCGACGATCAGCTCCAGCAGGTACCGCACGAACTGGTCGGGCCCGCGGAACTGGAACTGCCCCTCGATGCCGCCCTCGGTGGCGTTCATCTGCAGGATCGCGGTGAAGATCGCGGGATCGAGGCCGTGCTCGTCGAGCAGCCTGCTCCAGCGGTCCTGCGAGTCGGTCACGGCGACGCCGCAGTTCGGGATCGCGTCCCAGCGCTTGACCGCGGCGACGAAGTCGCGCAACGGCGTCGGGGCGTCGTCGGGGCCGAACGGGAGCGTGTCCAGCGACGCGCCCGACCGCGTACCCGGCTGGGCCCGGAACACGTACCAGCGGGCGCCGAGGCGGTCGTGGTCGCGGTTGGGGTCGGCGGGCTGCACGCGGTCGGCCCACTCGTAGACCGCGCCGGTGACGAGCGTCTGCCCGCCCGGCCCCGACCACTCGACGACGACGTGCGCGGTGTCCGAGCCCAGCACGTAGTCCTCGAGGTGCTTGCCGGTCGAGGACGTCGCGAGGAAGTCCCGGCGGTGCGGGCGGACCAGCGCGCAGATGAGCGAGAGGACCGTGGACTTCCCGCCGCCGTTGCGCAGCCACAGGATCGAGTGCAGGGCGCGGCCGTCGGCGTCGGTGAGATCGAGGGTCACGTCGACGAACCGCGCGGCGCGCGGCCCGATCCGGTGCAGGCGGACGCGGCGCATCGTCCACATCACGGGCACGGCCGGGCTCACGGCACGTCCTCGCGCCGCAGGTCGCGCAGCGCGTCGAGGGCGCCGCCGCCCGCGCTGTCGGCGACCAGCAGCCGGAACCGGTCGGTGAGGTGGAACGTGTCGGGCCCCAGCGACGCGGCCTCGCGCGCCGCGCCCTGCTCGACGAGCCAGCCGCACACGTCCTCGACGGCCTTGAGCGTGCAGCCGCGGGCCCGGCGGCCGGTCTGGGTCGTGATCAGCTGCGGGAGGTCGGCGTACACCTGCGCGGCGGCCCGGGCGCGTTCCTCGGCGCTGCCCTCGACCCCGGCGAGGGAGCCGAGCGTCCCGAGTGCGGCGCGGATGAAGCCGTCGATCGTCGCGACCTCGACGAGCCTGGTCTCGGGGTCGTCGAAGTCGGCGTCGGTCGGGTAGGCGTAGGCCGCGATGCCGATCAGGACGAGCCCGAACACGAGCCGGTCGTCGGCGTCCATCGTGGACCGCAGGTCGCCGAGGCGGGTGGCGAACGGGCCCGCCGGGTCCGGGGCGAGCACGAGTCCGGACCGCGGTGTGCCGAGCACCTCCAGCCCCAGCCCCTCGGCCATCGTGTCGACGACGTCGCGGAAGCGCAGCTCGCTGCGGTAGCGGTCGAGCAGCGCCCGGTACTGCCCGCCCTCGACGGGTCGGGCGCGCCGCGCGAGCGCGAACCCGAGCAGCTCGGCAGCGGCGCGGACCTCGGTGAGATCGGCGGCGACGCTGGTCACGACACGGTCTCCCTGCTGTAGGCGTCGCTGTAGGCGTCACCGTGGACGTCGACGAACAGGACGTCGGCAGGCTCCGCGGGCATCTCCGTCGCCCCGGTCGCGCCGCCGCGCAGGCGCACGACCAGGTCGGGCCCGCCGACACCCGGGACGTCGAGGAGCTCGTCGGCGCGCTCGGCCTCGATCCCGCCCGCGAGCACGTCGACCTCGGCGGCGACCTCGCCCTCGGCCTCGGCCGCGACGTCGGGGGCGAACGCCCACAGCGCCGACAGCAGGACGAGCTCGGTGACCTCGGCGGCGTCGGGGCCGTCGGGGACCGCGGCGAGCAGCTCCGAGAGGCGGACCTCGCCGTCCGCGGCGGCTCCCAGCACCTCGCGGGCGGCCGCCACGACCTGCTCCGGGTAGCGCTGCACGTCGTCGGAGACGTCGACGTCGGGCACGAGCTCGATCTCCGGCTCGGCCGCCTCGCGCGCCCGCGGCGGCGCCCACAGCGCGTCGACCAGGTCGTCGAACCGGACCAGCCGCGGCACGCTCACCCCGAGCGCGCGGTCGGCGAACGCGGAGGCGACGAGGGCGGCCTCCGCCCGCGGCAGCTCCAGCACCGGCAGCAGCAGCTCCTCGCGCAGCGCGAGCATCCGCAGCCGGCGCCGCCGCGCCAGCCGCTGACGCACCTGCGCCGACAGGAACACCTCGCGCGCGCCGACCAGCCGCCGCTCCAGGTCCAGGTGCACCTGCCGGGCCCGGCCGAGCAGGTCGACGATCCGGCCCGACACCGCCCGCACCTCCGGCGAGGTCTCGGCGTCGAGCCCGCCCTGGACGTGCTCGAGCAGCCGGTCGTCCTCGGCGATGCGGGACTCGACGTGCCGGCGGGCGCGCAGCAGCCGCTCGGGGACCTCGCGCTCCCAGTCGTGCGAGCCGACGTCGCGCCGCGTCGCGTCGAGCAGCTCGGCGAGCATCGCCGACATCCCGACGCTCGTCCGTTCCGCCTGGGCGGCGGTGCGCGCGGCCGCGTCGAACCGGCGGTCGTCGAGCTGGCGCTGCAGGACGTGGGCGAGCGCGCGGTCGGCGTCCTCGAGGTCGACGTCGAGCCCGTGCAGGAACAACGTCACCGCCTGGTCGCTCGCGACGAGGACCGGCCCGTACTCGGCCTCGCGCAGCGACAGCAGCCGGAAGCTGTAGGCCTCCCAGCGCGCGGGCTCGCCGGGCGCGCCGAGATCGGCGAAGCGGTAGGTGAAGCGCCGTTGCTCGTGGGCGTCGTTGAGCAGCCCGCGCACGACCGTCTGGGCGACGTCACGGGCCTGGTCGGGCCGGTGCGGCGCCATCCGGGCGGCGAGGCCGGCGAGCTCGTCGACCACGTCGTCGAGGGTGGCCTCGCGGGCGAACCCCATCGATCCGACGACGATGTCCACCGCGGCGAGCGCGAGCAGCCGCAGGTCGTACTCGTCGTCGTCGATGCCGGCGTGGGCGGCGTTGCGGACCAGCCGCGACACCGGGTCGGTCAGCGCCAGCGCCCGCCACCGGTCGCGTGCGGACGCGTCGGCGGCGGGCGAGACCACGCCCCCGTACGCACCCGTCATGTCCCTCGCCGGCTGTTCGGTCCTGCAGCGCCGCGTCCTGCAGCGCCGAACGGAGGGTAGCCACCGCCTCCGACGGCGACGGCCGGAGGTCGTGCGTGGCGATGGTCGCTGGAGCGACCATCGCCGCGCACAGGCGCCGCTAGGGTGATCGCGGGCGGCGGAGCTCCACGTCCGCGCGCCGGCGACCGGACGTGGCCCGGCCACGTCCGTCACGGCGAGGAGGACCATGACCAGCGACTCCTGTCCCGACGTCCCGCTCGACGAGGACGTCGACCGTTACGACCCCGGCCACCGGGCGTGGGTCGTGCAGGCGGTCGCGCGCATCAAGGCCGAGACGAACCGCTCGTCGGACACCCATCTGCTGACGGTCCCGCTGCCGCCGGAGTGGGACGTCGACCTCTACCTCAAGGACGAGTCCACGCACCCGACGGGCTCCCTGAAGCACCGGCTCGCCCGCTCGCTGTTCCTGCACGCGCTCTGCAACGGCTGGATCCGGCGCGGGCGACCCGTCGTCGAGGCCTCCAGCGGGTCCACGGCGGTCTCCGAGGCGTACTTCGCGCGGCTCGTCGGCGTGCCGTTCGTGGCGGTCGTCGCGCGGACGACGAGCCGGCAGAAGATCGAGCTCATCGAGCTGCACGGCGGGCGGTGCCATCTCGTCGACCACCCGTCGGAGGTCTACGCGACGGCGGCGCGGCTGGCCCGCGAGACCGGTGGGCACTACATGGACCAGTTCACCTACGCCGAGCGTGCCACCGACTGGCGGGGCAACAACAACATCGCGGAGTCGCTGTTCGCGCAGATGGCGCAGGAGCGCCACCCGGAGCCGGCGTGGGTCGTCGCGACGGCGGGCACGGGTGGCACGTCGGCGACGATCGCCCGCTACTGCGTCTACACCGGACGGCGCACGGCCGTCTGCGTCGCCGACCCGGAGAACTCGGCGTTCATGCCGGGCTGGCGCGACGGCGACACCGCCGTGACGACGCCGGTCAGCTCCCGCATCGAGGGCATCGGCCGGCAGCGGGTCGAGCCGAGCTTCGTCGGCGCGGCGATCGACCGGATGATCCGGGTGCCCGACGCGGCGGCCGTCGCCGCCGTCCGGCACCTGGCGACGGTGTCCGGGCGCCGCGCCGGGGGCTCGACCGGGACGGGCCTGTGGGCGGCGTACCGGATCGTCTCGGAGATGGTCGCGGCCGGGCGGGGCGGCAGCGTCGTCGCGCTGCTGTGCGACGCGGGCGACCGCTACGCCGACACCTACTACTCCGACGAGTGGCTCGCGGGGGCCGGGATCGACGTCGCCCCGTACCTGCGGCGGCTCGACGAGTTCTGGCGGACGGGCACGTTGCCCTGATCCCGTGTCGGGCGGGTCCGTGACGGGCGGGTCCGTGATGGACTGGAACCATGACGACCTACGTTCTCGTGCACGGCGCCTGGGGCGGCTCCTACGGCTTCCGGCACGTCCGCCGGTTGCTGGCCGCGCAGGGCCACGAGGTGTTCACCCCCAGCCTCACCGGTATCGGGGAGCGGTCCCACCTCACCGGTCCGCTGGTGTCGCTCACCACGCACGTGCTCGACGTCGTCAACACGGTCCGCTACGAGGACCTCGACGACATGGTGCTGCTCGGCTTCTCCTACGGCGGCATGGTGGTGACGGGTGCGCTCGACGCCATCGGGGACCGGGTCCGCGAGCTGGTCTACCTCGACGCGTTCGTCCCGGCCGACGGGCAGAGCGTCACCTCGCTCTCCCCGGCCCGCGAGGTTCCGCAGGGCCTCGGGGCGCCGTGGCTGATCCCGCCGAACGAGCGCGCCTACGAGTCGCCGGAGATCGCGGCGTTCTCCCAGCCGCGGCGCACCCCGCAGCCCGCGCGGACCTTCACCGAGCCCGTCCGGCTCGGCGCGCCGCTGGAGGAGTGCGGGTTCGGGCTGACCTACATCCGCGCGACGGCCGAGCCGAGCGTGGCGTTCGAGGCGGCCGCCGCGCGGGCGAAGGCCTCGCCCGCGTGGCGCTACCACGAGATCGACACCGGCCACATGGTCCCGGAGAACCGGCCGGAGGAGCTGACCGCGATCCTGCTCGGCCTGGCCTGACCCGGACCGCGACCCGGGCCGGGCCCGGCGCGTCAGAGCTTGTCGGCCTCCGGGATCACCTTCTCGCCGAGGATCTCCAGCGGCGTGATCGCCGAGACACCCGGGACCCAGCCGTGGACGTGCGTGACACCGAGGGTCGCCAGCCCGGAGAGCTGCTCGAGCATCGGGTCGACGTTCTCGCCGTCCGCGCCAGGGTCGAGCGGGAACATGACCGTCTTCTCGATCTCGTCGTAGTCGCGGCCGACGGCCTCGCAGTGCTCGCGCAGGACGTCGAGCTTGCGCGCGACCTCGGGGCCGCCGAACAGGTTGCACGCCTGGGCGTACTGCGCGACCAGCCGCAGCGTCTTCTTCTCCCCGCCGCCGCCGATCAGGATCGGCGGGTGCGGGCGCCGCAGCGGGTGCGGCGAGTCGAGGGTGCGCTCCAGCGTGTAGTGGGTGCCGTTGTAGGGGCCGTCGTCGTCGCTCCACATCTGCAGGCAGATCTGCAGCGTCTCCTCCAGCCGCTCGAAGCGCTCGGCGGTCGGCGGAAAGTGCAGGCCGAGCCCGCGGGCCTCCTCGTCGTTCCAGGCGGCGCCGATGCCCAGCCAGGCCCGGCCCCCCGACAGCACGTCGAGGGTGGAGATCTGCTTGGCGAGCAGGCCGGGCGCGCGGTAGCTGACCGCGGTGACCCAGGCGAGCAGCTCGACGCGCGACGTGCGGGCCGCGAGGTAGCCCAGCGTCGTGTACGCCTCGAGCATGTCGTTCTCGACGGGGCCGACGCCGCGGATCTGCCAGACGTGGTCCATCACGCTGACCTTGGTGAAGCCGACGTCCTCGGCGGTGGTGACGACGCGGGTGAGGTCGGCGGCCAGGTTCTGGGGGCCGCCCGGCCAGGTGAAGTCAGCGACGTGGAGGCCGATCTTCATGCTGTGGTCTTCTCCCTCGGAGGTGGGTGTTCCCCTCCGACGCTAGCCCGGCACGCCACCGCTCCCGTGCGGCGCCACCTCCCGCCGGGGCCGGTTCGAACCGGACATAACCGAAATAGCAAACCGAATTCCGCGAATCCGATCTGCCATTCGGGTTTGGTTCCCGGGGAGCCGTGTGACGGGACACAGCGCTTGGGTACCGCACGTCGACTCACCGGATGAGGAGGCCGATGTGGCGAGCCCGGAAGCAGAAGTCAGACGAGAACACCCGATCCGCAGCCTGATCCCCGCGCGGATCGACAGGTTGCCGTGGTCGCCGTTCCACACCCGCCTGGTGGTCGCCCTCGGCGTGGCGTGGGTGCTCGACGGGCTCGAGATCACCGTCGCGGGCTCGGTGGCCAGCATCCTGGAGAAGCCCGAGGGGCTGAGCATGTCGGCGGCCGCGGTCGGCGCGGTGGCCACGGTCTACCTCGTCGGCGAGGTCGTCGGGGCGCTCTTCTTCGGACATCTCTCCGACCGCCTCGGCCGCCGCAACCTCTTCATCATCACGCTCGCCGTGTACCTCATCGGCAGCGGCCTCACGGCGTTGACGCTCGGCAACGGCGTGGGGTGGATCGTCTTCCTCTACTTCACCCGGTTCATCGCCGGCATGGGCATCGGCGGCGAGTACGCGGCCATCAACTCCGCGATCGACGAGCTGATCCCGGCCCGCTACCGCGGGCGCGTCGACATCGCCGTCAACGGGACCTACTGGTTCGGCGCGATCCTCGGCACGCTCGGCACGTTCATCCTGCTCAACGCCGTGCACCCGTCGCTGGGCTGGCGCCTCGGGTTCCTGCTCGGCCCGGTGCTCGGCCTGATCATCATCGTCGTGCGGCGCAACCTCCCGGAGAGCCCGCGCTGGCAGATCATGAACGGCCGCCGGGACGCGGCCGAGAAGTCGATCACCTACATCGAGGAGGAGGTCCGCAAGACCGGGCGCGACCTGCCCGCCGTCGACGAGTCGAAGGCCATCGCGCTCGTCCCCGCCTCGGAGATCGGCTACCTGCGGCTGCTGCGGCTGCTGTTCCGCGAGATGCCGGGGCGCGCCACGCTCGGCGCGACGCTGATGATCACGCAGTCGTTCCTGTACAACGCGATCTTCTTCACCTACTCCCTCGTGCTCACGACCTTCTTCCACGTGCCGTCCGGAAACGTGCCGCTGTACTTCATCGCGTTCGCCGTCGGCAACTTCGTCGGCCCGCTCGTGCTCGGCCCGCTGTTCGACACGATCGGGCGCCGCAAGATGATCGGCGGCACCTACCTGCTCTCCGGCGTCCTGCTGGCGATCACGGCGGTGTTCTTCAACGCGGGGATGCTGGACGCGCTGACGCAGACGATCGCGTGGACGGTCATCTTCTTCTTCGCCTCGGCCGGCGCGAGCGCGGCGTACCTCACGGTGAGCGAGATCTTCCCGCTGGAGGTCCGGGCGAAGGCGATCGCGGTGTTCTTCGCCATCGCGCAGTGCTTCGGCGCCATCGCACCGCTGATCTACGGGGCGCTGATCGGCGACGGATCGCGGCCCTTCCTGCTGTTCATCGGCTACCTCATGGGCGCGGTGATCATGGCGATCGGTGGCCTGGTCGCGTGGTTCCTGGGTGTCGACGCCGAGCGCAAGTCGCTCGAGGACGTCGTGTCGCCGCTCGCGGCGCGCGCGCCCGCAACCCGGGCCCCGGGCGCGGGTTCGCCGTCGGCGGGCTGAGCCGCCCGCGGCCTCAGCCGACCAGGGCGGCGAAGCGGTCCAGGTCGACGTTCCCGCCGCTCACGATGACACCGACGCGCTGTCCCGCCAGGCTCTCCCTGCGGGACAGCGCGCCGGCGAGCGCGAGGCAGCCCGTCGGTTCGACGACGAGCTTGAGCCTGCTCGCCAGCAGCCGCATACAGTCGACGAGCGCCTCGTCGTCGACGGTGAGGATCTCGTCGACCCCCTCGCGGATGATCGCGAACGGGTAGCGGCCCAGGTGCTGGGTCTGCGCCCCGTCCGCGATGGTCCGGGGGACGTCGATGTGCACGATCTCCCCCGCCCGCCACGACCGCAGCCCGTCGTCGCCCGCCGCCGGCTCGACGCCGTGGATGCGCACGCCGGGCGACGTGGCCCGGGCCGCGAGGATCGCCCCCGAGAGCAGCCCGCCGCCGCCGAGGCAGACGAACAGCGCGTCGAGCTCCCCGGCCTCCTCGATGAGCTCGAGCGTCGCGGTGCCCTGACCGGCGAGCACGTCCGGATGGTCGTAGGGCGGGATCACCGTCAGCCCGCGCTCGGCCGCGATGGTGGCGGCCAGCTCCTCGCGGTCGACGGCGTAGCGGTCGTAGGTGACGATCTCCGCGCCGTAGCCGCGGGTCGCGGCGACCTTCGAGGCGGGCGCGTCGAGCGGCATCACGATCGTCGCCGACGTCCCCAGCTCGCGGGCGGCGAGCGCGACGGCCTGCGCGTGGTTGCCCGACGAGAAGGCCAGCACCCCCGCGGCGCGCTGCGGCTCCGGGAGCCGCGACAGCGCCGTGTAGGCGCCGCGGAACTTGAACGCGCCGCCACGCTGCAGGTTCTCGCACTTGAGGAACAGCGATGCGCCGGCCATCGCGTCGAGCGTCCGCGAGGTGACCACGGGCGTGCGGTGCGCGACGCCCGCCAGCGCCCGGGCGGCCGCCTCGACGTCGGCGAAGGTCGGGACGGGCCGTTCGAGCGTGCTCAGGCCTGACCCCCGGCGGCGGCGTCGAGCGCGTGCGGCGGGACCTCGCCGGCCGGCGCGGCGCCGTCGCGGGCGGCGTCGTCGGGGTCCTCGACGACGAACAGCACGTCGACACCGGTGAGGCGCAGGATGCGGCGCAACGTGCCGCGCGGCCCGCGCAGCGTGACCGATCCGCCGCGGCGGCGGGTGCGCCGGTGCGCGGCGAGCAGGGCGGACAGCCCCGAGGAGTCGCAGAACGTCACCGCGGACACGTCGATGACGACGTCGGCCGGCCCCGTGCCCGGCCCGGCCAGGGCCCGCAGCTGCTCGTCGAGCACCGGGGCCGTGGTGTGGCTGAGCTCGCCGCGCACCGACACGCACGGCGTGCCGTCGGCGCCGGTCGTCGTGTCGAGATGGAGTGGCTCGGGATGGCCGCTCACCGGTCGTCGCCTCCGATCGTCGGCTCCCGTCGCAGCAGCGCGCGGCCGTCCCGCAGGCACCGCAGGGCGAACGGGAAGTCGTGCAGTCCCGCGGCGAGCGCGTCGAGCACGGTGCGCAGACCGCCGGTGGTGATGCCGCGGGCCGTGAGCGCGGCCGCGAGCCAGCGCAGGTAGTCCGCGAACAGCTCGGCGTCGTCGAGGTAGACCGCCGCGGCGAGGAAGTCGACGACCTGCCCGACGTCCTCGAACGGATCGGTCTCCAGCGGGTTGGCCAGTGCCCCGCCCGCGAGCGGGGAGAACCCGTGCAACGCCGTGACCGCCGCGCCGACGAGCTCACCGCGGCGCTCGCGCAGCGCCGGGTACTCCGCGTCCGCGCCGGTCGAGGCCGCCTGCTCGGCCGCCGCACGGCCCCGCCACGGTTCCCGCTCGAGGATCTCCAGGGCCTCGACCGGGCCGGGCGCCCAGGCGTCGACGCCCAGCCGCCGGGCCCAGCGGCCGTCGACGCCGAACCCGGGCCCGCCCGCGATGACCGGTGTCCCGGTGCGCTGGGCGGCCTGGATCGTGCGGTGCGCCGCCGGTAGGTGGATGGGCAGCGCGCAGCTCAGCGCGACCGCGTCGGGCCCGTACTCGTGCAGGTAGGAGGCCAGGTGCTCGGCGGGCACGCTGGCGCCGAGGAACGTCACGCCCCAGCCGTCGGCGCGCAGCACCTCCGCGACGATGCGCGCGGGCAGCGCGTGCCACTCGCCGTCGAGACAGCCGACGACGACCGAGCCCCGCGCGCGGCCCGCCGGGATCCGGGCCCCGACCGCGGCGACGACGCGCTCGTTGACGGCGGTGGCCGCGTGCTCCTGGGCGACGCTCCACTGCCCGCCCTGCCAGAGCTGCCCGATCCGCCGCGCCGCGCCGCCCACGAGACCGACCAGCACCTCGGACACCGGGACACCCGCGTCGAGCAGGCGCACCGCGATCTCGCAGGCACGCCACTCGTCGGCACGGCCCAGCGCGTCGAGGAACTCGGCGGCCGTCGCCTCGTCGTACCGGGCGGGGAGCGTCGGGGGTGGTGCGGTCACGCAGGTCCCTCTCTGTCGGCCGGCGGCGTCCCGGTCGCGGTGCGGACCGAGTGCAGGTGGCGGCGCGGAGCGCTGCCCGGCAGCGGCGCCTGTACGACCAGCACGGCGATGTCGTCGCGGCTGCCCGCGCTGAGCCAGTTGGTGGCGTGCAGCGTCACCCGTTCGGCGATCGCGGCCGCGGGCATGACGTGGCAGCCGCCGAGCAGGTCGACGAGCCGCTCCTCGCCGAACTCCTCGCGCCCGCCGACGCCGCCGCGGGCCTCGGTGACACCGTCGGTGTAGAGCACGCAGGACTCGCCCGGGGCGAGGTCGATCGTGCGCGCCCGGAAGCGGGCTCCCGGGATGGCGCCGACCAGGGTCCCGCCGACCTCGGCGATCTCCGCGCCGTCGGCGCGCACGAGGACGGGGGGCGGGTGCCCCCCGCCGGCGAGCCGGAGCCGCAGCCCGCCCGACTCCAGCGGCACTGCCGAGCCGACGACGACGGTGACGAACCCCGGGTCGTCCTCGTCGGCGGCGGCCTCGAGCATCGTCTCGTTGAGCAGCTCGAGCAGCCGGACCGGATCGCTCTCCAGCCGCCGCAGCGCCTGCACCGAGTGCCGCAGCCTGCCCGTGCTGACCGCGGCGTCGACACCCTTGCCGCACACGTCGCCGAGCATGAAGGTCGCGGAGCGACCACCGGGCTCGGCGTGGACGTCGTAGAAGTCGCCGCCGATGAGCAGTCCCTGCTCGGCCGGCCGGTAGGCCGCCGCGAACGACACGCCCTCGACGAGCGGCAGCTCGGGCTGCAGCAGGCTGCGTTTGAGCACGGCGGCGGTGCGGGCCTGCGCCGCGTAGAGCGAGGCCGCGGCGAGCGCGATCCCGGCCCGCTGCGCGAACTCCTCGACGAGCGCCGCGTCGAGCTCGGGGGAGACCGCCGTGGCCCGCGTGCCGTCGGGGCCGTCCTCCGGCGGCAGCAGTACCAGCGCGCCGGCGGGCTTCCCGTTGCCCGGCAACGCCATCAGCGCGGCCCCGCTCGCGCCGGTGCCGGTGCGTCGCCACGGCTCGGAGTCGAGCTCGGCGGCGACCAGCAGCTGCGGACCGGTGTCGA
>Ga0182736_1002919_pt1 | contig 12128 bp, 9 predicted proteins | sample eDN5th30CKraftBY_FD_128882 | JGI IMG/M metagenome (GOLD analysis project Ga0182736, IMG submission 128882) | Enriched backyard soil microbial communities from Emeryville, California, USA - eDNA 5th pass 30_C Kraft BY (version 2) (version 2) | ecosystem: Environmental > Terrestrial > Soil >...
CCCAGCCATAGGCCGAGGATGGGAATGCCTCGACCGCATGGCCGTCACAGGCGATATCGACCGTCGCCGTAGCGGTCGCGATGACGAGAAGCGTCGCGATGAGCCAGGGCAGCGGCATCTGCGCAAAGATGGCAAGCGCCAGCGTCGCGATCAGGATGAGCCCGCCGCCAAGCCGGATCACCGACTTGGTGCGCGCGGCCGCGTGGGGCGGGCGCCGCCAAGCCTCGACCCAGGGACTCCAGAGGAATTTCAGCGCCCAGGGCAGGACCAGCAACGACAGGAAGCCAAGCTGCTCCAGCGCCATGCCCCGCTCGCGCAGGACGGCGGGAAGGGCGGACCAGATGAAGCCGCCCAGCACGCTCTGGGTGACATAGAGCCCGCCCAGCGATGCCAGGGCGACGGGCATCGCCCCCGGCAACCTGCGCGCCGTCATCCTCAGAACCGGCGCGACAGGGTCAGGTCGATCATGCGCGGCTCATCCCGATAGCACCAGTCGCCGGTGCAGGTCTGGCCCTCGCGGTCGAACAGGTTCCTGACATTCAGCTGCATCTCGGTCCCGGCATAGCCGAAGGCCGCGAAATCATAGGCGAGGCCAAGATCGAAATAGGTCCGGCTGGCATTCTCGATCGTATTCGCATCATTGCCATAGCTGGTGCCGATATAGCGCATCCCGCCCATGATCGAGAGGTTCTCGAGCGCGCCCGATTGCGGCTGGTATTTCACGAAAAGCGACAGCGTATCATCGGGCACGCCGGACAGCTCATTGCCCTCGGTTCCGGGCGCGCCCTCGTTGATCTTGACCTTCATATGCGCATAGGAGGCGATCAGGCTGATCCCGTTCTCGAGGTTGCTGACCGCCTCAAGCTCGACCCCGCGCGAGGTCAGGTCATATTGCAGGCCCCGGTTGCGGCCATCCGCGCCGACAACCAGCACCATGCCATTGTCCTGGCGAATGTCGAAATAGGCCGCCGTGATCACAGTGCGCTGGTCGGGCAGTTCGTATTTGACGCCGATTTCCTTCTGCAACGCCTCGGTCGGATCGGCCGGGCTGCCCGAGGGGTCGGTCACGTCGTCAAAGACCTGCGCCACGTTCGGCGCGAAGGAACTTGCCACGTTCACGTAAGGAGTAATGCCGTTCGCGAATTCATAGGAGACGCCAAAGCGCGCGGTGAAGGCTTCGTCGCTCTGGCTGCCGCGGTCGACCGCGCCGGTCGTGAAATTGTAGTCGGAATAATCCGTATCGACCCAGTCATAGCGCGCCGAGGCCGAGATGGTCAGCGCATCACGCTCGATCTGGTCGGCGACATAGATGCCGGTCTGGGACTGCTTCCGCCACGCATAGAACGGCGCGTCCAGCGCCTCGTTCGCGGCCTGACCCAGCCCGGTCCCGCCATAATCGGCGTCATATTCGCCCCGCGTGTAATCCGCGCCGATGGCGAAATTGTGCTGGAAATCGCCGGTCTGGAAGCGATGCTCGACCATCAGGTCCAGCACATGCGAGGTGGCGGTCTCGTGATAGCGTTCCCAATAGCCGGGGACGAGGTCGGGATAGGTGCCGTAGCGCGTGGCATAGCGCATATCGGCGCGCACCTTGCTCCAACGATAGCTTTGGCGAAGCTGGGTATCGTCGGAAATGTCCCAGCTATATTCGTAGCCGAGGCGGAATTGCTCCTGATCGAAGCGGTTGTAGTTCGGATCACCCGCCGGCGCGTCAGTGACATCGAGGTCATCGCCGAAATGGAAATAGGCTACCGCCCCGGTCCGGTCCTTGGCATATTCGGCGCTGAGGAGCAGCCTCTGGTCATCCGCCAGCCGGAAGCTGACCGAGGGCGCGATCAGGATGCGGTCATCGGCATAGCCGTCGATGAAGGTGTCGGCGTCACGGGCCAGCGCGATGAAGCGGTAAAGCGTGTCGCCCTCGGCATCGAGCGGTCCGGTGAAATCCACCGCCGCCTCGACCCGCGAATGGCTGCCATAGCTCAGCCGCGTCTCGTTATAGGGGGTGTCCTTGGGGCGCTTGCTGACCAGATTGACGACCCCGCCCGGCGTACTGACCCCGAACATCGAGGAGGCAGGACCCTTCAGCACAGCGATCCCCTCCAGCGTGTAGGGATCATTGCGATACCACGCGGAAAGCCCGTTGAAGCTGCGCAGCCCGTCGCGGAACACGCCGCTCTGATAGGCCGGGAAGCCGCGCAGATAGAACGAGTCATAGCGGCTGTCGAAGCCGAAATTCCCCGGCGTGGCCGACGCGGTATAGTTCAGCGCCTCCAGCATGGTGCGCGGGGCCTGATCCTGAAGCTGGTCCTGCGTGATCACGCTGATCGCCTGCGGCAACCGCTGGATCGGGGTATCGACCCGCATCGCCTGACGGCCCGATTGCGCGATATAGCCGTCCTGCAGCAGGGTCTCGTCGCTTTCGGCTTCCAGCACGACCTCGTCAAGCCGGACCGGCTCCTGCGCGGCGGCGCTGCCTGCAAGCACCGCACTGCCGAGCAGCGTGGAAAGTAGAAGACGCGAATCCATGATCTTAATCCCGATACCGATGCCCTGACGGAAACCTTCCGGGTTCGAAAGATCGTCCCCGCCCGCCGCCCCTGTTCTGTCTCGCAGGGATGAGTGCGCATATCCGACTAAAATAATCGGATCAAGTCGCCGGGCACGGCGCGAGGGTGAATTATGGCGTCGATGCCACAGTCCGCGCTGCGGCAGCTTTTCTGAAAAGGGGATGCGTCAGCGCAGTTCCGCCTGCCAGCGGGCTGCATAGGCCCGCAGTCGCGGATCGGGGGCGACTGGGTCCGTCTCGGGCCTCTGGCCGCTTGTCAGGCACAGCAGCGCCGCCCCGGCCGAGGTTCCGGTGGCCGAGTGTGCCACCCGCACCCCCTCTGGCCGGAGGCTGGCCAGCATGGCTGAATAGTCCGGGTTCCGGGCAAAGGGGCCCTCGACAAAGACCGGGCCGCGCGCGCCGATCAGGCCAAGGCAGGTCTCGGTCATCAGCGCCAGATACCAGCCTAGCGCCGCCATGCGCTGACCGGCGCCCGCAGGCTCCACCGTCCAGCGCATTTGGCGGCGCTGAAAGGGACCGGATGCGGGATCGACGGCGGGCAGGATCATCGCCTCCGCCTCCAGCAGGGCCACCCGGTCCGCCTCGGTCGGTATGACCTCTGACCCGGCGCGGATGATTTCATACTCCCGGCCGCCCATGAAGCGGGCCGAGGGAACGCATTCGCCAAGCGCATTCACATTGACCAGCACATCGCGGGCCGGGTCCAGCGGCACCTTGTCACCGCCGACCGCCATCGCAACTACCCATGTCCCGGTCGAGACGACCGCGAACGCCCCCTGCCGCCCCAGAACATAGGGATAAAGCGAAGCGTTGCTGTCATGGATGCCGACCGCGACCGGCGTGCCGGGACGCAGCCCGGTCGCCGCCGCCAGTTCCGGGCGCAGATGGCCCAGCACCTCGTTCGAGTTCCGCGCCGGTGCGAGCTTGCCCGTCAGCCCCAGCCCGTCGACCAGATCCGAAAACCGCCCCCGCCACGGATCCCAGAGGTCGGTGTGACAGCCAAGCGACGTCACGTCCGTCGCCAGTTCCCCGGTCAGGCGCCAGCCCCAATATTGCGGATAGGTCACGACATGGGCGACGCGCGACGCCAGATCGGGAGAGGTCCGCAGCAGCCAATGCAACTGCGCGCCCAGGTTCAGGCCTTGCGGCAATCGCGCGGAACCCGTCTGATCGAAACCGGGGCGCAGCGCGTCATATTCCGCCGCCAGATCGTCGGGGCCGGGATGCTCGTAATCCAGCATCGGCACCGCCACCACTCCCCGCCCGTCCAGCAGCACGGCCGCCGCGCCGTGGGTGGTGACGGAAATCGCGTCGATCCCGTGGGCCGCGTGAAATCCGGCGAGGTGATGGAGGAAGAATTGCCAATGCCCCTCAAGATCGACATGGGGCCATGGCGGACCCGGCAAGGGCCGGTTCGGGCGGGTGACGACGGCGATCTCGGCCAGCGTCTCGCCCTCGACCAGCGCGAGCTTGGCATTGGTCTTGCCGATGTCGAGAACGGCGATGCGGGTCATGGCAGGTGGAACATCGGGACCAGCGGCACCGCGACCGGCTCATTGTCGGGATGCGTCGCCATCAGGTCGGCCATATGCGCCCACCAGCGCCGCATCACCGGATGGGCGGGCAAGTCCTCCATCCCGTGATCGTCGCGCCTCCACAGAACCCCGAACAGGGCATTCGTCTCGGGGTCGAGGTGGATCGAGTAATCCTCAACCCCCGCCTCTTTCAGCAGCAGGACCAGTTCGGGCCAGATCGCGTCATGGCGGCGACGGTATTCCGCCGCCATCCCCGGGTTCAGCATCATTCGGAACGCGTATTTCTGCATCATCGCCTCGAAAGCATGGTCCAGAGCCGCGGCAGCGCGATCACCGCGATCAGCAGCAGGCCTACAATGATCGACATGACAATCCCCGGCACGTTCAGCAGGCCAAGGCCGAAGGTCACCAGCCCCATCACCAGCGCCGCCAGCGCCACGCCCAGGATCGAGCCGGAGCCGCCAAGGATGCTGACCCCGCCAAGGACAACGATCGTCACCACCTCAAGCTCGAACCCCGAGGCGATCGAGGGCCGGGTCGAACCAAGGCGCGAGGTCAGGCAGATCGCCGCGATCCCGCTCATCAACCCGGTCAGCAGGAACAGGATGAAGCGGATCTTCTCGACCCGGATGCCGGAAAAGCGCGCGGCGGTGGCGTTGTTGCCGATCGCATAGACCATGCGGCCGAAATTGGTGCGGTGCAGCAGGATGCCAAAAGCCAGCGCGGCAAGGGCGAAGATCACCAGCTCGACCGTGATGACCCACCAGACATAGCCTTGCCCGAACCACGCGAAACTGGCCGGATAGGCGGTATAGGCTCCGTCCCCCAAGACGATATAGCTGATGCCACGGAAAAGGCTCATGGTGCCGATGGTGACGACGATCGAGGGCAAGCCAAAGCGCGCGACCAGCATCCCGTTGAAGGCGCCGCAGGCCAGCCCCGTCGCCAGCCCCAGCGCGACCAGCACGGGCGTCCCCGCCCCTGCCGCAGCCGCCGCCCCCATCACCGTCGAGGCAAGCGCGATGATCGCGCCGACCGACAGGTCGATCTCGCCCGCGATGATCAGCATCGCCATGGCGAAGGCGATCATCGCCTTTTCGGTGAAATTGAAGCTGGCGTCGCTGAGGTTCCACGGGTCGAGGAAATAGGGCGAGGCCAGCGAGTTCAGGACAAAGATCGCCACGGCGACGACCAGCAGCAGGGCCTCCCAGCTTTTGAGCGCACGCGCCGCAGGCGTCGTCAGGCGGTCGGGAATGCGGCGTCCGGTGGCGCTGGTCATGTCCGATGCACCGCCTGTTTCAGGATGATCCGGCCACGCTCGCGCTGGCTGGTGGCGTTGAAGGCAATGGCGATCAGGATGGCCGCGCCCGAAATCGCCATCTGCCAGAAGGGCGAGATGCCGACGACCGGCAGCGCGTTCTTGATGATGCCAAGAAACAGCGCCCCCATCACGCAGCCCGCGACGGAACCCGAGCCACCGGCAATGGCGATGCCGCCGATGACGCAGGCGGCGACCACGTCCAGCTCGAACCCGCCGGCGATGTCGACATAGGCGACCGCATAGCGGGCGACCCAAAGATAGCCGGTCAGCCCGGCCAGCGCGCCCGCAAGGACAAAGGCCAGAAATTGCGTCCGCCCGACCGAGATCCCGGCATAGACCGCCGCATGGGGATTGCCACCGACCGCGTAGAAGGCGCGACCCAAGGCTGTGCGCGTCATCAGGATGGCGACAGCCGCGACGATGGCCAGCGCGATCCATGTCATCACCGGCAATCCCGCGATCATCATGCGGGGAAAGGCCTTGAACCCCGCGCTCATCTGATGAGCGTTGATCCATGCGCCGCCGGTCAGCAGGAAGATGGTGCCGCGATAGATCGTCATCGTCCCCAGCGTCACCACAATCGAGGGGATGCCCAGCTTCCAGACCAGCAGGCCATTGACCGCGCCCAGCACCGCGCCAAGCGCGATGACCGCCAGAAGGATCAGCGGCAGCGGCACACCCGCGCCGTTCATCAAGGCCGCGATCATGCCGCAAAGTGCTAGGTTCGCGGCGATCGACAGGTCGATGCATTTGGTCAGGATCACCGCCATCTGCCCCAGCGCCAGCAGGATCAGGGGCGAGGTGTCGGTCAGCACCCGCGCAAGGTTCGCGGGCGCGACGAAGCCGGGAAAGCGGGTCGCGATCAGGGCCAGCAGCAACAGGATCGCCAGCGCAAGAATGGCCTCGCGGGATTTCAGCAGGGTCATGCGGCGGCTCCGTTGATGCCGACGGCGGCGCGGACAAGGTTCTCGGGCGTCATCGCATCATCACGGAATTCGGCGGCGATGCGGCCCTCGCGCATGACGATGACCCGGTCGGACATGCCCAGCACCTCGGGGATCTCGCTGCTGACCATGATGACGGCAAGGCCCTGCCCGGCAAGCTCGGACATGAAGGCGTGAACGGCCGCCTTCGATCCGATGTCGATGCCTTTCGTCGGCTCGTCGAGGATGATGACGCGCGGCCGTGTCGCCAGCCATTTCGCGATCACCACCTTCTGCTGGTTCCCCCCCGAGAGCAGCGCCACATCCTGATCGAGGCTGGCCGCCCGCAGGTCCAGCCGCTGGGTATAGTCGCGCGCAAGGGAAAACTCCTCGGCCAGCCGCAGGAAGCCCGCGCGACTGGTTCGGGCCAGCGAAGGCAGCGTGACGTTCTGATAGATCGGCAGGCCCTTGACCGCGCCCTGCCTGCCGCGATCCTCGGGGACATAGACGATCCCCGCCCCCACCGCCTGCGCGGTCGAGCGGATGACGCGCACATCGTCGCCGATCCGGCAGGCCCCGCGCGAGGGGCGGGTGATCCCGAACAGCGCCTGCATCACTTCGCTGCGCCCTGCGCCCACAAGGCCGTAGAAGCCCAGGATCTCGCCCTGATGGAGGGTGAAGTTGATGTCCTCGAACTCGGTCGGGTGGCAATAACCGGCGACGACCAGCGCGGGAGGTCCGATCCGGGCGGGGCGCTTGGGATAGATCTGGTCGACCGCGCGGCCGACCATCATGCGGACCAGTTCGGCCTCGGTCACGTCCGTGATGGCGCCCTGCCCGACGAACTGCCCGTCGCGGAACACCGTCCAGCGGTCGGCGATGCGGAAGATCTCGTCGAACTTGTGGCTGATGAACAGGATCGCCCTGCCCTGTGCCCTCAGCTTCTCGACCAGCTCGTAAAGCTCGGCGATTTCCTTGTGGCTCAGCGCGGCGGTCGGCTCGTCCATGATGACGACACGCGCGTCGATAGACAGCGCGCGCGCAATTGCGACCAGATGGCGCGAGGCGATGCTGAGATCCCTGAGCCGCACGCCGGGGTCGAGGTCGGCGCCGATGCTGTCGAGAATGCCGGCGGCGCGGGCACGCATCTCGCGGCGGTCGATCAGGCCCCAGCGCGTGCAGGGCGCATGGCCGATGAAGATATTCTCGGCCACGGTCAGTTCGTCGAACAGCACGGTTTCCTGATGGATCGCGGTCACGCCCGCCCGTCCGGCGGCCTCGGCGGTCGGGAAATGCACCTCGGTCCCGTCGATCAGGATCTGGCCCTCGTCCGGCTGGTAGATCCCGGTCAGGATCTTGACGATGGTGGATTTTCCGGCACCGTTCTCGCCCACCAGCGCGGTGACCTGACCGGGATAGAGGTCAAGCTGCACGCCACCAAGGGCGCGCACGCCGGGAAAGGATTTGACGATGCCGCGAAGCGACAGCACGGGCGGCGCCGCGCCGTCCACGACCCCTGATCTGGGCTGCATGGGAAGCGATCCTTGGATGGGTCGGCCCGGCTGGTGGCGCCGGGCCGGTAGATCCGGCGATCAGAAGATCGAGCTGAACTGGTCGATATTCGTCGCGTCATAGACGAAGGGATCGGCCATCGCGGCCTCGGTCTTGTCGTCCAGCGTGATCTCGCCCATGCGGCCGATCGGGATCTTCGCCCCCGGCTCGGCCTTCGCGTCGCCCTTGGCCAGATGATAGGCGGCCATGGTTGCGGAATAGCCAAGGTCGATCGGATTCCAGATCGCGAAGGACTTGGACACGCCCGACTTCACATGCCCCGCCATCTCGGACGGCAGGCCAAGGCCGGTCACGTTCACCTGCCCGATCTTGCCCGCATCGGTCACGGCCTGCGCGGCGGCGACTATGCCCACCGAGGTCGGCGCGATGATCGCCTTGAGGTTCGGGTAGGTCTGCATCAAGCCCTGCGCCTCGCGATAGGACTTGTCGGCCAGATCGTCGCCATAGACGGTGCCGACGACCTTGACCTTCGGATAGTTGCCCTCGACCTTCTTCATCTCCTCGATCCAGGTGTTCTGGTTGGTCGAGGTGGTGGTGGCCGAAAGCACCGCCGCCTCGCCGCCATCCGGCAGGTTGTCGGCGGCAAGCTTGATGATCATGTTGCCGATCAATGGACTGGACGAGGGATTGAGCTGCATCAGCCGCCCTTCGGGTGCGACACCCGAATCCCACGAGATCACCGTGATGCCGCGATCCATTGCCTTCTTCAGCGTCGGCACCAGAGCGTCGGTGTCATTGGCGGAAACCGCGATCGCATCGACCTTTTGCGCGATCAGGCTGTTGATCACCTCGATCTGGCCCTCGGCGGTGGTGTCGGTCGGGCCGGTATAGATGATCTTGACGTCGCCCAGCTCCTTCGCGGCCTCCTCGGCGCCTTTGTTCGCGGCCTCGAAGAAGCCGATTCCCAGCGCCTTCACGACCAGCGCGATGCGCATTTCCTCGGCCTGGCTTGCCGTCGTCATCAGGGCCAGACCCATCGCGGCCGTGGCCAGTGCCTTTCCAATTGCGCTCATTCGTTCCTCCCCTATGAGCTGTTAAGCGCGTCACTCCTCCTGCGCGCGTTTTCTTCGGTCGGTCGCGGCGGGTTCCGCCACGATCAGCCGGACCTCGGCCGCCTCCAGCATCTTTGCAGCGCGATCCTCGATCCCGGTGTCGGTGATGACGGTGTGGATCCGGGTCAGCGGGCACAGAAGCAGGCTGGAGCGCTGGTTGAATTTCGAGCTGTCGGCCAGCACCACAAGCTCATCCGCCTGATCGATCAGCTTTTGCTCGGCCTGGATCAGCAGCGGGTCGCCCTCCATCAGACCCAACGGACCGAGGCCGCGGCAGCCCATGAACATGCGCCGGGCATAGAAATGATTGCTGCCATCGGCATCGAAGGGCGACAGGATGATGTTCTGCTCGCGATAAATCGCCCCCGCCGGCAGCAGCACGGTGTTCTTGGAATGCTTCAGCAGATGCTCGGCAATGGGAAAGCTGTTGGTAAAGACCTGCAGGCGCTTCGTCGTCAGCGGATGGACCATTTGAAAGGTCGTCGTGCCGCCATTGACGATGATCGCATCGCCATCCTCGCAAAGGTCGACCGCCGCCTGCGCGATGGCCCGTTTCTGGGCGATGTGGAGGATCTGGTTCACCGCAAAGGGCCGCGCGTTGATGCCCACGAATTGCGGGGGCGCAATCGCCTCGGCCCCGCCCCGCACCCGGCGCAGCTTCTTGGCGAGGTGAAGCTGGCCGATGTCGCGCCGCACCGTCGCCTCGGACGCGCCGGTCAGCGCGCAAAGATCGGCGACCGTCACCACCGGGCGCTCTTGCACCGCAGAGAGGATGATCCGGTGACGTTCGGTTTCCAGCATCTTGGCTCCTTCCCTTGATCACCGAGTTTCCATCATTACCGCTCACTGTCAATCATAATTGATCGAAACATGTTTTCTGCATCTGCATAATGATCGTTTATGATCGAAATTGATTGACCCCTGTGCGAATCCGCGTCTAACTCGCGGGGAAAGCCCGCGGCCCCGGTCGCGGCAGGGAGGGGTTTTTTGCATGACTGAGACAGTTGCGGCCAATCGGCTTGAAAACCTGTGGGACGACGCCCGCGCATCCGGCATGAGCGAATCGGAAAGGCTGCTCTATCGCTCGAACCTGCTCGGCTCGGACAAGCGCGTGACGAATTACGGCGGCGGCAATACCTCGGCCAAGGTGATGGAAACCGATCCCCTGACCGGCGGGATGGTCGAGGTGCTTTGGGTCAAGGGTTCGGGCGGCGATATCGGCTCGATGAAGATGGACGGCTTTTCGACCCTCTACATGGACAGGCTTCACGCGCTGAAAGGCAAGTATCGCGGCGTCGCGTTCGAGGATGAGATGGTCGGCTACCTGCCCCATTGCACCTTCAACCTGAACCCCCGCGCCGCCTCTATCGACACGCCGCTGCACGCCTATGTGCCGAAAAAGCATGTCGATCACGTCCATTCCGACGCGATTATCGCGATTGCCGCCTCGGTCAACTCGCGCGAGCTGACGCGGGAAATCTTCGGGGACGAGATCGGCTGGCTGCCGTGGAAAAAGCCCGGCTATGAACTGGGCCTCTGGCTCGAGAAATTCGCGACCGAGAACCCGCAGGCCAAAGGCTGCATCCTCGAAAGCCACGGCCTCTTCACCTGGGCCGATGACGCGAAGGATTGCTACCTGACGACGCTTGCGATCATCAACAAGGCCGCCGCCTGGCTTGAGACGCGGATGGCCGGCAAGCCCGCCTTCGGCGGCGAAAAGCGCCCGACCCTGCCGCCCGCACAGCGCCGCGACATCGCCGCGCGGCTGATGCCGGTGATCCGCGGCCTGATCTCGAAGGACCGCCATAAGGTCGGGCATTTCGACGACCAGCCTGCGGTGCTGGAATTTCTCGGCTCGCAGATGTTGGAGAGCCTCGCCCCGCTCGGCACCTCCTGCCCCGACCATTTCCTGCGGACCAAGATCCGCCCGCTTGTCGTCGATTTCGACCCGGCGAACCCCGACCTCGACACGACCATCGCCGGGCTTGCCAAGGCCATCGCCGATTACCGCGACGATTACGCCGCCTATTACGACCGCTGCAAGCGGCCCGATAGCCCGGCCCTGCGCGATCCGAACGCGGTCGTCTACCTCGTCCCCGGCGTCGGCATGATCACCTTCGCGCTGGACAAGGCGACGGCACGGATCTCGGGCGAGTTCTACGTCAACGCGATCAACGTGATGCGCGACGCGTCGGGCGTCTCGACCTATCAGAGCCTGCCCGAGCAGGAGGCCTTCGACATCGAATACTGGCTGCTTGAGGAAGCGAAGCTTCAGCGTATGCCGAAACCCAAGTCGTTGGCCGGCCGCGTCGCGCTGGTGACGGGCGGCGCGGGCGGCATCGGCGCGGCCACGGCCGAGCGTTACCTGCGCGAGGGCGCCTGCGTCATGCTAGCCGATATCGACGCAGGCGCGCTCGACCAGACCGCGCAGGCGCTTGCCGCGCGCCATGGTGAGGACGTCGTGCGCAAGGTCCGCATGAACGTCACCGACGAAAATCAGGTGGCCTCGGCCTATGCCGAACTCGCGGTCGAATATGGCGGCCTCGACATCCTCGTCTCGAATGCCGGTATCGCGTCGTCGGCGCCCATCGAGGAGACCTCGCTGGCGCTCTGGAACAAGAACATGGACATCCTGTCCACCGGCTATTTCCTTGTCAGCCGCGAGGCGTTCAAGGCCTTCCGCGCGCAGGGGATCGGCGGCTCGGTGATCTTCGTCGCATCGAAGAACGGCCTCGCCGCCAGTCCGAACGCCGCGGCCTATTGCACCGCCAAGGCGGCCGAGATCCACCTTGCCCGCTGCCTCGCGCTGGAAGGGGCCGGGGCGCAGATCCGCGTCAATGTCGTCAATCCCGACGCGGTCCTGCGCGGCTCGAAGATCTGGGAGGGCGAGTGGCTGGAGCAGCGCGCCTCGACCTATGGCACCGACAAGGAGGGGCTGGAGGAGATGTATCGCCAGCGTTCCATGCTGAAACGCTCGGTCCTGCCCGAGGATATCGCCGAGGCCGCCTATTTCTTCGCAAGCGACCTTTCCGCCAAATCGACCGGCAACATCCTGAACGTGGATGCCGGCAACGTCCAATCCTTCCCCCGGTGAGCGCGATGATCGACAAGCACCTGATCGAGGCGGAAAACGCCACCCGCGCGGCCGATCTGACGGCC
>Ga0182736_1002920_pt1 | contig 12128 bp, 10 predicted proteins | sample eDN5th30CKraftBY_FD_128882 | JGI IMG/M metagenome (GOLD analysis project Ga0182736, IMG submission 128882) | Enriched backyard soil microbial communities from Emeryville, California, USA - eDNA 5th pass 30_C Kraft BY (version 2) (version 2) | ecosystem: Environmental > Terrestrial > Soil >...
CCGAAGCGCGCGAGGAGATCGAACAGCGCATCGCGGCGCGCGGCATCCAGAAAAGCCGCGACATCATCGAGCAGCATCACCGGCGCAAAACCATGCATCGCGGCGACAAGCCGCGCATGGGACACGACAACGCCCACGAGGAGCGCCTTGCGCTCGCCGGTCGAGGCTCGCGCGGCGGGAATATTCTTGTCTCGATGGGTCAGCACGAGGTCGCTGCGGTGCGGCCCTTCCAGCGTGCGTCCGGCGGCGCGATCGCGCTCGCGATTCTCGCGCAGGGCAGCGCGATATTTATCTTCGACTTCGATCGCCGGTGTCTCGCGCACAGCCTTTTCCATCCAGCCATCAAGCGAAAGACCTGCCGCCGGGAACAGCGAACCCGGATCGCGTGCAACTTCTATTTCGGCACGCAGCCGCTCGACACATTCGGCGCGCGCGGCAGCGACCGCCACCGCAAGCTCCGCGACTTCATGTTCGACCGCGTCAAGATACCGCGCGTCGCTCACGCCCTCCTCAAGCAGGCGGTTGCGCGAGCGCAGCGCCCGCTCGAAGGCCGAAACGCGCGTGCTGTGACCGGCATCGATCGCAAGCACCAGGCGATCCAGAAATCGCCGGCGCTCGCCGGCCGGGCCGAGAAAGAGACCGTCCATCTCCGGCACAAGCCAGACGACCCGCAGATGTTCGGCGAACTGCGTGGATGAGGCGACATTCTCTTGCGCAATGCGTGAACGCCGCGAGGGTGTTTCATCACCAAGCGGCGCTTCTATGCCGGTCCCGAGCTGCATTTCGCCTTCGGCGCCGTCGACAGTTGCGGCGACTGCCCATGAGCCGTCGCCGTCGCTTGACGCCGCGTCTTCCAGCGTCGCGCGGCGCAAGCCGCGGCCCGGCGCGAGGAAGGAGATCGCTTCGAGGATATTGGTTTTGCCCGCGCCGTTGTCGCCCAGAAAGACGACGGGGCCATCATTGAAGCGAAGGTCGGCGCTTCGATAGGAACGGAAATTGGTCAGGTGCAGGCGGCGAATGCGTGCCGCCGGGCGCAATCCGGGCTCAGAGACAGGCGATGATTGCTTGCGGCGCGCGCTCACACCCGCATCGGCATCAGGACGTAGAGCGCGCCGCCCGCATCCTGATCGCGCAACAGCGTCGGCGAGCCGGGATCCGCAAGCTTTAATTCCGCCTTCTCGCCCTCGATCTGCGCGGCAATGTCCAGCAAATAACGGCTATTGAAGCCGATATCGAGAGGGTCGCTGGAATATTCGACTTCGAGCTCCTCGGTGGCGCTGCCCGAATCCGGGTTGGTGACCGACAGCGTCAGCTTGCCGGCGGTAAGCGACAGCTTCACCGCGCGGCCGCGCTCGGACGAAACGGTCGAAACGCGATCGACGGCGGCGGCGAAATCCGACTTCTCGACAACGAGCGTCTTGTCGTTACCCGCCGGAATGACCCGGCCGTAATCGGGGAATGTTCCGTCGATCAGCTTCGAGGTCAGCGTCACCCGGCCGAACGAGAAACGGATTTTGGCCGGCGAGAGTTCGATCTCGACTTCCTCGCCACTGTCTTCAACGAGTTTTTGAATCTCGGCGACGGTCTTGCGCGGCACGATGACGCCGGGGATGCCGCTCGCGCCCTTGGGCAAGGCAATCTCGACTTGCGCCAGGCGATGCCCGTCAGTTGCAACCGCACGCAACTTCGCCGGCTTTTCGTCAACGGCGTGAAGATAAATGCCGTTCAGGTAATAGCGCGTTTCTTCGGTCGAAATCGCAAATTGCGTTTTGTCGACGAGGCGCTTGAGATCGGGCGTCGCAACCGAAAACTTATGCGAAAGCTCGCCTGCCGCGAGATCCGGAAAGTCCGCTTCCGGCAGCGTCTGCAGCGTGAAGCGCGAGCGCCCGGCCTTCACCGCCATCGAGCCGCGATCGCCGCTCGCGTTGAGCTCGACCTGCGAGCCTTCAGGCAGCTTGCGCACGATGTCGTAAATCATGTGAGCGGGAACGGTAGTGGCGCCCGGCGTTTTGACTTCGGCCGGCACCGTTTCGATGACCTCGAGATCAAGGTCGGTCGCCTTCAGCTCGAGGCCGCTTTTCCCGGCCTTGATCAGCACGTTCGCCAGAATGGGGATCGTATTTCGCCGTTCGACCACACGATGGACATGGGAGAGCGATTTCAGGAGTTCGGCGCGCTCGACAGTAACCTTCATAGGCTCGCGATCCGGGTGATTGGAGGTCCCCAAGGCCACGCGAGGCGATCTCGCCTCACGGGCCGAAAATTTTGACGGTTTGGCGGGGTGAAGGCAAGGGGCGCAAGCAGAAACCCACGCCTCTTCCGTTCGAGCCCGGCCTCAATCCGCCGGGTTCGGCCCCCTCAAGCTTCCAGCAACAGCCTTTTCAAGACCTCGACCTCTTCGGCGAGCACCTTGTCGTTCGCCACATTGGCGTCGATCTTGCGGACGGCGTGCAGCACCGTGGTGTGATCGCGCCCGCCGAAACGGCGGCCGATCTCGGGCAGCGAGCGCAGCGTCAGCGTCTTTGCGAGATACATCGCGATCTGGCGCGGGCGAACGACGTTCGCCGTCCGGCGCGAGGACAGAAGGTCCGAGCGCGTCACGCTGTAGTGCTTGGCGACGATCCGCAGGATGTCCTCGACGCGGATGCGGCGCGGGTCCGACGGACGAACGAGATCGCGGATCACTTCGTCGGCGAGCTCGACCGTCACCGGGCGGCCGCTCAGCTGGTTGTGGGCAAGGAGCCGCGTCACGGCGCCGTCGAGATCGCGGCCGTTCTGCGTCACCTGATGGGCGACGTGATTGACGACCGATTGCGGCACGTCGAAATCGGGATGCTCGGCTTTGGCCGCGGCGATCCGCGCTTCGAGAATGCTGAGACGGAGCGCCTCTTCGAGCGGCGCGATCTCGACCACGAGGCCACCAGCGAGGCGCGAGCGAACGCGCTCCTCGAGCGTCTCGAGTTCGGGCGGCGCGCGATCGGCGGCGACGACGACCTGGCGGCCGGCGTCGATCAGCGCGTTCAACGTGTGGCAGAACTCCTGCTGCACCGTCTTGCCCTGCAGGAACTGCAGATCGTCGATGATGAGCACGTCGATGCCGCGCAGCGCCTCCTTGAAGGCGATCGCCGACTGGTTCTTGAGCGCCGCAACGAAGCCGTACATGAATTTTTCGGCGGTGAGATAGCTCACCCGGCGGCCGCTGGTTTCACCGGCCCAGGCTATGGCCTGCAAGAGATGCGTCTTGCCGAACCCGACCGAAGCGTAAATGTAGAGCGGATTGAAACGCGCGACGGTGCCGGCATCGGCATCGACGACCTGACGCGCGGCGGCATGCGCCAGCGCGTTCGAGCGGCCAACCAGGAAGCTCGAGAAGGTAAGCCGAGGATCGAGCGGCGAAGAGCCGTTCTTGTCGCGCGCCGATAGCGGGCCGCTCGCCGGAACCGAAAAGCGCTGCAGACCGTTCGGGCGAACGGCAAAGCCGGATTTCACCGGCGCGTTCATAACGTTGTTCGCGGCAACCGGACGCACGACGGACGAAGAACGAACGACAAGATCGATCTTCTTGATCGCCGGCAATTCGCTGCGCCACAGCGTCAGCAAGCGCTCGGCGTAGTGCGATTGAATCCAGTTGCGCAGAAAGCGTGTCGGAACCGAAAGCCGCACGGCCTCGCCGCCGCAGTCCTCGATTTCCATGCGAGCAAACCAGCTCGAATAAACATCCTCGCCAACCTCCGCGCGGAGGCGGCGGCGAACGCGATCCCAGTGCACGGCGTCAGCGTTCTCGGAAACTTCTTGCTTTTGGGGCGCCATCTAGAGACTCCAATGCCTTGTCAGGCGCGAGACCTCATCCAGAGGACATATGGTCTCAAACTTTTTTGGTAAGGGTGAAACGCAATCCAACCGGAGCGTTAAATGTCACAGCCTATAAGCGGCGGGCCCTCGGCCGCTGCAGCCTGACGACGGGGAAAGCCTTGTGCATGGCTCCTCACCTCACTGCGGGATTTTTGTTCCGAACCGACACTCTTACTCGTCCGCCGATTTCGCATCTCAAGAAGCATGGCCATCCCCTCGCTGCGGTTGAACCCGCAGTCGCTCCAGAATTTCCGTTTTCGATTGATCCTTAAATTCGACGCCGTACTCGAACTACACTTTACTTACTTGCAACCTTACTCAACGGCGTCCGGTCATATTCACTGTTACGCAATGAACCGGTGATCCAACAAGATAATTTCATCATGCCGGTCAGTTTCCCGATTTGGTTCGAATGTTTCCGTAATCATCTGAACAGCAGAAGAGAGAAATCTCTCTTCGGTGAAAAGACGATACATAGCAGGGTATGGCGGTGCAATGATTCATTTTCGCGAAAGTTTTGTGAGGCGCCTCGGTATGCCGATTCCACGCCCTCGATCCGCCGCGCGTCCGATTTGTGGCAACAAGAAGCCTTGATTCACTTGACGATTTCGCCAGGTGTCCCGCGTTGAGCAGGCTCGAAAATATTTCGATTTTTTTTCGGGCGCGCTGCCCGCGCGCGGCGAATTTGGAAAAATTACAAGTCCATGACACGCTTTAGGACGCAACGTTTTGCACTGTCTCCGTTTTTTTTGTGAAGCGCGAACGGATAACCAGCGTGTCATTTCACGTGCAATCGGTTTTGCGACTCCGAAAAATGTTTCGAGGATGTTTCGACGTTGCGCGCAAGACACACGTCAAGCCAAATAGAAAACGGCGGCCTCTCGGCCGCCGTCGAAACGCTTACGGGAACGTCTGGCGCGCTGACTTGACGCGCTACCGCTCAGGCTTCGAGCTTGCGCACACGCGCGTTGAGCCGCGACACCTTCCGAGCAGCGGTATTGCGATGGAGAACGCCGCTTTGCGCTGCACGCATGATCTGCGGCTCCGCCTTCGCAAGCGCGGCACGCGCCTTCTTGCCATCTCCGGCGCTGATCGCATCTTCGACCGCGCGAATGGAAGTCGCAAAACGCGAGCGGCGCTGCTTGTTGATCACTGTCTTGCGGGCGATCTTGCGCGTCGCTTTCTTGGCAGAGGTCGTATTGGGCATGCTTGAACGTCCAGTTCGATCGGATTTTGGAATGAAAAAGATAAAATGCCGCGAAAGCGCCCTCAGGCATCGCGAGCGGGCGGACCATAGTGGGACCACCCGCCAGCGTCAACGGTATATATAGTGTCGCTATATAGAGCCTAGCGGTGTTTGAAGGATGGGGCGCGCTTGTCGACAAAGGCGGCCATACCCTCCTTCTGGTCGGTGGTCGCGAACATCGCATGGAAGACCCGCCGCTCGAACCGGATCCCTGCCGAAAGGGTGGTTTCGTAAGCCTGATTGACGCTTTCCTTGGTCATCATGGCAATGGGCAGCGACATGCCGGCCACGGCCTCAGCCGTCTTCATGGCTTCGTCCATGAGACCGGCCGCCGGAACGATCCGTGATACCAGCCCGGCCCGCTCGGCCTCTTCGGCGCCCATCATCCGACCGGTCAGGCAGAGGTCCATCGCCTTGGCCTTGCCGATGAAACGCGTGAGCCGTTGGGTGCCGCCGATCCCCGGCATGACGCCGAGCTTGATTTCGGGCTGGCCGAACTGGGCGTTGTCGGCGGCAAGCACGATGTCGCACATCATCATCAATTCGCAGCCGCCGCCCAATGCGTAGCCGGCCACCGCTGCGACGATCGGCTTGCGGGTGCGGCCGATCCGTTCCCAGGCCGCGACGAAGTCGTCGAGGTAGTTTTGCGGATAGCCCATCGACTGCATCTGCTTGATGTCGGCGCCGGCGGCAAAAGCCTTTTCGGAGCCGGTCAGCACGATGCAACCGATGTCGGAATTATTTTCAAATGTTTCGAGTGCCTGATTGAGTTCGTCGATCAAAGGACCGTTCAGGGCGTTCAGCGCCTTGGGGCGATCGAGTGTGATCAGGCCGACACGGCCTTTGGTTTCGATGCGGATGTTTTCGTAGGCCATGTTACCTCCTCGAAATCGCGGCATTCAACGCTGGCAGACAGGACAATAAAAGGTCGAGCGGCCGGTCTGTACGATACGGCGGATCTTCCCCTTGCAGCCTGGCTGCGAGCAAGCCTCGCCCGCGCGGTCATAGACGCGGAAATAGTGGCTGAAGTAGCCAAGCTCGCCATCGGGCAGCCGGTGATTGCGCAGCGACGATCCGCCGGCCCGCACCGCGTCCTGCAAAACATGTTTGATCGCCTCCACGAGTTCGTTCGCGGCGGCTGTCGGCGCACCTTTGCGATCCGCCAGGATCGAAGCGGGACGCCTGGGTGACAAATGCGCACGGTGCAGCGCTTCGGCGACATAGATATTGCCAAGACCGGCTACGACCCTTTGGTCGAGGAGAAGCGCCTTGAGGCTCGTCTTCTTGCCGTGAGCGGCAGCCGCCAGCATCACCGCGTCGAAACTGTTGCCGAGCGGCTCGGGGCCGAGGTTTCGCAGCATCGGTTCGGCTTCAAGCGCGGCGCGCGGCACAAGCTTCATGAAGCCGAAGCGGCGCGGATCGTTGAAGGTGACGGTCCAGCCCGACGACATGGTGAAGACGACATGATCGTGCTTGCCGGGCTTGCCGCGCGGGTGATGAAATTCGCCCATGTCCTTCTCCCGGCCCGACTTCTCGGCGCGGAACGAGCCGGACATGCCAAGATGCATCAGCAACACATCGCCCGACGAGAGATCGGCGACGATGTATTTGGCGCGCCGCCCAAGACCGGTCACGGTCGCCCCGGTGAGGCGGCGGGCAAAGCCCTTGGGGAACGGAAAGCGCAGGTCCGGGCGATAGGCCTTGACGTCGAGGAAGCGCGCGCCCTCCATCGCGGGCTCGAGGCCGCGCCGTACCGTTTCAACTTCGGGAAGTTCAGGCACTTTAACCTTCCGGTACTCTATTCCCGGCTGTGATAGCGCCGGAGCGGGCCGCGCGCTATGGTCCCCTCGACCAAGAGAGAGCAATGTCCACCGAGCGCTCCGATACTCATTTCGGCTTCCGCAGCGTGCCGCTTGAAGACAAGCAGACGCTGGTCGACGACGTCTTCCACAAGGTCGCGCGGCGTTACGACGTGATGAACGACCTGATGTCGGGCGGCCTGCATCGCGCCTGGAAGGACGCGCTCGTCTCGAAACTTCGCCCGCCGAAGAGTGCGCGGCCGTTTCACCTGCTCGATCTTGCCGGCGGCACCGGCGACGTTTCGTTTCGCGTCGTCAAGGCAGGCGGCAGCGGCGTCAAGGCGACGGTCGCCGACATCAACGCGGACATGCTGGCCGTCGGCCGCGAACGGGCGGCAAAGCACGGGCTGGATAGCCAAACCGAATTCGTCGAGGCCAATGCCGAGGAGCTGCCGTTTCCCGACAAGTCCTTCGATGCCGCGACGATCGCCTTCGGCATTCGCAACGTGCCGCGGATCGAGCGAGCGCTCAGCGAAATCCATCGCGTGCTGAAGCCGGGCGGGCATTTTCTTTGTCTCGAATTTTCCTCGGTGAACGTGCCGGGGCTCGACAAGCTTTATGAGCTTTACTCCTTCAAGGTGATCCCCGAGATCGGCCGGCTCGTCGCCGGGGATGCCGAACCCTATCGCTATCTCGTCGAATCGATCCGCCAGTTCCCCGCACCCGAGGCATTCGCCGCGATGATGCGCAAGGCGGGCTTTGCGCGCGTTAGCTTCACGCCGATGACCGGCGGGATCGTCGCGCTTCATTCCGGCTGGCGGCTCTGAGGCGATTGTGATCTCCGGTTTTTTTCATCTCCTGAGCCTTGCGCGCGCCGGTTTCGTGTTCGCGCGCGAGGGCGTGCTCGGCCTCGTCGACCCGACCGTTTTGCCGGCGGGCCCGCGCTTTCTGCTCCGCTGCGCGCGGCTCGTCGAGCGCCGCAACGCCGGCAGCGGATCGGTGCGGCTTGCGAAGGCGCTGGCGCGGCTTGGACCCTCCTACGTCAAGCTCGGACAATTTCTCGCGACACGGCCCGATGTCGTCGGCGCCGCGATCGCGAACGATTTAGAGAGCTTGCAGGATCGCATGCCGCCGTTCTCGCAGCGGCAGGCGGAAGCCGCGATCCATGAGGGTTTGGGCAAGCCGGTCACCGAGTTATTCACGCAATTCGGGCCACCGGTCGCGGCCGCCTCGATTGCACAAGTGCATCGCGCGGAGGTCGCGGGCGAAGCCGGTATGCGGGCCGTCGCGGTGAAAGTGCTCCGCCCCCGCGTCGAATACCGCTTTCAGCGCGATCTCGACACGTTCTTTTTCGCCGCCCGGCTCGGCGAGCGCCACTCGGCGGAAGCGCGCCGGCTGCGGATGATTTCGACCGTCGAGACACTGGCACGCTCGGTCGCAATCGAGATGGATTTGCGGCTGGAGGCCGCGGCCTTTTCGGAGCTTGCGCAGAACACCAAAGACGATCCCGATTTCCGCGTGCCCGCGGTCGACTGGGCCCGTACCGCCAAGCGCGTGCTCACCGTCGAATGGGTCGATGGCATTCCGCTCAACGACAAGAACAAGCTTGCGGCGGCTGGCTTCGATTTCAAGCATCTTGCGCGTGTCGTCATCCAGTCGTTTCTGCGGCAGGCGCTGCGCGATGGCTTCTTTCACGCCGACATGCACCCAGGCAATCTGTTCGTCGACAAGAGCGGCGATCTCGTTGCGGTGGATTGCGGCATCATGGGGCGGCTCGGACCGAAGGAGCGGCGCTTCCTTGCCGAGATTCTCTACGGCTTCATCACCGGCGACTGGCGACGTACGGCCGAGGTGCATTTCGAAGCGGGTTACGTGCCCTCGCATCATTCGGTCGATGATTTCGCCCAAGCCATCCGTGCCATCGGCGAGCCGATCCGCGAACGGCCGGCGAGCGAAATCTCGATGGCGAAATTGCTCACGCTACTCTTTGAAGTCACCGCGATCTTCGACATGAAGACGCGGCCCGAACTTCTGCTCCTGCAAAAAACGATGGTGGTCGTCGAAGGCGTCGCGCGTTCGCTCGACCCCGACTTCGACATGTGGGCGACTTCCGATCCTGTGGTGCGCGAGTGGATCGAACGCAATCTCGGCCCCATCGGCCGCGTCGAAAACGCAGCGCAGGAAATCGGCGGCCTCGCCCGCCTCGTCGGCTCCGCCCCGTCGCTCTTGTCCCGCGCCGCGCAAACCTTCGAGCGGCTGGACGAGCAGACCAAGGACGGCCTCGTGCTGTCGCCCGCAACCGTCGAGGCGATCGGCGCAAGCAAACGGCGCGGCCGGGCCTGGATGACGGCGGCCCTGTGGGCGATCGCGCTCCTGATCGCGATCTGGCTGTTTCGCTAGATTTTCAGGGCTTTTTCCGCTCCATGGTTAACAGGCCTCGCGAAAAGCCCTCGCCTCCCATAATTGAACGGTGATAATCTGGGATTTAGGCTGAAGGCCACCCGTACCTGGTTCCGTACGGGGGCGTATCCAGGTTGCGTCATGATTTTGAACGGCAAGCGTATCCTGCTCATCATCGGCGGCGGCATCGCCGCCTATAAGAGTCTCGAGCTGATCCGGCGCCTCAAGGAGCGCGGCGCGAAAGTGCGCGGCATCCTGACGCCGGGCGGCGCCGAATTCATCACGCCGCTTTCCGTCGCCGCGATCTCGGGGGATCGCTGCTTCACCGAGCTCTTTTCTCACGAGGACGAATTCGACATCGGCCACATTCGCCTCTCGCGCGAAGCCGATCTCATCGTCGTCGCGCCCGCGACTGCCGATCTCATCGCCAAGATGGCGCAAGGCATCACCAACGATCTTGCGACTGCCGTGCTGCTCGCGACCGACAAGCGCGTACTGATTGCGCCCGCGATGAACCCGATGATGTGGAACCACGCAGCGACGAAACGCAATTTCGCGCAGCTCATGGCGGACGGCATTATCGCCGCCGGTCCCAATGCCGGCGAAATGGCCGAGCGCGGCGAAGCCGGTGTCGGCCGCATGGCGGAACCTTTGGAGATTGTCGCGGCGATCGAAGCTCTGCTGAATGAGATGCCCGCAAGCGACGCATTGAAAGGCCGCAAGGTGCTCGTCACCTCCGGCCCGACGCGCGAGCCGATCGACCCCGTTCGTTATATCTCCAATCATTCTTCCGGCCGGCAGGGCCACGCCGTCGCGCGCGCAGCGGCAGCGGCGGGAGCGGAGGTCACGCTCGTATCGGGGCCGGTAGAACTCCCGGACCCCTCCGGCGTGAAAACCATTCACGTCGAGACGGCATCGGAAATGCTTTCGGCCGCGCAATCGGCGCTGCCGGTCGATATCGCGGTTTGCGCCGCGGCGGTCGCCGACTGGCGCGTCGATGCGGTCGCCAACGAGAAGATGAAAAAGATCGACGGCCGCGCGCCTTCGCTGTCGTTCGTCGAAAACCCCGACATCCTCGCGACGCTCTCGCACGGCAAGAAGCGCCCGCGGCTCGTCATCGGCTTTGCCGCCGAAACCGAAAAAGTCATCGAGCACGCGCGCGCCAAACTTGCGCGCAAGGGCTGCGACTGGATCGTCGCGAACGATGTATCACCCGAAACGGGGACCTTCGGCGGCCGCAACAACCAGGTCCATCTCGTCACTGCCGGCGGCGTTGAGAGCTGGCCCCTGCTCTCCAAGGAAGCGGTCGCTGATGGTCTCGTCCGCCGGATCGCGGCAACGCTCAAAGAGGCTCGCGCATGAAGCCGCTCAGCGTTCCTTTCACACGCCTGCCCCACGCCCTTGGCCTCCCGGCCCCGGCCTACGAAACCGAGGGCGCCGCCGGCGTCGATCTCATCGCGGCGCTTCCCGATACCGAGCCGCTCTCGATCGCCCCGCAAGGCTGGGCCGCGATCCCGACCGGACTCGTGCTCGAGATCCCGCACGGTTTTCAGGGCGAAGTCCGGCCGCGTTCGGGCCTCGCGCTGCGCCATGCCGTCACGGTGCTGAATGCACCCGGTACCATCGATTCCGATTATCGCGGCGAAGTGCGCGTGCTCCTCATCAATTTCGGACCCGAGCCGTTCACCGTCACGCGCGGCATGCGCGTCGCGCAGCTTGTGTTCACGCCTGCGCTGCGCGCCAATATCTATTCGGTCGAAACCCTCAGCGCGACGGCGCGCGGCGAAGGCGGTTTCGGCTCCACCGGTCTTCACAGTAAACTCGCGAGCGAATAAATGGCGCGTCTATCCGAAAAAAGCCTGCTGGCCGTCGCGGCGATCGTCGATATCGCGATCCACTCGCGCGGGCAGCCGGTCGCGGCAAAGGCGCTTGCCGAGCGGCACCACCTGCCGCCGCGCCATCTCGAGCCGGTGCTCCAGGCTCTCGTCCATGCCGGCATTCTCAAAGGCGTGCGCGGCCCGCGCGGCGGCTACGAACTTGCCCGCGAGCGGCGGCGCATTTCGGTCGCCGAAATCGCGCGCGTTGCCGAAACAACCGCCGCGGAAAACAACACGCATATTCCGGTGCTGGTCGAAAAGGTTGTGCAACCCGCGGTCGCCGCGGCCGAGCAGTCTTTCGAGATCGCGCTCTCCGCCGTCTCGATTGATGAGCTGTGTCGCGCCGCTGAAAAGCAGGGCATTGCCGAAACGAAGACCACCGCCGATTTCAATATCTAATACTTGTCGCCGGAATCGGAAATCGACTCGATTTCGCGGATATGCTACGGGCGCTTTCCTTGTTTTTTGACGGGAAGCCGTGATGCCCGAGACGCGCAACTCCTCCGCCGCTCCGAAACGCGAACCCGGCCGCGGCCGCATTTACAATTCCATTATCGAAACGATCGGCGATACGCCGCTCGTCAAGCTGCACCGTCTGCCGCAAATGCGCGGCGTCAAGGCGAACATTCTGGCGAAGCTCGAATTCTTCAACCCGATCGCGAGCGTCAAGGATCGCATCGGCGTCGCGATGATCGAGGCACTCGAACGATCGGGCAAGCTCGACAAGGATACCGTGATCGTCGAGCCGACTTCCGGCAACACCGGCATTGCGCTCGCCTTCGTCGCCGCCGCCAAGGGCTACCGGCTGATCCTCGTCATGCCCGAGACGATGTCGCTCGAGCGCCGCAAGATGCTGCTGCTGCTCGGCGCCGAACTCGTGCTCACCGAAGGCGGCAAGGGCATGAAAGGCGCGGTCGCCCGCGCCGAGGAACTGCTGCGCGAATTGCCCAAGGC
>Ga0182736_1002921_pt1 | contig 12126 bp, 5 predicted proteins | sample eDN5th30CKraftBY_FD_128882 | JGI IMG/M metagenome (GOLD analysis project Ga0182736, IMG submission 128882) | Enriched backyard soil microbial communities from Emeryville, California, USA - eDNA 5th pass 30_C Kraft BY (version 2) (version 2) | ecosystem: Environmental > Terrestrial > Soil >...
AACGGCATCAGCTATGGCCCATCCATTAGCAGTGATGGTCGTCATATTGGATTTGTTTCGCGAGCAACGAATCTGCTCCCATCCATTAACCTATCAGGCATGGTTAATATTTTTGTTGTTTACTATTACGATATTTTGACAGGTAAGCTAACTAATTTGGGTGGGTTAGAGCATCCCATTCAAGCGACGGATGTGAAGCTGTCTGATGATGGTCTTATCTTTATTGAAAATGGGGTAGGCAGAAATTATATTAAATCTGCATTAAAGGCATCGGCACGTCCAAGCTGGCAGACTAGCAAAGCTCTTACCTACTCACTCGATGCTGGACTTCAATTATCGTGGACACCGATTCAGGATAATTCTAATATCGCAGGATATCGCATTTATGAAAAAGCTCCGCATCCGTTATTGGGCAGCGGCATATATTCGCAAGAGCGCTTATTAGGCTTTGTTGATTCTGAGACGATAAGCTTTAGTATTAGTGACGTGCCACAGGATTTAACTGAAGTTACTTATCGCGTTGAGGCTGTGGACTACAACTATCATACAAGTAAGAACGGTCCAGTATTAGCATTTGTCGCAGATGAAGAGCCGCCGAGTTGGTCGAATGGTGCTGCAATCACTTCGTCCAATCTATTGCCCACACGGGTAACATTGAGCTGGCCTGCAGCAACAGATAATGCATCGACACCAACCTATGCTGTATATCAGAATGGACAATTTCTGCAAGAGGTTAATACCAATTCATTGACGGTAACTAATTTGCAGCCGAATACAGCCTATACGTTTTATGTAATCGCTAAGGATGCTGCAGGTAATAGCAGTGTAGCATTACCTACGTTATCGGTGACAACTTTATCAGCAGCAGCGGCAATTGTATCCTATAAGTCGTTAAGCAATGGAGATATTACGTTAACATGGACGGAAGGAACAGAAGTTGCATACTACCATGTACTGCAAAATGAAGAGCTAATTACCGAGGTTAATCATGATTCATTGTCGTACACCATAGCGAACTTAATTCCAGATACGACATATCAGTTTAAAGTGGTAGGATATGATGATCAGGATGAGGTCGTGTACCAATCACAGCAGCTATCGGTTACAACAGATCGCATGTTTATTACGAAAGCAAGCATATCTAGTGGAAATATTATTAATCGGCTTGTACCAATTGATGCAACTGAAACGATAACAGTTGTTGGTCAGCCTGGACGTAACGCACTTGTAAAGGCAACCTATACAACCTGGAAGGATGCATCGGACGAATATACATTAGATACGCCCCGTGAAGTAACCATTGATATTCCGATGACAGAAAGCACGGAAAATCCAGGCACATATGTAGGAAGCTTTACCTTTAGCGAAGGAATTACAGAGCTGCGGAGGGTTGAAGCTAAGCTTGCTTTCAATGAACAGATTGCCACACCATCGTTAACAGTAGGCAGTATGCCAATAACAGTGGCGTCGAAGCTAAAGCTTACAGCACAGTCAACTGAATCATTACAAGGGTATAAGCTTTCGATCATTAATCGATTGGATGGTTCGACTCAGTCACAAAGCATCAAGGACGATGAAGAGGTCGTAGATGTATGGTTCGATCGCATTAAGGCTAATTCTGCGCTAGTGTTAAGAGTGTTTAATCCAGCAGGAAAGCTGCTATCTGAGCAAGCCTTGTTACCAGTTCAGGCTGGGCGTTTATCGGAACATACAGTTAGCATTACACCAGCAAAAACACTTCAACTAACGGTAAATGGCTCAGGTGCAGCGCAAGAAGGACTAATGGTTTTTCTAAATGGTGTTGATGTAAATGAAAAATTTGTTCAAACTCAAATAAAGATGACAGATGATTTGGGGATTATTACTACTGAATGGGACGATGATGTAGAGAAGGTGCATGTATCAATCCCTCAGCTGCCAAGTCAATATAAAGAATTCAACGAACAATTTACGCTACCAGCTAAGCCAGTAATCGAGCTTGAGTTAAGACCGACAAGCTCCATTCAAGGTACAGTGTATGATTCATCCAGTAAACCGCAACAAGGTGTGAATGTTTCACTGTACCATCATCTGTCTCGTGAAATGCTTCAAACTATTACTGATGAGCAAGGTGCATATAAGTTTGAAACATACGAGGGGACAGCTAATATTAGCTTTAGCTATAGCAGAAATGTCGATCACAATGAAACCGTTGAGCTAGTAGCTAATGAGAACACAGTTGTTAATCATACGTTCAGTCCTTTGACCAAGCATCAATTGAAAATTAATTTGTTCCTCACAAATAGTGATGGTGTCCGTCAAGGGCCAGTACCGATTGAAAGATATTTAGCAAGTTTATTTAATGTTCAAGTAGATGGCTTGCATGTTGATTCTGAAGTGGTTACGTTTTGGAAGCAGTCGGGAGAAAAGGTGAGTGTGCTTATAGATGGCTCATCTCGCGGGTTAAGTAAAGTATCTAAAGATTTCGAGTTGGAGGAAGACGGCTATACTGAGGTGACAGTTGACCTTACACCAGAAACGTTAACGTTTAGCTTCGATTTTGATTCGAGCAACAGTTGGAATTACTACGGCTTGAACTGGAAAATTGTTATTAGTAAGCAGGATGATCAAGGTGAATGGTCGGTTGTTAAGGCTTACAGTACGACCTATCCGATCAATTATCAAAGTGTTACTGAGCCTGGTACGTATAAGCTATTTATGGAATCAGAAGCGGGAGTAATCGAACGCATCTTCACGCTTACAGGCAAAGCTCATGTAGATTTGGGCATGTTGACCCCTCGAGCAGCTGAGACCCTATTGAAGGATAAGTCTAGTAATCATCTAACGGCTTCTCCAATTAAGATAGTTGCTGGACAGTCAACGAAGGCGCGTATATCCTACAAGGTTGACCGCGATGTTAGTGATAGCTCGATTATGCTAAATCTTCCGAAAGGGATTGAGCTAGTAGAAGGTTCCGTTACTTGGAACGGTAAGCAGGCGCACTATTCAATCGTCGATAAGGCTGTACATTTGCAAATTGGTGATCTAAAGCAAGGTGAGCAAGGGGTAATTACGTACCAGCTAAGAATGAAGGCAAGCAGTGCTGAAGCTTCATTAGTTGAGGCATTTATGAAACTTGGCTCTGCTGATAACGCAGCCAAAGAACGAATTGGCGGAGTAATGCTCTCGAAAGCGAGCCTAACCGTAGAAGCGCCTGCTAATCCAACAAGCTTAAAATGGCGTCTAAACGGTATAGGTGAAGCTGGCAGTAAGGTTAGTGTATATGTATCTGATCTATTGCTCGGTCATGCGACTGTATCAGAAGGTGGTCACTGGAATATGGAGATCACGGTTCCAGACCCCAAAGGTCCGAAAAGCTTTAAGCTTTACGCTGAGTCAGAGCTTGCAGGAGTGAAGTATCGTACGCAAGCGAAGTATGTACAATATGATCCAGATCAGCCGAGAGTCACTACACTAACGATTGAGCAGACGAATATGAAACGCAGCACCTATGATCTAAGCAACGGTATCATTAGTTTTCCATCAGTCGTCAATCCTTACCATCCGTTATTATTCGAAATTGGCTTTGATCGGCCAGATGTGGTTGAAAATGTGGCAATTCATATTGCAGGTGAATATGAAACGATTTCTGGAAAAGCTCAGCTGCGAGACGGGATCTATTATGCTGAAATTCCAATTAATTCATCTGCACCTTTGGCTGGTTATATTTATGTATCATTCGATCGTAAGGGGCAGCTGGCATTCGTACCTGAGACGGAAGATGATGTACTGGTGAATTTACCTCCTAATCTACGTGAGTATGTTGTAGAGGAGCAGCACGAGTTTGAGCGGCTAGATGACAACACCATTCAAGGCTCAGTTGAGCTAATGTTCCCAGCTTCAGAGAACATGAAGATGGCTGTTAATCTAGAGCTTGAGCGTAATACAGGCTACGTTCCAACAGCGGAAGAGCTAAAGCTTGCTGAAGAGACGGGCATTGAAGTATATGGCTTATCTTATGAGTTGAAGATGGTGGATGATCAACTGGCAATCGGGGTCGAAGCTTATGTTCCTGAGTATAGCATTAGCAATTTTGCACAGGCTTTTGAAGATAACAGCTTCTCGGCTAAGCAATTCGTGCAAGCTCGTCAATTTCAAGCGCTGGATTCAGCTGGTAGTCTGTTAGTTCGAATGGGTATGGATATTTTGTTCGACAAGGACAATCCAATAGGGATGGCTGGAAAAGAGATCCTGAGCTTAAACGATAGTGGCAACTCATTAGAAGGCGCGTTGAAGCTGAAGGATAAGGCGGAAGAGTTAGGTGATCTTGCAGAGCGAATTGGGAACTGTAATCCAGCAATGGCAGGATTTTTTGCACCGAGAATTAACAATTTAATTGATCAATCGATTAGCATTGAATTTGCTAAAGTAGGTGTCTCGCTTTTAGGAATTGCGCTTGCGCCATCAACCTTTGGTGGATCACTCGCTCTTTCTGTAGCATCTGGATTAGTTACTGGTGCGCTAGATGCTTATGTTGATCGTCAGACACAAAATCTTCGCGACGGTATTAACAAATACGCTAACACCGATAAGTGTAACGGGGATGGCAATGGCAGTGTGACGGACATTAACCTTGGCGATCCAATTGCTTCGCCTGTATGGATTTATGATCCAAGCGGTTATGTATATGAAACATTTGAGGATAACCGTTTAGAGGGTGTAACAGCAACGGTTATGGTGAAAGACAACACTGCTGGTCATTTTGTAATTTGGGATGCAGAATGGTTCGGACAGATTAACCCGCAAGTGACCGATCTACAAGGTAAATACGGTTGGGATGTGCCACCTGGCTTATGGCAGGTGCAGTATGAGAAGGAAGGCTATGTAACAACGCGCAGTGTGGAGCTAGAGGTGACACCACCTCATTTTGATGTCAACATTCCGATGACCTCATATGCAGCGCCTAAGCTTCAAGTCGTGAAGGCAGAGTCCAACCAGCAAGAAACTGTCATTACCTTCAGTTCTGATAAATATGTGTATGTTGGCAATTTGCATAGTGATAGTGTAATCATCACTCATGATGGTGTGGAGCTTGAAGGCGAACTAGAGTCAATCAATCCAAGACCATATAGTGAGGATGCATTATTAGTGGCAAAAGGCTTCCGCTTTATTAGCTCACAGGTGGTAGCTCCTGGCGAAGAGCTAGAGATTACAGTGCGCGGAGGAAGTGTTGTAAGCTATAGCGGAACAGAGCTTGATGAAAACTATAGTGATACTTCGATCGTTACTTTGAAGGATGAAGTAGCTCCGACATTAACGTCAGCAGTTACAGCATTAACTGGGGACAGTATTGTATTAAGCTTTAGTGAGCACTTAGATAAGAGTAAACCACTAAATCCAGCTGACTTTATATTGACGGGTACGCTGCGTACTGTTCGTGCTGTTGATTATGGTAAGGACGGTCAATCGGTGAAGCTTTACTTGAGCGGCAAACTCATTACTAATAATGAGCCATCTGTAACAGTAGCTAGCACCTATCTGTTCGACCTTAGTGGAAATGCGTATGCAGGTGGCACCATCGCAGTTACTAAACAGATGTACTCCAGCAATGCTACGCTTAGCGCATTAAAAGTGGCAGGATATTCGTTAAGCCCGTCGTTCAAGTCAAGCGTAACGAGCTATAAGCTATATGTTCCTCAAGGCGTTAATGCCGTTGACGTTACAGCTACGACATCTGATGCAGGAGCAAAGCTGATGATTAACGGCGTACCAGCTGCAACTGGTATTAGTCAAAGCACGTCAGTGAGCAACGAAGAAGTAATCGTTACAGTGACAGCAGAGGATGGTGTAAGTAAGGAGTACTATTTACTGTCAATTGTAAGAGGAACTGCGCCAAGTAATCCAGGAGGTGGCACTGATTACATCGGTGACGGAGACCCACTTCCAACAGATTCTGAAACAGCAGTATCGCTAGAGATAAAAGACGGTGAAGCTGGTACACTAGCTCTTGGTGATGAGATTACAGTTACGCTTCCTGCAGGAGCATTCGGGCAAAGCATTACAATTATGATTGAGCCAGTAAAGCAAGCTCCGAATGCTAGTAATTTGCAAGGTAAAAAGCTAGTTAGCTCAATTTATGAGGTGACGAAGTCAGCTCAAGGTAATTTCGATAAGCCTGTAACGATTAAGCTTAAGCTTAATGCAGCGCTACAGCCTGGGCAAATTGCTAGCATCTATTATTATGATGAGGATAAGAAGGAATGGATAGCGATTGGCGGTAAAGTAGACCATAATGGCGGGTACATCACTGGAAATACGGATCACTTTACGAAATTTGCGGTGTTTGTTACTGAGCCAGCCTCAGCCTTTAACGATGTTAGTGGGCACTGGGCACTCCATTTCATAGCCCATGCCATTGAACGGGGCATTGTGAATGGTTATTCCGACCAAACCTTCCGACCTAATATCAATATTAATCGAGCAGAATTTGTTGTGATGCTATCAAGAGCATTGATGCTTAATGGCGAGCCAGCAACGCATGAGTTCAGTGATGATGCCCTAATCCCAAGCTGGGCTAAGGAGCATGTTGACTTAGCTGTTCAAGCAGGACTTATCAACGGCTACGGTGATGGCAGCTTTGGTCCGAATAAGCGAATTACGCGTGCTGAAATGGTGACGATTATCAACAGAGCGCTTAAGCAAGTGGAAGCTGTTGAAAATGACATTAGCTTTGTTGATCGTGAGCAAATTCCAATCTGGGCGAGAACCGCTGTCGCGCAAACCGTGCAGGCAGGCATCATTAATGGTAAATCAGGTAATGTCTTTGCACCGCAAGATCAAGCAACACGTGCAGAAGCAGTCACGATAATTATTAAGTTGCTAGAGGCGTTAAACCAATAAGGGGAAAGACTAACCTGTCCCAACGAAGAGCTCCGGATGCATTATGAAAGTAATGCATCCGGAGTTTAATTTTTGTACGGACACACTTTGATTAGGGGATATTATTAGCTCTAGTAAACCTAAATGTGTTAGCATAAAATGGGATAAAGATCTGCTACGGAGGTGGAATAAGTATGCTGTTTTTCGCAATATTATTTACCTTTTTCGGTGTTATTTTTACTATTAGTCCGAAAGTATCTTGGTGGTTGTCTAATTGGTGGCGTTTTGAAGGTGATGCCGAACCTAGTAGTATTTCGCTGCTTTTTTATCGCATTGGTGGAATTATCTACGTTATTGTGGGAATTGTCTTATTTACAAAGTTTTTTGATCATTAAGCCCTCACGACCCGTGAGGGTTTTTTTATATGGTGACGTTCAAATTAACCCCCTTACTATGTGGTTTATAGTGATATTATTCCTGTGTCAGGTAACGTGACATAAAAATGTAATATTTTATTTTAAGACTCTTTAACGACGTTTCGTCCTTATATTGCTTTCGATTAGGATAGTAATAGAGCTAGTTACATTATTTTATTCACGTGCAGAAAAAGCACAAGAAAGGAGCATGGGATGAAGAAAGCAAGTATTCGGATGTTGGTATTAAGCATGATCATCAGTTTGCTAGCGTTTCCAACTGCTAGTTTTGCTGAAAAGGCTGAATCTGCGTCACTTTCGTTATCTAGTAACCGAGCAGAGGTAGGCATAAGACAAGAAGTACAAGTTCAAGTTCATGCTGAGCATAGTTCAGAGCTGTACGGCGCTGAGTTTTATGTATCGTATGATCCTGCCATACTTTCTTATGTCAGTGTTCAAAATGGTGCAGATTATTCCGTATTTTTAAGTTCCGCTGCAACTGAATCGGGAAAGCTTTATATTTCTGCAATTCGTAATGGAAGTCAAGGAAAATCATCTTCTCAAGTTGCAAAGATTACCTTTAAGGGAGTTAAGGTAGAGGATGCTACGCAGCTTCAATTAACCGTAGTTAAAGGGATTAAGCAAGAATCTTCACTAGTTGAAGTAGATGGGAAATTTTATTCATCGATGAAGGATCATTCGTTAACTGGTAATGATCAGCTTGGAATCAAGGTAGTTTCCAGTGGTTCTAATGATAACGCTACGGATCCAAACGATGATAACAATTCATCAGACGGTGGAACAACACCATCTACACCAACTCCTGCTCCAGTGGAAATGACTGATCCAAAGGAAGCGCTTCCAGTTCAATACAATGAACAAAGTAACAGCAAGCTAGTAGCGATCTCGGCACAGGCTGTTGTTAAGGGGAGTAGCTCAACTTCCACTACGTTATATGCATATGAAGCGTCGCTAGGTGATGATCAGGTGCTGATGACTAACTGGAGTATTCCTACCAATGCGGACTCCGAGCTTGTTGGTCTTTACTTCTACAACGAAGAGACGAAGAAGTGGGAATATGTTCGTGAAGCGGAGCGTACTGCAACTGGACTGTCTGTTAATCTTGAAAAGTCAGGGAAATATGCATTAATGCAATATAATGCCCAGTTTATAGATACGAACACGCTTTATAACGAAGCGAAGCGTGCCATTGAAGTTTTAGCTGCAAGACATATTGTTGAAGGTGTATCAGATGAATCATTTGCACCAGATAAAACATTAACTCGTGCAGAGTGGACAGCTATGCTTGTAAGAGCATTCGGCTGGACGAAGGACGCTGGTGCAGCTGATCTAATGTTTACTGATGTTCCTAGCAATGCTTGGTATAAGGAAGCGTTAGAAATTGCTTATAGTCGTGGCTTGATTACAGGTTATCAGGACGACACGTTCCGTGCTAATCAAGCGATTTCTCGAGCAGAGTTAGCTGTATTAATTGCTAGAATTGCTAACAACAATACTGAGTTACAATCTTCTAGCCAATTTGCGGATGCGGATCAAGTACCTGCGTTTGCAGCATCAGCAGTGCAATATTTGAAAGACAGCGGGCTTGTGAAGGGATACAACGATGAAACGTTCCGTCCGTTACAATCAAGCTCTCGTGCAGAAGCAGCAATCTTACTTGTCAGAATATTACAACAATAAATATTCAATCATTGAATGGAGGGTACTATAATGAAATTCAAGTCAAAAAAGTTAATCGGTTTTGTTGCATCATTAGCTTTATTCGCATCACTTGCATTGCCAGCAGTCGCAGCTGCTGACCCATCAGACGAGCATGTTCCAACGTTTAGCTTAGAGAACGGTAATCTTGATGGTTGGGATTATGTTGTTAATGCAGTAGATTCTTCGAAAACATATTTTACCGTATCATCTGAAAAAGCATATGGAGGCAGTAATTATAGCCTTAAAGGGGTAGACCCATCTAGCACGGATGCTGTGGCACTTCATTCACCGCTAGTAGAAATTATTCCAGGTGAAAGCTATAAAGGCTCTGCGCAAATGTGGAATCCACAGGATGGTCGTGCTTCGCTAATTATTCGTTATTTTGATGCTGACAAAAAGCTAGTTGGTAGTGATCAATTAGTAGCACATCAGCAAACAAAGGGTTCATGGGTATACACGGAGGTTGATGGTAAGGTTGCCCCTCCAACAGCAAAATATATCGCGATTGCAGCATCGATCTCACAGCTATGGACAACTTCAGGTACGTATTATCATCGATCATACTATTCATTAGCTCCGTTTTGCGATGTGCCGTTAATAGATACTGCTTTTGCTTTTCCTCAGTATTGGCTACTCCATCAATAATCCCTTCGATATAGCCTTTAATCGATGTGACTGGCGTCCGAAGATCATGTGAGATACTAGAAATAAGAAAGCTGCGATTATCGTCAAATTTCTGCTGCAAATAAACAGATTCCTTGAGCTTAACTCGCATTTGCTCTAATGCTCTACATAACTCTAGCAATTCACCGGTTCCTTCTTCAACAATAATAGAATCAAGTTGGCCTTCGCTAATTTGTAATGCGGATTGTCGTAGCTGCTCGATTGGCTTAACGATTTCACGTGAGACGGTGCGCGCGATCCAGCTGCTAATTAATAAATAGACAAGTAGGAATGATAGAAGCGTAAGCGTAATAGGTAGCCATGTCACGATCGAAACATCTTCCACTGGAAGCAGCATGACGAATGTAGCTTGGGATTTGGCAATCTGAAAGGAGTCTAGCGTATACTTCTGTTTACCTAGCTTAAAGCTCGCATCATCTCGTTTCATTAACCGCTCGACTGTATTCAGCTCAGAGCGTGATAATTCGATAGAAGAAGCGATTGGGGCTCCGAATTGCAGCAGCACATATTCACCATCCACCTGACGGAGATTGCTTGTAACCGCATCAAGAAACATTACATTGTTAATAGCTTCAAGGCTATGCTGGTCTAATTGAATAGCTAGCTCATTTAATAGCTGCTGACGCTGAACACTTTGCGTAATCATACCAGAAGATACGGGTTTGACTAAAAAATGCGTAAGGATGGACATCGTTACACTATAGACAATCGCGCCAATGCTAAGGGCAATAATGACTGAGAAAAGCTGATATTGAAAAATTTGTTTTGTGAGCTTCAATTAAACCACCTTACGTTCAAATAATAGATAGCCAATGCAATATAGCATTATGCTAAATCCTATCATACTTAAGCTCATTCGTAAAAGCTTAAGCCATTGAATGGACTCACTGATCCATAAACGATACCAGTCGAACATAGAGGTAAATAGGAAGCTTGAAGCCTGATGAAAGATAATTCCTAGCACATACATCCCAATAAAAGAAAGGATCGTTAGAAAGAAAACGGAGTTTCCGCTTTTTACGAGATTAGCTAGAATAACGACGAACAGCGTAAAGGTTATAAGCGGCAATAGACTGACAAGATACGCGATGATGCTTCTTGTAATGCCTATTAAGGTAACGCTGCTAAAGTTGAATATTATACCGATAATTAGCGATAATATCATCACGCTCGCAATATTAATCATTAACACTGTTAACAATGCAAGCAGCTTTCCTGTAAAAATACTAAAGCGAGATGTAGGCCGAGTTAGAATCAGCTTCATCGTATTGCTATTGTATTCGTTGTTAAACATATCAATCGTCAAGAACGTTATAAATAACGGGAAAATACTATACATCATTACGCCTAGTATCATTAACGGTAGCTCGGTGCTGTTAACAAGTAATAGACCAAGATTTTGATTAATAAGTGTAGCTGATACTTGACCAATTAGAACAGCTAGAATGGATAGAATGCTGCCGGCAGCTAATTTTTTCTTTTTGCGAATTTTATACAGCTCATTCCGATAATTGGCTTGTAATCCGACCATTACGTTCCACCTCATTGATAAAGTATTGTTCTAAAGAAGAAAAGTTTTTTAATATATCATCCGTCGTATCTGCACTTACTAATCTGGAATTTAGAACAATCCCAATTCGATTGCAGGTCAGCTCAACATCATGAATGAGATGACTGCTAATAAAAAAGGTCGTTCCATGCTCCTCGGAAAGCTTTTTAATGAGATAACGCATATCGAGCATTCCTTGCACATCTAGACCATTTAACGGTTCATCCAAAATGAGCAGCTTAGGATTAGATAGTAGAGCGTTAGCAATACCAAGCCGTTGCTTCATGCCTAAAGAAAACTTTTTAGTTTTTTCGTGTGCGTATTGGCTCAAGCCTGTTAGCTCCAAGCATTCATGTATACGCTGGGCGTCGACATGCTCATAGAAAGAAGCGGACAGGCTTAAATTCTCATATGCGCTTAAATAATGAAATGATTCTGCTGTCTCTATTAAGCAGCCGACATGGGACATCGCTTGCACAAACTGATGTTGAACGCTTGCGCCAAAAATACGCACCTCACCAAGGGTAGGCTGGACTAAGCCTGTCATAAGCTTCATAACCGTAGTTTTACCCGCGCCATTAGGCCCGAGAAATCCAAAAATTTCTCCCTGCTTTACGGTTAGGTTAAGATCATCTATGCCACGGCCATTATTATACAGCTTGGTTAGATTGGTAAATTGAATTGCCTCATTCATTGTGTAGAAGCTCCTCCTATATCGTGACTAAGGTAGACCAGTCCTGATGACTAGTCTACCTTGTTGGGCTTATTCAAATACTTTATTAAAGCTAGAGTTAAAATGCTGTAGAGGTGTTGAAGAATAACTATAGCCACCATCATCAAAGGTTTGTACTATAACCTCTGGCTCAAATGTGATTGAATCTAGTTGATCCATATAGGTGA
>Ga0182736_1002922_pt1 | contig 12125 bp, 10 predicted proteins | sample eDN5th30CKraftBY_FD_128882 | JGI IMG/M metagenome (GOLD analysis project Ga0182736, IMG submission 128882) | Enriched backyard soil microbial communities from Emeryville, California, USA - eDNA 5th pass 30_C Kraft BY (version 2) (version 2) | ecosystem: Environmental > Terrestrial > Soil >...
CGGTGGGGTCGACGGTGGGGTCGACGGTGGGGTCGACGAGGTCATCGGGCGGGCTCCTCAGCTCGTTGCGGTGGCGGCCCGGACCGCCGCGGGATCGAAGATGACGGTGTCGACCGCCGCGAGATGGGCCGCCATCGTCGCGGCCGCGGCGCCGGAATCGCCCGCGGTGATCACGTCGACGATCTCGGTGTGCTCGGCGAGCTGGCTCTCCCTGGCCGCCGGCGAGCTCACCGCCAACTGGTTCACCAGCACCCACAGCGGATGCGACTCGGCGTTGACGAACTGGCCGACGATGCCGGCGAGCAGGGTGTTGCCGCACCCCAGCGCGAGCTCGCCGTGGAACCGGAGACCGAGGGCGAGGAACCGGGTCACCTCGGCGGGCTCGGCCACGAGCTCGGCGGCCTCGGCGAGGATCCGGCGCAGCCTGCCGACGGTGTCGCTGTCGATCCGGGTGGCCGCGAGCGCGGCCACGGCCGGTTCCACACTGCGGCGGGCCTCGATCAGCTCCCGGGGTGCGACGTCGAGCGCGGAGGCCTCGATCGCCGCGACCGCCGGGTGCGTGCGGACGTAGGTCCCGTCGCCGTGCCGCACCTCGACGGCGCCGACGATCTCCAGCGCGAGGATCGCCTCCCGCGCCGTCGCGCGGGAGACGTCGAGCCGCTCGGCGAGATCGCGGTCGCCCGGGAGCCGGGTCCCCGCGGCGTACTCGCCCGTCGCCACCGAGGTGAGCAGCTGCTGGGCCACCGCCAGGTACAGCCGGGGCTTCGCGCCCGAGGATTGGCCCGATCTCTGCATGGCGAGAGGTTAGACCTGTCCACGGACTGGGACAAGGGCCGACGATCCGGACACCGTCAGCCGGTGACCTCCTCGGTCCGCGGCCGGCGGGCGCCCGGGAACGAGAAGACCATCTCGGCGGGCGCGTCCCCGGTGTTGACGATGGCGTGCGGGCGTCCCGCCGGGATGTGCAGGGTGTCGCCGGTGGTGAAGGCGACGTCGCCGAGGTCCGTACGCAGCACACCCGACCCGGCCACCACGAGGCAGACCTCCTCGGTCGTGTGCCGGATCAGCGCCGTCGACTCCCCCGGCAGCACGTGGGAGAGCCCCAGCGTCGACGTCGCGTGGGGAACCGTGTCGGCGTCGACGAGCATGGTCGCCCACGACCCCTCGCCCGCGGCGGCGGTGGCCTGGGCCCGCGGGATCACGGTCACCGGGGACGCGGGCACGGGCCCGTCGGCCGAGGCCCGCCAGGACCTGGCGATCCGCTCGCGCGTCGTGAAGACGACCCCGTCGAACCCCGATGCGTACTCGACGAACCGCTCGAGGCCCGCGATGCGGGCGGGCCTGCCGATGATCCGGCAGTGCAGGCCGACCGACATCATCCGCGGCGCCTGCGCGGACTCGCGGTACAGCGTGTCGAAGGCGTCCTTGAGGTAGGTGAAGAACTGCTCCGAGGTCGCGAGCGGGTCGGCGAGCCAGAACTGGATGTCGTTGGTGTCGGCCGTGTAGGGCACGACGAGGTGCGAGGTCCCGTCGACGTCGACCTCGTAGGGCACGTCGTCGGCGTAGGAGTCGGAGTCGTAGAGGAACCCGCCCTCCTCGACGACGAGCCGCCGGGTCCGCTCGCTGGGCCCGTACCGGCAGTACCAGCCGACGGGCCTGCTCCCGGTGGTGCGTTCCAGCGACTCGACGGCCATCCGGATGTGCTCGCGCTCCTCCTCCTCGGAGAGCCCGAACACCTCCTCCCACCGCCAGCCGTGGCTGCACACCTCGTGCCCGGCGGCGGAGACGGCCTCCGCGACCGCGGGGGCCATCTCGAACGCCTGTGCGCACGCGAAGAACGTCGCGGGCACGCCGTGGCGGCGCAGCACGTCGAGGATCCGCCAGACGCCGACGCGCGAGCCGTACTCGTACATCGACTCCATGGCGAGGTTGCGGACACCGTCCGGGAAGGGGTAGGCCCCCCACTCCGTCAGCGACTCCTGCGTCGCGTCCCCCGCCGGGAGCGAACGCTCCGAACCCTCCTCGTAGTTGACGACGAGCGAGATCGCGAGCCGGTCGTCGCCGAGCCACCGACGCGTCGGCGGGGTCGGTCCGTAGCCGACGACGTCGCGTCCTCCCGGTCCCGTCATGCCTCGTCCCCCAACAGCTCGCGGACCGCCGCGGCGAACTCCCGCGGGGTGTCGACCATCGGCGAGTGGCCCGCTTCCGCAATCTCGACGGCCCGGCAGTCGGGGATGCCCGCGACGAGCGTCGCGACGTGCTCCTCGGTACGCGCCGCGTCCTCCGTGCCACGCACGACCAGCGTCGGCACCGAGATCTCCGGCAGCCGGTCGACGACGTCACCGGCGAGCACGCCGCGCAGCACCGCGGACAGGAACGGGTAGTCGGCGGTCTCGACGGCCTCGGCGTAGAGCCGCATGTCCTCGGCCGGCGGGTCGCGGTACACCAGCGACCGCACGACGGCGGCGGTCGACGCGGGCGCGGCGGTGCCACCCGCGTCGAGCCACTCGCCGAGCGTCGCGCGGAACGGCGCCTTCACCCCGGCGGCCGTGGCGCCGGTGCCGACCAGCACGAGCGAGTCCAGCGCCGGGCGGCCCGCGATGGCGATGACCTGCGCGAGCAGCCCGCCCGTCGAGTTGCCCATGAGCACGACGGGCCGGTCGGTGTACTCCTCGGTCGCCGACGTGATCGCGGCGGCGAGGCCGTCGAAGGCACCGTCGTCGGCGGGGATCGTGCCGGCGCCGGAGTACATGTCGACGAGCACCCAGTCCCGCTCGGGCATCAGTTCGACGACGGGCAGCCAGAACTGCCAGCAGCCGAACCACGGGTGCAGCGCGACGATCGGGGCCTTCCCGGAGCCGTCGCCGGTGTGGATGTGCAGGTCGAGGCCGGACGCCGACCTGCGCGCGGTCGTGCTCACGACGCCACCAGCCCGAACTGCGCGGCCCGCTCCAGGGTGGCCTGCGCGCGTTGGGCGATCGGGTAGTCGACGAGCTTGTCGTCCACGGTGATCGCGGCGATGCCGTCGCGCTCGGCCTCGTCGAAGGCGGCGACGATGCGCTGCGCCGTGTCGATCTCGGCGGGGCTCGGTGAGAGCACCTCGTTGACGATCGGCACCTGGTCGGGATGGATCGCGAACTTGCCGGTGAAGCCCATCCCGTGGGCCTCCTCGGTCTGGCGGCGCATCGCGCCGGGGTCGCGGACGTCGGCGAACGCGGTGTCGATCGGCTGCACGCCCGCGGCGACGGCGGCCATCGCGACGTGGATCCGCGACGACGTCATCAGTGCGTGCGCCTGCTCGGGCACGACCCCCATGTCGAGCGCGAAGTCGTAGGCGCCGAAGGAGATCCGGCGGACCCGGTCGCTCGGGCGGGCGAGCGCGACGGCGTTGAGCACCCCGGCCGCGGTCTCGAGGATCAGCACGAGCTCGAGCCCGGCGGCCAGGTCGCGGTCGATGCCCGCGACGACGTCGGCGTCCTCGCACTTGGGGACGATCACGCCGCGCGCGCCGATCCGGGCGGCGGCGGCCAGGTCCCCGGTGTGCCACTCGGTGTCGACGGGGTTGACCCGCACGTACACCGACTGCCCGGCGGCGGCGGCCAGGTCGGCGGCCTGCTGCAGGTTGTCGCGCGAGGCGACCTTCTGGCTCACGCCGACGGAGTCCTCGAGGTCGAGGATCACGGCGTCGGCGCCGCTGCGGGAGGCCTTCTCGAACCGGTCGGGCCGGTTGGACGGCACGAAGAGCAGTGAGCGGGGGTCGGTCATGCGGGGGCTCCGTTCGAGGAGGGGGTCGTGACCGCGCCTCCGGCCGCCGACCCGACCGTGGCGGCGTACTTGGCGAAGACGCCGCGGGTGAACTCGTGACCGGGCGCGGGCGGCGGGGTGCGGGTGGTGAGGTCGGCGTCGGTGGCGATCGTGCGGGTGTCGGCGTCGAGGACGATCCGGTCGCCGGTGCGCAGCAATCCGATCGGCCCGCCCGCCGCGGCCTCCGGCGCGACGTGCCCGACCATCAGACCACGCGTCGCGCCGCTGAACCGGCCGTCGGTGACCAGCGCGACGGTCTCGCCCAGTCCCCGGCCCATGATCGCCGACGTCACCTGCAGCATCTCGGGCATCCCCGGCCCGCCGCGCGGCCCGACGTGCCGGATGACCACGGTGTCGCCCGGACCCACCGCGCCGCCGAGGACGGCGTCGAGCGCGGCGCGCTCGCCGTCGAAGACCCGCGCCGTCCCGGTGTGCGACCGCGGGGTGTGCGCGGTGACCTTGACGACGGCACCGTCCGGCGCGAGGTTGCCGCGCAGGACGACGAGCCCGCCCTCGGCCGCGAACGGCTCGGCGAGGGGGGCGACGACGCGCTGGCGCGGCGACTCCACCGCGTCGGCCGCCTCCTCGCCGAGCGTGCGGCCGGTGACCGTCGGCGTCGAGCCGTCGACGAGCCCGCCCTCGACGAGGCGCGCGACGAGCAGCATCGTGCCGCCCGCGGCGTGCAGGTCGGCGGCGCTGTAGCGCCCGCCCGGCATCAGGTCGCACAGCAGCGGTGTCCGCCGGGAGATCCGGTCGATGTCGTCGAGGGTGAGCGGGACACCGACCTCCGCGGCGAGCGCGATGAGGTGCAGGACCGCGTTCGTCGAGCCGCCCGACGCCGCGACGGCGGCGACGGCGTTCTCGAACGCGGGCCGGGTGAGCAACGCGCTGGGACGCAGGTCGTTCGTGGCGACGGTGTCGACGAGGGCGGCCGCCGCCGCGACCGCCTCGGGCTTGTCCGCGTCGACCGCGGGGATGCCGTTGACCCGCGCGGGCGAGAGGCCGAGCACCTCCATGACCATCGCCATGGTGTTGGCCGTGTACTGGCCGCCGCACGCCCCGGCGCCGGGGCAGGCGGCGGCCTCCATCTCGTCGAGGTCGGCGTCGGTGAAGGTCCCGGCGGCGTGTGCGCCGATGGCCTCGAACACGTCGTGCACGGCGACCTCCCGGCCGCGGAACCGGCCGGTGAGGATCGTCCCGCCGTAGAGCAGGACCGACGGCCGGTCGATGCGGGCCATGGCCATCGCCATGGCGGGCACCGTCTTGTCGCAGGAGGCGATGCCGACGATGCCGTCGAACATGTGGCCGCGGGCGACGAGCTCGACCGAGTCGGCGACGAGCTCGCGGCTCACCAGCGACGCCCGCATGCCGGGCGTGCCCATCGTGATCCCGTCGGAGATCGCGATCGTGTTGACCTCCATCGGCGTGCACCCGACGGAGCGCACGCCCGCCGCCGCGTGCACGGCGAGGTCGCGGTGGTTGAGGTTGCACGGCATCGTGCCGGTCCAGCTGTGCACGACGCCGACGACGGGACGGTCGAGGTCGTCCGGGGTGAAACCGATGTTGCGCAGGTAGGAGCGGGCCGCGGCCCGCTCCGGCCCGGCGTACAGCGCCCGGCTGGGGCGCTCGTGGAACGGCATGGTGGGTGCTTCCTCCGTGGAGTGGGTCAGAGCGATCCGGCCTCGCGGACCTCCTTGCGCCTGCTGTAGCGCGAGGCGCAGACCGCGACGACGAGCGCGCCGCCGTAGAACAGGTCCGAGACGTAGGACTGGGCGCCGAGCATCTGGAGGCCGGTGGTGCCCGCGACCAGGAAGTACACGGCGATGAACGAGCCCCACGAGTTGAACTTGCCGGGCAGGATCGCCGTCGAACCGAGGAAGGCCGCCGCGAACGTCGGCAGCAGGAACGCCTCGCCGGACACCGGGTCGGCCGCGCCCGTCGTGCCGGCGTAGAGGATGCCGGCCAGGGCGGCGAGCGTCGCGGACGCGACCAGTGCGCCCCACCGGATCCGGGTGACCCGCAGGCCCGACAGCCGCGACACGGCCCGGCCACGACCGACGAACAGCAGCCGCCGCCCTGCGGCGGTGTACTCGAGGAAGTACCAGAGCCCGGCGGTGATCACGAGGCCGTACCAGAACGCCAGCGGCACCCCGAGGAACCGGTTGACGATGACCCAGTCGGTCAGGCCGGACGAGATGCCGCTGATCGTCGTCGAGTCGCCCAGCCAGAGCACGGCGCCGGAGAGGATCGTGCCCGTCCCCAGCGTGACGATGAACGGGTCGACGCCGAACAGCAGTACGAACGCACCGTTGAGCAGGCCGATCACCGCCCCGGTGACCAGGCAGATCACGATGACGAGCCAGATGTTCATGCCCTGCTGGGCGTTCAGCACGCCGATCAGCATCTGTGACGTCATCAGCACGCCCGCGACCGACAGGTCGTAGTCGCCCGCGGTGAGCGGGATCAGCAGCGCGCACGTCAGCACGACGAGCACGGCCTGCGAGCCGAGGATGCCCTGCAGGGTCGACGTCGTCAGGAACGTGCCGGGGCGCAGCGCACCGAACACCACCACGACGACGACCAGCGCGATCACGATCGAGAACCGCTGCGCCAGCGACCGCGCGACGGTCGCGCTCGAGGAGCGCCCCGGCTCCACGACGACGTCGGTCGCCGGCTCGGAGTTGCTCGTGCGGGTCATCGGTCCTCTCCCTCGCCTTCGGTCGGCCCCACCGGGCCGGCGGGAACCGCACGGTCGGCGAGTGTGTAGCACTCGTGCGCGATGCGGTCCTTCGTGATCTCGTCGCCGAACAGCTCACGGGCGACGCGGCCGCGGTCGAAGATCAGCACCCGGTCGCAGATCGCCGCCAGCTGCTCGTAGTCCGAGCTCGCGCACAGCACGGCGCAGCCGGACCGCGCGGCCTCGTGGACCACGTCGTAGATCTGTGCGCGGGCGCCGATGTCGACGCCCTGCGTCGGCTCGTGCAGCAACAGCACCTCGGGCTCGGCCGCGAGCCACTTGGCCAGCAGCACCTTCTGTTGGTTGCCGCCCGAGAGCGACTGGTAGGCCAGCCCGGGGACGGGCGGTCGCACGTCGAACCGGTGCAGGGTGTCCTGACAGTCCCGGGCCAGCCGGGCCCGCGACAGCCCGTGCCACGTCGAGTACCGGTCGATGACCTGCAGCATCGCGTTGTCGCGGACGCTCACGCTGCCGACGCTGCCGTCGCGCTGCCGGTCGGCGGGGATGAGCGCCATCCGGTGTGCGATCGCCTTGACCGGGTCCATCCCCGGCAGCGACAGCACCTCCGCACCCTTGCGCAGCGTGCCCGACGCCGCCGGGAACGCCCCGAACAGCAGGTAGGGGATGCGTTCGAACCCGGAGCCGAGCAGCCCGGTGAGGCCCAGCACCTCACCGGGGCCGAGGGCGAACGACACCGACTCGACACGCTCGTCGGACAGGTCCTCGACGGCCATCGCCCCCGTCGCCGCGGTCGGCACGACCTCCTCGCGCTCCCCGCTGTGATCGGGCAGCTCGCGCCCGATGATCAGCTGGACCAGCTCGGTGTCGCTCACCGTGGCCGTCTCGACCGTCGCCCGCAGCCGGCCGTCCCGGAAGATCGTGGCGCGGTCGGTGATCTCCCGGACCTCGTCGAGATCGTGGGAGACGAACAGGACGGCGGAGCCGCCGCCGGCGATCTCGCGCATGAGCGAGAACAGCTGGCGGCGACCCGTCTCCGGCAGGAACACGGTCGGCTCGTCGAGGATCAGCATCCCGGGCCCGGTGCGGGTGCTGCCGCGCAGCGTCCGCATCTCGTGGACGGCCCGCACGATCGCGAGCAGCGCCCGCTGGGTGCCGTCGAGATCCGCGACGCGGGCGGCCGGGTCCAGGTCGACGTCGAACTCCTCGAACAGACGCCGGGCCTCGGCCCGCTGCCGTCGCCAGCCGATCGCCCAGTTCCGCGACCGGCTGAACGAGCCGATGCGCAGGTTCTCCAGCACCGACAGGCTCGTGATGAGCCCGAGGTCCTGGTGCACGAAGCTCATCCCGTGGTCGCGGAACGCGCCCGGCGGCAGCGGCAGCGCGACGTCCTCGCCGTTGATCCGCAGCCGGCTGCCCGGGTCCGGGTCGTGGAACCCGGCGAGGACCTTGATGAAGGTCGACTTGCCCGACCCGTTCTCCCCGAGCAGACCGTGGATCTCTCCAGGGAGGACGTCGAGGTCCACCGAGTCGAGCACCCGGACCCCGGCGAACGACTTGGAGACGCCCCGCGCCTCGACCACCGGCAGGGCGCCCGCGCGGGGCGCCCCACCGGAACCTGCCGGAACCGCCATCAGCCCGCCGCCTTGCCCCACAGCTTGAGGTAGCTGTCCGCGAAGGAGTCGCCGTAGCCCTTGCCGAGCTCCGGCGGGTTGCCGGCCTCGGCGACGTTGGCCTTGGTGAAGACCCGCAGCTGGATGCCCTCGTCACCCGACGCGATCGGGCCCGCGCCGGAGATGATCCGGCCGACCTGGTCGACGACGGCGTACCCGACCTGCGCCGGGTTCTCGCCGACGTCCATCCGCACGACGTCCGCGTCCTGCATCATCTTGAGCACGAACGGGGTGCCGTTGAACGTCGAGATGTGCACCTTGCCGGTGGCGCCGGCGAGCTGGATGCCGGGCACCACGAACTGCGACATGCTGTCGTAGAGCGGCACGACGTAGTTGAGGTTGGGGTCGGTCTGGATGGCCGAGCGGACGATGTTGGTGATCTGCGTCGACCAGTCCGGCACCGAGACGTTCTGGAACGTCAGCTTGCAGTTCGGGCAGTACTTCTTGAACTCGTCGTTGATCGCGTCGATCGAGGCCGGGCTCCCGATGACCTCCTTCGAGGTCAGCACCAGGACGTTGCCCGCGCAGTTGGTGTCCTTGATGACGAAGTCCGCGGACAGCCGGGCGGCGAGGTCGTACGGCTGCGCGACACGCGCGGTGACCTCGGGTCCCTGGGGCTGGGTGAGGTCCTCGTTGAGGACGGTGATGATCGGGATCCCCGCCGCCTTCGCCGCTGCGGCCTGCGGCTGGAAGTAGGTCGGGCTGATGGTGCCGCCGGTGAGGGTGATGGCGTCGGGCTTCTGCGCGATGGCCGCGTTCATGCCCTGGATCCACTGGGTGTGGTCGCCCTGGTTGGGGTAGTCGACGACCTTCATGCCGACCTTCTCCGCGGCCTGGGTCATCGACGTCGTCAGGGCCTGCGTGAACGGGTTCGCGCTGGACTCCTGGATGTTGAAGATGGTCTTGCCGGCGGCCTTGCTCATGTCGAACGCCGGGCCCGGCTCCTTGTACTCGGGCACCGCCGAGTACTTGTCGAGCGCGGCGTTGACGGCGGTGAGGTCGCACGAGGCGCCCCCGCCCGCCGCCGCGGCGTCACCGGAGGACGAGCCTCCCGACGAGCACGCGGCGACGACGGTCAGCATCAGCGCCGCCGCGCCGACGGTCGCCATCCGTTTCATGGACGTGCCAGACAGCATGTCTCCTCCTAGAGACCAGCCGGGACCGGGTCAGCGGTCGCCGCGGGCGTGGGACAGCAGGTACTTCTCGACGTCCTGCCGGGGCAGGACGTCGGCGTACTTCGAGCCGATGTCGAAGAGGTTCGCGCGGTGCGGCTCCTCGGCCCGGTCGAAGACGCACTCCTCGGGCACGACCACCCGGAACCCGTAGGACACCGCGTCGATGACGCTGGCGCGGATGCAGCCGGACGTCGAACACCCGGTGACGACAACGGTGTCGATCCCCCGTTGCACCAGGTACGACGTGAGATGGGTACCGAAGAAGGCCGACGGGAACTTCTTGACGAGCACCAGCTCGTCGGGGCGCCGGTCCAGGTCCGGGTGGACCTCGACCGCGGCCGGGTCGTCGGTGCGCAGCTCGCGCAGCGCCGGGACCTTCGCCGCGAACGACGCGGCGTCCTCGCCGGGGGCGTAGGCGATCGTCGTGAACACGATCGGCGCGCCGGCCTCCCGCGCCCGCCCGAGCAGCTCGGCGATGTGCGGCACCGCAGGCGCGTCGTCGGCACCCACGCCGTAGGCGCTGGAGGTGAACGCCCGCGAGACGTCGACGACCAGCACCGCGGGGCGCTCCCCCGCACCGGCGGCCGCGCCGATGCCGCGCTCCGCGTAGAACTCCCCGACGGCCTCGAAACCGTTGTCCGACAACGCGTTCCTCCTCAGATGATGCCGTCGGCCTCGAGGGCCGCCAGCTGCTCGTCGGTGAGGCCCAGCTGCTCGCGGTAGACCTCGTCGTTGCTCGACCCCTTGGGGGCCCCGGCATGCCGGACCTTCCCCGGGGTGTCCGACAGGACCGGGACGACGTTCTGCATCAGCACGTCGCCGAGCCCCTCGTGCGGGACCCGCACGATCGTCTCCCGCGCGAGGTACTGCGGGTCCTTGACGATGTCCGCCGCGGTGTACGCGGGCGCGATCGCCCCCTCCGCGGTCTCGAACTCCGCGAGCACCTCCTCGGCGGTGCGTTCGGCGATCCAACCGCCGATCGCCTCGTCGAGCTCGGCGGTGTGGGCGATGCGGCCGGGGTTGCCGGCGAACCACGGCTGCTCGGCGAAGTCGGGCCGGCCGACGAGCCGGACGACCCGGTCGGCGATGGACTGCGCGGTGGCCGACAGGGCGAGCCAGCGCCCGTCCTTGGTCTGGTAGGCGTTGCGCGGGGCGCTGTAGGGCGTGTGGTTGCCCGAGCGGCCCACGACCTCACCGGTCTTGTCGTAGAGGATCGTCTGCGGGCCGAGCATCCAGAACATCGGCTCGTAGATCGACAGGTCGATGACCTGCCCCTTGCCGTTGCCGCCGTGCTCGCGCCACCAGAGCGCGAACATGATCGCGAAGCAGCCGGTGAACCCCGCGATGCAGTCACCGAGCGCGAACGGCGGCAGCGCCGGGGGCTTGTCGGGCCAGCCGTTGATGTGGGCGAACCCCGACATCGCCTCGGCGAGGGTGCCGAACCCCGGCCGGTTCGCGTACGGGCCGGTCTGGCCGAACCCGGTGGTGCGCAGGATGACCAGGCCGGGGTTGATCTCGTGCAGGACGTCGGGGCCCAGGCCCCAGCGCTCGAGCGTGCCGGGCCGGAAGTTCTCGACGAACACGTCCGCGTCGGCGATGATCTTCTTGAGGATGTCGGCACCCTCGGGGGCGGACAGCTTGAGCGTGATACAGCGCTTGTTGCGGGAGACCAGCGCCCAGAACAGCGACTCGCCGTCGACGTTCCAGCCCATCGATCGCAGGCTGTCACCGCGCGGGTGCTCGACCTTCAGCACGTCGGCGCCGAAGTCCGCGAGCAGCGTCGCGGCCACGGGCCCGGCGAAGATCGACGCCGCGTCGACCACCTTGAGTCCCTGCAGGGGAAGATCTGTCATGCCGGACGGCTCCTCGTCGTCAGCTCGTGGAGGCTCGGAGTCGATACAGAAAATATTCTATGAAGTACGGTCGGAGCGGCTCCGGGGTTCGCGCCCGGTCCCCCCGTGAGCGGCGATGGTCGCCGCTCACGACCCGCCGGGGGCGTCACGCGGCCCCCTCGTCGGGGTGGTTCTCCAGCCAGAAGCGCGCGATCTGCTCGCGGGTGGCGAACCAGACGTCGGACTCCCGCTGGGCGTGCTCGATGAACTCGCGCAGCGCCGACGTGCGTCCGGCCTGGCCGGCCCAGCGCGGGTGCAGACCGATCGACATCATCCGCGGCCGCCCGGCGCGGCCCTCGCGCAGCAGCTCGTCGAAACCGCGGCGGCAGACGTCGAAGAAGTCGGTCGGGCTGGCCATGCCGGGGGGCATCGCGTACTTCACGTCGTTGTAGACCATCGTGTAGGGCACGACGAGCTGGCGCTTGTCGCCGACGCTGACGTAGTAGGGCAGGTCGTCGTTGTAGGCGTCGGAGTCGTAGAGGAACCCGCCCTCCTCGACCAGCAGCTCGCGGGTGTGCACGCTCGGGCCGTAGCGGCAGTACCAGCCGACCGGCCGGGTTCCGCAGGTGCGCTCGAACGACGCGATGGCCGCCGCCATGTGCTCGCGCTCCTCCTCGCGGCTGAGCACCCACGGCTCCTCCCAGCGCCAGCCATGGCTGCAGACCTCGTGCCCACCGCCGACGACGGCCTTGGCCAGCTCGGGGTTCTGCTCGAACGCGACGGCGGCGGCGTAGAACGTCGTCGGGACGCGGTACTCCTCGAACAGGCGCAGCAGCCGCCAGACGCCGGCGCGCGCGCCGTACTCGTAGATGGACTCGACGCAGAGGTCGCGGTACTCCGCGGGCATGCCGTACGGGATCTCGCCCAGGCCCTCGTTGCGGGCGTC
>Ga0182736_1002924_pt1 | contig 12121 bp, 19 predicted proteins | sample eDN5th30CKraftBY_FD_128882 | JGI IMG/M metagenome (GOLD analysis project Ga0182736, IMG submission 128882) | Enriched backyard soil microbial communities from Emeryville, California, USA - eDNA 5th pass 30_C Kraft BY (version 2) (version 2) | ecosystem: Environmental > Terrestrial > Soil >...
ACGATATCCTGCCGGGCTTCGACAAGTTTCTGGACGTGCTGCAGGCGACGGGATGGAAGCCGGCCAAAGGCTCGGACACCGCCTTCAACCAGCAGATCCAGAAACAGCTGACCGGCGGGGCCGGGACGGTAAGCGGAACGGTTCAGCAGGCGAGTATGGGCGGCATCAAGCTTCCGAAGCTCGTGTCTGACAAATGGGACGCCTACCGGATGGGGCGAAACACAGAGGAGCTAGCGCGGATCCTCACCGATCCCAAGGCCGTGCCCTTGTTCAAGGCGCTGGGCGCCACGACTCCCGGGACCGCCAAGGCGGCCGCCCTCGCTGCTCGGCTGACTTATTTTGGGCAGAAGGCCATCGAGAAGGGGAACAACAATAATTGAAGCGAGAGCCGCCGCCACCGCCACCATGATGAAGACCAAGGGCCATTCTCCGCGGTCATCGCCAAGGAAATGAACGGCAGCGGTAACAGCTCCTGAAAGCGCAAAAACGGACAGGGTCCATATGACGGCGGTCATTGGCTTGTAGCGGAAAGCGTCCCACATTCGCGTCAGAATGGCTGTCAGGAACGCGCAGAATACGAGGGCGACAAAAAACGTTCCGATGACCGTTACCGGCTCGGCAGGATGTTCGCGGAAAATCCCGTATGTCAGCCACCCGACGAAAATGGCCTGGACCCCCATCCAGATCAGGCGTGTCATAGCTTCGGCCCCATGAAGTCCCCCCCCATGGCATACCCTAACCCACGCCTCGCGTATGATGAATAGCGTTACCTACAGCATTGCAAAGGGCCTGAGCCTTGACCCGCCTTCTGGATCAGACAAATAAGAAAACTAATTTATGTTAGAAAAATAACTGAAACTGCACGTAATACAGAAATTCCATGTAATGCCTTACACACAAAATTTACTTCGTGCGAAACCGTGGCGGTATAACTTCTAATCATCGTCAACAAGAGACGAGGATATGGGAGGCTGTTATGCGCTTATGGTGGCACAGTTTCGTCCGGACTGACCGGGCAGGAAACCCCGTGTGCGTTATCTGGGCGGAGCGGCACCCCGACATGTTCGAGATCCACGTCGTTAAGGGATCCGCGGTGCTTTATCTCAACGGACGTGAAATTGGCTCAGGGAACGACATCCTGCAGCTGACAGATCAGGCTGCGATAATGGTGAGCGACCCAGAGGACCAGGCAGCATAACCCTGTCTGATACGGAGAACGCGGCCCCGCCTTAAAGTGGGGCCTCTCAATTACAGGATCCGCAAATTCGGGTTTCCGGGCGTTTTTCGGCGAAGAGTGGGCCTAAGGCTTTTCGGAGCTGGACAATGAACCGAACAGATACAGATAAAGACGACCCGCTGCCACCTGCTCCCCGTGCGCTGAGGGTCCGAGCGAAAAACACCTTACAAATCACTTTGGCATTTGGGCTGTCAGAGAAACTAGCCCTACGAGCTGCCGCCGCAGCGCGCAGCAGTCGGGGCAGGAACCGTAAATTTGAGGTGCGCCAGAGTCCATTGTACATCCGGCGCAGCCGCTTGTCGGCATCTGAGAGAGAACGCGCGGAACAAATTTGATCCACAGATGTTAAGCTTAAGCTCATCACCCCCGGTGAGCTGCGCATTCAAAACTCCCGGCCCGGCTATAAGCCAGGTCGGGTCTTTTGGGCTCGACTACGCGGATTTTTTCCCGGGCGCGCGCTTGCGGGGAGCAGGCTCCGGAACCGCCTCTACTACCGCGGGCTCCGGAGCGGTTGATGCTCCTCTCTCACGACGAGCCTGTCCCAGCCCCATTGATTTTGCCAGGGCCGAACGGGAGGCCGCATAGCTCGGTGCAACCATCGGATAGTCTGCCGGAAGGTTCCACTTGGCCCGGTAGGCTTCAGGCGTCATGCCATATGCTGTGCGCAAATGGCGCTTCAGGGATTTAAACCGTTTCCCGTCTTCCAGGCAGACGATATAGTCCGGCGTGACCGATTTCTTGATAGAAATAGCCGGATCCGGCGGAGGGGCGGCTTTTTCTGCTGGCTTCGCTAGGCCAGTTAGAGCGCCATGTATCGCGCCCATAAGCTCCACAAGGTTGTCCTTGCTAACGTGATTATTGGCGACGTAAGCGGAAATAATCTCGGCTGTAAGCTCAACCATATTTCCCGGTGCAGGAACTTCCTCCATGTGGAAAATCTCCTTTCAAATATAAGATGCTGGAAAGGGCTACCAATCCAATATTCTGGAATCGCGAAATTTACAAGAAGAGCTAAAGCTTCACTTCAGCATTTTCACCCATATCCGGCGTCGTGCCCGTGACGGCGGCTACCAGCATTTTCGCAGCAGATACAAGCCGGCCGGGGCTATCCCAGATTTCCCCTCTTTCAGGGGAGACCGTGATGAGACGGATGCTGGGGTCAGTCTGATCTTCCCACCATGCCTTATCCATATCGGACCAAAGCCCGGCAATTTTGGCACGGTCGTCGGTTACGGTCGCCTGGCCAGAGATGACTGCGTAGTGGTAGCTGCTGTTGTCAGCCCAAGCGAGGGAAACCGTTGGATAGGCAGAGATTTCTGAATTGAGGTCGCCGCTAACATCCATCAGGAAATATACTGCGTTCTCATCCCTGTACATTCTCGCGGTCATAGGCCTGCTGCGCTGCTCCTTACCGTTCCACGTCGTGAACATGCAGACCTTGATATCGTTCGCCAGTTCCCAGACGCGGTCGGTAACCTCGGCCGGGCTCAGTTTCTTGTGCTGATGCTCTTTCATTTCACTGCTCCCTCTACGGGTGAACCCGACAGATGGAAGGGAGTTCCAGAAGCCTAAGTGATGGTAGGGGCACCATTTTCTGAATAGCCAGGCAACCTGGTTCCGACCTGAGCTATTTTTGGGCTCGGCCGCGTCCCGAAGCACGCGCCAGCGATGCTTAACGCTGCTGAGCTCGTCCAGGAGCCTATCTAGCGCTTCTGCTCCTGGGTATCAGCGGAGAGGTAAGCCAAAAAATCACGCCTGGCCAACGTTTCTTGAACAACGCGGGGGTTGGCGTCGATCAGCGACAGCAGCACGCGAGCGGGTCCTCCGGGTTTCTGGCGCCCATGCTCCCAGTTTCTGAGCGTGACGGTTGAAATGCCAATGTGGTTCGAGAATTCGGCCTCCGACAGGCTGGTTTTCCGGCGGACGCTGACAACGTCAATTTCTTCGGGGATATGGACGCACAAGCCGTCAACTCGCTCGCCGCGAGCATAAGTATGCGCCTCCTTCATACCTTGGGCCAGCCCCTGAAAATCAGCATCTTTCATCAGCTTTGTCCCTTCCGGAAATCGTCTGTTCCCGCCATCAGCAGCCACCTCAGGCCGCGCGCTTACCAGCCGCTTCGGCCAGAGCCTGTTCCGCCCATTCGTTGAGGCTTTTCCCGCTCAGTTCAGCGGCAATCGCCGCCCTGGCGTGAACCTCCGGAGAGATCCGGAACATCACCCTTCCTGAATAGGGCTTCTGAGGGCTTTTCCCTGCCTTTGCGCAGGTTTCGACATAATCGTCCACGGCCTCGTGAAAAGCTGCCTTCAGGCTCTCTACCGTATCGGCATAGAAGCCCACGACATCGCTGATGCCAGCAATCCGTCCGGTGAAAATTTCGTCATCCGGATCAAACTCGATGCGAGCCTGATACCCCTTGCAGGTCATGGCGCTCATGGTGTGATCCCCAATAGCTTGAGATAGTAGCGCGCATCGCGCACCTGATAGAGTTTGGCTTCCTTGCCCGGGTGAGGACGGTGAAAGGCAGCGACATGGCCATCCTTCGCGAATTTGACCCGAGAGCCGGAGCCTTCGACCACCTCGCATCCAGCAGCCACCAGAAGCGCCTCAATGGCGGTCCTTCATCGGGTTCCTATGCGGCTTTCCGCTCCAGAGGCTCGATTGTCGCCAGATCATCGTGGATCTGCTGCTCGGCGGTTTCGACGTCGTACCTGCTCTGGAGGCTGAGCCAGAAATCCGGCGTCGTACCGAACAGTTTGGACAGCCTCAGAGCCGTATCAGCTGAAACGCCAGTATGCTCGTTCGCAATGCGCTCGATGCGCGTCCGTGGCACGTGAATGGCACGCGCAATCGCAATCGCGGAGAGCCCCAGCGGCTCCATGAATTCTTCACGAAGGACTTCCCCTGGATGGAGGGGAGGAAGCGTCATCATCGTCTGTCTCCCTCAGTGGTAGTCGGTGATTTCAACGTCGAACGCATGGCTGTCTTTCCAGACGAAGCATATCCGGAACTGGTCGTTGATACGGATCGAGTATCGGCCGGCCCGATCCCCCTTCAGGGCCTCAAGCCTGTTGCCAGGCGGTATACGCAAATCCACGACATCAGCCGCCGCCGCCAACATTGCCAGCTTGCGCCGGGCAGCTTTCAGCAGGTCAGCTGGAAAGCCCTTGGGCAAACGTCCGGAGGCAACGGCTTCCGTCGTTTTGTCTCTGAACGTTTTGATCATTCTCAGGGTCAACCATGTCGGCGCAGTGTATCATTAAGTGATACACTGTCAATCGAACGGGTCTGGCTTCTCGCGGGTGTCCATTTTGGTCGCGACCGGTCATCCCTTCCCAAGTTCGAAGAGCCTTTTTTGTTGGTCGTATCCGTGGGGTTTGAAAATTTGAACCCTCCTGGTTGAGGCTGTGCACGAACGGACAACGGCGACGATTTCGGGCCGCGCTTGATCCACGCCACCCATTCCCGGCTGACTATGCGGACAACGTTCGGCAGGTTCTTTTCCCCCTGCCGTCGACGCTCTTGCACGGTCACAAGGCCGATGGCAGCCGCTTCCCGGATGGCGGACTGAACCATACTCCGGGAGACACCGGCGCGCGCCGCGATTTCGGCAATGGTAATTGAGCATGCGCCCCGGTCGCGCACCTCGTCGCCGACGACCCGGAGGACCGCGAGCTGTCCGATTGTGAAACGCGCCGCGAGCCGCGGAGGAAGCGGCCCAGAGGCCGCCAAGGCCCGCCGGCGCGAGATGGACGCCTTCCTGTCTGGCGGGATCTGCGCCTTGCGGACCGGGAAGATGGACTGGCGGCCGGGCGGGATGCCGACGGGCTTGATAGCTCCCCGGACATTCGCCTTCCTGGCGCTCAGTTGCTCGGCCAGCGATTGCGCCCCGTCGTCACTGACGGCGCCTGCTGCGTAACCCTGCCAGATGATGTGAGAAAGCCTGTCCAGACGGGACAGGGTCCGCGCGCCATCTATGGCGGCGGATAGCCGTTCTGCAAACATGATGACCCCCGTATCGGGGTCGCGTCAGCGCAAAGCATATCGATGCCAAAAACGACGTTCTCAGCTTGACACGGCCAGCGTGTCATGAGAGCGTCCAACCATGTTCGGGGGCGGGACGCTCTCTATCGATTTTAAAGGCCTCTAGGGTTGCCGCCCTGGGGGCCTTTGCTTTTTCAGATCACTGTTGCGACCAGTTCACTCCTGAAAAACAATGGCGAATCCCGTCGCCAGCCTGCCATTCGGGGGGCTGCCAACGATTCTGTCAAACGCTCGTTCATTTATGGCGCCATACAGCTGCAGCATTACGCGGCTATAGCGCGGCAGTTATGCCGGCCGCTCCTGCTGCATCTGCTCCTTAAGGACCTCAACGCCCGGGTGCCCATGGTTGCGCAGAACGTTGTCGATCCCTTCCATGATCAGGTCATGGATTTTTTGGTCGGTGACGTACGCAATCTCCCGGATCTTCATGTAGACCGGTCGCGGGAGATAAACCGACGTGTGAACGATGTTTGGGCGCGGTTTCCGGCCGGCTGGCTTCTTCTCTTCCGCCTCTACCGCCGGGGCATCGCCAGCGTCGATGGACAATGAGTCAATGAGCGAAGGACGCTTGGCCATTACGCTTCCTTTCTCGTTTTGCGGTTGATCCAGTTCCAGAGGTTGCGGACTTCGACCGCCGCCTTCCCTTCTGGCGCGTATTCGGTGACGCCCTGCCCCGTCGCTAACGCGTCCTGATGGTCAGCGCGTTGAGTAAGCGGTGGGTCGGCAAGAACGCCAAAAATGGACAGGCCTTTGGCAGCTTCTGTCGAGCGGGAGCTTCGACCCGGCGGGCACTGGTTCAACACGAATGCGAACCGGTCCTTCATGCCAAGGCGCATCAGAGCTTCGATGGTCGGAAGCGTCGCCTTCAGGTCGAGGCTGGATGGCCGGGCCGGAATAAGGGCGAGATCCGCAGCCTTCATTGCGAGGTTGCCTGCAGTGCTTTCAACGCCCGCAGTGTCGAGAAGGGCCAGCGTGTAACCCTGCTTTTCGAGCGCGGCGAGGATAGTCGGCAGCTTCACCATCTGCTCGGCCGTTGGCTTGTCCACGGCCACAGCGTCAGTGTCGCGCAACTCGGCCCAGCTCGCCAGCGACCCTTGCGGATCCAGATCCAGAGCAACGACCTTCTCGCCGGCCTCCATGGCCGCAACGGCAAGCGACGCCGTGATTGTGGTTTTTCCTGCCCCACCCTTTTGGGTAACGAGCGCGATTGTGCGCATGAACCTCTCCGAATCTCAGGAAACCACTACACCGCTCATACGTTAAAGCATCATTGACGGACAACGTGACGCCACTGCAACGCCACATCGGCAAAGCGCGATAGCGCCGTAGCATTGCACGATGGACCAGCTCTGAGGGGAAGCCTGATGCAACCGAAAATCGAGCAATCAACGGTGGTTATAACGGGCGCATCCAGTGGGTTTGGCCGGGGAGCCGCACTCAAGCTCGCTTCGCTGGGAGCCAAGGTAATCATTTCGGCTCGACGCATGGACGTACTGGAAGAGGTCGCTGGAGAGGCCACTTCGAAAGGCGGATTTGTCATCCCTGTTCAGGGTGACGTCAGCGACCCCGCGAACGCGCCCAAATTAATGCGGGAAGCGCTAGGCATCTCCAGAGCGGTGGACATCTGGATCAACAATGTGGGCGTCGGGGCCTTGGGATTCTTTTGGGATATTCCCATCGAGGATCACAGACGCCTCGTTGATGTGAATCTCAACGGGCTGATCTATGGCTCACATGCAGCGATCAACCAGTTTCGCCTTCAGAACCACGGCATCCTGATAAATTTGGGATCCGTCGATAGCGAAATCCCTCTTGCGTTCCAGAGCTCCTACGCTGCCACGAAGGCAGCCGTACTAAGCCTTGGCCGATCCCTCAACGAGGAGCTTCGGATAGCGGGCTATGACAACATCAAGACATCGACCATCATGCCATGGGCCGTTGATACCCCGTGGTGGAACCATGCTGCCAACTACACGGGTCACGAGCCGCGAATGGCTGCGATGGATGATCCTTCCATAGTCGTGGACGCCATTGTGGAGGCCTGCAGCAACCCCAAGGAGGAAATTCCCGTGGGGTGGAAGGCTGGTGTATCGACAACCTCTCATCGGCTCTTTCCCGGCCTGACCGAACGTCTAACTGCGAACACAGCAGCTAAAGAAATAACAAAAGCAGAGCTACTTCCTCCGCACACCGGATCGTTGTTCGAGCCGATGCCAGAAGGAACCACGATTGAAGGTGGAATTCGGCAGAGGATGAGAAAAGAAGACGGTCAAAAATGTCTATAGTTATGGCTCATTTCAGTCAGCCAATAACTCATATTCAACGCTAATATTCCTATTCCGCTATTGTTGGAACGCTTTCTCAATCCTGTGGTTATCCCTTTTGAAGCTCAGCAACAGGCGGTGGCCGACATAGCTAGCTTCAATTATCAGGAGAATCCGATGAAAGAGCGCATGCTAGAGGACCTGTTTCACGACACGCTCAAGGACATTTATTATGCCGAGCGAAAGATCCTGAGGGCGCTTCCCAAAATGGCCCGGGCTGCCCAGTCACCTGACCTCCAGGACGCCTTCGAACATCACAAACAAGAGACGCAGGGGCAAATCGAACGCCTCCAGGAGGTGTTTGAAGCGATTGGCCGAAACCCGCGCGGCAAAACATGCCCGGCTATCGATGGGATTATCGAGGAGGCCGAGGAGATCATGGACGAATACAAGGGGTCCCCGGCCCTTGATGCAGGTCTGATATCCGCGGCCCAAGCCGTGGAGCATTACGAAATCACACGATATGGCACGCTGCGCCGATGGGCACAGGAACTGGGAAACAGTCAGGCTGAAAAGCTTCTTGCGCAGACACTTGACGAAGAAGCCCGGACAGATGCCCTTCTCACCAAGATTGCCGACGCTGGAGCAAATGCCGAAGCAGCCTGAGGCACCGGTACAGCAGCAGATCCTGCCGGCTGCTCTGAAATGAGCGCCGGCTCGGAGCCTTTCTGAAGTGCGGTTCGCGTCTCTTCCATGCGCTTACAATCCCGGTTTGAAACCGTAGCAGCATCGCCACGGGTTCCAAAACTGCGCAGGCCGGTAGAGCTACCAATTTGTGATTCAATCATAATTTGTTTCGGAACATCGGCTGCCAGGGCGTGTTCAGTCAGTTCAACCAACCTGCAGGAGGATGAAATGGCTAATCAACACGACAACAAACAGGGTGGCGGCGACGGCCGCGGCTTTGCGGGAATGGAAGAGCAGAAGCAGCGCGACATTTCGGCAAAAGGGGGAGCCAGCGTTCCGGACGAAAAGCGCAGCTTCTCAAAGGATCATGAACTCGCCTCTGAAGCGGGCCGCAAGGGCGGTGAACACAGCCACGGCGGCGGTCGTAGTTCTGACAAGGATGATCGGGGCGGCCGGCGCTGAATCAGCTGAGCGGGGGCGCGATCCGTTTCCGCTTTCCCTTCGGGGCAATCACAGGAGCCCATGATGGTGAACCAATTCAAGGAAGGCGCTTCTCAATCCGGGCATGAGTTCGGCGCGCCATTTGACAGGCCGGACCACACATCGACCTTCACCGGAGAAGCGACGGCCGACAACCTGCTCGCGTGGCTGAAAGATGCCCACGCCATGGAAAAGCAGGCCGAAACCATGTTGTCAGCGATGGCGGGCCGGATCGACAGCTATCCGGAAGTCAGGACAATGCTCGAGGAACATCTTCAGGAAACGCACGTCCAGGCGGAACAGCTTGAACGCTGCATCGTCAGGCTTGGCGGCGATACTTCGACTGTCAAGGATTTGATGGGCAAGTTCATGGCCTCCGCTCAAGGCATGTCCGGGATGTTCGTCAGTGATGAAATCGTGAAGGGCTATATGGCCAGCTACACATTCGAGCACATGGAAATCATTGCCTACAAGGTGCTGATCGCCGCCGCCGAATTGCTGAACGACGCTGAAACCGCTTCCGTTTGCAAGAGCATCCTTGCCCAAGAAGAGCGCATGGCTGCAAGGCTGTCCGAATTTGCTCCGGTAGCCACCCAACAGTTCCTTATGAGGAGTGAGACGGGCCTCGCTTCCAAAAATTAGGCTCCGTCAGCCCCGCCCAGACAACAAATCTCGGAGGATCCGATATATGTTTCTGCGCGTAGATAAACTGCAGGTTGAACTCCCTGGTCCCACAAAGCAGGATGCAAATGCTGCTGCTGCGCTCCAGGAGCTGCTCGGCGGAAAATATGGAGAGATGTCAACCCTAGGCAACTATCTATTCCAAAGCTTCAATTTCAGATCAAAGAGCAAGCTCAGACCATTTTACAGCCTGGTAGCAGCCATAACAGCCGAAGAGCTCGGGCACGTTGAGCTGGTCAGTAATGGCGTTGCGATGCTTGCAAATGGGCCAGATATTCCGGACGGGGATCAGGGCGACGGAGGGGATATCTCAGGTGCGCCCTTTGAAGCGATGAAGGACGCGCGTCTTGCCGGCACTTTTCTGTCGAACGCTGGTGGCGCCACCCCAGTAAACAGCAACGCCATGAGTTGGAACGCCGATATGGTCACCACCACAGGAAATGTTGTGGTTGATCTTCTTCACAATTTCCATCTCGAATGCGGCGCTAGGCTCCACAAGCTCCGGGTATACGAGACTCTGATGGATCCGTTGGGGCGGGAGGTCTGCGGCTATCTGCTCGTGCGTGGCTCCGTTCATGCACATGCCTATGCCTTGGCGCTCAAAAAGATCACTGGCGTAGACTTGGACAAGTTCCTGCCCACCCCCAACATTCCGCTGGACAGAATTCCCGAGTGTCAAAAATACCTTGCAGAGGGCTCTCACCGACGCCTCTACACTTTTAGCCCGGCTGATTATCAGGAGATGGCCGGGATTTGGGGTAATGGCGAAGTTGCGCTCCCCGACGACCCTCCAGGCGAGCTGGAAGTCGTTGACGGCCTTCCTGACGGCGGCAAAATTCACGATTTGACGGGGATTCCATCGGCATTCACGCCTGATTACGCCCCGGAGGAAATGTTTGAGATTGCCACCCGGCTCTACAAAAGATCCCGCTGAAATCAATCAGCGACATCGTGGAGGGGCAGATTGATGAGCATAATCAGCCCTCCTGTTGTGAGCGGAGGTTCAGTTGGTGCACGAGACCCTCGGCTATTTCCTGGACCTGGCAGACTCGTATGTTGGCGCTCCGATGTTGTCGGCGCTCTATGGGGTATGGGCAGCTCGGGCTGGAGACAGGGCGCTTTCCTTGCGTCTGCTGGATGAGGGATACGCCCAGTTCACCGTTGGACGCTTTGGCCAGGTGTTGGAGTACCGCCCAGACAAGTTTCCTGAACAGCCACAGGCTGGGCCGTTCGCGGCAAACATCGGCGGCTTCCTCATGTCGCTTATGACCGGTTTCCCAGGGCTGCAACCGACTTTGGATGATCCCCACTCCTGGCCCTGCAAACGCGTCATTCTGCCGGATGGATGGCAGGAAATTGCAATTGAGCATTTGTGGGTTCGCGGTCGCCCTTACCGCCTCAGGGCAGTTCAGGGAGCTGAACGGGCAACGCTGGAACCCCAAAGTTGATTTCGGATGCAGCTGCAGCGGCTTGGGTGCTTGTCAAGGAGCTAATGGGATCCGCCCAATCGACCGAGCGTCGTCTGGTACTCCTCCATCACGTCGGAAATGATCCGGGCAATGGGTTTGATGTCTTTGATCCGGCCGCAGACCTGGCCCGAGAGGGCAATCCCTCCTTCCATGTCGCCGCCAAAATACAGATCCTTCGCGTGCCCCAGCTCCTGAGACAGGTCAAAATCGCCTCCTGCACGCAACCTCTCTGAGCGGCGCGTCCGGAGTGTACGGACAGCCTGTCTTGCATTTGGTCGCAGAACGACGGTGTCAGTCTCGCCCGCGTTCACAATGGCATCTTTCCAGTTGTCATGAACTGGAGCCTCGTTGGAGCATACGAAACGGGTACCCATCTGGATTCCGTCTCCGCCAAGCGCCATGGCTGCCGCCATCCCGCGGCCGTCGCAAACCCCACCGGCAACGATGATTGGCAGGTCAGTATGATCCCTGATCAGAGGGGTTAGTACCATTGTGGAGACGAGGTCCGGATTCTTGAATCCGCCTCCTTCACCACCTTCTACGACCAAGCCGTCAACACCAGCTTCGATAGCCTTCAACGCGGCCTTCAGGTTCGGTACGACATGGAAGACCGAAATGCCGGCATCTTTAAATCGCGCCGTGAATTTTGCGGGGTCGCCGGCAGAGGTCGTGACGAACGTGACCCCGTTGCGAACAATCGTTTCAATTGCAGCAGGATCCGTCAGGAATGCGATTGCGACGTTTACGCCAAAGGGCCTGTCGGTCAGCTGTCGCATTTGGACGAGTTCGCCATCCAGTTGGGCAGCTCCCCCCAAGCCGACGCCGACGAGCCCAAAACCTCCCGCATTTGACACCTCAGAAGCAAATGCAGCAGTCGCTATCAGCCCCATAGGCGCCTGAACGATTGGATAGCGGCTCCCGAGAACCCGCGTCAGTCTGTTGCCATTCATATGCGTCTCCATTTTGGAGGTCGCCTCTTGAGCCGCCGAAATCGATCAATAACATATGTTACGTTATGTTTTCTTGGCAATTAGAGCGTTTTCGTTCTGGTGACCAAGCGTTAGTTTATGCAAATATTCCTGATGTGGCGATCAAGCAGCAACCAGGATGGCGCGTTCGGCCGATCCCGCCACACCGGCGGACATCGTTCCAGAAAGTCAGATTCCATGACAAAACGATTGCAGCTCTTAGCCCTGTTCGGGTTCGCGGCGTCCATTGCTACCCCGGCCGCCGCCCTCCCCCTGGCAACAGCGATGCCT
>Ga0182736_1002932_pt1 | contig 12070 bp, 12 predicted proteins | sample eDN5th30CKraftBY_FD_128882 | JGI IMG/M metagenome (GOLD analysis project Ga0182736, IMG submission 128882) | Enriched backyard soil microbial communities from Emeryville, California, USA - eDNA 5th pass 30_C Kraft BY (version 2) (version 2) | ecosystem: Environmental > Terrestrial > Soil >...
CGCTTGGCCAGCGCGTTCGTGTCGCGCCGGTTGGCGAGCGAGTTGAACCCGACGGCGAGCCCCGGCACCAGCCGTCCGGCGAACTTCTTGGTACTCGACTTACCGACCGACTTGGCCAGCTTGAACGCCACCGCCTCGTCGCGCGCGAGCCGGTTCGAGGCGTACGCGACGGCGACCGTGCGGCCGATCCCGTCCAGCGCCGCGCGCGCCTCCTCCGGCGTGTCGTAGATCCGGTTGAGCACCAGCAACTCGGCGGGCCGCATCCGGTCGAACGGGTCGAACCCGTACGCGGCGGCGATGAAGAACACCAGCCGCGACTGGATCCACGCCAGCCCGACGAGGTCCGGGACCAGCGTGATGAAGCCGCCGACGCCGGTCGCGGCGCCTTCGACGCTGGCCAGGTTGAGGTGCCGGCGGCGGGCCATCTGCGCGAGCGTGCGCCCGTCGTCGCCGTACTCGCGCCGCCGCCGATCCGCCCACGCCGCGGCGGCGGGCGCGTGGTACTCCGAGGCGGCGAGCGCGACGTGCTCGGGCGCGCGCAGCGGATCGGCCCGCAGCCGCTGCCACAGGCGGGCGGGCGGGGAGACCTCACTCATGGGACGGCTCCCGCGTCGTTCTGCCCGGCCGAGGCTTGCGCAGGCGCTGGCGTGGGACGGCTCCCGCCTCGTTATGCCCGAAACCGCACGGCCGGGACCTGCGCGAACGCTGGCCGGGCTCGCTCATGGGACGACCCCCGCCTCGTTATGCCCGAAACCGCACGGCCGGGGCCCGCTCGAACGCTGGCCGGGCTCGCTCACTTGTCCACCTTCATTCACAGAGTGTCCAAGTCGGTCGATCACAGGGTATGTGTCATGGGACATGACAATCGTGCTCGAGCATCGGATCGACGTCGCGGGTCACGCGACGCGTGCGCTCGAAGTCGAGGGCGCCGGACCCGGCATCGTGCTGCTGCACGGCTGGGGCGACTCCGCGGACACCTGGCGGCCGCTGCTGTCGGCGCTGGGCGCGCGCGGGCGGCGTGCGATCGCCGTCGACCTGCCCGGCTTCGGCCGCGCGACGCGGCTCGACGACGGCGCGGTGCTGCCGCAGCTGGACGCGTTCGCTGCCGATCTCGTGCAGACGTGGGCGGGCCGCGACCCGGTCGTGGTCGCGGGCGCGAGCCTCGGCGGCTGCCTGGCCCTGCGGCTCGCCGAGCACCCGGGCGACCTGCGGCTGGCCGGCGTCGTCCCGGTCGCGCCGGACGGCCTCGAGCTCCCGTCGTGGTTCGACCCGATCGAGGAGGACCCGATCGTCCGCAAGCTGCTGGCGATCCCGGTCCCCGTCCCGGGCGTGCTGGCGCGGCGGGCGAAGTCGAGCGCGTACCGGCTGCTGTCGGCCGCGCCGGCGAGCTCGACGCAGCGCGCCATCGTGGACGCGTTCAGCGTCGACGGCGAGACACGCGCGGGCCTCGCCGCTCTGCTGGAGTCCGGCCGGCGGCTCGCCCCCGAGCTCTCGACCGCGCCGTTCGACCTGATCGGCATCCGCTGCCCGGTGCTGCTCGTCTGGGGCGCGCTGGACCGGCTCGTCCCGCCCGGCGACGCGCGCCTGGCGCTGGGCTCGCTGCCGACCACGCAGGTCGAGCTGATCGAGGGCGCGGGCCACCATCCGCAGCTGGAAGCGCCGCACCGCCTGCTCGAGCTGTTGCTCCCGTTCGGCACCTGAAGGTTCGATTGCAGCCCAGGCCGTCCGGCTAGGCTTTTTGCCCATGCGCCGGTTTGCCTTCGCAATGCTCGCCTCCTTCCTGCTGCTGGTCCCGAGCGCCGGCGCCGCCGAGCCCCGGATCGCCGCGGGCGTGACCGTGGCGGGGACGGACGTCTCCGGGCTCACGCTCAGCGAAGCCGCCGGGCGGCTATACAACACGTTCGGCTTCAAGGTCGGCGCGCCGCTCTCGACGCACGTCGCGGGCCGCAAGCGCGCCGTCCTGCCCAAGGACCTCGGCTTCGTGTTCGACGCCAACAAGTCCGCCCGGCGCGCGTACAACGCGGGTCAGCAGCCGCACACGGCGGTCGTCGACGTCCCGCTCTACACGAGCTACGACAAGGCGAAGGTCGCCGCGTACGCGGCGAAGGTGGCCGCCAACGTCAAGCGCGAGGCGCGCGACGCCCGCGTGGACATCAAGGTGTCGAAGATCGGCAAGGTCGCCTCGCGCGACGGGCGCAGGATCGACGCCGACGCGCTGGCGGCCTCGGTCGGCGCCGCGCTCGGCGATCCCACGCTGCCGCGGATCTTCACGCCGAAGCTGCAGGTCGTGCGCCCGAAGGTGACGACCGCCGGGCTGGCGAAGGCCTACGGGACGATCGTCACGATCGACCGCGGCAACTTCAAGCTGCGCCTGTTCAAGGGCCTCAAGCTGTCCAAGACCTACCGCGTGGCGGTCGGCATGCCCGCGTACCCGACGCCGACCGGCCGTTACACGATCGCCAACAAGGCGGTCAACCCGGCCTGGACGGCGCCGAACTCGCCGTGGGCGGGCGCCTACGCCAACGAGACCGTGCCGGGCGGCTCGGCGGAGAACCCGCTCAAGGCGCGCTGGATGGGCATCGTCAACGGCGTCGGCATCCACGGCACGGGCGCGCCCGGGTCGGTCGGCACGCGCGCGTCGCACGGCTGCATCCGCATGACGGTCCCGGACGTCGTCGATCTCTACCCGCGCGTCCCGGTCGGGACGCCCGTGCTGATCGGCAACTGACCCGCGCGATCCGCGCTAGGGTCGCGCGACGATGCAGGTCACCCAGACTGAGGTCGACGCACTCGCCGCGGCCGCACGCCGTGAGGGACGCCTCGGGCTCGACACCGAGTTCATGCCCGAGGGCCGGTACAAGCCGCTGCTCTGCCTGGTGCAGATCGTGGTCGGCGAGCACGTCGAGGTGCTCGACCCGCTGGTCGACACGTTCGACCCCGCGCCGCTGGCCGCCGTGCTGGCGGACCCGGCGATCGAGATCGTGCTGCACGCCGGCCGCCAGGACGTGGCGATCCTGCGACGCGAGTGGAAGACGACGTTCACGCACGTCTTCGACACGCAGGTCGCGGCCGGCTTCGCGGGCTTCTCGGCGCAGGCCGGCTACAACGGGCTGCTGCACGACGTGCTCAAGATCCGGCTGCCGAAGACCGCGAGCTTCACGCGCTGGGACGCGCGCCCGCTGACCGACGAGCAGGTCTCCTACGCGCGCGGCGACGTCGAGCACCTGCTGCCGCTGGCCGACGACATCCAGCGCCGGCTCGTGACCCGCGAGCGGCTCGAGTGGGCGCGCGAGGAGTGCGTGGCGATCGCCGAGGCGACCGACGAGCGCGATCCCGACGAGGTCTGGCGCCGGCTGCCCCGCGTGTCCGGCCTGGACCCGCGCGAGCGCGCGGTCGCGCAGGCGCTGGCCGGGTGGCGCGAGCGCACGGCGGCGCGCGAGGACCGGCCGGTCGGCTCGATCCTGCGCGATCCGAGCGTGGTCGAGCTGGCCAAGCGCCAGCCGTCCAGCCGGCGCGACCTCTCGCAGATCCGCGGCATCACGCCCGACGTGGTGCGCCGGCGCGGGGACGACCTGCTGGCGGCGATCGAACGCGGCCGCGGCGCGGAGCCGATCCGCCTGGAGGAGGGCGACCGCAGCTCCACCGAGGCGGTCGACGGGCCGACGATCGCGCTCGCCGAGTCGCTCGTGCGCTCGCGCGCGCAGGAGGCCGGGCTGGCCTACGAGCTGATCGCGGCGCGCGCGGACCTCTCGCCCGTGGTCGTCGCGGCCCGGCGCGGGCAGCCGGAGCCGGACGTGCGCACGCTGCGCGGCTGGCGGCGCGAGCTCGTGGGCGCCGAGCTGCTGGAGCTGCTGGCCGGACGCCGCCAGCTCGGCGTCGGCGCCGGGGGCCGCGTGCGCGTCGACGTCGTCTGAGCCGCTTAATGAAGCGCTGGGGAAGCGCTTATCGACAATTGAGAGTCGACTTAGCGCGCGCTTGAGGAAAGGGTCCAGCATGGTTCCCGTGCTCACCGCCATGGTTCAAACCCTCCCGACCCTCCTGGCCATGGCGGCCGCCGCGCTTTTCGCCGTGATGGCGTGGGCCGGTGGCAGTACACACTGATTCGCGGCGACGACCCCTCTCACTGCCGCGACCCTCACATCACAGCCGCGGCGCCCGGAAATTCCCTCTCCTCCGGGCGCCGCGGCGCCCCCCTTTAAGGGGTGCGGAACGTGTCGCAGGCCTCGGGCCGGCCTTCGGCGAAGCCCGTGGAGAGCCACCGGCGGCGCTGCGCGGAGGAGCCGTGCGTCCAATCCTCGCGCGGGCGCGTCTGCCCGTGCGCGTTGCGGAAGAAGTCGTCGCCCACCACCGCGGCGGCATTGAGCGCGTCCCGGAGGTCGGCGTCCGAGAGCTGCCCGCGCCGGTAGACGGAGTGCATCCAGACGCCGGCGAGGCAGTCGGCCTGCAGCTCGAAGCGGACCGAGCGCGCGTTGGCGCCGGCCGGGTCCTGGCGGTCGGCGACCGCCAGCTGGCTCGTGAGGCCGAGCAGCGTCTGGACGTGGTGGCCGAGCTCGTGGGCGATCACGTACGCCTGCGCGATGTCGCCGAGCCGGACGCCGGCGTGGCGCGAGAGGGCGGCGAAGAACGTCGGGTCGAGGTAGACCCCGAACGACGCCGGGCAGTAGAACGGGCCGACGCCGGCGGGCTGGGTGCCGCAGGCGGTGTCGACCTCCTGGGAGAAGATCGTCAGCCGGGCGGGGCGGTAGGTCAGGCCGACGCGGCTGAACTCGCGGCGCCACAGCGCCTCGCCGTCGTCGAACACGGCGCGCAGGAAGGCGTTCTGACCGGCCGCGGCCGAGCTCGGCGGGTTGCCCGTCGGCGCGGGGACCTGCTGGAGCCGCGCGAGCGCGGACGAGGAGACGGTCGGCGTGGCCGTCGGGGTGGGCGTCGACGAGCCGCTCGAGGAGCCGCAGCCCGCGGCCAGGACGGCCGCGCAGAGAATCGGCAGACTGCGTCGAGGCAAAGAGGCCTCCGGCTCGCACTTATACACCGTCAGTGCGTTTGACTGCCTGAGAAAGGTGGGCCAGTATGTGGCCGTTCTCACGCGAAGGGGGGCGCGTCCCGTTGCACACCGACATTCCGACGCAGGTCGACCTCGAACGGCTGCTGTCGGTCCGTGACGACGCCTGCGTGTCGATCTACCTGCCGACCGCGCCCGAGGAGCGCGGTGAGCGCGACCGTCTGGAGTTCAAGCGGCTGGCCGCCGAGGCGCTGGAGCAGCTCGCCGGCCGGGACGAGCACGACGACCTGCGCGACGTGCTCGACGACCTGGCCGACGACGAGGCGTTCTGGATGCGCCAGGCGCACAGCCTGGCCGTGTTCGCCACGCCCGCGGGCGCGCGCACGTTCCAGGTCGCGAACCGGCTGTCGCCGATCGTCGAGGTCTCGGACCGCTTCCACGTCAAGCCGCTGCTGCGCAGCGCCACGTTCCCGCACGCCGCCTACGTGCTCGCGCTGTCGCAGAACGGCGTGCGCGTGATCGAGGTCTCGCCCGACGCGCCGCCCGCCGAGCTCAAGGTCCCGGACATGCCGAGCGACGCGGCGAGCGCCGTGGGCAAGGCGTCGATCTCCGACCGCGCGCCCGTCCGGCGCCTGCAGGGCGCGGAGGGCCAGAAGGTGCGCCTGCGCCAGTACGCGCGCCAGGTCCAGGACGCGCTGCGGCCGCTGCTCTCGGGCCGCGACCTGCCGCTGATCCTCGCCGCCACCGAGCCGCTGGCGTCGATCTACCGGTCGCTGAACACCTATCCGCACCTCGCGCCGGAGGTGATCGCCGGCAACCCGGACGCGGCCACCGACGCCGAGCTGGCGGACGCGAGCCGCCAGGTGCTCGACGCGCTCTACGCCGACGAGCTCGCGGCGCTCCACGCGCGCTACGAGGAGCGCGTGCCGCAGGGCCGCGCCAGCGACGACCTGGCGGCGATCGCGCGCGCCGCGACGTTCGGCGCGGTCGACACCGCGTTCGTCGACATCGACGAGAGCGTCCCCGGCTTCCTCGACGAGGCCGACGGCACGCTGACGCTCGACGCCGCCGACGACGCGGCCAACTACGGCGTCGTGGACGAGATCGCGCGCCGCGTGCTAATCGCCGGCGGGCGCGTCCTGGCCGTGCGCCGCGAGAGCATTCCCGGCGGCGGCTCCGCCGCCGCGATCCTGCGGTACCCCGTGTGAGTCACCCGCCCGTCGAGAACGCCGTGTAGCCGATCGGCGCCAGCGTGTCGGTGGCGTTGCGCGCCAGGCCGAGCCAGGACAGCGAGTACAGCGTGTCGCCGATCACGAGCGAGCGCTGGACGGCCGCGTCCCGCTCGCCGTGGTGCGTGATCCGGCCGGCCTCGGCCAGCCCGCCGGCGCTCACGCGCAGCCCGACCGCGCCGTCGAAGGGCTGGGCCGGCGACCAGGACCGCAGCGGCAGCACGGCGAGCTGCGTGCGCGGCCAGAACAGGAACGCGTGCGGCTCGGTCTCCACCGCGGAGCGGCTGTCGGGGTACTGGAGCTGGCCGATCTCGCGCGGCGCCGCCGGGTTCGAGACGTCGTAGAGCGCGGCCTTGACGTTCGCGTTCTCGCGCCCGACGCCGAGCAGCAGCCCGTCGCCGACCGGGTGCAGGTAGGCCGAGTAGCCGGGGATCTGCAGCTCGCCCACCACCTTGGGCGCGGTCGGGTCGGACAGGTCGAGCGTGAACAGCGGGTCCCCGAGCGGCGGCGCGAACGTGACGACGTAGCCGCGCTCGCCCATGAAGCGCACGGCGTAGATCCGCTCGCGTTGCCCGATGCCGCCGACGGCGCCGATCTCCTTGAGCCTGGCGCCGTCCTGGCGCAGCACGGTGACCCGGCTCTCGCTCGGCGCCGGCAGCCCGTTCCACGGCGGCTGGGTCGTCGAGGCCACGCGCAGGTCGCCCTTGTACTCGGAGAGCGCGTAGTTGCCGATGATGAACCCCGGGACCGTGCCGGTCGCGGCGTAGACCGTCCGCGCCGGGTCGGCGATGTCGAAGCGGTGGATCTCCGTGCGCCACTCGTCCGGCACCCGGCCCTGCGTCTCCAGCGCGCGCACGTAGCGCTGGCTGGCCACGTACAGGCTGCGGTCGGAGCCGTAGACGACCTGGGCGCCCGCCATCACGCCGTCGCGGTCGAGCGAGTACATGCCGCGGTCGAGGTCGATCGTCAGGATCGCCAGCACGTCCAGGCCGGAGAACCGCCGCGGGTGCGTGATCGCGGTGCACGGCGCGAGGTCGCGCTTGAACGTGCGGCCGGAGATGCGGCTCTTGAGCGTGGTGCGGGCCAGGAAGCGCGCGCGGCCGGCGCGCGCCACGGCGCGCTTGAGCGACTCGCCGCCGGCGGCCGCGATCGGCTGCGGCGGCGTGTCGATCACCAGCCGCGCGGTCGCCCCGTTCTGGCGCGCGTCCACGAACCGGCCGGGGACCTCCAGCGTGCGCAGGACCTTGGGCGCACCCGAGACGTCGATCTCGGTCACGACCGTCATGGCCGGCCCGGCGGGCGCCAGCGGCGCGGCGGTCGGGCCGCTGGGCCGCTTGGACGCGATCGCCAGCACGCGGTCGCCGCGCAGCAGCAGCCGGTGGTCGTAGCCCTCGAGCGGCAGCGTCCCCTCGACGGTGCCGCCGGCGTCGAGCACGCGCAGCGTCGCGTCGGTGACGGCGACGATCCGCCGCCCGTCGGTCTTGATCAGGTCCGGCTCGTCGACGTCGAGCTCCTGCGTGTTGGTGCTCGAGAAGTCCGGGACAACCCCGCTGACCGCCGTGTCGCTGGTCGGTGCCGCCGCCGTCTCCGGCGCGGGCACGGCGAGCAGCGGCGGCGTCGCGATCGCCACCGTCGGCGGCGCCGCCACGCGGCCCGGGACGCCGACGTCGCCGCGCGTGCGCAGCGCGCCGTCGCGCGCGTAGCCGACCAGCGCCTTGCAGGAGCTGAACGACTTCAGCCGGTACGTCGGCGCGGCGGCGTCCGCCGTGCCGGCCAGGGCGAGCAGGAAGGAGACCGTCGCGACGAGCGTGCGCATGCGTTCACGCTACTCAGCATGTGCCCAGCTTTGCCAACTGCTTGCGGTAGACGCGCATGTTCGGGCGCGTCCAGTCGCCGTGCGTCTGGCGCTTGAGGCGCTCGACGCGCTCGCGGTGGTACGGGGAGCGCAGGCTCTCGGCGTGCCCGATGACGTTGTTGACCCCGATCCGGAAGCGGCAGCGCAGCCAGCGCGTCAGCCGCAGCGACGCCTTCAGCTGGCGCGGGTTGGCCAGGATCTCGCGCTCGCTGAAGCCGACGTGCTCGATCCCGATCGCCGTGTAGTTGAGCCCGACCGTGTGCCGGCACATCAGCGCCAGCGGGACGAGCTGGTGGATCGTGCCGTCGCGGTCGATCACGAAGTGCGCGCACGTGCCGGGCAGCTCGCCCAGCTCACTGTCGGCCACGTCGGGCGCGAACGTGTTGTAGGCCTGCCGGAACGTGGACGTGACCGTGTAGTGCTCGACGATCACGTGCGGGTCGGCCAGGCGATAGGCGTCGATCCCGTAGTGGCGGCGCGCGTACGCGGCCATCTCGCGCTTGCGGTGCGCGGGGAACGGGATCGGGTCCTGGACGATCGCCGGCTGCGGGACGGCGGCGGCGAGCGTGGCGGCGAGGACGGCGAGCATCCCGCCACACCTTGGCACGATCCGGCCGCGCCATCATGCCGGGATGGACTTCCACAGCGAGACGCTGTCCGTGATCACGAACGACCTCGCCCCCGGCGCCGGGGCGGCGCTCCATCGCCACCCCTACGAGGAGGTGTTCGTGGTCGTCGAGGGCGAGGCCACGTTCACGCTCGGCGACGAGACCCGCGTCGTGCGCGGCGGTGATCCGCCGCTGGTGGCCCCGCCCGGCCTGCCGCACGCGTTCAAGAACACCGGGACCGGACCGCTCGTCTCGGTCGACATCCACGCCAGCCCGGTGTTCGACACGGAGTGGCTCTAGCGCGCACCGATGACTCCGCGCCCGTCCCGTCGTCTGATGGGCATGAGCGCTATCACGGTCGACATGACGATGGACTTCGAGCTCGCGCTGGAGCGTCACCGCCGCGAGCTGCACGTCCACTGCTACCGGATGCTCGGCTCCTTCGAGGAGGCCGAGGACGCCCTGCAGGAGGCGTGGCTGCGGGCCTGGCGGGCGCGCGACACGCCGGTGGAGGACCTGCGCCCGTGGCTGTACCGGATCGCCACCAACGTCTGCCTGGACGCGCTGCGCAGCCGCCAGCGCCGCCCGCAGACGAGCGAGGTGCCGTGGCTGCAGCCGTACCCGGACCGGCTGCTGGACGAGGCCGCGCCCGGCGAGGAGGAGCCGGACGCGGTCGTGGTCGCGCGCGAGACGATCGAGCTGACGTTCATCGCGCTGATCCAGCTGCTGCCGGCGCGCCAGCGCGCGGCGGTGATCCTGCGCGACGTGCTCGGCTGGAGCGCGGCGGAGACCGCGGCGCTGCTCGAGACCAGCGTCGCCGCCGCCAACAGCGCGCTGCAGCGCGCCCGCGAAACGCTGCGCGGCGCGCTGCCGCCGGCGCGCGCGGCCCGGCCGGACGAGCTGAGCGCGGACGAGCGGCGGCTGCTGGCCGGGTTTGTGGCCACGCACGAGAGCGGCGATCACGCCGCGGCCGTGGCGCTGATGCGCGAGGACATCCGGGTCACGATGCCGCCGTACCCGTCCGTCTACGAGGGCCGCGACGCGCTGGCGCCGCTGTTCGCGACCGCCACCGCGATGGGCGAGTGGCGGCTGGTCGAGACGCGCGCGAACCGCCAGCCGGCTGCGGCCAGCTACCTGCGCCGGCCGGGCGACGACACGTTCCGCGCGTTCAAGCTCGACGTGCTGCGTTGCGAGGACGGCGCGATCGCGGAGATCACGACGTTCGACGCGGCGCTGTTCGCGCGTTTCGGCCTGGCGGCGACGCTGCGCTAGTAGTCGTTCCTCCTGAGGAGGTTGTTCATCCGGGGCTCTCGGGAAGCTGAGGGCTGCCAAGCGGTGGCGGCGTCGCGCCGGGTGCGTTTCAACGGCCCAGCGATCGCCGAGTTGCTGGCCATGCCGGTCTGGACCGTGTCGGGCATCCTGGCGCGGCTGGCGACGTCAAGAGCCTGGGTAGCTGGCGCGGCGGGGTGGGGGTGTTTCGAGAAAGCTCACACAGTGTGAGCTTTCTCGAAACACCCCCCCGAACGCGCCAGCGCCAGCCGTCCAGGGCCGCGGTGCGTTCTCGGCTTGCCGTTGGTCGTAGGACGAGCCGTTGTCGGTCATGACGCGTTCGACCCGGATGCCGTGGCGGGTGTAGAACGCGACAGCGCCAGGCCGCTTCGACGAACAGGCGGGCGTGTCGGGACCGGACTTGGTGATCAAATCTTGCCGGCGCCGCTCGCGCGAAGCGGGCGAAGTCGCCGATCTCGGCCGCCAGCCCGAGCGCTGTCAAGGTGTCGATCCCGCGTAGCGAGCGCAACCGACCGATCTCCACCGCCCAAAGCGAGTCAGAGACCAGCGCCGTCATCTCGTGCTCCAAGCCATCGCGACGCAACACCAGCGTGGACATCCAACCCGACCCACGTCCTGGCCTGAGGCATGCCGGCACCCCCATGATTGCGATCCCCGCCGAGGACTCAATCCCCTTCACGGCAAACCCGCGCAGCTCATGCGCGGGTGCCGACACTCACACCAGCCGCGACGACTACGCCGGCGGCACATACGGTCTAGTAGTCGCCGGAGATCAGCCGCCAGGCGCGGTGCAGCTTGTCGCCGAGGTCGTCCGGCGCGGTGTCACCGGGGTCGGCGGCCAGCGTCGCGGGGTTCGGCGCGGGGGCGGGAAGCGCCCGCGCCGCGTCCGCCGAGAGCGCGAGCACGACGCCGCGCTCGTAGATCTCCGCCACCTCCGGTGCGTCGACGAATCGCGGGCCGTCGATGACGAGCCCGTCGAACACGTCCACGTCCGGGTCGGCGAGCACGTGCTCGACCGTGCCGATGTGCGCGCCGTCGGCGCTCAGCACGGCGGCGCCCGCTCGCAGGGTCAGATACGAGGCTGGGGCTCCGAGCTCCATTCGGGCAACGTACCCGCTTTCTCGCCGTCCTCGTCTTTGGGTCCGCGCAGCTTCGCGTAGAGCACGAAGCCGATCATGCCGAGCACGGGCGCGAGGTAGAGCAGGTTTCCGGCGAGCGATGTCACGCAGGCGAGCACGGCGAGGACCGTACGGGCGCGGTGTGGGCTGGGCGTGAGAGCTCAGCCGCGCAGGGCGCGCAGCGCGTTGAGGATCACCGCCAGGTCGATCACCTCCTGCAGCAGCGCGCCGGCGACCGGCGGCAGCGCGCCCACGGCGGCGAACCCCATCGCGACGAAGCTCAGCCCCATCCCGGCGATCACGCTTTGGCGCGCGATCCGCAGCGAGCGGCGGCCGGCGTGGATCGCGTCCGCGACGCGGTCGACCCGGTCGAGCGTGATCACGGCGTCGGCGGTCTCGGAGGAGACGGTGGCGCCGCCCGCGCCCATCGCGATCCCGGCGTCCGCGAGCGCGAGCGCCGGCGCGTCGTTGACGCCGTCGCCGACCATCACGACCGGCCGCAGCGCCGGGTCGGCGCGCAGCCGCTCGACGACCGCGAGCTTGTCCTCGGGCGCCTGGTCGGCGTAGACGCGGTCGACGCCGAGCGCACGCCCGGTCCGCTCCGCGACCGACCGCCGGTCGCCGGAGACCAGCGCGACGTGGCGGATGCCCTCCGCGCGCAGCCGCGGCACCAGGTCCTCCGCGTCCGCGCGCAGCTCGTCGGCGAGCACGATCACGCCCTCCAGGCGGTCGCCGACGCCGACCAGCACCTGCGCCTCGCCGGACCCGCGGCCGCGCGTCACCGCGTCCGGGTCGTAGCCCTGGTTGCGCAGGAACGCGCGGCTGCCGACCGCCACGCGCGTCCCGTCCACGCGGCCCGCGATGCCCTGGCCGGGCTCCTCGCGGACATCGGTCGGCACCGCGAGCGCCCCGTCGCCGGCCGCGCGCACCAGCGCCTCGCCGAGCACGTGCGCCGACAACTGGTCGACGGA
>Ga0182736_1002933_pt1 | contig 12066 bp, 12 predicted proteins | sample eDN5th30CKraftBY_FD_128882 | JGI IMG/M metagenome (GOLD analysis project Ga0182736, IMG submission 128882) | Enriched backyard soil microbial communities from Emeryville, California, USA - eDNA 5th pass 30_C Kraft BY (version 2) (version 2) | ecosystem: Environmental > Terrestrial > Soil >...
AGGCTGATCATGACGACCGCCAGGCACAGCGCCGCATGCACCGCATTGCGCAGGAAGATCAGGCCCAGCGCCGCCAGCACCATCAGCGGCGCCAGCATCCAGAACGCCGTCATGAATCGGACTCCACGATCGGGAGCTGCTTGCCCTTGTAGTAGTCGTGGTGGTCGTCGCTGATCAGCATCTCGTGCGGCGGCTCGGTCATGCCGGGCAGCAGTGGGGCCAACAGATCGGACTTCTCGTAGATCAGGTCGGCACGGTTGTCGTCGGCCAGTTCGTACTCGTTGGTCATGGTCAGCGCACGGGTCGGGCACGCCTCGATGCACAGACCGCACAGGATGCAGCGCAGGTAGTTGATCTGGTAGACGCGGCCGTACCGTTCGCCGGGACTGAAGCGTCCGGACCCGTCGGGCAGATCCTCGTTGCTGGCACCTTCGACGTAGATGGCATCGGCCGGGCACGCCCAGGCACACAACTCGCAGCCGACGCACTTCTCCAGACCGTCGGGCCAGCGGTTCAACTGATGGCGCCCGTGGAACCGCGGCGCGGTCGGCAGCTTCTCCTTGGGGTACTGCTCGGTGACGGGCTTGCGGAACATGGTCCGGAACGTCACGCCGAAACCGGCGATCGGATCCCACATCGATTCCTTGATCTCTGAGAACGCGCTCATGACTGCTTCGCCCTCCTCTCGGGCATCGGCGGAACGGGGTAGCCGTCGGCGAAGGCGTCAAACTCGGCCTCCGGCTCGGGCTCGACAGGCCGCTTCTCGGGGATGAAGAACGACAGCAGCGCCAGGACTCCGATGACGATGGCGGCCCAGATGAACGCCTCGCGGTTGAGCATGTCCTCGGTGTCGAGTTTGCGGATCACGCCGACGCAGACGATCCAGGCCAGCGAGATCGGGATCAGCACCTTCCAGCCGAACCGCATGAACTGGTCGTAGCGCATGCGGGGCAGGGTGCCGCGCAGCCAGACGAAGACGCAGATGAAGCCGAGCGTCTTGCCGAAGAACCACAGCACAGGCCACCAGCCGGAGTTGGCGCCCTCCCAGATGTGGGAGATGCCGAACGGGGCGCGCCAGCCGCCGAGGAACATCGTGGTGGCGACCGCCGAGACGGTGACCATGTTGACGTACTCGGCCAGGAAGAACAGCGCGAACTTCAGCGATGAGTACTCGGTGTGGAAGCCGCCCACGAGTTCGCCCTCGGCCTCGGGAAGGTCGAAGGGGGCACGGTTGGTCTCGCCGACCATCGAGATCATGTAGATCACGAAGCTGGGGAACAGCGGGATGAAGTACCACATCTCGGTCTGGGCGCTGACGATCTCCGAGGTCGACATCGAGCCGGAGTACATGAACACCGCGACCAGCGACAGGCCCATCGCGACCTCGTACGAGATCATCTGGGCGCTGGAGCGCAGGCCGCCGAGCAGAGCGTAGATCGATCCGGACGACCAACCGGCCAGCACGATGCCGTAGACGCCGATGGACGTGATGGCCAGGATGAAAAGCACCGCGACCGGCAGATCGGTCAACTGCAGTGGCGTCATGGTGCCGAACAGGCTCGCCTCGGGCCCGAACGGGATGACCGCCCAGGCCATGAACGCCGGGATCGTGGCCAGGATCGGCGCCAGGACGTAGACCAGCTTGTCGGCCGCCTTGACCGTCAGATCCTCCTTGAGCGCGAGCTTCACGCCGTCCGCGAGGCTCTGCAACAGACCGAACGGGCCGTGCACATTGGGGCCGACGCGGTGCTGCATGCGCGCGACCAGGCGGCGCTCGAACCAGATGTTGAACAGCGTGTAGACGACCAGGAACGCGAAGACCATGACGGCCTTGACGATGACGACCCACCACTCTTCATTGCCGAACAGTTCGCTCATCGCGCGCCTCCCTGACGTTCGTCACGGATGGTTTCGAGGCGCTCGTTCCTCGCGCACCTCAACCACCGGTGGTTGAGGTGCGAGGTCGCCTGCGGCCGAGCCTCGAAACCTCGCGCGCCGCTGTGCATCACTTCGCACCTCCCGGCTTCAACGTGACCGGACCGCCGCGCGAGACGCCGAGTGCGGTGATGTGGGTGCCGGAGTTGCCGGGCGCCCAGACGACACCGTCGGGCAGATCGGCGACCTCGGTGGGCAGCGTGACCGTCGTCCTGGTGGAACCGGCGATGGTGCCGTTCTGGCCGGGTTCGATGCCGGCCGCCGCCAATGTCGCCTCGTTCGCGCGGATCACGGCGCGGCGTGCGGTGGCCTTGTACTCGGGCTGACCGTCCTGACCACGACCGTCGTCGATCAGGAGACGCCAGGTGTCCAGCACGACCCCGCCGTCAGGAGCTGCTGCGGCCGGGACGGTCGGGGCGTCGGCTCGCTCACCGTCCCAGGTCCCGAACTCGTCGAATGCGGCGCGTGCCGCGGCGACCGTGCGGAAGCCCAGCGGACGCCCCAGTTCCTCGGCGACGCCGGCCAGGACGCGGATGTCGGTCAGTGAGTTGGGCTCGGACAGGACCGCGTCGAACGCACGACGGCGACCCTCCCAGTTGATGAAGGTGCCGGGGCGCTCGACCATCGGTGCGACGGGTAGCACGACGTCGGCGATCTGGGTCACTTCGCTCTCACGCACTTCGAGGCTCACGATGAACTGCGCCTTCTTCAGCGCCTTGCGAGCGGCGACGGGGTCGGGCAGATCGTCGATCTCGACGCCGCCCACGACCAGTGCCTTGGTGCCCTTGCGGCCACCGGACAGGACGTCGCCGATGATGCCAGTGACATCGCGGCCCGGCTCATCCGGAAGGGAGTCGACACCCAGAGCTGCGGCGACGTCGGCCCGCGCTTCTGCGTCGGCGACCAGCCGACCACCGGGCAGCAGCGTCGGCAGACAACCGGCCTCGACCGCCCCTCGGTCGCCCGCGCGCCGCGGGACCCAGGCCACGCGGGCATTGGCCTTCTTCGCGGCAGCGACGACGGCACTGTAGGCGCCCGCGGACGTGGCGAGTCGTTCTCCGACCAGCACGATGGACCGGTCGTCGAGCTCGAGGTCGGCGACCGCGTCGGCTTCACGCCCCGGCGCGGCTGGAACGAGGGTGCCGAACGTCTTGGTCAGGCCGCGGGTGGTGTGGCTGGCGACCGACACGATCTTGACACCGCGTTTGCGGGCGGCCTTGCGCAACCGCAGGAAGATCGTGCCGGCCTCGTCCTCCGGCTCCAGGCCGACGAGGGCGACGGTCGACGCCTGTTCGAGTTCGGCGAACGTGACTCCACGGCCGGTGCCGGCGACCTGGGAGGCCAGGAACTGGGCCTCTTCGTCCGAATGCGCGCGGCTGCGGAAGTCGATGTCGTTCGTGCCGAGCGCGACGCGCGCGAACACCGAGTACGCGAACGAGTCCTCCAGGGTCAGTCGTCCGCCGGTCAGGACGGCGGACTTGCGGTCCTTCAGACCCCGAGCCGCGACGGCCAGAGCCGCCGGCCACGAGGCCGGCTCGAGCTCGCCGTCGTCATTGCGCACCAGCGGGGTGCGGATGCGGTCGCCCTGCGTGGCGTACGTGAACGCGAAGCGGTCCTTGTCGGTGATCCACTCCTCGTTGACCTCGGGGTCGTCACCGGCCAGGCGGCGCATGACCTTGCCCCGGCGGTGGTCGACACGGATCGCGGCGCCGCTGGAATCGTGCTCGGCGACCGACGGCGTCGACACCAGGTCGAAGGGGCGCGACCGGAAACGGTAGTCAGCGCTGGTCAGCGCTCCGACAGGGCAGATCTGGATCGTGTTGCCCGAGAAGTAGGACTCGAACGGTGCATCAGGTCCGGTGCCGATCTGCTGGTGTGCGCCGCGATCGATCAGTTCGATGAACGGGTCGCCAGCGATCTCCTCGGAGAACCGGGTACAACGCTGACACAGGACGCAGCGTTCGCGGTCCAGCAGCACCTGCTTGCTGACCTCGATGGGTTTGGGGAACGTGCGTTTGGTCTCGACGAACCGCGACTCGGCGTGACCGTGGCTCATGGCCTGGTTCTGCAGCGGGCATTCGCCGCCCTTGTCGCAGACGGGGCAGTCCAGCGGGTGGTTGATCAGCAGGAACTCCAGCGTGCCCTGCTGCGCCTTCTCGGCGACCTTCGAGGTCACCTGGGTCTCCACGACCATGCCCGGTGCGACCTCGATGGTGCACGACGCCTGCGGTTTGGGAAAGCCGCGGCCATTGCCCGCATCGGGGATGTCGACCATGCATTGGCGGCAGGCGCCGACCGGTTCGAGCAGTGGATGATCACAGAACCGCGGGATCTCGACGCCGATCAGTTCGGCCGCCCGGATCACCAACGTTCCCTTGGGCACGCTGACCTCGACGCCGTCGATGGTCAACGTGACCAACTCGACCGGGGTTTCTGTTTCGGGAGTCGCCTCGAGCGTCATACCGCGGCCTCCTTCGCGAACAGGGTGGACGCGGCGGGCGGGAAGAGTTCGCTGGACGGGGTGTGCATGCCGGCCTCGAACTCGTCGCGGAAGTACTGGATCGCCGACGTGATGGGACTGGTGGCGCCGTCGCCCAGTGCACAGAACGAGCGGCCCAGGATGTTGTCGCACAGGTCCACGAGCAGTTCGATGTCGCCGTCCTGGCCCCGGCCGTCGTTGAGCCGGGTCAGGATCTGGGTCAACCAGTAGGTGCCTTCACGACACGGCGTGCACTTGCCGCACGACTCGTGCTTGTAGAACTCGGTCCAGCGCAGCACACAACGCACGACCGAGGTGGTCTGGTCGAAGATCTGCAGGGCGCGGGTGCCGAGCATCGATCCCGCCTCACCGACGGCCTCGTAGTCCAGCGGCATGTCCAGGTGTTCGGCGGTCAGCAGCGGCGTGGACGATCCGCCGGGCGTCCAGAACTTCAACTCGCTGACGGTGCCGTCCGAATTGGTGCGCATGCCGCCGCCGAGGTCGATCAGTTGGCGCAGCGTGATGCCCAGCGGCGCCTCGTACTGGCCGGGCCGGGCCACATGACCGGACAGCGAGTAGATGACGTAACCCTTGGACTTCTCGGTGCCGAGGCTGGAGAACCATTCCTTGCCCTCACGGATGATGGACGGCACCGACGCGATGGACTCGACGTTGTTGATGACCGTCGGGCAGGCGTACAGGCCCTCGACGGCCGGGAACGGCGGCCGCAGTCGGGGCTGACCGCGACGGCCTTCGAGCGAGTCGAGCAGCGCGGTCTCCTCGCCACAGATGTAGGCCCCGGCACCGGCGTGGATCACCAGATCGACGTCGACCCCGGTACCGAGGATGTCCTGACCCAGGAGTCCGGCCTCGTACGCCTCGCGGCACGCGGCACGCAGGCGACGGATCACGTGCAACACCTCGCCGCGCACGTAGATGAATGCGTTCTTCGCGCCGATCGCGTGGGACGCGATGATGACGCCCTCGATGAGCTTGTGCGGTGAGGCCATCATCAACGGGATGTCCTTGCACGTGCCGGGCTCGGACTCGTCGGCGTTGACCACCAGGTACTTGGGCTTGGGATTGTCCTGCGGGATGAACGACCACTTCATGCCGGTCGGGAAGCCCGCACCGCCGCGACCACGCAGGCCGGAATCCTTGACCTGTTCGACCAGATCGGCCGGCTTGGTCGTGAGGGCCTTCTCCAGCACCGAGTAGCCACCTCGGGAGCGGTACGCGTCCAGTGTCCAGGCGCGGTCGTCGGCCCAGTCATCGGTCAGGACCGGAGTGAGCGTGTCAGGCATCGGGCTTCTCCTCCGCCACGGTCTCGGACTCGGCACGGCGCGTGTCCGCCTGTTCGACGGCTCCCCGCTTGGTCCGGGCGGTGCCGGACGAACCGTCCGCAGACGGCGCAGCAGCGGTCCAACCGTTGGCGTTCGCGATCTCCAGGCCGACCAGCGAGGCGGGACCGGCGGTCGGACCCTCGTCGACCAGGCCGTCCTCGAATCCGGCGATGACCCGCTCCGCCTCACGCCACGACGTGATGGTGGCGCCGCGGGTGCTCTGGACCGTCTCACCGGCGCGCAGCTTGTCGACCAGGTCGACCGCCGACTGCGGTGTCTGGTTGTCGAAGAACTCCCAGTTGACCGTCACGACCGGTGCGTAGTCGCAGGCGGCGTTGCACTCGATGTGCTCGAGCGTGATCGTGCCGTCCTCGGTGGTCTCGTCATTGCCGACGTCCAGGTGATCCTTCAGGCACGCGAAGATCTCGTCGCCGCCCATGACCGCGCAGAGCGTGTTGGTGCAGACGCCGACGTGGTGTTCGCCCATCTGGCGGCGTTTGTACATCGTGTAGAACGTCGCGACGCCCGACACCTGGGCGGTGCTGAGGTCGAGGATCTCGGCGCAGCGCTCGATGCCCTCGGTCGTGACGCTGCCCTCGGCGGACTGGATCAGGTGCAGCATCGGCAGCAGCGCCGACCGCTTCTGCGGATACCGCCCCGCCAGCTCGTGCAACTCAGCAATGGTTTCGTTGGTCAATGTCATGACGCATCCACCTCCCGAGCGAAGCGAGGGTTGGTGGCCGTGCGAAGCACGGGCGCGACGCAGTCGCGCGTGGATCGATGGGCTGAGGGAGCGCAGCGAGTGAAGTTCATCGATCCACACCACCCATGACAGGGTCGATGCTGGCGATCGCGACGATGACGTCGGAGATCATCGACCCTTCGCTCATGACCGACGTGGCCTGCAGATTCACGAACGACGGATCGCGGAAGTGCGCCCGGTACGGGCGGGTGCCGCCGTCGGAGACCACGTGACAGCCGATTTCGCCGCGCGGGGCCTCGATGACCCCGTACGCCTGGCCGGGGGGCACGCGGAAGCCCTCGGTGACGATCTTGAAGTGATGGATCAGCGCTTCCATCGACTCACCCATGATGTGCTTGATGTGCTCCGGCGAGTTGCCCTGACCGTCGGCGCCGACGCTCAGCTGGGCGGGCCAGGCGATCTTCTTGTCTTCGATCATGACCGGTTCGCCCTGCGTCTGGGCCAGGCGCTCGGTGGCCTGCTCGACGATCTTGAGCGACTCCCACATTTCGTCCAGGCGGATGCGGAAACGGCCGTAGGCATCGGGTTCGTCGCGGGTCACGACGTCGAAGTCGTACGTGTCGTAGCCCCAGTACGGTTCACGGCTGCGCAGATCCCAGTCGTAGCCGGTCGAGCGGAGCACCGGGCCGGTGATGCCCAGTGCGAGACAGCCGGCGAGGTCGAGGTACCCGACACCCTTGAGGCGGCCCTTGAAGATCGGATTGGCATTGCACAGTGCCGCATATTCGGGAAGCCGCTTCTTGAGCAGCTTGACGGTGTCGCGCAGCTGCTGGAGTGCGCCGTCCGGCAGGTCCTGGGAAACGCCTCCGGGACGGAAGTACGCGTGGTTCATGCGCAGACCCGTGATGGCCTCGAACAGGTTCAGGATCAGCTCACGGTCACGGAATCCGCAGGTCATGACCGTCAGCGCACCGATCTCCATGCCGCCGGTCGCGATGGCGACCAGGTGCGAACTGATGCGGTTGAGTTCGAGCAGCAACACCCGGATGACCTGGGCGCGTTCGGGCGCCTCGATCTCGAGCAGTTTCTCGACACCGCGCACGTACGCGGCTTCATTGGAGAACGGCGCCACGTAGTCCATACGCGTGCAGAACGTCACGCCCTGCGTCCAGGTGCGGAACTCCATGTTCTTCTCGATGCCGGTGTGCAGATAGCCGATGCCGGCGCGGGCGTCGCGGATGGTCTCGCCGTCGATCTCCAGGATCAGGCGCAACACACCGTGTGTGGACGGGTGCTGCGGGCCCATGTTGATGACCATGTGGTCACCCTCGACGGCCGACGTGTCGATCGAGTCCCAGTCCTGGCCGGTGACGGTGAAGACCGTGCCCTCCGTGGTCTCGGTCGCGCCGGCGTACGGGTCGGTGGTGGTCACGAGTAGTTCCTCCTCTGATCCGGAGGTGGCACGGTCCCGCCCTTGTATTCGACGGGGATGCCGCCGAGCGGATAATCCTTGCGCTGCGGGTGGCCCGGCCAGTCATCCGGCATCAGGATGCGGGTCAACGCGGGGTGACCGTCGAACTGGATGCCGAACATGTCCCACGTCTCGCGTTCATGCCAGTCGGCCGTCGGATAGATGGACACGACGCTGGGCACGTGCGGATCGTCATCGGGGGCCGTGACCTCGAGGCGGATGCGCCGACCGTGCGTCATCGACGTCAGGTGATAGGCGACGTGCAGTTCACGGCCGGTCTCGTGCGGATAGTGCACACCGCTGATGCTGGAGCAGAACTCGAAGCGCAACGACTCGGCGTTGCGCAACTGCGTGACGACCTCGAGGATCGACGCGCGACGGATGAAGAACGTGATCTCGCCGCGATCGATCACGATCTTCTCGATCGCGTCCGGCGGGGCCAGGCGCTCCAGGTCATCGGCGACCTGGTCGAACCAGCCGCCGTACGGCTTCTGCGCGGCGCCCGGCATGACGATCGGGCGCACCAGGCCGCCGAAGCCGCTGGTGTCACCGGTGTCGTGGGCACCGAACGCGCCGGACCGGGTGTCGATGACCTCGAGTTCCTCGACACCCGCCGGGACGACATCGGTACTCACGTCCTGAGTCTTCGACTCTTCTTCCGTCATCGCACACCTGCCGTGAGAAGTGCAGGATACGACCGGCGTGCGATGAGAGTCGCTGAATCGTTCACTCGCTGGCGCTCGCTCATTGCATGAGGCCCTTCATGGCCGAGGTGGGTTCGGCGATGAGTGCAGCGCGTTCCTCCGAGGCGATCTCGACCTGGCGGTGCGCGCCGAGTTTGGTGTGCTGGACCTGGTCGTGCAGTTTGAGCACAGCGTCGATCAGCATCTCGGGGCGCGGCGGGCAGCCGGGCAGGTACATGTCGACGGGCACGACGTGGTCGACGCCCTGGACGATCGCGTAGTTGTTGAACATGCCGCCCGAACTCGCGCACACACCCATCGCGAGCACGTACTTCGGATTGGCCATCTGGTCGTAGATCTGCCGCAGGACCGGTGCCATCTTGTTGCTGACGCGGCCAGCCACGATCATCAGATCAGCCTGACGCGGGCTCGGCCGGAAGACCTCCATGCCGAAGCGCGAGGAGTCGAACCGGGGCGCACCGAATGTCATCATCTCGATGGCGCAGCAGGCCAGTCCGAACGTCGCGGGCCAGAACGACGCCTTGCGCATGTACCCGGCCAGCCCCTCGACCGTGGTCAGCAGGACGCCCGAAGGCAACTTCTCTTCTAGTCCCATTCCAACCCTCCGCGACGCCAGACGTAGGCGTAGGCGATGAACACCGTGACCATGAAGACCGCCATCTCCGCCAGGGCGAACCAGCCGAGCGAGTCGAACGCGACCGCGAACGGGTACAGGAAGATGATCTCGATGTCGAAGATGATGAACAGCATCGCAATGATGAAGTAGCGGATCGAGATCTTGCCGCCGCCCTCGGGCAGCGGGCTTGGCTCGATACCGGATTCGTAGCGGTCCAACTTGGCCCGGTTGTACCGCTTGGGGCCGGTGATGCCGGCCATCACGACGCTGAAGACGGCGAATCCCGCGGCCAGGACGCCCAGCGCGAGGATCGGTGTGTAACTGTTCACCGTGACCTCCCTCGTGCGCTTGTGAACGGATTCACAACGTGCTTCGCGTCACACGATACGCCCTGGGATCGCGGCCTGTAACTTAGGCCACACTAAGTCGGACGTGACGGAGGAGCGGAGCATGGGCGGGTATCGACGGCCACCTCTGGACACTGCCGAGTTCCGCGACGCCACTGGCACGCCGATCCCCTATGGGCAGCGCTACTGGACCGTTGACGTCGAACCACCTGAGAACGCCTACGGACGCTGCGCGCACCCCGAGCGATTCGAGCCGGTCGTCCAGATCGGTCACGCGCTGATCGACCACCTGACGGCGACGTACGACGTCCGGCGCGAGGACGAGCGCGCTGACGGCCGCCCTGTGGTGGTACTCGCACCCGCTGCGGGCGGAGGCGCGACGCTGCGGATCACCCTGCCGCTGCCGAGCCTGCCCGGTGTCGAGGTCCGGGCCGGATGGCGGTTCCGCGGCCTGTGGCCGGACTGCGGTTGCGACGCCTGTGACGATTCGGTGCCCGATCTGCTCGACGATCTGGAGGCCTCGGTTCTGACGATCGTCGAGGGCGGCATGTCGGAGTGGCGTAGTGGCCCTGATCCGGCGTCACCGCTGATCACCGATGACGCCGGCAATCCCATCGGCGACAGTCACGTGCCGTGGCGCGTCCATGCGAGGTTGGACGGTCGGCTCCGGACCGAGACAGGAGGCTGGTCCGACGGCGAGCCCGATCCCGTCGAACTTCCCGACGAGCCGTTCCACTGGCCTGCCTGGCCGTTGCGGACCGCCTGACCAGGCTCAGTTCGCGCTGTCGGTGCGAGGTTCGTGGGTCACCGGGAAGTTCACGGAGGCCGCGATGAAACAGTTCTCGCCGGCTTCCTGATGGATCGCCTGAGCGGTGTCGATCATCGATGAGTCGGCCACCGTCACCCGAGGCCGCAGCACGACGCTCGTGAAGTGGCCTCCCTGGCCGACCTGCTCCATGACCCCGGTGGGACTGTCGGAGTACGCCGTCACCACGACGCCGTGGGTGACGGCCGAATGCAGATACGACAACAGGTGACACTGCGCCAGCGCAGCGAGCAGCAGTTCCTCAGGGTTCCAGCGCGACGCATCACCCCGGAACGCCGGATCGGCCGAACCCAGCAGATCGGGTTTGCCGTCGGCCGTCAGCGTCACCTGACGGTCGTAGTCGCGATACCCGCTCGTGCCGGTGCCCCGATTCCCCTGCCAGACGATGTCCAGCCCGTACTGATGCTGCATGTCAGCGGGGCTTGAACGAGTGGTGGAGGGCGACGACGCCACCCGACAGGTTGTGCCAGTCGACCGCGCCCCAGCCGGCTGCGACCATGCGCATGGCCAGCGAGCGCTGATCGGGCCACGACCGGATCGACTCGGCCAGATAGACGTACGACTCCGGATCCGACGACACGGCGCGCGCGAGCGCCGGCAGAGCCTGCATCAGGTAGTTGACGTAGACGGTGCGGAACGGCGCCCAGGTGGGGGTGCTGAACTCGCACACCACGATGCGACCGCCGGGCCGGGTCACGCGCAGCATCTCCTGCAAACCCGCGTGCGGATCGACGATGTTGCGCAGACCGAACGAGATGGTGACGGCGTCGAACGTGTCGTCGGCGAACGGCAACCGCGTGCCGTCACCGGCCGTGAACGGCAGGTCCGGGCGCGCCCGCTTGCCCACCTCGAGCATGCCGACCGAGAAGTCGCACGGCACGACGAACGCGCCAGCCGCCTCGAACGGACTCGACGATGTTCCGGTTCCGGCGGCCAGGTCGAGGATCGCCTCACCCGGTCGGGGCGCGATCAACTCGACGACGCGTTTGCGCCAGCGGCGGTCCTGACCCATCGAGAGGACGTCATTGGTCAGGTCGTAACGCTTCGCGACGGTGTCGAACATGCGCGCGACATCGCGGGGATCCTTGTCCAGACCGGCTCGGCTCACCTGGTCACTGTGCCACGAGTAGGCTCGATCGTCGTGAGCAACCCCGCAGCCGGTGGTGACGATCCCGTCGTCGGCCCCCTTGTCACCCGCACTCTGCGGATCGACGATCCCGGTGCACTGATCTCGCTGTTGCCCGACAACGACGGTCTGGTGTGGGTGCACAACGGTGACGGTCTGGTCGGCTGGGGTCGCGCGGCGCAGGTCGAGGTGTCCGGCCCGGACCGTTTCGCCGAGGCGCAGGAGTGGTGGGACACCGTCACGGCTTCGGCGGTCGTGCGCGACGACGTCGACCTGCCGGGCTCTGGACTGGTGGCATTCGGATCGTTCGCGTTCGCCGACGAGACCGCCGCCACCAGCACCCTGATCGTGCCGGAGATCGTGGTCGGACGGCGTGGTGACGATGCGTGGATCACGCTGATCGGCGCGGGGCTGACCGGCGCCCCGGAACTGACGACACACAAGCCCCGTCGGCAACAGGTGCCCGCATTCAGCGACGGCGCGGTCGACGGTGTGGCCTGGCAGCGGCTGGTCGCC
>Ga0182736_1002934_pt1 | contig 12065 bp, 4 predicted proteins | sample eDN5th30CKraftBY_FD_128882 | JGI IMG/M metagenome (GOLD analysis project Ga0182736, IMG submission 128882) | Enriched backyard soil microbial communities from Emeryville, California, USA - eDNA 5th pass 30_C Kraft BY (version 2) (version 2) | ecosystem: Environmental > Terrestrial > Soil >...
ACCAGCTCGTCGGGATGCAGCATCTTGGTGTTCAAGGCGAATGACAACTGCGAATGAAACAGGCGCGGATTGCCCGCGCTCATGGCGTCTTCGTAGGCCCCGAAGTTGGGCAGCGTGTGCTGGATGAAATGGTCCAGCCATGCAAGCGCCTGCGCGCGATTCAGCGGCCAGCGGAACTGATCGGCCTGCGGCTCTCCGAAGCTTTGCACGCCTGCCTGCTGCACCGTTTCCCACAGCGCGCGATGGTCGTGCACCGGCCGGACGTCGGGCGGCAGCGGCGGGGTGCCGGGCCAGGGCTTGCGGTTGTCGTGATCAAAGTTCCATCGCCCGCCCACTGGCTCGCCAGTTGCATCCATCAATACGCCGTGACGCCGGCGCATATGGCGGTAGAACGTCTCCATGAGCCAGCTCTTGCGGAGGCCGAAGAATCTGGCCACTTCGTCACGCGTCGTATGGAAATGCTCGCTGTCGGCCTGCTGCACGGAGAATGCCTGCGTCGCACTCCAGGCGCCAAGGACCTGGCTGACCCGCCATTCATCGGGTTGCTGGTAGACCAGTTCGCGGGCGCCGTAGTGCGCCATCAGCGCAGCCAGATTCTGGGTGATGTCCTGCCGGTTGCTGGGGTTGTCGATCGCGACATACCTGACGCGATGTCCCGCCTTGCGCAGATGGCGCGCGAAGTCGCGCATGGCGGCGAATATCGCCAGGATTTTTTGCGCGTGGTGCAGCACGTAGTCCGTCTCTTGACGCACTTCCATCAGCACATACACCACGTCCGGGTCTGTCCGGGCGAACCAGCTGTGCAGCGGGTTCAGCTGGTCGCCGAGAATCAAGCGCAGGGTGTGCGCGCCAGCGCCTTTGGATGTCATGGCGCGCGACGTGGCATCAGGAAGCCGGTTCCAGCGGCGGCTGTTCGCGATCCTGGCTGACCCAGATGAACGCGTCGGTGTCCAGGCCCAACGCCTTGGCGCGGCTCAGGATGTCGTCGCGCGTCTGCGCATTCAGTGTCTTCTCGCGCGCGAGGATCCAGGCATAGCTGCGATCCGGGCCCACCACCAGTGCCCAGCGATAATCCGGATCCAATGCGGCCACATGGTAGCCGCCATAGAAGGGGCCGAAGAACGACACCTTCAGCGAAGCTACCGAGGGGTCTCCCGTGAAGCGGGCCAGCCCCTCTGCCGAACGCCAATCGCCTTGCGACCCCTTGGCCGGGTCGAATCCGCGGTTCACGACGCGCACGGTGCCGTCATCCTGAAGCGTGTAGTTCGCGGTGACGTCCGTCATGCCGCGCTCGAAACGGTGGTCCAGCCGCGCGATTTCGAACCAGCGGCCTTCATAACGATGCACGTCGAAGGCGCCCACGGGCGTCACGCCTTTGGGCGGCGTGGTCGCGGCACAGCCATACAACGTCAAGCCCAATAGTCCCAGCGCCACCCACGGCGCGACGCGCCGCAACGGGTGGGTAAAACGACGACCGGCTTCTGCATGGCGCATGGCAAACCTCCGCTGAATTTGAGTCCTGGAAATTATATTTGCGCGGTTTCCGGGCCATGCTTGCGGTTCGGAAAAAATGGAAACAAATCTTGGTGCTTTGGACGCCTTATCGATTTTCGTAGAATGCCGAATCCCCATTCACGCGGCGCCCGCCGCCAAGGACGTTTTGCAGTCTGCCAAGAAAACCGTTCGACCGAGCCGTCATGGCGCCCGGATGGGCGCGAGCACCGCGCTGGGGCTGGCGCTGTTGATGACGTCCCCCATGCACGCGCAGCCGGCGGGGCAAGCGCTGCAGGCCGCGACGGCCAGCCAGCCGCTTGGCGGCGACTTTGCACGGGAAGGCGCGCCGGGCTCCAGCCATTTCAAGATCACGTACCGCGGCAAGCCTTATCGGCCGTTGAACGCCTACCAGTTCATCCACGTCAGCGCGCTGGGACCGACCCAAGGCGGCCAGCCGATGCTGCTGGCGGTCTCCAATGACTTCATGGGCGTGGGTACCCTCCTGATCGCCGTGCAGAACGACACGCCGCTCGCGCGGGTGTTGAGCCCCGTCGTCGATGTGCGCGACCCGGACATGGGCCTGGCGCAACCCGGTCGTCAGGACCTCTTGCTGTTCACTGCGGGGGCGCGGGCATTGGTGACGTCGACCGGGCAAGTGCTGTGGTTCGAGCACGTGCGTGCCGGGCAGTCCCAAGGCGCCAGCCCTTTGCTGGTGTCCGTGTCGCCCGACAATCGTCATGGCGCCTTGCTGCTCGACAACGAAATCCGGCTGAGCGTGGCAGACGAAGGCCCCTATGCCACGATCCCGTTCACCAAGGCAATGCAACGCGACGCCTTCAAGGCGGCCTGGGACGAGAGCGCGGCACGAGCGCGCCAGGCGCTGAACGAAGGCAAGCGGATCGACCAGCGCCGGCTTTATGACAACCTGAAGGCGGATTGGATCAACCGCAATTTCCGGTGGCAAAAGCTTGGGGACGGCTGGCAGTTCATCGGGCAGAAACTGAAACCTGTCGCGTTTGACGTGCAACCCCGCAAGGAGCCCTGAGATGAAGGCTGTCTTCGCAACGCGTTGCATGGGCGGGCTGGCGCTGTCGTGCGCTGCCGCGCTGGCCGGCTGCGCAAGCACTGCGGACGTCTACGAAAAGCATGTCCGCGCCGAAGAGGTCAACCCGGCGGACGTGTTGCTGACGCTGGACGTCGCGTTTGCACGGGCGCCGGATTACGCCCCTCGGACCATTGAGTACGGATCAACGGACAAGCGGGTGGAGTATGCCGGCTACCCAAACCTCGACGTGCCGTTCTATCAGAAAGGGGTGGGCTTCGACCTGGGCATGCTCGGCGACCCGCGCACATTGCTGGCCGTGCCGTACCCGTCGCCCACGACCCGCAGGACATCCGCGCAATTGAAGATCTTCGGCGAACGCCTGGACGCAACGCACTATCGCTTCGTGGTGTTGCCCCGATCCGGGTGGCGCAGCATGAACAGCTTTCAGGTGGCGTTCGCCGTCAACGGCCGGCGCGAGGGCATGACGTTTGCCTACAGCACGGGGAAGGTGTGCGAAAGCCGCTTCGACGTTACGACGCCGACGTACGGCTTCAGGATGTCGGTGGCGGCCAATTTTCCGGGCGGCAAGCCCGGCTGCCTGAAGCCCTGCGACGCCCGCCCCGGGTATCCGGGGCATTGCGCGTTCTTTTCCGGGATTGAATAATCCCGGCCTTCAGAACTGATACTCGAACCGCGCGTACCCCGCTTGCGCCGACGCGTGCCCGGTATTGATCAGCGCGTCGTAACCCACCGAGATCGACGTGGCCTTCGAGGGGCGAAAACCGATGCTCGCGCCGCCCGTGACGTAATTGCGCGGCAGCGCGACGCCGGGCGCGGCGAAGCGGGTGCCGTCCTGCGACAGGACGGTGACCTGCCGGCTCGTGCCCATCAGTTCCCGCGCATAGCCCACGCGCAACTGGGCATCGACGGCGCGTTCTCCCTCGCCGAACGTCTTGTCCAGCTTGAGCATCACGTAGGGCTGAAGACTGCGCGCGGTGTCGGAATCGACGCTCAGGTTCTGCGCCGAGGCGCCGCTTTCGGTGAAGCTTGCGCCCCGGAAGAAGGCGTAGCGCAGCCCGGCGGCGGGCGTCAGCGTGATACTGCCCACGCGCATCGGCACGGCGGCCTGGGTGGCGGCCGAGATCTCGTGCCCGATGTGATCGCCTTGCGCGGTGCCAGACGCGCCAAACGGGCGCTTCTGCGACAGGAAGTCCAGGCCATAGCCGAGCGTTGCCGACACGGTGACCGGTCCGAAGTCGCGGCCGCCATAGAGGGCCAGGCGCACGGTGTCGGTGGCGCCGGAGCTGCCCGTCTCGTCTTCGTCGAGCGACGTATGCGCGTAGCCGCCGGCCAGGCCCACGGTGTAGTCGCCGACGCGCCGGTCGCTGCCCGCCAGAAAGCCGAACTGGTTTGCCTTGAAGCCAGGCTGCCCGTCGTCGGCGTGCAGGCGCGTGCTGGACCCGGTGGCCTCGATCCAGGCGCCGCGCGCGGCCGGCTGCGTCTGCGGCGAGGGCACGAAGCGGCCGAGCAGCGTCGCGTTGACCGATTGCGCGCGCATGATCGCCGCCGTGCCAAGCGCGGTGTAGATGCTGGTGTTGGTGGGAGCGACGATCACGGGGCCAGGGGCGTCGGGGGAGAACAATTGCAGGCCGACCTCGTTTGCGCCGTAGGTGACCGACTGGTTGAGCGTGGACAGATCCGCGCCGGCGGACGTGGTGCTGGTCACCGTGGCAAAGGTGCCGTTGACGCCGTTGGCGGCCGAAAGCAGGGTATAGCGGCGCGCCGTATAGGTGCCGGGCGCGTAGACGATCGACAGGCCGCCGTCCAGGGTGGCGGCGCCACCGACGCGCAGCAGCGAGCTTTCCAGCGGATTGACCTCGATGGACAGCGTCGCGTTGCTGGCCTGGGTGTAGTTGCCGCCCACGCTCAACGTGCCGACCGACCCGCCTGGCATGACGATGCCCTGGTTCAAGAGGCTGCCGGAGATCGTGCCGTGACCCTTCAACGTGCCCTGGGCCCCCACGGCCACGTTGCCGCCGAGCAGCGCGGTGTCGTGGTTGGCATCGCCCACGGCCAGCGTGCCGCCGTCCACCCGCGTGAGGCCGGCGAAACCGCTGCTGTCGCCGTTCAGTGTCAGCATGCCGGCGCCTTGTTTGGCGAAGACGCCAGAGCCGTTCAATGCGCCGTCAAACGTGCTGTCGGCCGGCGAATCCAGCGTCAACGTGCTTGTGCCGAGTTGCAGGCGCGTGCCCGCCCCGCCGGCCAGCGCGGTCATCCGCTGCGCGCCGGCGCCCGACACATCGAGCGCGGCGCCCGGGCCGGCCAGCACGACGTTCGACGCGGACGACAGGCTGCCCGTGACGGCAAGCGTGCCGCTGTTGATGGTGGTGGCGCCCGTGTAGCTGTTGGTGCCCGCCAGGACCTGCGTGCCGCCGTTAAGCGTCAGGCCGCCCGTGCCGGCAATGGCCCCCGAGAAATTGCCCGCCGCGTTCGTCAGCGTAAGCGTGCGCGCGCCGAGCGCCACGTTCCCCGAGCCGCTCAGGCTCGTTACCGACGCGCCCGCCGCCGTGCCCGAGATATCCAGCGTGCCTTGATTCGTGATCCCACTGGAGGCGGCGATGCTGCCCGCGCCGTTGACGGCCAGGGTGGCGCCCGGGCTGATCGTGGTTGCGCCGGTATAGGTGTTTGCGCCGGTGAGCGTTTGCGTGCCGCCTCCCACCGTCAGGCCGCCCGTGCCGCCAATGGCGCCGCCGAAGGCGCTCGCCGCGTTGCTGATCGTCAGTGTGCGGCTGCCCAGCGCGACCGCGCCGCTGCCCGACAACCCCGTGACCGAAGCGCCCGCGGTGGCGCCGGAAATATCGAATGTGCCGTTGTTGACGACCACATTGGAGGCCGCGGCGCTGCCGTTGCCCGCCAACGCCAGCGTGCCGCCGTTGATCGTGGTCGCGCCGCTGTACGTGTTGTTGCCGGTCAGCGTCTGCGTGCCGGCGTTCAGCGTGATCCCGCCCGTTCCGCCAATGGCGCCCGCATAGGTGCCCGCCGCGTTCGTCAGGGTCAGGGTGCGCGAGCCGAGCGTGGTGATACCTGCGCCTGTCAGGGCCGTGATGGATGCGCCCGCCGTGGTGCTGGAAATATCGAACGTGCCGTTGTTGATGACGCCACTGGAGGCCGCGAGGCTGCCGCTGCCTGCCAGCGCGAGGGTCGCGCCATTGCCGATGTCGGTCGCACCGGTGTAGATGTTGACGCCCGAGAACGTCTGCGTGCCGCCCGCCACCGTGAAACCACCGGCGCCGCCGATCACGCCGCTGAAGTCGCCAGCGGCGCTGTTCACGGTCAGGGACTGGGAGCCCAGCGCGATGACGCCGGTGCCGGACAGCGCCTTGAGCGAAGCGCCTGCGGCGGTGCCAGAGATTTCGAACCGGCCATTGTTGACCAGCCCCGACGAGGCCGCGATGTTGCCGTTGCCCGTCAGCACCAGCGTGCCGCCATTGATCGTGGTCGCGCCGCTGTACGTGTGGTTGCCGGTCAGCGTCTGCGTGCCGGCGTTCAGCGTGATCCCGCCCGTTCCGCCAATCGAACCCGCATACGTGCCCGCCGCGTTCGTCAGCGTCAGGGTGCGCGAGCCAAGCGTGGTAGCGCCAGTGCCAGTCAGGGCTTGGACGGAAGCGCCCGCCGTGGTGCCGGAAATGTCGAACGTGCCGTTGTTGATGACGCCGCTGGAGGCCGCGAGGCTGCCATTGCCTGCCAGCGCGAGGGTCGCGCCATTGCCGATGTCGGTCGCACCGGTGTAGATGTTGACGCCCGAGAGCGTCTGCGTGCCGCCCGCCACCGTGAAACCACCCGCGCCGCCGATCACGCCGCTGAAGTCGCCAGCGGCGCTGTTCACGGTCAGGGACTGGGAGCCCAGCTCGATGACGCCGGTGCCGGAAAGCGCCTTGAGCGAAGCGCCTGCGGTGGTGGCGGAGATATCGAACCGGCCATTGTTGACCAGCCCCGACGAGGCCGCGATGCTGCCGTTGCCCGTCAGCGCCAGCGTGCCGCTCGTGATCGTCGTGGCGCCCGTGTAGCCGTGGACGGCCGACGTTGACAGCGTGCCTCCCATCGCGGTCACGCCGCCAAATCCGGAAATGGTGCCCGTCAGCGTGAGGGGGGCCGTGCTGGTGTTGAAGGAGACTGCGGATGCGGCGTCGGTCAGGATCACGGCATTGCCGAGAGATAGGCCCTGGTGTGCCGGGTTGATCTGGGCAGATGCGCCGGCGGCTATGACCAGGTCGCCTAAAAGCGTGGAGCCCGAGAGCAGCGTGAGCGAGTTGCCCGAGCCCTCAAACTGGATGGCAGCCGCGCGCGTGCCGTTGGCGACGCCGCCAACGATGGTGCCGGCATTCGTGATGTTGGTAAAGCCGTGCGCGATCACGCCTGCGCCCGCCGCCCCGCCGTTGCTGCTGCCGCCGGTGATCGTGCCCGCGTTCAGTATGGTGCTGTAGCCTCCCGCGAAATTGACGCCGGCGCCGCCGTCACCGCCGGTTCCGTTGCCATTGGCGCCTGTGCCGCCCGCACCGCCTGCACCGCCGTTTATCTCGCCAAGGTTGAGGATGGAGGAGCCAGTGCCAAACACCACCAGCCCATCGCCTCCGCCACCGCCACCCCCGCCAAAGCCGCCCGGCCCGCCCGCGCCGCCGCCGCCGCCCTGGAGCAGCCCGTGCGAAGTGAGATTCGCGCCAGTGGTGATCGATATCATCCCGGCGCCGCCACCGCCACCGGCGCCCGCATTGCCTACGGCACCATTGGACGTGGTGCCCCCGGCACCTCCGGCGCCGCCCGACATGGCGGCATTGACATCGATCGTCGCCTCGGTCCCGCTGTAGTACAGCCCGGTGCCCCCACCGCCGCCGCCGCCGCCGAAGTTGGTGCCGTCTGCGCCCGCGTTGCCCGCGGCTCCGCCGAAGCTTGTGTTTACGCCGACGTTGGTGGACGAGAGAGCCAGGCCGGTGGCACCGCCGGCAGCGTTGCCGCCCGCATCGCCCGCGGCGCCGCTGCCGCCGCTGCCGTTGGCGCCTGGCGCGCCGCCGGGAACCGTCACCGTGACGGTATTGGCGTCGAGCTCGCTTGAGCCGCCGCCCTGACCGTTGCCCGCCCCGCCGTTGCCGCTGCGTCCCGGGTAACCCGCGCCGCCGGCCGCGCCGCAGGCGCTGGCATCGCCGGGTGCGCACCCGGCGGCCCACACGGAAGGTAAAGCGCAGGTCAGGCCGAGCATCAAGGCGATCTGCCTGGCCCTGTGCGCGGCGCGGGGAAGGGAGCGCCGTGGTGTCCCGCAATGTGTCGCGCTGCCTGGGACCGAGGATCTGGATGAAGCGATTTCGGGCGCGACCTGCATCATTTGCAAGGCCTGATTCCAGACGAGCCGATAGCTGCGGTTCATCGTTGCTTTCCCTTTGCGCGCCCATTGGTCGGCCGGCCCGGAGCCGGCGTTCGCTGACAACTGAGGCAGCGCTGATTCATTGATGGTGGTGGATCCGGGCGGCGATCCTCCCGAGTGCTCGGGTACGACAGGTCGACATGCCGCCTACGGCATTCGCATGAGGCGGTCGGACTATATCACCGGGCCGCCGGTCGTCATTCGCGGAATTAAGCCGAATTTTTGAGGCAATTCGATGCGGACCGGTGCGCGACGATCGCATGGCGCCGGGGCAACAGGCGGGCGGCCTGAAGTGCAACAGCGCTGTGCAAAGGCAAGCGTCACTGGTAAAAAACGTCCGGAGCAGAATCAATCAGAAAACTTATGCGGCCCGTTGTTACGGCTCGCACCGAGGGGAAGACGATGGGAAAGCCGACCGCAAAGCGACCTTTGCGAGCCAGGGCCACTGTTGTTGGGGCGCTGCAACCACGCCGTTCGCTGCCACGTCCCCCGGACTGGCGCGAGATGCTCTCCGTCACTGCCGTGGGGCTCGTCATGGCGCAGCCCGCCGTCGCGGCATTGAGTTGTCCTTCGGTCGACACCAACCCTGCCAATTCCACCACCTGCACCATTTCTTCCAGCCAGGGCGGATCGGGTGCACAGGTCAGTGTCGTCAACACCGCCAGCGCCGGCACCGGCGACAACGTCGGCGGCTATGGCGGCAACTACACGGTGGTCAACAACGGCGCCGTGTTGCAGCCGAGCGTCCCGCAGGGCGGCATCTTCGTTCGCCTGACGGGCGGCATGGGGTCCAGCGACACCAGCAACAATGCGACGAACGGCGGCAACGGCGGCACCATCACCATCAACAACAACGGCGGGACAATCACCGTTCAGAACGCGCCGACCTCCAGCACCCAAGGCAGCGGTCCTGGCATCTGGGCGGATTCGGGCGCGCAGTTCGGGATCTACGGCGTGTCGGTCGGGGGCATTGGCGCCAATGCCAACGAGACGGTGATTGGCGGGGGCAACGGGGGCCAGGGGGGCGACGGCTCTGCCGTCACCATCACCAATAGCGGCAACGTCAGCGTCTTGAACCTGCCCTATGGCGGCGTGGGCCTCTACGGCGCCAGCATCGGCGCGACGGGCGGAAACCAGGACAATGCGGCGACGGGCGACCAGGTCGGCGGTAATGGCGGCGGAAGCAATATCGTCAATATCTCGAATTCCGGGGCCGTGTCGGTCACGGGTTCCACATCGCGCTATGCATGGGGCATCGGCGCGGAATCCATCAGCGGCAGTGGCGGGCTGGACAACGGCAGCGGTTCCAGCGGCGGCGCGGTCAATTACTCGAATCCGACGATCATCACGAATACGGGCTCCGTGACGGTGAACGTCAGCGGGACGGCCCTGAGCAGCGTGCGCGGCCTGTATGTCCTGAGCCAGGGCGGCAATGGCACGACGTCCGAGGACGGCAGCGACAACGGCGGCACCGGCGGCCAGTTTGGCGCGATGACGGTGGTGAACTCGGGCCAGGTGTCCGTGTCCAGCACCTCGACCGTGCAGCCTGCGAGCCTGTCGAAGGTGTCCGGCGGGATCGTCGTGATCGGGCTGGGCGGCAATGGCGGCATGGGTCCGCAGACGATCACCAACAACAGCGGCGAAATCGGCGGATACGGCGGCGGCAACGGCAATACGACCACCACGGTCACCCTGAACAGCGGGTCGTCGGTCACGACCTCGGGCGACTACCTGCCGGGCGTCAACGTGATCACGCAGGGCGGCAACGGTGGGGCGGGACGCGAGGACAGCAACGGGGCGGCCGGCGGCAACGGCGGCACGGTGAACGTCACCCTGAGCGGCAATGCCACCATCCGCACCAATGGCGTGCAGTCCACCGGCATCTCGGCCAGCAGCCTGGGCGGCGCGGGCGGAGGGGTGGAGACCAGCAGCGGCATCATCGACTTCACGCCCGAAAACGCCGGCAGCGGCGGGGCCGGCGGCGCGGTGACGGTGACGACCACCGGCGGCTCCATCCAGACTTCCAACAACTATTCCATTGGCATCCTCGGCCAGTCGATGGGCGGCATTGGCGGCACGACCACGGCGAACTTCGAACTGTTCGGCAATGCTGGCGCGGATGCGGGGATTGGCGGGGCCAGCGGCTCGGTTTCCATCAACAGCCAGTCCTCGATCACGACCACCGGGCAGTCCTCGCACGGCATATCGGCGCAGGCCATTGGCGGCGGCGGCGGCACGGCGGGCGTCAGCAGCGGCATCGTTGCATTGGGCGGGGCGGGCGGCACGGCGGTCTCCGGCGGCACGGTCACGATCAACCAGTCCGGCACGCTGACCACGGGCGGGACGTCGGCCATCGGCATGCTGGGCCAGTCCATCGGCGGCGGCGGCGGGGATGGTGGCGCGGCAAGCGGGGTTGCCGTGATCGGCGGGCAGGGGGGCGGTGGCGGCAACGGCGGCTCGTCCACTGTCGGCCTGAACGGCTACACCTTGACCACGGGCGGCGACCATGCGTACGGCATCGTGTCTCAGTCCATCGGCGGCGGCGGGGGAACCGGCGGGGCAGCCTCCTCCTACGACGCCGGCGTGGGCTTTGCCATGTCCGTCGCGGTGGGCGGCACCGGCGGCAACGGCGGCGCGGGCGGCAGCGCGGCGGGCAACGTGTCCAACGCAACCTTGACGACCGGTTCGTCGGGCACCACGAATGGCGATGCGCACGGCGTGGTCGTGCAGTCCATTGGCGGCGGCGGCGGGGCGGGCGGCGCGTCGGTCGCCAAGGCCCTGGCGATCGCGGTGCCAGACGAGGACGCGTCCTTTGGCGTCGCGGTCACGTTTGCCATGGGAGGTTCCGGGGCTTCGGGCGGCGCGGGCGGCACCGCGTCGTCGGCCATCAACAATTCCATCCTGACCACGTATGGTCCCAATTCGCAAGGCGTCCTGGTGCAATCGATCGGCGGCGGCGGCGGGCTGGGCGGCAGCGCATCGGCCCTCTCGACGGTGGTCGGCACCGGCGATTCCGTCGGCGGCACGGTTCAGTCGTCGGTGGGGGGCAGCGGCGGATCGGGCAGCTACGGCGGCAACGCCACGCTCAGCCTGGCGGGCAGTTCCATCACCACGTGGGGAGACTCCGCGAATGCGCTGGTGCTGCAAAGCATTGGCGGCGGCGGCGGCGCGGGCGGCGTGGGTTCCGCCACGGGACGCAGCCCCAATGTGGATGCCAACGTGTCGATCACGGCCAACGTGGGCGGGGTCGGCGGCTCGGGCGGACAGGGCGGCACGGCGTCGCTGACCGTCAATCCGGCCAGCACCATCATCACGCACGGCGATGGGGCGCGCGCCGTGCTGGTGCAGTCCATCGGCGGCGGCGGCGGGGCGTCGCAAGGCGGCCAGGTCGGGCTGGCCGTCAATAGCGAAAGCGAGGACAGCACGACCGACGTCAGGGGCACCGTCTCGGTCGGCCGCGGCGGCACCGGCGGGGGCTATGGCGGCACCATCAACCTGAACAGCGATGGCAATGTCACCACCTATGGCGCCGATGCCGACGCGCTGCTGGTGCAGAGCATCGGCGGTTCGGGCGGGCTGGGCGGCGCGGTCGGCGGCACCAGCCAGAACAATTCATCCGACGCGCTGGACGACGCCGGCACGACCTACCAGTTCAACGTCTCGGTGGGCGGCAATGGCGGCGCAGGCGGCAATGGCGGCGCGATCGGCACGACGTCCAATGCCGCGAGCATCGGGGCATCCACGAACACGTACGGGGATTACGCGGACGCCGCAGTCCTGCAATCCATCGGCGGCGGCGGCGGCGCGGGCGGCGCATCGACCGCCTCGTCCAGCATTTCGTCGTCCAACGTGTCGATTTCGGTGGGCGGCTCCGGGGGAAGCGGCGGGGCGGGCAACAGCATCGTCGCCTTCCTGAACGGCAACGGGACCAATAGCTTCAACACGGCCGGCTATGGCGCGATGGGCATTGTCTTGCAGTCGATCGGCGGCGGCGGCGGCATGGGCGCCACGGGGTCACCGCTGGCAAACGGCTCGCTGCGGGCCGGCGCGACAGGCGGCAGTGGTGGCGCGGGCGGCAGCATCACGGTCACGAGCGGCAGCTATGCGGCC
>Ga0182736_1002939_pt1 | contig 12048 bp, 9 predicted proteins | sample eDN5th30CKraftBY_FD_128882 | JGI IMG/M metagenome (GOLD analysis project Ga0182736, IMG submission 128882) | Enriched backyard soil microbial communities from Emeryville, California, USA - eDNA 5th pass 30_C Kraft BY (version 2) (version 2) | ecosystem: Environmental > Terrestrial > Soil >...
CGCGCCCGGCCGGGCGCTGCTGTCGGCTTCGAAGGCCGCCGTCCGCTCCCTGGCCCGCACACTCTCGGCGGAGTTGCTGGAGCGCCGCATTCGCGTCAACGCCGTCAGCCCCGGCGCCATCGAGACGCCCATCCACCATCAGCCCGGCCAGGGCATCGATGCCTATCGTGCCTATGTCGAGCGGGTGGGGGCGCAGGCACCCATCGGACGCATGGGGCGCCCGGAGGAGATCGCCGCCGCGGTCCTGTTCCTGGCCAGCGATGCCTCCAGCTACATGCTGGGCGCCGAGATAGTCGTCGACGGAGGCAGGGCCGAACTGTGATTCCGGAACGTCTGAATGCCGACCTTGGGCAACGCGCGATCATGCACGGTGCCACCCTGCCCTGGCTCGCCAGCCCGCTACCCGGTGTCGACCGGCGTCCGCTCTATCGGGTGGGCGCCGAGCAGGCACGGGCCACCAGCCTGGTGCGCTACGCCCCCGGTAGCCACTTCAGCGCGCACCTGCACTCGGGCGGGGAAGAGTTCCTGGTCCTGGAAGGCGTCTTCGAGGATGAGCATGGTCGCTATCCCGTGGGCAGCTACGTGCGCAATCCTCCCGGGAGCCGACATTCCCCCGGTGCCCGCGGCGGCTGCATGATCTTCGTGCGGCTGCGCCAGTTCCATGTCGATGACCGCGAGCAACGGGTCGTCCAGTTGAACGCACAAGGCAGCCAGTTACTGTTCGAAAACGCCCATGAGCGGGTATGGGTAGAGGATGTCCCGCCCCGCTCGCCCGCGCACATGGCCAATCCGCGCGGGCTGGAGCTACTGGTGCTCGAAGGCGCAGTCGCAGGCGAGGATTACCGACTGGAGCCGCTGGGCTGGATGCGCCTGCCGCCAGGCATGCCCTTCGAAGCCGAAGGCGGGCCGGAGGGCGCGCGCCTGTGGATCAAGGATGCCTCCCCGGACCTAGGCTTCTGAAGCTACCTTGCCCGCTTCGGCGAGCAGCCAGTCACGGAAGGCCTGCACCTTCGGCAGCTCGCCGCATTCGGGTCGAAAGACCACGTAGTAGGCCTGGGTCAGCGAACAGTCCAGCCCCTTGTCCGCGAAGGGGCGGATCAGCCGGCCGGCGTCCAGGTCGTCCTTCACCATCACGCTGCGAGCCAGGGCCAACCCCTGCCCGTCTATCGCCGCCTGCAGCACGGCCGCCGAGTTGTTGATGCGCAATCCGTGGTCAGTCTTGACCTGCCGGTACCCGGAGGCGTCCAGCCACATCCTCCAGGTCGGGTAATCCGGAGAATTGGCCATCGAATGGTCATGGATCAGCGTGCAGCGCGACAACGCCTCGGGCGGCAGCCGCCCATTCTCCAGCAGCTCGTAGTCGGGCGCGCAGACCGGGAACATCACCTCATCCATCAGATGCACCGCAGTCAGGCCCGGCCACCTGCCCGAGCCGTAACGCACACCGACGTCAACGCGCTCGACCTGGAAGTCCACCGAACGCGAGTTGGTGTCCAGCAGCACATCCAGATCCGGATAGGCCTGCTGGAAACGTTCGATGCGCGGCAGCAACCACTTCGAGGCAAAGGCCGGGCTCACGGTGATGGTCAGCCCGGCATGCACGCTGGCGTCTTTCAGCCGTTCCAGGCCCAGGCTCAGCCGCTCGAAGCCCTCCCGTATGTCCGGCAATGCGGCACGGGCCGCATCCGTCAGCACCAGGCGCGCCGAGCCGCTGCCGGCACGGGTGAACAGCGCGATGCCCAGCCATGCCTCCAGGCTGCGTACCTGCTGGCCGACCGCAGCCGGGGTGACGTTCAGTTCGGTGGCAGCGGCAGAGAAGCTCTGGTGCCTCGCGGCAGCTTCGAATGCGCGCAGGGCATTGAGGTAGGCAGGCGTAGTCATTGAAAGTTTTTCTATCTCAATAGGCAAGATCTTATGCGTTGTGGCGGCAACCGGCCGAATCAACAATGCGCACCAGGCCGTCAGCCAGATGGCCCGAAAATAGCAGATTACAGAGGCAGATCAAGGCCTTCTTCGATTTTCACCCATTGCGTTCAGTAGGACTGAGGAGACCATTACATGAATAGTTTTTCTAACAAGGTTGCCATCGTTACCGGCGGCGGTTCGGGCATTGGCAAGGAAGTCGCCAAGCGCCTGGTCGAAGCCGGCGCCGCCGTAGTGATCGGCGGCCGCGATGCGGCCAAGCTTGCCCAGGCCGCCCAGGATATCGACGCGAGTGGCCGGCAGGTGCGCGCACTGGCCGGCGACATCGCCCAGCCCGCCACCGCCCAGGCGCTGGTCGATCTGGCCGTGGGCGAGTTCGGCGGGCTGGACATCCTGGTCAACAACGCCGGGGTCTTCAATCCCAAGCCCTTCCTGGAGGTGAACCCGGACGAATACGACTGGTTCCTCGATACCATCCTCAAGGGCAAGTTCTTCATGGCCCAGGCCGCAGCCAAGGCCATGCAGCAGCGCGGCGGCGGCGCCATCGTGCAGACCGGCTCGCTGTGGGCGATCCAGGCCATCGGCGCCACACCTTCGGCCGCCTACTCCGCCGCCAATGCCGGCGTGCATGCCCTGACCCGCAACCTGGCCATCGAGCTGGCCGCGTCCAACATCCGCATCAACACCGTGGCGCCGGCCGTGGTGGAGACTCCCGTCTACGGCACCTTCATGGATGCCGAGCAGGTGAAGGAGGTCCTGCCGACCTTCAACGCCTTCCACCCGCTGGGGCGCAATGGCCAGCCGGGCGATGTGGCCGCGGCGATCCTCTTCCTCGCCTCGAGCGAAGCCTCGTGGATCACCGGCACCGTACTGCCGGTCGATGGCGGCGTGACCGCCGGCCGCAACTGACGGGAGAATTGCGGATGATGAACTGGAACGACTATTTCGCCAGCCTGATGAAGCGCGTCGGCGAGTTCGGCAAACTCGCCCCCGAGACCATGCGCGGGCTGAACACCCTCGGCAACGCGCCGGCCAGGCACCTCGACCCGAAGATCCACGAGCTGATCGCGCTGTCCGTGGCCATCACCACTCGCTGCGATGGCTGCATCTCGGTCCACGCGCAGGCGGCCCTGAAGCACGGCGCAACCCAGGATGAAATTGCCGAGGCCCTGGGCGTGGCCATCGCCCTGAATGCGGGCGCAGCGCTGACCTACAGCGCCAGGGTGTTCGATGCCGTCGCGGCCTTCGACAAGCCCTGATGTCTCTTGGGCGCCTCAGGGCGCCCGCTTCCTGCGGAGTCCATTCATGTCACAGCGCAAGATCGCCATAGTCGGCGGCGGACTGGCCGGCCTCTACGCCGCCTACCGCCTGCAGAGCGCGGGTATCGACTTCGACCTGTTCGAGGCACGCAAGCGCCTGGGCGGTCGCATCCTCTCGACCGCGAAGGGTGGTCTCGATCTAGGGCCGACCTGGTTCTGGCCGGATTTCCAGCCCCGCATGCGGGAGCTGCTGGCCGAGCTGGGACTGCCTGCCTTCGAGCAGCACGAGCAAGGCGACGCGTTGTTCGACCGCGGGCCGGGCCAGGTCATGTGCCGGCAGGGTTATCAATCGGGCAACCTGTCCATGCGCATCGCCGGGGGCTCGGCGCGCCTGGTACAGGCCCTGGCGGCTGCCCTGCCAGCAGAACGACTCCATCTTGAAACGGAGTTGTTGGCTGCCCGCCTGACCAACGACGGCGTGCAGCTGCAGCTGTCGAGTGATCGGCGCGCTCAGCCTGTCTATGACGCCCTCTGGCTGGCGATCCCTCCCCGTCTGGCAGGTCGGGTTGACTACAACCCGCCCCTGTCACCGCCAGCAATTCAGCAACTGTCCGCGGTACCGACCTGGATGGCCGCGCACGCCAAGTACATGGCCCGGTACATGCGCCCCTTCTGGCGCCAACAGGGTCTTTCCGGCGATGCCTTCAGCGCTATCGGCCCTCTCGGCGAGATCCACGATGCCGGCCATGACGAGGCGGCAGCGCTGTTCGGTTTCTTCGCCATCGGCGCCCAGCAGCGGCGCGCGCTGAATGAATCAGACCTCAAGGCGCTGTGCCGAGCGCAGTTGACTCGCCTGTTCGGCGAGGCGGCAGGCAATCCCGTCGAAGACTGGGTCCAGGACTGGTCGGCGGAAGCCTTCACGGCGACGCACGACGATCTGACTCCGCCCCGCTGGCATAGCGTTTATGAGGTGAGCCACTCGATAGACGGCCCATGGCGGAAACGACTCAAGCTCATCGGCAGCGAAGCTGGTGGCGAGCAAGGCGGATACATGGAAGGGGCCTTGCTGGCAGTGGATGCCGCCCTTCAACTACTAACCTGAAGACTCTCACGAGAGAAAACTTACTACCCATGCCGCCCAATCTCTTGCGGACGCGACTCTCAAGTTCACGCGACCACAGCGGCTGGGCCTGCATTTCAGGCTTGCAAGCCAGCCGATCAATTACTTAGTCAGCACGCCTAGGCGCAACTGCAGCGTACTACTCGCAAGACTGCCAGCGTGGCTCAGAAAGCAGTGCTCGATGGGGCCAGGGAATATCGGCGGAAGCGACGAAAAATGCTCAAACCGTCTAGGGTGTTTGCCGGGATCCCTGCTGCTGCAGATAGCGCCCACTCGCCTCCGCCCCTAGTGCGTAGCTATGTGACAAATAATCGCTCACAACACAAAATGACATGAATTAATCGTGATTCCCAATGGGAGTTCAGAGCTATGCATAGGGCAACAGACGGCCGAGGCTGTGTAAAAACTCCTGCTGAAATTCAACGTACGCGTTGCTACGCGAAATTCTTGGGATTTGGCCGGATTGGAATGCTCAGAATTCGTTAGGAGACGCCGAAATTGATCATCAAACGATCAGCGCTCGGTGCTCAAAACGTTTTTACACAGCCTGGGCCAGAAGCCGCCATTAAATCAAGGGCGATTCAGCTCGCATTTACTCGCATGGCATTTGGCTATCAATCGCTCTAGAATCCTGCAGCCTGGGTTCCACTTGCCGAAGGGAAAATACTCGATTAATTCAACCTCTTGCAGCGGTCTGCAACCTTCGTATCCCCGCAAGCGCTCACGATAAACCAATCGAGATGGATTTCAGCCTATGTGGCACGACAACGAGACAACGGTCGACTATCTAAATTTTGGAGTGGTGGCTGATGCCTGTGCCAGCCTGCTGAGGCAAAGCGGCGGTGAACCTATCTCAATAGGTGTGTCGGGTGGCTGGGGGGCTGGCAAGTCTTCTCTGGTCAAAATGATCGCAGCCCGCCTCGAAGCCCCAGCACAACCCCCAGCTCTAGGCTCCCAAGCCGCGACTCCGGCACACCGGTATGTCGTTATTACTTTCAACCCATGGCTCTATCAGGACTTTGAAAGCGCTCGCAGTGCCTTGCTGCAAATTGTCGGCGACGAAGTGCTGCGGTTGGCCAAGGGGAATGAGACGCTGCTGAAGAAAGCCCTTGAACTCCTGCAGCGGATCAATCTCTTGCGGCTGGTGCAGATAGGTGGTGAGGCGGCGGTCACTATTACTACTGGCATACCCGTTGGAGCAGTGGGTAAGGCTATCGGCAAAGCAGTAGATTATTGGAGCGCTTTCAGTAAAAACCCCGATGCATCCCAAAGCTCTGCAGATAGCTCTGAGGGCGGAGAAGGACAGGATGATGGGGCATTCGAGTTTAAACCTGACGGACTGCTAAATCCGGCTAAACCACTGTCACTACCCAACGAAATTCATGCCTTCCGCTCAGCACTTGAGCAGATGCTGGAAGCGCTGAATATTACCTTGGTTGTGTTCGTCGACGATTTGGACAGGTGTTTGCCTGAAACTGCTATCTCGACGCTTGAGTCCATTCGCTTGCTGCTCTTCCTCAAGCGCACGGCGTTCGTCATCGCAGCAGACAACGATTTCATTCACGGTGCGGTGAAGAAGCATTTCGAAGGCACTGGCATCACCAGCGACATCGCCACGAACTACTTCGATAAGCTAATCCAGGTACCCCTGCATGTGCCACGGATCGGCGTGAACGAAGCAAAAGCATACTTGGTGCTGCTATTGCTTGAGCGCGAGGCAAGGGCCGGGACATTCCCCAAAGATAAATTCGATCAGGCCAAGCTGGACATCCCTCAGCGCCTGGCCAGAAGCTGGCTTGGCGAAACCATCACGTCTAGTTTTTTGTACGAGCTGGTGGGAAATGACACACGACTTCAGGAACTTATGGATTTAGCGCAGGGGCTGGCAACCCTAATGTTCAAGTCCACGAACATCAGCGCGAACCCTCGGTTGATGAAGCGATTCCTGAATACTGTGTTTCTTCGAGAATCCTTGGCACGGCCTCAGGGCATCACGCTGGACATTTCAGCGTTGGCCAAATGGCATTTGCTGGAAAGGTACAAAGAAGAACTGGCGGATGTGTTGTCGTCGATGGTCAGTTCTGAAAACGATGGTCAAGTAGCGGAGCTTTTGCAGGCAGAAGAAATCGCTCGCGAAGGGGGCGTATTGCCAAAACCGTTCGCAGATGAGCCATTCGTCAAAGAGTGGCTTCAGCTGGCTCCAGCTCTCGGTGCCACAGATTTGCGCCCCCTACTTCATCTCAGTAGGGATACCGCTACACGTGATTTCGGGGACGACAACATGACTCCCGCGGCGCGTGAGCTCCGCGATGTACTGAAGATCGCCACCAGTGCCAACGAGCCTCTCACCAAGGCAATAAGAGCCGTAGACAGCGCTCAAGCTGAGCTGGCAATGGTGAAGGCTTGGCAGAGTACGGCCTCCACGCGGACGTGGAAGGCAACTATCGAAATGATCGTCCTAATAGAGCCCTGCAAGGTTCATCCGACACTTGGGAAGCGTGCAGCGGCGCTCCTGAGTCTTGCTCCGCCCGGGGATATCGGGCCTGGAATAATGCCTGCACTGGCAAGCCAGCCGTGGGCTACAGATATCTTGAAATCTTGGGTGGATGACCCAGACGTTAACACTCGCACCAAGAATGCAATTAAAGCCGCGCTAAGGAATGGAGTCTGATGGGAACCTCAACATCAAGTGGTGGTGGCAGGTCTGGCTCTCCATTCGACCCGGAGTGGTTGGATCAGGGTGCTGCTGGTACCAACGGAGCAGGAGCAGCCGATGGTGCGCCGGATGGTACTGAGGACTGCGATGGGGAGGCGCCTCAAGAGGTTTCAGAGGATGCAGGCGGCGGCGATGCCCAGGAGCAAAACGTAGCACCGGATCGCAGGTTTATGCCTGCCCGCGCCAACCTTGGGAAGTACCTAACTGGGGGCGGCCGTGAGTCATTACGTGCCGCCGCCAGCAGCATGATAAACAAAGGCATGGGCGGGGCTGGTCGTGCGAGTAACACCATGCGCGGAGTCGCCCAAGGCGCTGGACGTTTGGGATCGTTTCTGGAAGCGGTTAGGAACGGCACCGACCCTCAAGTCATCGACTGGATTCAGAAGGTTCGTGGCCAGAAACTCTCTGCTAGCGACCTTGCGTTGGAAGTCATCAAAGAGGTCATGCCGGGGACCGGGAGTGTCGACGACGAGTCACTTAGAAACGCAGCTGCTGACGCTCTGGCGCAATTGTACGAGCAAGATCCCAACGTCGATATCTTCCAGCTCAGCGACCAGCAGATCACTGCAGTAATCGGGTTCACGATTGCCAATGAGGTCTGCAATCGTATGGATTTGCAGCTGGGCCAAACCTACGAAAAGCTGAAGTACTCACCAGTTGAGATCCAGCAATTTCGTAACGATATCAAAGAGTGGGTTCATGGAGAGGTGCAGCGAATCATGGAAGCTCTTGCAGCGCAGCAAGTAGATCCTCAGACACTTGCTCAGTCGGTGCTGCAGACCGCGCTGGAGGTATTTGCGGAATGATCAAAGTCATTTGCACCAGCGTAGAGCGCCTTCCTACTCAACTGGCGGACGGTGAGCGCGCATTTACCTACTTCAAGAGTGCGAGGCGCGACGGCGTTGGCACTATCGCAAAAAGTTGGCACGGATCGTTGAAGCGCAAGGGGTTTCGTCCGAGTCCTGCCACGTGGGACTTCGTTCAGTTTTGCTTGGCTGTGTGCGCTACAGACCTTTGTGCCCTACGAAGCACAAGCGCTGACGGTTGGACACGGACAATCGAATTGAGTGTGGGGTTGCATGAGCCGGTTCGATGGGAGCCGTGGAAGAAAGAGCTTGAGCAGTTGCTGAAGGTTTTGACTGGGGACTATTGGGCGCTGATCTTCACCGATGCTGGCCTACCTCCCCCTCAAGGGCGGTATGTCGCCAAGAATCAAGATTGCGTGTCCTTGCTCTCTGGTGGGCTCGACAGCCTTATTGGTGGCCTTGATCTAGTTGCTCAAGGTCGACGCCCCTTGTTTGTCTCCCAGTTGGCACATGAAGACTCTCTGCGTCAGCGACGTTACGCAGCGATTCTTGGCGGTGCCGATGCTCACTACCAGTGGAGTCATGGGATCAGCTTCAAGGGGCCTAGGGAGCCCTCTACTCGTGGTCGGTCTTTGGCATTTTACGCGTTTGCGGTACTGGCAGCGTCCAGGCTGGGGGCTGCGCGCCCCACGATCTACATCCCTGAGAACGGATTTATCTGTGTGAATCCGCCGCTTGTTCCTGGTCGGGTGTCGAGCCTGAGTACTCGCACCACGCATCCACTCTTCATCTGCAAGCTACAGCAGGTATTGGATGGAGTCGGTGTATCGGTTCTGTTGGAGCTGCCCTATCGGTTCAAGACTAAAGGGGAGATGATGAACGAGTGTCAGGATCCGGTACGCCTTCAGCAGCTTGCATCCGATACGACGAGTTGCGGCCGGTTTCGCACTTACAACCGAACCCATTGCGGGCGGTGTGTCCCTTGCATGATCCGTAGGGCCGCCTTCAAGGCTTGGAAATTGGGAACAGATGATACCGACTATGTTTTCCCAAACCTGCTCGGCAGCAGCAAATCCAGCGGGCCGGATGATCCAATGGCAGTGGCATTGGCAGTGCTAACGGCGAAAGAGAAAGGCATCGACAGGTTCCTTGGAGCATCGCTGGCCTTTGCCTCTACTCTTGAGCGGCCTCGGTATCGGTCTGTACTCACCAATGGTATTCACGAGTTGGAGAACCTTCTGACCGGAGATGGATTGCTTTGATGGATTTTCACTGCCATCTCGACCTCTACCCCAACGCGCGCGAGATTTACGCTCAGGCAGTTGAGAGGAACACGTTCACGTGGTTGGTAACTACAAGCCCCCGTGCTTTTACGGCTACGAGCAGGGTGCTCGGCAGTCATCGCAATGTCCTCATCACGCCAGGATTGCATCCAGAGATCGTGCATGAGCGTCATGGCGAACTCGCCGATTTACTGGAGCAGATCAAACATGTTTCGGCTGTTGGAGAGATAGGTCTGGATGGCTCCAGGCGTTTTCAGCACAGCTACGAAACTCAGCAACGAGTTTTCGCTGCCACGATTGAGCAATGCGCGGCAGTTGGGGGGCGTGTGCTGAGCATTCACTCTCGCCAGGCCGTGAAGGATGTTTTGTCTGTCCTTGCACAGCATCCGGGTTTCGGGACGGCTGTACTTCATTGGTTTACCGGCACGGTTGCTGAATTGAAGGCCGCTTCGGAGATGGGATGTTGGTTCAGCATAGGGCCAGCGGCATTTACCTCGGCCTCTGGTAAGTCGCTGGCAAAAAAATTACCCCGTGATCGGGTGGTTCCTGAGAGCGATGGGCCATTCGCTCAAGTGGATGGGGCGACAGTCATGCCATGGAGTTCAGACGATACTGCCGAGCTTTTGGCCCGAGCCTGGGGCCTTCCGGTGAATGAAGTAAGACTTAGGCTCGAAGCCAACTCACGGCGGTTGATCGGTGCGATACAGCGGGCCGCTTGACTCCACATGTGCAGGATCTAACGAGATTGATGATCTGGTGTCCTACATAATGGCGATTGCGTAAGTCCGACTTCGCTGTTCGCATGATGGGGAGGCCGCTTCCGGCCGGAGACTGCCAGGCGCTGCAGAGGTGCTCATGCAGCGCCCGGCTCAGCCCCGTCGGCTGCGGATACGCGTAAACAACGTGTTCACTGCCTCGATATCCCTAAGCAACTCATCAGGATGTGTTACAGGACGCTGCTGGCCGGCCGCATGTGAATGCGCACTCACATTGCGGCAGCATCGATCGTGCAGGCGCTGCACTTCACGGAAATCCTCCTCCTGCACAGCCATCACGCCGTTAAGCCGGCCTACCGAAATTCCATCGCGGAACCGGACGACGGTTTCGTTGAGTACCGTGTCCTCGATACCGATTTCGATCGTTACGCGAAGGTCACTGTATGCATTGCGGATCGTATACCGCTCAGTGTCTCCGGGAGGGTTGTTGAAGGTTGCTGCAATTTGCTGCTGATCGCGACGGTGTTGTGCGATGCGCTCGCGGTGCCGGCGCATGTCATAAGGCAAACCGGCATCGACGTAGCCAGGACCTTCCGCTCGGTAGCTGATCGACCTCACTTCAGGCACCAGACCCGCATCTTGGCAGAGCGTTATCAGTTCACCGAAGAACACAGCGTCGTGGGTAAATACAATAACTTGCCGGTTGGCGGACGCTTCGACAATCCGTCGTGCGACAGCGGTTCGGTGGCTGTGGTCGAGGCTTGAGACCGGGTCGTCGAAGACGATTCCGGAGGTCGACCCCGACTGGTGAAGCTCAGCGAAGAAGTATGCGAGCGCACACATACGCTGCTCTGCCTCGCTCAGTACTTGGTGCGGGTCCAACTGACAGTCCAACAGCTGAATTCCCAGGCGAACTGCCCCGGCCTCACCGGCTGAACTGACTCCAGCCTCAACGTGCCGAAGTTCCAGCCTGGTGAGTTCATCGTTCATGCGTCCCGCCAGCGCTTCACTGATGTAAGCCCGAGTCAGTTGGCCAGCCAGCATGCTAATCGGCCGCGTGGCAGCAATGTCATTAAGGCAGTTCTGGAGCCGAGCCCTGTCTGCCAAGTTCTCAATCACCCGCGCTATGCCTTCGACGTGCTCGGAAAGTAGCTGCCGCGCTTCCAGCTCCTTCAGCCGAAGCTTTTTGGTCGCCAAGGCTTCCGCATCCATGTTTGCACGCAGGCGGCCTGCCTCCACGCGAAGTGCCTCCGCGATCTGGGGGAGCGACGCCGCCGGGTTCGCTCGACGATACCCTGGGCGATCCTGCCATGCCCCGGTAGCCACAGCGGTTCTGAGCCACTGAAGTCGTGCAGCGAGGTCTTCCTGGAAGGTCTGGATATCACCCGGAAGCTCTGGAATACGCGCCCACAAGCTCTCCAGCATGTTGGGGGCTACTGCGAAGTCGACACTTGCCTGCCCGACTTCCCGAACGATCTGCTGCCAAGTCATGCGTGCAACTTGCGCAGCCTCGGCCGCCCGGTCTCGAATGTAGTGATCGAATCGCTGCAAGCGGTCCTGCGCTTCAGGGCTGAGCTCCTGCTGGCAAAGCACACAGACTGCACCATCATCGGTCACCGGAAAGGCCTGTCTGGGGTATGCAGTGCTGGACGAGTACTCACGGGCAGCGTTGAACAGCACCGCCCAAGGACCTTGTCCTGTTCCAGGAAGCAGCTGCGTCGCATCTTCCGCTTGCAACATGGCAGACGCTGCACGTTCAGCTGCCTCAGCCTCAACGACGGCTCGATGTGCCTGGTGCTTGGCTTCGATAGCCTCATCAGACACTACGCCGGCCGCCACGGCGATGATGTTGGCCAGCTCATCGACCCGCGTCGCAGCATGGTCAAGTAGCGAGGCCCTGGCAGTTGGGTCCGCTTCGCTGATTTCCTGCGGAAGGCGCGCACGCTCTGCCTGCTCATCATCGGTGAGCGTGGCCAATTCACGTGCTCGCGCCAGATCAGTGGTCGGGCCAATCGGATGCACAGCCCGGCCGGCCTCGGTGTCGGTCGGAATGACATTGAACGGTGTCGTGTCTGTAGCAAGCCCCGCGATCTCAGCCTGCAGCGTTGGGCGCAGAGCTTGATTGAGTCCATTCGCCAGCTGTTGGAGATAAGTCAGAGCAGACGGCTGAAAGTTGGCAGATTCTCGTGATTGCAGGTAATGCCGCGCGCAGTCGCTATCGAAAA
>Ga0182736_1002940_pt1 | contig 12046 bp, 9 predicted proteins | sample eDN5th30CKraftBY_FD_128882 | JGI IMG/M metagenome (GOLD analysis project Ga0182736, IMG submission 128882) | Enriched backyard soil microbial communities from Emeryville, California, USA - eDNA 5th pass 30_C Kraft BY (version 2) (version 2) | ecosystem: Environmental > Terrestrial > Soil >...
AAATTTCGCGGGCAGCTTGAAGGCATCGGTGCAGACGCGCAGGCAGGCGATGGCGGTGGCCAGGGTATCCGGCGTCAGGCCATGCTGCTCGAGAAACACGGTGGTGTAGCGGTCCTGCACGGACTGGTGCTCGTCATCCACCAGGTCCATGTAGTGACGCAGCAGCGCAAAATGGCGGCGGCCGGCCAGGCCCAGGGCAAAGGCCGCATAGGTGCCGGACAGACACGCCTTTTCGGCGTCCGCGTCGGCGTACCACGCGTAGGGTTGGATGGCGGCGTGCGCATAGGCCGCCAACGCGTCGTGCGCCGCGGGGTGCTGCGCCGCGTTGGCAAAGAAGCGATGCGTGTCGGACTTGGCCAGGCCCTTGACGGGCAGGTAGTGACGCGCCTGGCTCTTTAACACGACACGGTAGCCGGCCGGGAAACCCGCGCGCAGCAGGGCCGCCAGGAAGTCCAGCGCCTGCACATAGGCGGCCGGTGATTCCTGCCGGATGGCGATGGTCACCGTGGCCAGCACGTCGTTGGCGGCGCAGTCCGCAAGGTCGGTCGACAGGCGCGTGAGTTCGGGCGCCAATGCGCCGCTGCCGCTGGCCAGCATCGCGCCGGCGCGCGCGCTGCCCAGGCCGCGGGCAAGTTCCATAAACGTCAGGCCGGTAGGGCGCGCATAGCCGGGCTCGTGACGCAGGATCAGCGTGGCGGCGTAGAGCAGCAGGTCGATGCCGCGGTCGTCGGGATCCAGCGCGGCGCCAGGTTTGGGCGAGTAGGTGTTCTGGCGGAAGACGTCTTGAGAAACGTCGAAGTAGCGCGGCAGATATTGCGCCTCGGCCCAGCCGCGCAGCGCGTGAATGATCGAGCCGCGTTGTTCGGCCAGCGATTCCTGGCCTGCGTTCAGCGACAGCAAGCGCGTGAAGACGGAGATCAGCCAGGGGTGGTCCGGGTGCGGGAATAAGCGTTCGTCCAGCAGATGGCGGCACAGCAGGCTGACGTGCAGGGGGTCGGTCGGATGGCTGCCGTTCAGCACCGCCTGATCCACGTAGTGCGTCACGCGATCGCGCAGCGTCTGTTGCTTGACCTCGTCGGTGTGATCCACCAGCGTCAGGCGCAGCCGGCCCTCGGTGGTCGGAAACTGCGCGCGAAAACGGAAGTGGTGGTCAAGATAGGGAGTGCCGGCCAGCCGGGCGATGCGTTCGCGCACGGCCTCGCGCAGCACGGGCGCCAGCAACGTGTGCACCGCGTCGGGGCTGAGCGGCCCGTTGCGCCCTTCGGCATGCAGGCCGTCCTGGTCGTCGGGCTCCCAACTGGGCATGACGTCGAACACGATGTGCGAGGGCTCGTATTCCAGCAGGATCTCGCTGTGAATGCCGACTTGCAGCGGCGTGCGGGCCACGATGGCATCGATGTCGTCGCGCGCTTGCAGAGCGTCGAACCAGCGGTGGATGGCGGCCAGCGTTTCGTCCTGGATCTCTTGGGCGGTCTTGTGATGCAGGCCAATGGGGCGGGATACGTCGGACATCCTGAGGCGTGAAGGTTGCGGCAATTGCGCCGAATGCTACACGATGCAGCGCCGCGCGCGGCTCAATGCCGGGACGCGAAATCTCCGATGGCGGCCGCGGGCGACAGCGCGAACGAGGCCTTCATGTCGCGCACTTCCTCGATGGGCGTGCGGCCGAAAAAGCGCTTGAATTCGCGGCTGAACTGCGAGGCGCTCTCGTAACCCACGCGCGCCGCGGCCGACGCCGCCGTCAGGCCGTCGCGGATCATCATGAGCCGCGCGTGATGCAGGCGCGTGGACTTGATGTACTGGATCGGCGAGGTTTGCGTGACCGCCTTGAAATTGACATGGAAGGCCGGCACGCTCATGCCGGCTTCCTGCGCCAGGTGCGTCACGTCCAGCGGCTGGGAAAAGTCCGTATGGATGCGCCGCAGCGCCCGGGCGACGCGGCCGAAGCGGCCCGGGTGCGCCAGCGCGGCGCGCAAGGCGCCGCCTTGTTCGCCGGTGAGGACGCGAAAGCAGATCTCGCGCACCAGCGCCGGGCCCAGGATCTCGGCATCGAGCGGGTTGCACAGCGCGCGCAGCAGGCGCACGGTGGCGTCTGCCAGTTCCATCGACAACGGGGTGGAAGCGATGCCCAGCGGCGCGTCGCCGGACTGGGCATCTTCGGCGCGCGCGCCGGCAAGCGCGTCGATGGCCACCACCAGATCGGCCACGGTGGTCAGGTCCAGCCGGATGGAGACGGCCAGCAAGGGTTCTTCGCGGCTGGCCTGCGTTTCGGTGGAAAAGGGCAGGGGAACGGACAGCACCAGATAGTGCTGCGCGTCGTACACGTAGACCTCATCGCCCAGGAAGCCGAGCTTGCGGCCCTGGCAGACGATGACGATGCCGGGTTCGTAAAGGACCGGCGTGCGGCCGAGCGGGCGGTCTGACCGCATGAAGCGCACCCCGTCCAGCGCGGACAGGCTGTAGCCCTCGTTGGGCGCCAGGCGTTCGATGAGGGCAATCATTTCGCGCGACTGCGGACTGGACGGCAGCGTCATGGGGGCATCCCGTGTTTCGGTTCCGGTGCGGCTCATTCTACCGGCGTCTTCCCGGCGGGAACATGGCGGGAGATAGAAATAGGCAAGGGTGCGATAGACGCGGGTATTCGCGCTGGGCGTCCGGGTCCGTAGCATTTCAGTCACGGAAAACAACCTGGAGAACGACCATGACTTCGATGCAAGAACGGCAATCCAAAGTAGTGCTGATCACCGGCGCCAGCAGCGGAATCGGCGAGGCGGCGGCGCGGTTGCTGGCCGCCCAAGGCCACCGCGTGTATGTGGGCGCGCGGCGCACGGACCGGCTGGAAACGCTGGTGCAAGAGATTCGGGCAAAGGGCGGCACGGCGGCGTTTCGCGCGCTGGACGTCACATCCGCCGAAGACATGCAGGCCTTCGTGCGCGGTGCAGAGGCAGCTTTCGGTCAAGTGGACGTGATCGTCAACAACGCTGGCGTCATGCCGCTGTCGCCCTTGTCCTCGCTGAAGGTGAACGAGTGGGACCGCATGATCGACGTGAACATCCGCGGCGTGCTGCATGGCATCGCCGCGGTGCTGCCGGGCATGGAACGCCAGGGGCACGGCCAGGTGATCAACGTGTCTTCCATCGGCGGCCTGAGCGTGTCGCCGACGGCCGCTGTGTACTGCGCGACCAAATTCGCGGTGCGCGCGATTTCGGACGGCCTGCGCCAGGAGACCAGCAAGATCCGCGTGACGGTGGTCTGCCCCGGCGTCGTCGAATCCGAACTGGCCGACACCATCACCGACGACACCGCGCGCGTGGCGATGCAGTCGTTCCGCCGCGTCGCGCTGCACCCGGACGCCATCGCCCGCGCCATTGCATACGCCATCGAACAACCGGAAGACGTGGACGTCAGCGAAGTGGTGGTGCGCCCGACGGCCAGCCCGCATTGAACCAACCATAAGGAATCCCATCATGACGACAACGATTTCCGCAGCGCAACCCTTTGCCGGCCAGACGGCCATCGTGACCGGAGCCGCCAGCGGCATCGGCCTGGCCACCCTAGAACTCCTGCATGCGCAGGGCGCGCGCGTCGTGGCGGTGGACCGGGACGAGGCCGTGCGCGCGCTGGCCCGGCCCGGCGTCGAACCGCTGATGGCCGACATCGCGAAGGAAGACAGCGCCGTGCAAGCCGTGGCGGCCGCCATCGACCGCTTTGGCCGGCTGGACATTCTGGTGAACAACGCCGGCATCATCATCAACAAGCCGGTGATCGACATGACGCTGGACGACTGGAACGGCATCCTGGCCGTGAACGCCACGGGCGCCTTCCTGTTTTCCCGCGAGGCCATGCGCGTGATGGCGCCGGCCGGACGCGGCGCCATCGTCAACGTCGGATCTTACGCGTGCTATCAGGCGTTTCCGACGATCGCGGCCTACGCAGCGTCCAAGGGGGCGCTGGCGCAGTTGACCCGCGCGCTGTCGCTGGAAGCCATCGACCATGGCATCCGCGTGAACGCCGTGGGATCGGGCGACGTGGTCACCAACATCACCAACCATATCCACGCCGACGGGCCGAAGTTCCTGGCCGAGCATGGCCGCAACGCGCCAATCCGGCGCGCCGCTGAGCCGCGCGAGATCGCGGAGGTGATTGCATTCCTGGCCTCGGAGAAGGCGAGCTACATCGTGGGCGCGGTGGTGATGGCCGACGGCGGCATGAGCGTCGCCCTGCGCTAGACCAGCTGCCGGCCCGGCGTCAGCGCGGCGGAATGATCGCCGCGCGCCACAGGTCCAGGAAGTGGCGTTTCTTGAGCGGGTCCAGGTACACCAGCAGGCCGACGCCCAAAGCCACCGGCCGCACGCCGGCCGCGGGCACGACCGACGCGCTGACCGGGCGCATGCCGGATTCCCGGGCCAGCGCGTCCTGGCCGCGCGCCGACAGCAGGTAGTCCAGGAACAGCGCGCCCAGGTCGCCGCGCGGCGCCTGGCGCGGAATGATGGCCGAGCGCGACAGCATCAGCGTGTAATCCTGCGGATAGATGATCGCAAGCGGCGCGCCGTTGTCGATGCGGTGCCGCGTATAGGATTCCAGCAGGTTGTAGGCCAGCGTGACCTCGCCGCTTTCCAGCTTGTCCAGCGCATGTTCGGTGGACTCGTGGATGGACACGCCATTGCGGCCAAAGGCGGCGAGCAGGGCGCCGGCCATGCTGTCGAGCCGCGTGTCCTGCGTGGCCGCCAGATAGCCGATGCCGCTGCCCTGCACGTCGTACGTGGAGATGCGGCCGGCCAGCGGCTGGTCGGGCGACTGCAGCAGCGACAGCAGTTCGCGGCGGGTGTGCGGCACGCGCGCGGCGTCAAGCTTCTGCGTGTTGTAGACCATGACGATGGGGTCGGTGCCGATGCTGAAGACCTCGTCGCGCCAGTTGGCCCACCCGGGCAGGGCGCGCGTCTGCGGCGATATGTGCACGCGCGCGTAGCCGTCGTTGACCAGCTTGGTCTGCAAGTCCATGGCGCTGCTGATGACGATGTCGGGGCCCGCCGGGACGCCCGGCGCCCGGGCGGCGCGGGCCACGGTGTCGCGGTAGAGTTCCTGCGTCGACAGCTCGGTGTATTCCAGCCGCACGGACGGATTCAGCCGGCTGAAGTCCTCCAGCACGCCGCGAAACACCTGCACGCTGTTGGACGCATGCACGACCAGCACGTTGCTGCTGTCGGCGGGGCCCAGGGTCAGGCCGCTGCTGCTGACTTCGGCGGCGTGGCCGATCGCGGCCAGCGTCAGCGCGGCGCTTGCGGCCAGGCCGCGCAGGAAGGTCAGGGCGTCACGCATGACCGGTGCCTCCAGGCAACGTGATGACGGCGTCGAGCCCGCCGCCCACGCGGTTGCTCAGGCTGAGCGTGCCGCCGTGGATGTCGACGACGCGCTTGATGATCGACAGGCCCAGGCCCGCGCCCGGCGCGCGCGGATTGGGACCGCGCGCAAAGCGTTCGAAGGCGGTGTTGGCCAGCGCCGGCGGGATGCCGGGCCCCTGGTCGGACACCGTGATGCGCCAGCCGCCGTCACGCCCTTCCAGGCGAACGTCGATGTGGCCGTCCTCGTTGGCGCCGTGTCGCAAGGCGTTGTCGATCAGATTCTTGAACGCTTCGCGCAGCATCAGGCTGTCGCCCTGCACGCGGGGCGTTTCGTCGCCAGGGGACGGCAGGTGCAGCCGGACGTCGGGCTGGGGATCGGCCTGCGGAACCGTGTCGTAGACGGCCTGGCTCAGCAGCTCGGCCACGTCGACGGGCTGGAACTGCCTGACGTTGCTGCGATGGATGACGCTGGCGTCGCTGAGCAGCTGGTTGACCAGCCGCGACAGCTTTTCGGCATTGCGCAGCACGGCCGCGAGGCTGCGCCGCTGCTCCATCGGGTCGTCCTCGTCCAGCGCGACTTCCATCTGTGCATGCAGCGCGGCCAGCGGCGTGCGCAGCTGGTGCGCGGCCTCGGCAATGAACAGGCGCAGCGTGTCCAGGTTTTCGGACAGCCGCGCCATGAAGCCGTCCAGCGACTGGACCAGCATGTCCAGCTCTTCGGGCACCGGCGCGGCGATGGGATGCAGGTCCGACGCCGAGCGGGCGGCCAGCTCACGCTCGACCCGCCGGATCGGCGAGAGCGACCGCTGCAGTCCCCAATAGGCCAGCGCCAGCGCGGCGGCGGTAAAGCCGATCAGCGCCAGCGTGCCTTGCCACAGGATGCGTTCGGCCAGGGCATTGCGCGCTTCGCGGGTCTGGGCGACCTGGATGACTGCCGTCTCGGTCTCGTGCGGGCCGGCCACCTTGCGTTCCATCCAGGCGACGCGCACCGGTTCGCCCTGGTAATTGGTGGTGTACAGCTGCGGCGTGCTGGCGTCGGTGTTGCCGCGCGCGGACGGCGCGGGCAGGTCGCCGTAGCCCGAGATGAGCGCGCCGCGCGCGGCGGCGACGCGGTAGAACACGCGGTCGCGCGGCGCCTGCTCCAGAAGCGCCAGCGCCGCGTAAGGCATGTCCATCTGCCACTCGCCCTGCACGAGCTGCAGGCTGTCGGACATGGACAGCACGGAGGCGCGCAGCAATTGATCGTAGGTGGTGTCGGCGGTCTGGTGCGCATAGCCGCGCAGCAGCAGGTAGATCGCAGCCAGTCCGGCCGCGAACAGCGTTCCCAGCACGGTCAGCAGCCGGCGGCGGACGGAAATGCGGCGAGGCTGCTCGGGGCGCGGCCGGATCATGGTGGCGCGGGACCGCTAGGGAGACGGCGGGGTGGAGGGCTCGTCCTGCGCGCCGCCGGCGGCCGTCAGCAGGTAGCCGGTGCCGCGCTGCGTTTCGATGCGCAGCGGCGAGCCTTCCAGCTTGCGGCGCAGCCGCGCGATGTAGACCTCGATGGCGTTGGGCGCGGCATCGTCGTCGAAGGCGAACAGCTTGTTCGCGATTTCCGATTTGCTGACGGCGCGGTTCATGCCGGCCAGCAGGATTTCCAGCAGGCTGAATTCGCGCTTGGGCAGCTCGATGCGCCGGCCCGCCAGCGTCACCTGCCGCGCGGCGCTGTCGATGACCAGGTCGCCGAATCGCAGGACGCCCGTGGCTTGCGGACTGGGGCGGCGCAGCAGCGCGCGGCAGCGGGCTTCCAGTTCGCGGAAATCGAAGGGCTTGGCAAGGTAGTCGTCCGCGCCGGTATCCAGCGCGTGAACCCGGTCCTCGATGTCGATGCGCGCGGTCAGCGCAAGGACGGGCGTCTTGCTGCCGCGGTCGCGCAGCCGGTGCAGGATGTCAAAGCCCGACATGCGGGGCAGGCCGATGTCCAGGATGACAAGATCGAAGGTCTCGTACTGCAGGACGCCATCGGCGCTCAGGCCGTCATTCTGGCTGTCGACCGCGTGGCCAAGACGGCGCAGCCGGCGCACGAGTGCGTCGGAAAGATCGTCGTCGTCTTCGATTACCAGAATGCGCATGGCGCGATTGTCGCATAGCAAAAAACGACAGGTTCCAGACAGCTTTTCTTCCTAGTCTTGCGATCCTGCTTCCCCAGCCGGAGGCAGCACATAACAACGACTAGCTGGAGATAACCCTCATGCTTCTGACCCTGCTTGGCTTCGGCATGGTGATCACGTTCATGACGCTGATCATGACCAAGCGCCTTTCGCCGCTGGTCGCCCTCATCCTCGTCCCCATTATCTTTGCCCTGCTGGGCGGCTTTGGCGGCGGCATCGACAAGATGATGCTGGACGGCATCCGCAAGATCGCGCCGACCGGCGTGATGCTGATGTTCGCCATCCTGTATTTCGGCGTGATGATCGACGCGGGCCTGTTCGACCCCATCGTCGGCCGCATCCTGCGCGCGGTGAAGGGCGATCCGCTCAAGATCGTGGTCGGCACGACCGTGCTGGCGCTGGTGATCTCCCTGGACGGAGACGGGTCGACCACCTACATGATCGTGGTGGCGTCGATGCTGCCGCTGTACCGGCGCCTGAAGATGAACGCGCTGTCCATGACCTGCCTGGCGATGCTGGCAAGCGGCGTCATGAACCTGACGCCGTGGGGCGGCCCGACGGCGCGGGCGGCCAGCGCCCTGCATGTGGACGCGGGCGACATCTTCGTGCCGCTGGTGCCGGTGATGGGCGTGGCGATCGTGGCAATCCTGATCCTGGCGTTTTTCCTGGGACTGCGCGAGCGTCGCCGCCTTGGCGTGCTGTCGCTGCCCGCTGGCGCGTCCCTGCATGCCGGTTACGACGAGGACGGCCCCAAGAACCTGCCCGAGATCGAAGTGGATCACGACCTGCGCCGTCCGAAGCTGCTGTGGGTGAACGCGGGCCTGACGCTGGCGCTGATGGTGAGCCTGGTGCTGGGCGTGCTGCCGCTGCCCGTGCTGTTCATGATTGCGTTCGCGGTTGCGCTCATCATCAATTACCCGAACCTGGCCGAGCAGCGCCGCCGCGTGGCGCAGCATGCCGGCAACGTGCTGTCGGTCGTGTCGCTGATCTTCGCGGCGGGCATCTTCACCGGCATCCTGTCGGGCACCGGCATGGTCGAAGCCATGTCGCGGAGCCTGCTCGCCGTGATTCCCGACGCGCTGGGACCGTACCTGGCGGGCATCACCGCGCTGGTCAGCCTGCCGTTCACGTTCTTCATGTCCAACGACGCCTTCTACTTCGGCGTGCTGCCCATCCTGAGCGAAGCGGCGCAGGGCTACGGCATCTCGCCCGTGGAAATGGCGCGCGCTTCCCTGATCGGCCAGCCCGTCCACCTGCTCAGCCCGCTCGTGCCGTCGACCTACCTGCTCGTCGGCCTGGCCGGGGTGGAATTCGGCGACCACCAGCGCTATTCGCTCAAGTGGGCCACGATGGTCTGCCTGGTGATGCTGGCGGCCGCCCTCGCGTTCGGCCTGTTCCCGCTGGTCGGCGCCGCCGCCTGATTCCCGCGGCGCCTGCCGCACGACACTGAAAAGGAAGCACCATGGCTTTGCGCATTGCGTACGTCACCAGCGGCATGGGCCATACCGGCACCGCGATCTGCCAGGCGCTGCACCGCGCCGGCCATCGCGTGGTGGCCGGCTGCGGTCCGCGCTCATCCCGCAAGGACCACTGGCTGAAGGAACAGAAGTCGCTGGGTTATGACTTCATCGCCTCGGAAGGCGACGCCACCGACTGGGCCTCGACCGAGGCCGCGTTCGCCAAGGTCCGCCGAGAGGTCGGCGAGATCGACGTGCTGGTCAACAACGCCGGGTCCATGCTGGACATGCGCTTTCGGCAAATGGGCCACGCCGACTGGTCGGCCGTCCTGCGCAGCAATCTGGACACGCTCTTCAATAGCACCAAGCAGGTCGTCGACAGCATGGCGGACCGCGGCTGGGGGCGCATCATCAACATCGGATCGGTGGCGGCCGAGAAAGGCCAGATCGGCCAGATCAACTACGCGACCGCCAAGGGCGCCGTCATCGGTTTCACCCGTTCGCTCGCGCAGGAAGTCGCGGCGCGCGGCGTGACGGTGAACCTGGTGTCGCCGGGTTTCATCGCCGACGACACCGTCCGCGCCTTCCCGCCCGCGCTGCTGGACCGCATCGTCGAAAGCGTGCCGGTCGGCAGGCTGGGCACCGCGCAGGATCTGGCCGGGCTGTGCGCGTGGCTGGCCTCGGACGAGGCGGCGTTCGTCACCGGCGCCAACTACGCCATCAATGGCGGCGTGTACATGAGCTGATGCCCAGCCCCGCAGTTCGCCAGCCCCTCAGTTCGCCAGTTTCACCGCGCCGCTGTCGATCAGGGCCTTCCACTTGGCGTTGTCCGCCTGGATGAACTTCAGCAGGTCTTCCCGCGAGCCGCCGCCGGCAAGCATGCCGGCGTTGTCGACCGCCGCCTTGAACGCGGGCGTGGCGACCGCGGCGCGCAGCGCGGCGTTGATGGGTTCAAGCTGTTCGCCCGTGATGGCATTGCTGGCCGCCACCGAAAACCATTGCGTCGCGGCGTAGCCCTTGAAGCCCGATTCCTCCACCGTGGGCACGTCGGGCAGGCTGTCCAGGCGATAGGGCGTCGTCACGGCGTAAGCCTTCAGTGCGCCGGACTTGATCTGCGGCATGACCGGCGCGGATCCCAGGATGGCCAGCGGGATCTGTCCGCCGGCAACGTCCGCCACCGCCTGGCCGCCGCCCTTGTACGGCACATGCACGATGCGGGTGCCGGCGTATTGATTCAGCAACTCGCCCGCCAGATTCTGCGAGGTGCCGTTGCCCGAGCTGCCATAGCTCCAGGCTTCGGGCTGGCGGCGGGCGTCGGCCAGCACGTCCTGCAGGCTGTTCTTGGCGTTGCGGGCGGGGCCGACGATGACCATGGGGCCTTGCGCCATCAGCATCACGGGGGCCAGCTCGCGGCCGATGTCGGGTTGCGGCGTCGGGTAGATGAGCGGGCCCGGCACGGTGATCAGATAGCCGTCGGCGGCCTTGCTGCGCGCAACCAGCTGAAGCGCGATCGCCCCCGAGGCGCCGGGACGGTTTTCCACGATGACATTCAGGCCGGTCTGGCGCGCCAGTTCCTGCGCCGCGATCCGGGTCAGCACGTCCGCCGTGCCGCCGGGCACGAAGCCCACCACCCACGTGATCTGTTTGGCCGGCCATTGAGAATTGCTGTCGGCCGCCGTGGCGGCCGCGGCGGGCAGGGCGATGCTCAGAAGCATCGCGCAGCAATGGATAGCGAATTTCATGTTTTCCCCTTGATTTCTGCTATCGGTGATTTGTCTTGCGCTCAGCCGGGATCCCGCTTGCCGGGCGGCGTGTTCGGATGTTCGGCGCACGACTGATTGAACGCCTGCACCATTTTCAGGATGGGGCCGAGCACCCACGTATTGAAGATGAGAATGTCGCTTTCTTCCTTCGGGTCCTGTATCAGATTGAACAGATACGGGGATTCCAGTTTGCCCTTGCCCTCGTTGACCTCGGGCTCCCAGTAGAAGTGCAGCTTCCAGTCGCGCCATTTCACGGCGCGCAGGTCGCCCTTGATGTAGAACAGGAATCCCTCGCGCAGCGATTTCGGGCTGGCCCCGGTAAAGAAATCGGTCTGGTCGATGCCGTCGATGGGCCGGTCGCGCGGAATGTCGGCGCCGCCGATGCGGGATAGCGTCGTGTACAGATCGGTCACGTGGACCATTTCGTTGGACACCTGGCCCGGCTGCACGCGGCCGGGCCAGCGGATGATGAAGGGCACGCGCAGGCTGCCTTCCATGGCGGTATGGTAGGTGCCGCTCCAGGGGCCCGCCGTGCCGCGGTACGGCTTGCGGTATTCAGGGCCGTTGTCGCTGCAGAAGATGAACACGGTGTCCTCGCGCAGGTTCAGCGCGTCCACGGCCTGCACGATCTGGCCGACGCGATGGTCCATTTCGACCATCGAGTCCGCAAAGTCGCCCGCGCCCGTGCGCCCGGCAAAGTCGGGGTGCGGCAGAGTGGGAAAGTGCAGATGCACCAGCGGCAGATACAGGAAGAAAGGGCGCGCCGCCTCGGCGTGCTTGCGCATGAAACCGATGGACCGGTCCACCAGTTCGGCGTCGATGCCGCGTCGCGTATCCAGATCGTAGACCTTGACGTTCTCCGACGGCCCGCCGGCTTCGCCTTGCATGATGTGCGGAATGTCCGCCACCGAGGGATCGAAGCCGATCGACGACGTGAACTGGCTTTCGTCGGTGGTGCGCGGAATGCCGTACCACTCGTCAAAGCCGCGGTCGCTGGGATAGCGGCCGGGGATGTCGCCCAGATGCCATTTGCCGAAATGCGCGGTGGCGTAGCCCTGGCCCGACAGTTGTTGCGCCAGCGTGATCTCGTCGCGCGTAAGCCCTTGCGGCAGGCCGGGTGGCACGGATTGCAGGCAGCCCGTGCGGATGGGGTGACGGCCGCTCATCAGCGCCGAGCGCGTGGGCACGCAGTCGCTTTCCACGTTGAAGTTCTGCAGCAGCAGGCCCTCGGCGGCCAGCCGGTCGATGTTGGGCGTGGGCGCACCGCGCAGGGCGCCGCCGCCGTAGCAGCCAAGTTCGCCCCATCCCAGATTGTCGGCCACGATCAAGACGAT
>Ga0182736_1002943_pt1 | contig 12037 bp, 9 predicted proteins | sample eDN5th30CKraftBY_FD_128882 | JGI IMG/M metagenome (GOLD analysis project Ga0182736, IMG submission 128882) | Enriched backyard soil microbial communities from Emeryville, California, USA - eDNA 5th pass 30_C Kraft BY (version 2) (version 2) | ecosystem: Environmental > Terrestrial > Soil >...
AGGGGCAGATCGAGGGAGAAGGAGGTGCCCTCCCCTGCCTCCGATCGGATCGCGATCGAGCCGCCGAGGCGCTCCACCGAGCGGGCCACCGCGTCCATCCCCACGCCGCGGCCGGAAGACGCCGTGATGGCGGGCGCGGTGGAGATCCCCGGCTCGAGACAGAGGCGCAGCGCCTGGTCCCGGGACAACGCCGCCGCCGCATCGGGGGCGAGGAGCCCGCGCGACACCGCGGCCCGGCGCAGCGCCTCCACGTCGACGCCGCGGCCGTCGTCGGCGACCTCGATGGACGCGCGGTCGCCCTTGCGTCCGATGTGCAGCCGGACCTTCCCCTGGAGCGGCTTGCCGATCGACGCGCGCTCCATCGGCGCCTCGACGCCGTGGTGCACGCAGTTGCGCACGAGGTGACCGAGGGGATCGGCGAGGGCGTCGAGGATCGACCGGTCGAGCTCGACCTCCGCGCCCTCCACCTGCAGCTCCACGTCCTTTCCCAGGCTCTTTCCCAGGGCGCGGGTCATCCGCTGCAGCCGCTCCGTGAGCACGGAGATCGGCGTGAGCCGTGCGCCGAGGACGCGCCCGTGGAGGCTCTTGGCCCTCCCCTGGAGCGACGCCAGCTCGCGCTCGAGCACGTGGGCCTCGTGTGCGCCTCGCGAGAGCTCGCGCAGCCGCGACACGGCGAAGACGAGCTCGCTCGCCTCGTCGAGCAGGCGATCGAGGGCGTCGGTGCGAACGCGCGTGGTGCCGGAAGGCTTGGGCGCAGGGTCGCTCGCCGGTGCGGGCTCGCTCTCCCCGACGACGCCGGCGTCGAAGCGGCGGATGCGCGCGACGAGCTCGTCCGCGCCGGGGAGCGAGTCGCCCCGCTGCGCGGCGTCGACCATCGCCTCGAGCCCCGATGTCGCGGCGACGAGGAGCTCGACGGTGGCTGCGGAGGGGCGACCCCTCCTGCCACGCAAGGCCGAGAAGATCTCCTCGAGTTCGTGGGCGAGGCCCGCGATCGATCCCAGGTCGATGGCGGCGGCGGAGCCCTTGAGCGAGTGGGCCAGCCGGAAGAGCTCGTCGATCCGCGCGGCGTCGAGGCCGCTCCGTTCCACTTCGAGGACGAGGGCGGCCATCGCTTCGAGGTGCTCGGACGCCTCTTGCACGAAGAGCCCGAGGTACCGCGACCGATCGCGCATCAGGCGGCTTTGCCCAGGATCTTGCCGACCGCCTCCAGCACCTGGGCCGCGTGGAACGGCTTGAGGACGAAGTCGCTGGCGCCGGCCTCGATCGCCTCGAGGACCAGGGTCTCCTGCCCCAGGGCAGAGCAGATCAGCACCACCGCGTTGCGATCGATCTCGACGATCTCGCGGGTGGCCTCGATGCCGTTCTTGTACGGCATCACGATGTCCATGGTGATGAGGTCGGGGCGGAGCGCGTCGTACATCGACACGGCGTCGAGGCCGTGGGACGCCTCGCCGACCACTTCGAAGCCGGCCTCGGTGAAGATGTCGCGAAGCTGGGTTCGCATCGAGATGGCGTCGTCGACGATCAGGACGCGCTTGGCCATGTTGGCTCCGGAGGAAGAGGATCGCTTGGAGGCGAAAGATATCGCAAAGCGGGTGGCGCCGGATGAAGCAGGCGCTCCACCCGGGCGAGGAGATCCGCCGCGCCGAGGCACTCGGCGTCCTCGGAGGCGGCCGCAGAGAACCCGGTGACCTCGTCCACCATCAGGGCGAGCGCGGTTCCCTCGAGGAGCACCGCGCGCCGCGAGGCCGGATCGGGCGCCGACGCGGCGAGACCGGCCAGTCCGGCGAGGTCCACGAGCACGATCACCCTGCCCCGCACGTTGGCGGCGCCCAGGATCGGCGCGCGGGTGCGCGGGACGCGGGCGACGAGGGTGGGAGGGACCACCACCTCCCCCGCCTCGTCGATCGGCAGGTCGAAGGCGCGCCCGCCCGCGGCGAAGCGCAGGTGGGTGGGGCGATCCGGCGCGTCGAGGAGGGGCGTCATCACAGCCGGAACCGGGTCACCACGGTCTGCAGCTCGACGGCGAGCTGGGCGAGCTCCTGGGCGGCGGTCGCCATGCGGGCGAGGTCCGCGGTCTGCTCGGCGATCGACGCGGACACCTCCTCGGTGGAGCGGACGTTGCCGCGGGCGACCTCCTTGATCTCCCGGATCGCGTCGACCATCTCCTCGGAACCCTTGCGCTGGTCTCGCGCCGCCGCGCGGATCGAGTCCACCTGCTCCACGTCGCGGCGGGCGTTGAAGGAGATCTCCTCCAGCGATCGCAGGATCGTGTCCAGGTCGGCGCGTCCCATCTCCAGCTCGTCGATCCCTTCGCGCATGGCGGCGATCACGGAGGTGGAGCGAGCGTCGATCTCCTGGGCGAGGCCGCTGATCTGCTCGGCGGATCGGCCCGACGACTCGGCCAGCAGCCGCACCTCCTCCGCCACCACGGCGAAGCCGCGTCCGTAGTCGCCGGCGCGGGCCGCCTCGATGGTGGCGTTGATGGCGAGGAGCTTCGTCGCCTGCGCGATCTGCGTCATGGCCCGGACCACCTGGCCGATCTCGTGGGTCTTCTCGCCGAAGGCGAAGACCTGTCCCGAGGCGGCCTCGATCCGGGCGAAGACCTTGCGCACCTTCTCGCCGGCGAGGCGGGCCACCTCGCTGCCGCCGAGGGCCGCCCGGGCGGTGTCCGTCGACGAGCGCGCCGCCTCCTCCGCCGCGGACACGGTGCGGTCCACCGACTCCGCCATCTTCGAGATGATCCGCGAGGCGTCGGCCACCACCCGATCCTGCTCGCCGGCGCCATCGGAGATCCGCCCGATGGACACGGCGACCTCCTCGGCGGAGGCGGCCACGCCCTCCGCCGTCTGGCCGAGGCCGCGGGCGGAGTCGGCGACGCTGCGGGAGGTCTTCTGGATGTGCCCCACCAGCTCCCGGAGGCTCTCGCGCATCACGTGGAGGGAGTGCGCCAGCTCGTCGATCTCGTCGGGGAGGCTCGCCGTCCCGGCGCCGGGCTCGCGGAGGTGCGCCAGATCGCCGCGGGCGATCTCGAGGGCCGAGCGGCGCAGCACCCGCACGCGCGCGATCCCCGCCACCACGTAGGTGAGGAGCGCGCCGAAGAGCATGCAGGTGAGGAGGGCGAAGAACCACACCGCCCACGGCGAGGCGCCGACCAGCCACTCGACGGTGCCGCCCCGCCCCAGCGCGAAGAGCACGAGGCCCAGCGGGAGGAAGGCGACGAAGAGCTTGCTCTGGAGGGGGACGAGGAACGGCGCGCGAGCGTCGGAGCGGCGCTCGCCGACCGGCTCCTCGTGGCCGGGCACGTCGATGGCGGGGGCCGTGGGCATGATCGGCGCGATGGTACGCGAGGGTCCGGCGGGGAGCCACTTTCGGCCCGGTCTCCCGGCCGGGGTCCGATGGCTATGCCCAGGGATCCCAGCCGCGCCGCGCAGGGAGGGGGAGCGCCGCCCCCGTGGCGTCGACGACGCGGATCCCGCCGCCCGCGACGACGCGGCCGATCCGGGTGAGAGGCACGCCCACCCGACCGACCGCGCGACGGAACGCGGGCGCCTTCGCCTTCTGAACCGCGAAGAGGAGCTCGTAGTCCTCGCCGCCGGCGAGGGCGAGGCCCAGCGCGTCGCCGCCCGCCACGCGGCGCAGCTCGGGCGACAGGGGGAGCGCGGCGGCTTCGATCTCCGCGCCCACCGCGCCGCGATCACAGAGGTGGCCAAGGTCCTGGAGCAGTCCGTCGGAGAGATCGATCGCCGCGGCGGCGTACCGCCCCGCGATCGCGCCGACCGCCAGTCGCGGCTCGGGGGCCAGCTGCGCCCTCGCCGCACGGGAGATCCGCTTCGGCCTCCCCGCGGCGAGGAGGCGCAAGCCCAGGGCGGCGTCGCCCAGGGTGCCCGTCACCCACAGCTCGTCTCCGGGCGTGGCGCCGCTGCGGCGCAGGGCCTCCTCCGGCCTGGCCTCGCCCATCGCGGTGACCGTGATCGACAGCTCGCTGGCGCGGGTGAGGTTGCCGCCCACGAGGGTGACCTTCGCGCGCGACGCCAGCGCCGCCATCCCCCGCGCCAGCCGCACCAGGAAGGGATCCTCGATCCGCTCGGGGAGCGCCAGCGCCACCAGGAACCAGCGGGGGATCGACCCGGCGGCGGCGAGATCGGAGAGCGCCACCGCCAGGGCCTTGTGGCCGATCTCCTCCGGGCGGAACGCGGGGCCGAAGTGAACGCCCTCCACCAGCGCGTCCACCTTGGTGACGAGGAGCCGCCCCGGCGCAGGCGCCGTGAGGGCGCAGTCGTCGCCGGGGCCCGCGACCACGCCGGGTCCCGCCTGCTCGAAGCAGCCCGTGAACCTGCCGATGCGCTCGAACTCGCCCACGCGCGCGTCTTACGACGCGTGTCGCCTGACGTCCAGATCGGCCCGGCTGGCGGGGGCCGCGTAGGCCCGCGGGAAGATCATCTCGAAGGTCGAACCCTCGCCAACCCGCGACTCCACCGTGACCTCGCCTCCGTGCGCCTCGACGTAGCTGCGCACGATGGCGAGGCCGAGACCTGCGCCGCCGTACTCGCGGGTGGCGCTGCCGTCCACCTGGTAGAAGCTGTCGAAGATCCGAGGGACCTGGTCGGCGGGGATGCCGATGCCGGTGTCGGAGACGGTGAGCGAGAAGTAGGCGTCCGTGCCGTCGAACCGGCCGGAGGCGCGGACCGGCGTGCGCGGCGCGGGGCCGGCCCTCACCACCACCTTCCCGCCCTGCCCGGTGAACTTCACGGCGTTGGCGAGGAGGTTCACCAGGCACTGGGTCACCTTCTCCTGATCGAGCACGGGCATCGGCAGCTCGGGCGCGATCTCCGAGAGAACGACGAGGCCGCGCCGGTTCGCCTGGGGGAGCACGCTGGAGATCGCGTTGGCCACGACCACCTCAAGGTCGAACGGCTGGGCGCGGATGCGCAGCTTGCCCGACTCCACCCTCGTGAGATCGAGGATCGAAGAGATCAGGCCAAGGAGGCTCTCGCCCTTGTCCATGATGGTGCGCAGGTACTCGAGCTGCTCGTGGGTCAGCGGGCCGGCGAGGCCCTCGATGAGCATCTCGGCGTAGCCGATGATCGACGTCAGCGGCGTGCGCAGCTCGTGGGACACCGTGGCGAGGAAGTTCGACTTGAGCTGGTCGAGCTCCTGGAGCCGCTGGTAGCTCTCCTCGAGGCGGGCGTTCTGCGCGGAGAGCTCCTTGAAGCTCTCGCGGACCGACTCGATGTGCATGCGCGAGGTGAGGTTCACCTTGTAGGCCGAGAAGACCAGCACGTCGCAGACCTTCACGAAGTGCTCCAGCACCTTGGCCACCGTGCCGTCGCCGGCGCGGCGGATCTGCGACATGAGCTTGGAGGCGTGGGCCAGGTCCAGGCCGCGCAGATCGGTGAAGGTGGGCGGCAGCTCGACGAGGTCCTGGGGCACGAAGGGCCCGAACACCGCGCGGCCCACCACGTCCATCTCGTAGAGCAGCGGCATCACGAGGTAGCGCGCGCCCGTGAAGCACTGCACCGTGTGGATACGCGGCTCCTCCACGGGATCGCTCTTCACCTTGAGCACCGTCCCCGTGCACCTGCGGGCGCCTTCGGCGTCGGTGAACACGTAGCCGCAGAAGTCGCCCGAGCCGACCTTGATGTCGACGAGCTTCTGCCCCGTGTGATCGAAGACCTTGAGACCGATCTGGTACAGCTCCACGAAGGAGCGGCAGACCTCCTGGAACGACTTGAGGTCCAGGAGTTCTCCGAGCGGAACGCGCTCGTCCAAGAAATGTCCGCTCATCGCCCCCCCCTCGTTCCGCCAGCCTGTCCCACTGGACGATCGGGCGTCGGCGACGCACCCCTCTCGTCGAGGCTCCGGAAGATCTCTCCCAGGAACTCGTCCTCGGAGAGACGCAGCTTTGCGCCGAGACCATACCGCCTGTCGAGATCACGGAAGGCGAGCTGGAGCAGCCCCCGCAGGGTCTCCACCACGCCTTCGCCCCTCACGGCCACCGCCGGGAAGATCGGCTCCCTGCCGCGGGACTGCGCCTCCGCAATCTCCGCCGTCGTCTTCACGTCCGGCAGGTCCATCTTGTTGAACTGGATCACGATCGGCATCGTCCCGGGGTCCAGCCCGTTCGAGCGCAGATCGTCCATGAGGTTGCGCCAGGCGTCGTTGTTGGCCTGCGTCGCGCTCTTCTGCGCGTCCGCGACGAAGGCGACCGCGTCCGCCCCCTGGAGCACCAGGCGCCGCGTGGCCGCGTGGATCACCTGGCCGGGCACCGTGTAGAGCTTGATCTTGACCTTGAGGTCGTTGCTCGCCCGGAAGAACACGGGGAGCATGTCGAAGAAGAGGGTCCGATCGTCCTTGGTGTCGACGGTGAGCAGGCGACCGCGCACGTTCTCCGACACCCGCTCGTGCAGCGAGATCAGATTCGTCGTCTTCCCGCTCAGCGCGGGACCGTAATAGACGATCTTGAGCGTGAGCTCGCGAAGCGCCTGGTTGATCTGCACCATCACCGCCCCTTGCCTGATGGACACCCAGCCGTCCGAGCATAGCCCCAAGACGCGACAGGCGACTCTTTTCCTTCAGCCCCGGCGACGAATCGTCGGGGCCCTCGGGCGGGACCGCTAGCGCGAATCGGAGGCGGAGCGCTTCTTCCGGCCAGGGGCGTCGTTCGCCGCCGCGGTGGCGACGCGGGTCGCCAGGGCACGCTCGATCACCTCGTCCAGGGTCCGGACCGGCACGATGCGCACCCGGCGGGCGACGATCGGCGGGACGTCGGCCAGGTCCTTCTCGTTTCCGGCGGGGATCAGCACCTCCCGGATGCCATGGCGCATGGCGGCCATGAGCTTCTCCTTGAGGCCGCCGATGGGCATCACCCGGCCCCGCAGCGTCAGCTCGCCGGTCATGGCCACGTCGTGGCGGGCGGGGATCCCGGTGGCCACCGAGACGAGGGCGGTGGCCATGGCGATGCCCGCGGAGGGACCGTCCTTGGGGATGGCGCCAGCGGGGACGTGCACGTGGATCTCCCGCTCGTCGAAGAACGACGGCTCGATCCCGAACTCCTTGGCCCGCGAGCGCACCCAGGTGAGGGCGGCGCGCGCGGACTCCTTCATCACGTCACCGAGCTGCCCGGTGAGGATGAGGCCGCTCTTGCCGGGCGTGGCGGACGCCTCGATCTGGAGGATCTCGCCGCCGGCCTGGGTCCAGGCGAGACCGGTGGAGACGCCGACCTCGTCCACCGCCAGGGCGGGATCGTCCACGTAACGCATCGGCCCCAGCCACCGCGGCAGCGACTTCGCCGTGACCGTCGTCTTTCGGGTGCGTCCCTCCGCCACGCGCCGGGCCACCTTGCGGCAGAGCTTGGCGGTCTGGCGCTCCAGGTTGCGCAGGCCCGCCTCGCGGGTCCACCCTCGGATCAGCGTCTTCAGCGCGCGGTCCGAGATCTCGAAGAGCTCGGTGTTCAGGCCGTGGGCCTCGAGCTGCCTGGGGAGGATGTGGCGCTTGCTGATGTGGAGCTTGTCGCGATCGGTGTAGCCGGCGATCCGGATCACCTCCATGCGATCCTTGAGCGGCCCCGGGATCGGATCGAGGAGGTTGGCGGTGGCGATGAACAGCACCTTCGAGAGGTCGAAGTCCACGTTGAGGTAGTGATCGCGGAAGGTCTTGTTCTGCTCCGGATCCAGCACCTCGAGGAGCGCCGCCGACGGATCGCCGCGGAAGTCCTGGCCGAGCTTGTCGATCTCGTCCAGCAGCACCACGGGGTTGCTCGATCCCGCCTGCTTGATCGCCTGCGCGATGCGGCCGGGCATGGCGCCCACGTAGGTGCGGCGGTGTCCGCGGATCTCGGCCTCGTCGCGGACGCCACCCAAGGACACGCGCACGAAGGATCGCCCCATGGCCCGCGCCACGCTCTTGCCCAGCGAGGTCTTGCCGACGCCCGGCGGACCGGCGAGGCACAGGATCGGCCCCTTCATGTCGGCCTTGAGCTTGCGCACGCCCAGGTACTCGAGGAGCCGCTCCTTCACCTCGTCGAGGCCGTAGTGATCCTCGTCGAGGACGGCCTTCGCCCCCTTCAGATCGAGGCGATCGGGCGTCTCCTTCGCCCACGGCATCTCCGTGAGCCAGTCGAGGTAGGTGCGGATCACCGACGCCTCGGCGGAGTCGGCGTGCATGCCGGAGAGCCGGCGGAGCTGCTTGTTCGCCTCGGACTTCACGTCCTCGGGCATGTGGGACTTCGCGATTCGCTCGCGCAGCTGATCGAGCTCCTCGCCCTTGCCGTCGCCTTCGCCGAGCTGCGACTGGATCTGCCGGAGCTGCTCGCGGAGGAAGTACTCCCGCTGCGAGCGGCTCATCTCCTCCCGGGCGCGGGTCTGGATGTGCTCCTGCATCTGCTGCAGGCCGCGCTCGCGCTGCAGGTAGCCGGAGACCGTGGCGAGACGCTCGACGGGATCGAGGCAGGCGAGGAGACCCTGGGCCTCCGAGACCTTGAGGGCGAGGTGCGAGGCGACGAGATCCGCCATGCGCCCGGGCTCGCCGATCCCGGCGATCACCGCGAGGATGTCGGGGGAAACGGCCTTGCCCATCTGGACGATCTTCTCGAGGTCGTCGCGGCACGTGCGCAGCATCGCCTCCACGCGATCGTCGTTCGGCGCGATCTCGTCGTGGAGCGGGCGGACGCGCACGCGGATCGCCGGGTCCGAGCGGAGGTAGCGCTCGATGCGTCCCTTGGCGATCCCCTGCACCACGATCTTGAGCCTGCCGTCAGGGAGCTTGCGGCGGCGCATGATCATGCAGACGGTGCCGACGTCGTGGATCGCCTCGGCGCCGGGGCGCTCGTCCTTCGCCTCCTTCTGCGCGGCGAGGAAGAGGAGGCGCTCGCGATCGAAGGCCTCGTCGATCGCCGCGATCGAGAGCGGGCGGCTCACGAAGATCGGCGCGATCATGTAGGGGAAGACCACCAGGTCCCGAACGGGAAGCAGGGGGAGGCTCTCGGGGATCTCGAAGATCTCCCGGTCGTCGGGTCGGGGATGGTCCATGCGACCGGAAGCTTCGTATCGGCGAAGGCCGGCGGTCAACAAGCCGCCGAGCGTGCGCCACCGCCGCTTGTGGAAACGCCGGCGCGGTGGCGGGGCCATTGAATCGGTCCGTGGGATGCCTGCGGGCCTTCGGACGTCGAAGCCGCTATGGTGGCCGGGTGCCGACCCTGCGCTACGTGAACACGCCGAAGATCCTGCCCATCCCGCCGCTCGAAGGGCGGGTGGTGACCCTCGACCTCGCCTTCGCCGCGGGCGATCGCTACGAGGCCGCCACCCGGCCGTTCATCGAGGAGCTGGGGCTGCGTCTCGCCCGCTGGATCGATCACCATCCCCACCCGGCGTGGAGCCGCTACGAGGGCGATCCCCGCTTCCTCCTGGTCGACAAGACCGTGGCCCCCGCCTGCCCGCAGCTCGTGACGCCGGCGCTGGTGGAGGAGATCGGCGAGGTGGCGCACCTGTTCGCCCACGCGGACTTCGACGGGATGATCACGGCGACGAAGTACCTCCTCGGCGGCCAGGCGCCCTACCCCGAGGCGGACGAGGATGGCCGCGCCATCGACGCGCCGGGGCAGGGCTTCGTGTGCTCCGAGCGCGGCATGCGCCTCGCCCGGGCGGTGGAGCGCAGCCGCGACGCGCACCCCAACCACCACGGCGACTTCCTGCTCGAGCTGACGGACGCGCTGGTGACGGGGAAGGAATCGGCGGAGCTGTCGGCGAAGATCGATCGCTACGACGCCCAGGCCCGAAAGCGCGAGGCGGAGACGCTCAAGTACCTGGAGCACGCGGTGCTCGATCACCCGCGGATCATGCTGCTGCGCCTGCCGCGGATGGTCTCCCCCGCCGACAAGAAGAACCTGCTGCGCGAGCTCGAGGAGCGGGCGACGCTGGGCGTGATCGAGGAGCCGTCGTCGGTGACGGCGGCGACCTTCGACACGCGGATGCGCCTGACCGAGATCCGCGGCCTCCACGGCACCGACGGCTTCGCGTGGGGGCGCGCCCGCTACGAGGACGTGCGCGACCAGCTCGTGGAGATGGTCGAAGCGCTCGGCTGACGGCGGCAGGGGTCGCGATGCGAAGCCCGAATCGACCATGATGGAGATGGGTGTGTGGCCGGGAGGGAGGACACGCGTGATGAGGATCGCCGCAGCGGGTTTCGGTCTCGGGTTCGCCGTCTTGACAGGAGGGATGGCCGGCGGGTGCGGCTGGCTCTCCAAGGAATGCACGTTGGTGGGCTGCGTGGAGGGCGTCGAGATTTCGTTGCAGCCGCCATTGACCGAGGAAGGCACCTACCGGGTGGTGATCGAAACCGACGACGAGCGACTCGAGTGTGAAGTCGATCGACATCGGAGCTGCCCGAACGTCTACGTCCAGACGCCCATCCGCACCTACGAGATCCAAGCGGGCGACACGACGAGAACCGAGTTCGAGGAACTCCCCGGAATCGAGTCGATTCACTTGGAGGGGCGAACCCCGAAGCGATTCACGCTTTCTGTATTCCGGGACGATGTCGAGGTGCTGCGCCACACCTTGGAACCGACATACCGAAAGTCCCAACCCAACGGACCGGAATGCGACGGGAATTACTCCTGTCGGAATGCGGACGAGACGGTCCGAACCGAATGAGTTCCCGCCATCATCGTGATCCGGACGGATCCCCGTTCCACCAGCGCTCGACGCTGGCCAGGACGGGGAAACGCGGGCAGTCGGGGAGCGAGCGCAGGAACTGGCGGCCGTAGCTCTTGGTGACGATGCGCTTGTCGAGGATGGCGACGATGCCGCGGTCGGTGCGACTGCGGATGAGCCGGCCGAAGCCCTGGCGCAGCGCGATGGCGGCCTGGGGCACCTGGTAGGCGCCGAAGGCGTCGCCGCCCGCCGCGCGGATCGCGTCGACGCGGGCGGAGACGACGGGATCGCCAGGAGACGCGAAGGGCAGCTTGTCGATCACCACGAGGGAGAGCGCGTCTCCGGGGACATCCACGCCCTCCCAGAACGACGCGGTGGCGAAGAGCACGCTGGGCGTCTCGAGGAAGCGCTCGATCAGCTGCGCCTTGGGGAGCTGGCCCTGCAGGAGCACGCGGTAGGGCAGCCGTGGCTCGAGGAGCGCGTGGGCGCGCTGCATGTTGCGCACGCTGGTGAAGAGCGCGAAGGCGCGGCCGCCCGTGATGGCGAAGAGCTGCTCGAGCTCCCACGTCGCCTCGTCGATGAACGAGCGGTCCTGCGGCTCGGGCAAGTGCGACGGCAGGTAGAGTGCGGCCTGGGTGCGGTAGTCGAAGGGGCTGCCGAGCTGCACCTCGTCGAGGGGCACGCGCAGCTCCCGCTCGTGATCCTCGAGGCCGAGGCGGCGGCGCAGGTAGTCGAAGCGGCCGCCGACGGCCAAGGTCGCGCTGGTGAAGACGGCGGCGCCCAAGCTGGCGTAGAGGCGGCGCGCCAATTCGTCGGCGACTTCGATGGGCGCCGCGCGGAGGAAGACGCCGCGGCCCCGGCGCTCGGCGAAGTGCACGAAGAGGCCGCCCTCCTGCACGTCGGTGACGAAGGCGAGATCGTCGGCGATGGCGAGGCAGCGGCGCGCGATCGCCTCCAACTCGGGGACGCCGGGCGCGCCGTCGGCGGCGTCGGCGAGCTCCTGCAGCGCGTGGAGCAGCTCGTGGCGCTCGGGAGCGGCCGAGTCGAGGTGGCCGGGGACGAGGCGGGTGGCGCCATCCTGGCCGCTGGGGATCCCCATCGGCGCGCGGTCCGGCGCACGGTTTCCGGCGCCGCCGAAGGCTGGCCCGCCTCCCGGCGATCGCGCGCCGTACCCGTCCTCGCTGCCCCGCGGGCGGGAACCGTAGGCGTCCTCGCTGCCGCCGCGCCGCGCGCCGCCCGGCAGGCCGTGCGCGGACATGACGCCTGGCGCCCGGGCGATCGAGGTCTCGACGGTGGAGAAGAAGCCGGCGGCGCGGCCCTCGACGCGTCCGATCAAGGGAGCGAGGAGCGGCGTGAGGGACTCCGCCTTGGCGACGGCGCGGGTG
>Ga0182736_1002946_pt1 | contig 12032 bp, 11 predicted proteins | sample eDN5th30CKraftBY_FD_128882 | JGI IMG/M metagenome (GOLD analysis project Ga0182736, IMG submission 128882) | Enriched backyard soil microbial communities from Emeryville, California, USA - eDNA 5th pass 30_C Kraft BY (version 2) (version 2) | ecosystem: Environmental > Terrestrial > Soil >...
CGGCAGCATCGGCCGACATCTCGCCGCCGAGCTCGCGGGTGGCCCGGCCGTGGCCGCGCGGTTCCGCGCGGACCTGCGCGCGCTGCTGTGCGAGCCCCGACCCGCACCCGCGACCACGCGCCCCGCCGCCGACACCCCGCCCGCCGGCACGTCGCCCGCCGGCGCCGTCTCGGCCGCGGTCGACACCGTCGTGGCCACCGCGGCGGACACGGTCGTCGGCGCCGCCGCCGAGGCCGTCGTCGCGGCCATCGACGGCGACCCCTCCGGCGACGTGGCCGCGCTCGGCGCCCCGATCGGCGACCTGCTGGCGGCCTGCCGCGCCGCGGGCCCCGACGGCGCCGCGCTCGCCGCGGACGTCCGCAGTCTCCTGCGCGACCTCGTCGACGCCGAGATCGACCTGCTCTCCCGGCCCACCGAGACCCGCCCGGCCGCCCCGCCCGCATCCCCGACCGGAGGCACCCGATGACCCGGACCAGCCCGACCTACCGCCCGAGCGACCTGCCCGCCGACGTCGCGCGCCACGACCGCGTCCACCCGCCCGGCGACGACCGGCGCTGGCGCGAGAGCTACTACTTCTCCTTCTACGACGCGCGCCACGGCATCGGCGGCTTCTCCTCCATCGGCCGGCGCGTCGCGAGCGGCCACTCCGGTTCGGTCAACGTGCTGTGGGGCCCCGACCGGCACAGCCTGGTCGCCTCGGAGTGGGACTCGTTCGACAAGCTCGAGGACCACGTGCACGTCGCGGGCATGACCTACTCGTCCGACGAGCCCTTCGGCGACTGGCGGCTGCAGTTCGGCGGCAAGCTCAACGACGGCGGCGACGGCGTCGAGTGCGACCACGCGGCGCTCGGGCCCGTCGCGAAGAGCGCGGCCGACTCGGTCGAGGTGTCCTACGACCTGACCTTCTCCCCCACCCACCCGCCCTACGTCTACCGCGAGGACCCGCGGTGGTCGGAACTGTTCACCGGGCACGTCGACGAGGTCGGCCTGGTCACCGGCACGATCACCATCGACGGCACGACGATCGAGATCGACGGCCGCGGCGGCAAGGACCACTCCTGGGGCGTGCGCAACTGGTTCGCCCCCGACGACTGGCGCTGGATCGACCTCGTCTCCGACGGCGGACCGGAGATCGCGATGTGGCGCGCCGACCTGGGCGGCTGGATCGGCGACGGTGCCGTGTTCACCGACCCCGCGGCCGGGCCCGAGCGGGCCATCGTCGGCTACACCGAGACCGTCACGACGGTCCCCCGGCCCGACGTGCCCGGCAAGGCGATCCCGACCGGGCTGACGGCCGAGATCACGACCGGCGCGGGCACGCATCACCTGGAGGGCACCGTCGTACGGGTGCTTCCGGTGCTGTTCGACCGGCGCGTCGACGGCACCCTGCAGCGCTCGTGGAACGACCGCTCGCTGCTGTCGACGACCGTCGACGGCCACCCCGGCTGGGCGAACGTCGAGTTCGCCGGGCGCGTCGAGAACCCGTGACCGCAGTCGTGCCGGCCGACACGGCGGTCCCGCCCGACACCGTCCTCGACGTGCTGGTCGAGGCCGGGCGGCTCGACGCGCGCGACCGCGCGCGGCCGTGGGCGTTGCGTCAGCTCGCCGGCGGCTGGAGCAGGCACACGTGGCTGCTCAGCGCCGGGGATCCGGAGCCGGGCAGGGCGTTCGTCGTCCGCGTCAAGCCGCCCGCGTCGCTGCTCGACTCCGATCTCGAACGCGAGTACCGGCTCTACGCGACCGTCGCGGCGGCAGGCGTCCCGGTGCCCACGCCGCACGGCATCGAGCACGCTACCGACACCCCGCTCGGCGGGTCGTGGTTCGTGATGGACTGGGTGCCGGGCTCGGCGCCCGTGACGTGGCTGCGCCGCGACCGCGAGGCGCTCGAGGCCGACTGGGCCGACGGCGGGCGGCTGGGCCGCGACCTCGTCGAGACGATCGCCGGGATCCACGCGATCCCGGCCGCGGACCTCGGCTTCCTCGGCCCGCCGCGCAGCTACGCCGACGCCGTCGACCGCTGGGCCCGCACCTACGCCGAGGACCGGCTGGTCCGCGACCCCGTCGTGGAGGACGCCTTCGCGTGGCTGCGCGAGCGTGAACCCGATCCGGTTCCGCCAGCGCTGGTGCACGGCGACTACCGGATCGGCAACACGATGATCCACGAGGGCCGGATCGCGGCCGTCGTCGACTGGGAGCTGGCCTACCTCGGCGACCCGCGCTACGACCTGGGCTACGCCGCGCTGGACTACCTGGCGGGCAAGTTCATCGAGCCGGGGTCGGCGCTGCTGGAGGCGGTCTGCGACCGCGACTGGTTCTTCCGCGCCTACGAGCGGCTGCGCGCCACGACCGTCGACCCGGAGGTCGTGCGCAGCTACTCGGTGCTGGGGGCGCTGGCGCTGATCTGCATCCTGCTCACGGGCATCCGCACCTACGCCGACGGGCGCACCACCGACGTGCGGATGGCCTGGAACCGCTACGCCGTACCCGGGCTGCGCCAGGACCTCGTCCGCCTCATGGGCTGGTGAGCCCGCCCGGGACCGCACGCCATCGTGAGCGGCGATGGTCGCCGCAGCGACCATCGCCGCTCACGGTCAGCCGTAGTGGCCCTGGTGCTGGTCGCGCACCACGTTCTTCTGGATCTTCCCCGTCGACGTCCTGGGCAGCTCGTCGACGACGATGACCGCCTTGGGGATCTTGTAGCCGTCGAGGTGCCCGCGCAGCGCGGTCCTGAGCTCCTCGGGGTCGATCGACTCGCCCGGCTTCGGCACGACGACCGCCGCGATCGCCTCGGTCCAGCGCTCGTGCGGGAGCCCGACGACGACGGCCTCGGCCACCCGCGGCTCAGCGGCGTAGACGGCCCGCTCCACCTCGAGCGACGCGACGTTCTCGCCGCCGGTCTTGATCACGTCCTTGTAGCGGTCGGCGAACCAGAGCACGCCGTCCTCGCCGAACCAGCCGACGTCGCCGGAGTGGAACCAGCCGTGGGCGAACGCCTCGTCGGTCGCCTCCGGGTTGTCCAGGTAGCCGTTCATCGTCGACGGGCCGCGGTAGACGATCTCGCCCTTCTCCCCCGCGGGCAGCAGTGTGCCGTCCGGCCCCATGATCGCCACCTGGACGCCGGTGATCGGGGTGCCGACGGCGCCGATGTGGGTGAGCTGGTGCTCGGGCCGGAACAGCGTCGTCACCGGGCTCATCTCCGTCTGCCCGAACAGCAGCGCGAACTCGCAGCCGAAGCCCTCGAGGCAGGCCTTGATCAGCGGCTCGGGCATGGGCGCCATGGCGTAGACGGCCCGGCGCAGGCTCGACAGGTCGCGCGCCGCGAACGACGCGTGCTCCAGGGCCGCGCGGTACATCATCGGCAGCCCGAACACCTGGGTGATCGACTCGCGCTCGATCGTGGTGAGGAAGGCCTCCGGGTCGAAGCCGCGCTGCACGTGGATCGTCGCGCCGACCATCAGCGCGGGTGTGCAGAACGCGTTGAGCTGCGCGGTGTGGAAGAACGGCATGAGGCACAGGAAGCGGTCGGTCGCGTTCCACCCCGAGTCGAGCGCGCCGGACATCGACTCCAGGTAGATCGCCAGGTGCGAGCCGACGACGCCCTTGGGGAACGACGTCGTGCCCGACGTGTAGAGGTAGCTCAGGCCGTCGCGGTCCTCGACGTGGTACTCGGCGGGCGAGGAGTCCTCGGACTCGACGTCGGCCAGCGCCGACCACGTCCGGTCGGCCGGGGCCGCCTCCCACTGTGCGCCCAGGCCGGGCGCGACGAACACGTCGGCGACGTCGGAGACCTTCTCGATCGCCTCGCCGACCGTGGCGACGAGCTGCGACTCGACGACGATCCCGCGCGCCCTGGAGTGGCCGAGCACGTAGGCGACCTCCCCTGCCTTCCAGCCGAGGTTGACCGGCACGCAGACGACGCCGAGCTTGGCGCACGCGTAGTAGACGGCGAGGAACTCCGCACTGTTGCCCGAGGCCAGCCCCAGCGCGTCGCCACGGGCGTAGCCGCGGGCCGCGAGCCCGTGGGCGAGGCGGTTGACCCAGGCGTCGAACTCGGCGTAGGTCCAGCGCCGGTCGCCGTCGACGACGGCGAGCTGCGCCGGGCGGGCGGCGGCGGAGCGGGTCAGCGAGTCACCGACGTTGACGCGCTGGATCAGGTTGGTCGACATCGTCGTCACTCCCGGGTCGGGACCTTGCTCGTGGTCGGCTCGTGGTCGGCGCGTGGGCGCGGCTCGTGAGGATCAGCTCGGGCTCAGTAGGACTTCGGCAGGCCGAGCGTGTGCTGGGCCACGAAGTTGAGGATCATCTCCCGGTTGACCGGGGCGATCCGCAGCAACCTCGCCATGCCCCAGTAGGGCAGCAGCCCGTACTCGCGCGCAAGGCCGTTGCCGCCGTGGGTCTGGATCGCCGCGTCGAGCGCGTTCAGCGCGGCCTCGGCGGCGGCGTACTTCGCCATGTTCGACGCCTCGCCCGCCGGCAGGCCGTGGTCGTGGCACCAGGCGGCCTTGCGCGTCATCAGCGCGGCGAGCTCGGTCTCGATCGCGGCCTTGGCCAATGGGTGCGACACACCCTGGTGGGCGCCGATCGGGGTGTCCCACACCCTGCGGTCGCCCGCGTAGCGGGCGGCCTGCGCCAGCGCGTACCGGGCGACGCCGACGCACACCGCCGCTCCGGTGATGCGCTCGGGGTTGAGGCCGTGGAAGACCTGGCGGAACCCGGCGCCCTCCTCGCCGATCAGGTTCGCGGCGGGCACCCGCACGTCGTCGAAGTGCAGTACGAACTGCTTCTCCGGCACCTGGATGTCGACGGGCAGGTGGGTGCGCTGGAGCCCGGGTGCGTCGGTGTCGACGACGAACAGCGACAGCCGGGCGTTGCCCGCGTCGTCACGGCCGCTGCGGGCGACCACGACGAGCGCCTCGGCCTCGTCGACACCGGAGATGTAGTGCTTGGTGCCGTTGAGCACCCAGTGGTCGCCGTCGCGCACCGCGGTCGTCGACAGCCGGTGGGTGTTGGACCCCGCGTCGGGCTCGGTGATGGCGAAGACGACCTTCGTCGACCCGTCGGCCAGCCCCGGCAGCCAGCGCTGCTTGAGCTCGGCGGACCCGAACTCGGCGATCACCTCCGCCGAGATCGCCGACGACACGAGCAGCAGCAACAGCGGCGCGCCCTGCGCCGCGGCCTCCTCGCAGACCAGCGCCAGCTCGACGAGCCCGCCGCCCCCGCCGCCGTACTCCTCGGGGATGTTGACCCCGACGAAGCCCGACTTGCCCAGCGCGTCCCACAGCTCCGTGGTCGGCTCCCCTGCACGTGCCCGCTCGACGAAGTAGGCGCCCCCGAAGTCGCCCGCGACGGCGGCGACGGCCGCCCGCAGATCGCGGTGCTCGTCGGTCTCGGCGAAGTCCACGCGGTGCCTCCGGCCCGTCCCGTCTGCCGATCCGTTCGAATGTGATCAGCAGTTCACTGGTGACGACGGTACCGGGGTCCTGTCATGATGACCAGATGGCCGCTCCACGCCCGCGCAGTCAGCGCGATCCCGACCGCCGGGAGCGGATCCTCGTCGCCGCGGCACAGCTCGTCGCCCGCCGCGGGTACCACACGGTCGGGATGGCCGACATCGGCGCCGAGGCCGGCATCGTGGGCTCCGGGATCTACCGTCACTTCGACAGCAAGGCCGCGATCCTCATCGCGTTGCTCGACCAGGTGATGGACCGGCTGCAGTCCGGGGCCGCACGGATCGTCAGCGCCGCACCCGACGACGAGATCGCCCTGTCCGCGCTGGTCCGCGACCACATCCGGGTCGCACTCCAGGACCGCAGCGTGCTCGCCGTCTACCACCGCGAGGTCCACAACCTCCCCGAGGAGGAGCGCAGGCGGCTGCGCAGGCGCCAGCGCCACTACATCGAGGACTGGGTGCACGTGCTCGCGCCGCTGCGCCGCGACCTCGCCGACGGCGAGCAGCGGCTGGCGGTCCACGCGGCCATCGGCGCGATCCAGTCGACCTTGTTCTTCCGCAGCGGACTCGCCGAGGCACGGCTGGCCGAGCTGCTCGACGAGATGGCGCACGCGTGCCTCGGCGTCACCCCGGCGCCGCGCGAGCGGAGTGAACTGCTGATGACTAAGTACTGATCGGTCCCGTCGTCGTCGCGCGCGACGGCGCCGCAACCGACCGCACTGACGCCTCCCGCGCAAAGGAGCCCGGACGTGAACGACCAGCCCCACATCGACGTCACGACCCTGCGTGGCCGCCGCGCGGTCAACCGCTGGGAGCGGACCTCCGTCGGCGACATGTTCGAACGCCTGACCTGGAGCTATCCCGACCAGGTGGCCATCTCGGGCCGTCCGGGGGCCTACGCCGACGAGCAGTTCGCGCGAGTCACCTACCGGCAGGCCGACGCCGTCGCGAGCCGCGTCGCGCACGCGCTCGCCGACGCCGGGCTCGTCCCCGGCGACCGCGTCCTGATGGTGTGCGAGAACTCCGTCGAGGCGTTCCTGGCCAAGGTCGGGATCGCCAAGGCCGGCATGGTCGCGGCGCCCATCAACCCGAACCTCGCGACCGACGTCGTGACGCACCTGATCGGCGTGCTGGAGCCGCGGTTCGCGATCGTCGACGCCGAGATGTGGCCCAAGGTCGAGGCGGCGTTCGCCGCGAGCGACCTGGCCGTGGGCGCGACGATCACCGTCGGCGGCGGCCCGGTGGCCGGCAGCCCGTCGTTCACCGACTTCATCGCGGGCAAGCCCGAGACCGAGCCGGACGTCGAGATCCACGGCGACGACATCTGGCAGCTGCTGTTCACCTCGGGCACGACGTCGATGCCCAAGGGCGCCATGCTGTCCCACAGCATGACGCACCTCGCGGCGCTGAACTTCTCGGTGTCGCTGTCGCGGAGCCTGCGCCACGAGAGCGACCTCAAGCTCGTCGTCTTCCTGCCGATCATCTACCACATCGGTGACCAGATCTTCCCGTTCGGCGCCTTCCTCGCCGGCGGCTCGATGGTCCTGGGCCGCAGGCCCACGCCCGAGGCGACGGCCGACGCCATCGCCGAGGAACGGGCCACCGCGCTGTGGAACGGCTCGCCGCAGTTCGCCGCCAACCTCGCCGCCGAGCTCGACCGGCGCCCGGAGCTCGACGTCTCCAGCCTGACGACGCTCGTCTACGGCTGGGGCGCGCTGGAGCCGCGGGTGGTCGAGGACCTGGAGAAGCGCTGCGCGGACGGCTTCGTGACCCTGGGCATCTTCGGCCAGACCGAGGCCATCGCCTGTCACCGCTTCTGGCCGACGAAGTGGCCGGAGGTCTACGCGCGCAGCGCCCCCGCGGTCAACTACGTGGGCGTGCCGAGCCCGATCCTGGCCTCCGACGTCGTCGACGAGACCGGGACGCCGGTACGCGGGGAGCCCGGCGAGGCGGTGTACCGGTCGCCGGTGATCATGGCCGGGTACTACCGCAACGAGGAGGCGACGCGCGAGGCGTTCCGCGGGGGCTGGTTCCACTCCGGCGACAGCGCCCAGATCGACGAGGACGGCCTGCGGATCATGGTCGACCGCTACAAGGACATCGTGAAGTCCGGCGGCGAGAACGTGTCGAGCATGCGCGTCGAGTCCGTGCTCTACGGCCACCCCGACGTCGAACGTGCCGCCGTGATCGGGCTCGACCACCCGCGCTGGGGCGAGGCCGTCACGGCCGTCGTCGTGCCGAAGGCGGGCACGACGCCCGACGCCGACGCGATCATCGCGCACTGCCGCGAGCGGCTGGCCGGCTTCGAGACGCCCAAGGCCGTCGTCTTCGCCGACGCGTTGCCCGACACCGTCGGCGGCAAGGTGCTCAAGTACAAGCTGCGCGCCGAGCACGCCGACCTCTACCGGTAGCCGTGGGTGGCGACGGTCGCGGTCGCGGCCGTCGCCATCCACCTGTCCGCTCGAGTTCTCCGCGACCATCGGCGAGGCCGGCCGGCTGCTCCTGCCCGCGCGCGTGACGATGGCGCTCGGCCGTAACCGGCCGCGGCGGGTGTCTGCACGACGACCGGGACGTAGGCGTACACCGCGAACATCGACGCGCCGAACGGCAGCGCGACCAGGTTCGTCGTCCAGACCCCGCGCAGCCGCATCACCCGCATGTCGATGACGGGGTGGCCGGACCGGGACTCGGCCACGACCCACGCGGCCAGCAGCACGACGGACCCGACGAGCGGCGCGATCACCGCGGGTGAGGCCCACCCCCACTGGTCGCCCATGCTCAGCGACACGAGCAGCGCGACCAGCCAGGCCGCCAGCAGCGCGGCGCCGAGCCAGTTGATGCGCCCGCCGGCGCGGACCGGCGAGGCCGGAACGAGCAGGTGCGCGGCCGTCGCCGTCAGCGCCACGACGACCGCGGGCAGCCAGAACAGCGCCCGCCAGCCGCCGAGGGCCACGACCGGGCCGGCCAGCAGCGTGCCGAGGCCGGCGCCGACCGCGATCACCGCCGACATCGCGCCGACGACCGACGCCAGCCGCTGTGCGGGGAACTCGTCCCGCAGGATGCCGAACGTCAGCGGGAAGACCGCGCCGCCGAGGCCCTGCAGGACCCGGCCGACGACCAGCACGTCGAGGTTCGGGGCGAGGGCGGCGACGACGCTGCCCACCACGATCGCCGACAGCGCGACGACGAGGGTGCGGTTCTTGCCGATCATGTCGCCGATCCGGCCGAGGATCGGTGTCGCGACCGCTGCGGAGAGCAGCCAGGCGATGAGGACCCAGGCGACGGCGTTCGGCGTCGTGCCGAGGTCGTGCTGGATCGTGGACAGTACGGGGCTGACCAGGGACTGGAGCATCGAGAAGGACGCCGCGGCGACCGCGAGAACGGTGAACGCGCGGGCCGGGGCGGAGCGTGCGGGGGTCGCCCGCGCGCCGTGGATCGAGAGTGACGTGGTCACGTGGAATCCCAGGACTCGAAGAGGGAGGGGCCGTCTCGGACCGCGGCAGGGCCCGGTGGGGCGTGCGTCGTCGTCGACGTCGTCGGCCGGGCCGCCGTATAGTGGAGACGTCCTCCACTTTAACCGTAGGCTTCCTCCGCTTTCAAGGGAGACGATCGACGATGGCCGAACCGGCGCGCAGCCGACCGCGCCGGGCCGATGCGCGCCGCAACTACGACGCGCTCGTCGCCGCGGCCCGCGACGCGTTCGCCGAGTCCGGCACCGATGCCCCGCTCGAGGACATAGCCCGCCGGGCCGGCGTCGGCATCGCGACGCTGTACCGCAACTTCCCCACCCGGGCCGACCTCGTCGAGAGCGTGTACGTCGACGAGGTCCAGGCGGTCTGCGACGCCGCCGACGCCCTCGCCGGCGACCCGCCGTGGGAGGCGCTCACCGGCTGGCTGCACCGGTTCGCCGAGTACGTCGGCACCAAGCACGCGCTGATCGCGGGGCTCAACCGCGAGTCGGAGACGTTCCCGTCGTGCCGGAAGGCCCTGTACGCGGCGGGCGAGCCGTTGCTCACCCGCGCGCAGGAGGCCGGGCTCGCGCGGCCGGACGTCACGATCGCCGACGTCGTGCGGATGGTCGGCGGGGTCGTGGGCGTCGAGTACGACGAGCCCGGCCAGCGTGAGCGGGTCCTCGGGATGGCCCTGGACGGACTGCGCGCCCGCCCGCGCTGACCCGGGGACGGGCGTCAGCCCACCCGGACGCGCTCGCCGAGCCCGGGCGGGGTCTCGGCGGTGCGCAGCCGCGGCAGGAACCGCCCGGTGCGCAGCACGTAGTCCGCGTACGCGGCGCCGTGGGCGGCCGCCAGCCGCGGTTCGCGGATCGCACGGGCCTGCACCTGCACCGCGACGACGATCAGCACCATCGCGAGCACGCCCAGCACCGTCGGCACCATCAGCAGCAGCCCCCACGTGGCGACGACGATGCCCGTCATACCCGGGTGCCGCACGCGGGCGTGCAGCCCGACCGTCGAGAGCCGGGGGCCCCTCTCGGGCGGCGTGGCGTGGGCCGCGTACGACGCGATGGCCGCCCGCCAGAGCGCGCACCCGCCGAGGAACGCACCGGCTCCGGCGGCCGCGACGCCCGGATCGCTGAACAGCGAGATCGGCTCGATGACGTCGGTGGCCACCAGCAGCGGGGCGGCGAGGCCCAGCACGACGGCCGCCGCCGACAGCACACGAACCCACCAGGTCGCGACGCCGACGCGGCTCGGCCGCGTGACCAGACGCCTGCGCGTGAGGACACCGAGGACGATCCCGGCGAGGGCCAGCGCGAGCGCGCCCCATCCCGCGGCGTGATGGTCGAGCAGCGCGGCGACGGGCTCGCCGGTCAGCTGGGAGACCGCGTCGACGGCGAGCCAGATGCCGAAGAGCCCGAACAGGCCCGCGGCGCCGTAGCGGATGGTGCGCTCGGGCAGCCGCCTGCCCAGCTGCCGGCCGATGACGATCGCGATCGCATCCGCCACGACCATGCCGAGGGTCGACCCGAGCCACACCCCGAACCAGCCGTGCTGGGTGGCCAGCGTGATCGTCGCCAGCATCGTCTTGTCGCCGAGCTCGGCCAGGAAGAACGCCGTCGACGCCGCGACGACCGCCGAGCGCGTCACCCGCGTGGCCTTTGCATGCTCCTCCGCGGTGAGGGCGTCGCCGCGGAGGGTCCACGCGCCGAACCCGAGGAACGCGACGGCGGCGATCAGCGCGATCCAGCCCGTCGGGAGTGCGGCGCCGAGGCCGTGCCCGACGGCGACCGACACGAGGTGCACCACCGACGTGGCGATCGTGATCCCGACGAGTACGGGCACAGCGCGGTGGCGGGTCGCGAAGGTCAGGGCCATGAGCTGGGACTTGTCACCGAGTTCGGCGACGAAGATCACCCCGAAGCTGAGCGCGGCAGCGACCAGCACGTCGTACATCGAGCACCCCTCGATCTCGGACCGGATCGAGGACTGCGGACCTCGACCCGGTGCCTACCGGATCGAAGGTCTCGCTCGCCTGGTGGCGCAGGCCGTGCGGCCGGGCCGCCCGAGGGCGTCCAGTATGTCGACCGCGACGTTGGGAGCTACTCCCCTTCGCTGGCCGTCACGATACAGGCCGGGTGCCGCGATGATCACGCGCCAGTGGCGCGCGACACGGGAAATCAGGCGTTGCCGTAGACCCGGGTGGGGGTCATCAGCACCGCGGCCCGACGCTCCTCGCGCATCACGCGGTCGTAGGCGTCCCAGTCGTCGTGACTGCCGCCGGCACCGGCGAACACCTCGCGCAGCAGGAGCCGCAGCCGCTCGTCGTCGACACCGTCGGCCGGGTCGTCGGGGCCGATGATCTCGCAGGTGCCCTCGATCGTCGCCCACTTCCAGCCGGAGCGGAACGACAGCGCCGAGGCGGGCCGCTCACGCAGGTTCGCGAGCTTGACCCGGCCGTACGTCACGTAGCCGACGACGGCCTCTCCCGTGACCGGGTGACGGACCGGGCCGGCGTTGACCAGCGACGAGTGGACCGATCCGTCGGCGCGGGTGATCGAGACGACCGCCAGGTACGACTCCCGGGCGGCCAGGGACCAGACGGCGTTCAGTTCTGTCACGGGGTCGACAGTAGGCCACCCGGGACCTCGCCGGTGCCGTAGCGGTCGAGAACGCCGGCGACCGGCCGGGCCCAGCGTTCGTGCGCCGACTGCCGCGTCGTTCCGGCGGCCCGGGCGATGGTCTCCCACGTGGTCCCGACGCGGCGCAGGCCGACGAGGTCGGGCAACGGGTCGAGCCCGGCGGCGAGATGGATCCGGAACTGCAGGAGCTGCCAGGCGACCTCACGGTCGCGCTCGCCGGGCACGCCGACGCCGGCGAGCAACGCGTCGGCCTGGCGGCCCGACTCGGCGACGGCGGCCACGCGCACGGCGTCGACGGCGGCGGACACGTCCGCGGAGAGGGCTCGGTCGAGAGGTTCCATGGCCGTCAGGCAACTCCTGACAGACCTATTTTGTCAAGTTGACCCTGACAGGCGCCGCGTCCTCACCGAATCCGCGCGAAACCACGCGACTATTCCCAGCAGGCCCACAGGGACGTCTCAGGTTCTCCCAGCACAGTCGTCACCA
>Ga0182736_1002947_pt1 | contig 12028 bp, 6 predicted proteins | sample eDN5th30CKraftBY_FD_128882 | JGI IMG/M metagenome (GOLD analysis project Ga0182736, IMG submission 128882) | Enriched backyard soil microbial communities from Emeryville, California, USA - eDNA 5th pass 30_C Kraft BY (version 2) (version 2) | ecosystem: Environmental > Terrestrial > Soil >...
ATTACCTTTACTCCTTCTATTTCCTGTTCGATTGCTTTGCCAAGCTTCAGGGCTACAGCCAGTGTAATGTCTTTTTCTTTCGAAAAAGAGCCATGTGTATTTCCGTCTTTTCCGCCATGACCGGCATCGATAACAATAGTTTTTATTTTATACGTGTTATCATACTTATTTGCCGAACTTTGCGTTGGTAAGTGTAATAAGAATAATAAACAAATGGTGGTTGCTAATCTAAATGTAATCATCCAAATGGTCGTTCTTTTTAATATATAAATGCTATAAAGTTAATCTTATTGTATGACATTGCTAATAAATCCTCGTTTAGTAAAAAATATTGTAGCGGTTGCAATTAAAAATCTGTTATAAGAAAACAGTATAGCTATTGCAAGCTGACGATGCTTTCACTAATTTTGGACTCCTTTTTAATTTATATAATGAATATCGAATGTTATACCTAAACGTCATATCGACCGAAGGGAGAGTTAGGAGCTGTTGGGAGTGGAAATGCCTGATAAACAGGTCTCTCCATTCGGTTCAAGTCCTGAAAAATTCTTCCATTAGAAATGACGGAAAATCGTATAGTTTAGATAACATAACCAACAATCATTTTTTATTATACTGCAAAAATAATATTCGTTGTCAAATTTGAAGTCTGTTAGCATTTTTTTTGAATATATTTTATTCGTTCTCATCGTAATGATGCCAATAATGGCTTCTGGGCAGCAATTTATTGTACAAGATAGTTTGTTACGGCCAGTCAAAGAGCCTCAGGATGCTACGTTTCGGGATACAACTATTGGAAAGCAAGACACGATTTCACGTAAACCATTGATTATTAGGCAAGATTCTACGCTTGGCGATACCACGCGGGTAGATTCTGCAAGGCGCGATACGGCTAATAAACAAAACGATAATGGTCTCAGGTCGGTTGTTTTGAGTAATGCAGAGGACTCCACCCGTACTGACCGAAAGAATAACCAGCTCCACCTGTATGGTAATGCCAAAATAAAATACGAGGACATGGAACTTACGGCAGACTATATTCGTATAGATAATAATACCCATGTAATGTTTGCCAGTGGATTAATGGATCATAATGGTAAATATCGAGGGCGGCCGATCTTTAAAAGCGGTAATGAACCACCGGTAACGGTTGATTCTTTGCGCTATAATTTTGATAGTGGCAAGGGATTTACTTATGGCGTATTTACCGAGATGGACGGTGCATCCATACAAGCGGAGAAAATAAAGAAAAATCAGTATAATGAGCAGTTTATTAGGCATGGGTTTTACAGTACGTGTAATTTACCTTTTCCGCATACCCATTTTGGGATACAGATGAGCCGGGTAATACTAACCGAAAACCAGGTGGTTTCTAAAAGTGCCTATATGGTGATCGAGCAAGTGCCGCTTCGCTTTATTATGATTCCCTTTGGTTTTTTTCCGAAAACTAATAAACGACAGTCGGGAATTTTATTTCCATCGTTTGGGGAGGATTACAGTCGCGGTTTCTTTATGCGTGATGGCGGTTATTATATTGGACTGAATGATTATTGGGATGCGGAAATCCGGGGTAACCTCTACACCAAGGGATCTTGGGAAACAAATATTCGCACGCGTTATAAAAAGAATTATAAATATGATGGTGGCTTTTCCATACGCTATGCATACACCAAGAACGGAGAAGAAAATACACCCGGGTTTTCGCGAAATAAAGATTTCAATATTACCTGGAATCATTCCCAACGGCAAGAAGCCAATCCGGGAACTACCTTTAGTGCCAGCGTGAATGCCGGTACAGGAAGTTATTTTTCTAATACGGCTGCCGGTGGATCTTATGATTATAATCAAACAACTAGGAATGAAATGTCATCCAGTATTGCTTATGGTAAAACTTTTGCCGATGGTAAAGTGAATTTTACCTCTAGCTTCAGTCATAGGCAGAGTATCGCTAATGGGGATATCAGTTTAGAGCTGCCTACGGTTAACCTTACCGTAGCATCATTCAACCCTTTTGATTCAAAAGATAGAGTGGGCGAGCAAAAGTGGTATCAGCGGATAACGATGGGCTATAGCATGCAGGGTAAAAACTCCATTACAACGAAAGACAGTTTACTGTTTAGAAAGGAAACTTTTGGAAAAATGCAGAATGGTATACAACATAATATTCCGGTAAGCTTATCTTTAAATGTAGCCCAGTATTTTCAGTTTAATACCAGTGTGAATTATACGGAGCGTTGGTATTTCCAGTCTATCCGCAAATATTATGATAATAATCCCGCAGGCTATAAAGAGGTAATCGATACCGTTCAAGGATTTAATAGAGCTTATGATTACAGCCTATCCAGTGGGTTTTCTACGAAGATATATGGGCAGAAGAATTTTAAGGGTAAGTTAGCAGCCTTAAGACACGTCATGACACCTTCTATTAATTTTAACTATCGGCCAGATTTTTCGGACCCGAGCTTTGGTTTTTATAGAGAGGAGCGCTATGCCGATGGTTCGTTTGTGGTAGATAATTTGGGCAGGCCACAAAAGTATTCCATTTTCCAGAATGCGGTTTACGGAACACCAGGTTCGGGTAGGTCTATGGGGATTGGTTTCTCCTTAGATAACAATATTGAAGCTAAAGTGCGAAGTGAGGATGATACTACAGGAACAGGCTTTAAAAAAGTACCTATACTGCAGGGCTTAACTTTCAGCGGGAACTATAATTTTGTAGCCGATTCTTTTAAACTTTCAACCATTAGTTTCTCGGGACGAACATCTTTGTTTGATCAAAAGCTAGGCATCAATTTTAACGGTAGTTTTGACCCCTATCAATACGAAACGTATACCACTCCTGGGAGTAACATAGCCAGCTACAGACGGGTAAATAGGTATGCTATTAAGGGTGGGCAGCTTGCGCGTCTAACCCAAATAGGTTTATCTACAGACTTTAGTTTTAACCCCGATGCAGCAAAAAGTAGAAATAACAAGTTGGATGAACTCGATAAAGGTAAAGCAGCAATGACACCTGAGCAACAGCAAGAACTTGCCCGCATCAGTACTGATCCGAATGCTTTTGTAGATTTCAATATTCCGTGGAACATCGCAGCTTCATTTACATTTCAATATAGTAAACCCTTTGCAAAATCGACCATTACCAGTACAATTAATTTGCATGGTGACTTTTCTGTCACACCGAAATGGAAAATACAATATAATTCGGGGTATGATTTTCAAGCAAAAAAGATCAGTATGACCCAATTCAATATCTATCGTGATTTGCATTGCTGGGATATGTCATTTGGATGGGTGCCCTTTGGTACGTATAGAAGTTACACCTTTAATATTCGTGTGAAAGCTTCTATTTTACAGGATTTGAAGCTTACCAAACGAAACGATTATTACAATAGTTTTTAGATGCTAGATATGAGATGTTAGATATGAGATTGAAGTAGTGATAGTAGTTGAGTAGAATAGTAGTTGAGTGGTTAAAGTAGTAATAGTTGTTGAGTAGAAGGAGTTTACGAGTTGCGCGTTTTTTACTTTTTACTTTTGAATTTTTACTTTGAGAGTAGTGATAGTTGTAATAGTAGTTGAGCAGTTAAAGTGTTACACAGGAAGCTTTATGCTTTTCGCTTTAAGCTTTCTGCTTTTTTTACTTTTTACTTTTGAATTTCCATTTGCACATGAAAGCAGAAATTATAACTATAGGCGATGAAATACTGATTGGACAGATTGTTGATACAAATTCTGCCTGGATGGCACAGCAATTAAATCTATTGGGAATTGAAGTCGTACAAATCAGTTCGATTGCTGATAAACCGGAAGCTATTAAGGCGGCCTTTACACTTGCTGCTTCCCGCGCTGATATTGTTTTGTGTACGGGAGGCTTAGGACCTACCAAAGATGATGTAACCAAGCAAACGCTTGCGGCATATTTTAACACCTATTTATACCGCGATGAGGGGGTGATAAAGCATGTGGAGGCTATTTTTAAAAAATTAAATAGGCCGATGCTGGAAACGAACAACAAACAGGCTGATGTATTAGCGAATGCCGAAGTATTGCATAATGAAACAGGAACCGCACCGGGTATGTGGGTAGAGGAAGAAGGGAAGATTTATATTATGATGCCGGGCGTTCCAACGGAAATGAAATACCTCATGACCTATGAAGTCTTGCCGCGGTTGCAGCACCTCCCGGGTAGGCAGACGATTATACACCGTTCTGTGCTCACGGCTGGTATTGGCGAATCTTTTCTGGCCGAAAGGTTAATTCGTTTTGAGGAGCAATTGCCTTCTTATATACATTTAGCCTACCTTCCTAAGTATGCACAGGTAAAACTTCGTTTAACGGCTATGGGCGGAGATAACGAAATGCTGATACAAGAGGTAGAGACAGCTATGGCTACGCTTACCTCATTAATTGAACCTTACGTAGTGGGCTTTGGTGATCTCTTACTCGAACAGCGAATTTTAGACCTTATGCAAACTGCGAAAGCTAGCTTATCGGTTGCAGAAAGTTGTACCGGTGGGTATCTGGGGCATCTGTTAACGAGCTTGCCCGGGAGCAGCACTGTTTTTAAAGGAGGGGGGATTGTTTATAGTAACGCACTGAAAACGCAAGTTCTAGGTGTTCAGCCGGATACCTTAACAAAATTTGGTGCTGTAAGTGAACAGGTGGCTTTGGAGATGGCATTGGGAGCGCAAAGAAATTTCCAAACAGACTATAGTATAGCCATTACAGGTATAGCAGGACCAGATGGAGGATCTATCGAAAAGCCTGTTGGAATGGTATGGATAGCAATTGCGGGAAAACGAGGTGCAAAAGCCAGGTTATTCCACTTTGGCAAAATACGGATACCTAATATTGAACGAGCTGCCGCAAATGCGTTGGTTATGTTGTTTTTTTTATTGCGAGAGGAACTTGGGGAGTAGTTGAGTAGTAATAGTTCTTGAGTAGTTAAGTGGTGGATTAGCCAATTAATCCATTAGCCGATGAGCTAATGAATGCTAATGCTAGTGTCCGTGCTACTGCACTTAATTAGAACGAGTTTTGGGTTTTGGGGAACTGTAAGTGATGAGTAGCATTGTACAGGAGGCTTTGTGCTTTTCGCTTTAAGCCTTCCGCTAATAAGCAGGTACTTAAAACATAGAACTTAATAAACAATTCGGCATTGTGAGCTAATGGTTAAAAGTTGTTTTTGACAAACATTATTCTGTATTTTTTATTTTTTTAGGTATTATTGTAACTTGCACTGCATTTAAGCGATTAAAGTAAAAAAATCATTATGGCTAGATATAATTTACTTCTTCCAGCGATGGGCGAAAGTGTGTCGGAAGCTACCATCGTGAACTGGGTTAAGCAGCCTGGGGATTTGGTGGATATAGACGATACGGTGGTAGAGATAGCAACGGATAAAGTTGATTCGGAGGTACCTTCGCCAGTAAAGGGCAAGTTACTTGAACTGCGTATTGGGAAAGACGAAGTGGCTCAGGTAGGCGATGTTTTAGCCATATTGGAAATCGAAGGGGAGGAGCAGGTTCAAGAAGAAGAATTAATTGACGGTGAAACGATAGCGAGCGAAGAAGAAGTGACTCAGGCTACCGAACAAGAGATTCCTGGCATAGACGTACTACAAGAAAGGCGCGATGATACCGTTATAGCTGACACAACTAACTTTGACGGAGCTAGTAGATTTTATTCTCCCTTGGTTAAAAATATAGCCAATGAAGAAGGGATATCCTTAGCAGAACTGGAAGAGATTAAAGGTACGGGCTTAGAAGGCAGGGTTACCAAACAAGACTTGTTAGACTATTTGGCGCAACATGCAGTGAAAGAGGTTAACGAAGCACCGACAGCAAATAAAGTTGAGCAAACGGCAAAAACAGCGCCTCAGGAACAACCCGTAGCGAGCATCTCAGGTAAAGATGAGATTATCGAAATGGATCGCATGCGCCGCTTAATTGCAGACCATATGGTGCATAGCGTTCAAACGGCTCCCCACGTTTGTTCATTTGTAGAAGCTGATGTAACCAACGTGGTTAACTGGAGAAACAAGGTGAAAGATGGTTTTCAGAAACGCGAAAATGAAAAACTCACTTTCACTCCGATTTTTATCGAAGCTGTTGTGAAAGCGTTGAAAGATTTTCCAATGGTTAATATTTCAGTTAATGGAACACAGATTATTAAAAAGCATGCTATTAATATTGGTATGGCTGCGGCACTGCCTAATGGCAATCTAATTGTGCCGGTAATAAAAGATGCGAAGCATTTAAGTTTAACAGGCATTACCAAAGCTGTTAACGATTTGGCTAACCGAGCCAGAAATAATCAATTAAAACCAGATGATACACAGGGAGGTACATTTACGCTAACCAATATTGGATCTTTTGGAAATATGATGGGGACGCCAATCATCAATCAACCGCAAGTAGCTATTCTGGCCGTTGGTACGATCACCAAAAAACCGGCAGTAATCGAGACGGAGTATGGTGATGTGATTGCCATACGGCATATGATGTTTCTCTCTTTATCCTACGATCATCGAGTGGTTGACGGTGCTTTGGGTGGAATGTTTGTACGTAGGGTAGCCGATTACCTGGAGCAATGGGATGTGAATAGAACAGTCTGATTCATTATTGGTTGTGAGTTACGTGTTGCGAGTTGCCAGTTGTGCGTATTACAACTCAACTACTATCACAACTCAACTACTACTTGACCAACAACCAACAACTAACAACTAATAACTAAATAATGCATTAGAGTTTTCTAATAATTTATTCATTCCTGTAAAATTTTAATAGCTTTGACCATTCATTTGCACAATCTTAATGATTTTTGCTAAGTTTTATTTAAGTTTGTAATGTAGTAACATAAAGTATGATGTTGAACACAGTATTGTTGTTTTTAAATATAGGCGGGTCTGAGATGATGCTTATTCTCTTGGCGGCGTTATTTTTGTTTGGAGGTAAAAAGCTTCCAGAATTAGCTAGAGGACTAGGAAGGGGTATCCGTGAATTTAAAGATGCATCTGAGACTATCAAAAGAGATATCAACGATCAGATTAATAGTTTTGGAAAGGATTTGGATGTGTCTGACTCGAGTGCTAACGTAAATGAGCATAGTAGTAATGCTACGACAAATGCAGTAGACGAGAACGACTATAGTGATGGCGGGCATCGGCAACCGGAATATTACGGAAGCGAAGCAACCGATAATGGCAATGCATCAGTAGAAAATGCTGATAAAGAGAATACAGATGACGCAAATGTTCCTGCTGCTTCGGTGGTTGACTCTTCTGAAAAACCAACAGAAAATGACCGGTAAGGTTAATTAAATACATTTAAATGCTAGCCCTCCCTAATGAGGGCTTTTTTTATAGAGAAAAATACACCAATTTCGCAGCAATTAATAATAGCATGTATCTCCTTTTGGGGATCTTCCAATAAACAATATTTTATAGTATTATGTTAACAAACGAACAGCGTATTGCCCAAGATTTGTCGTTAAGTGAAAGACAGATTCGTACTACGATTCAACTATTAGATGAAGGAGCAACTGTACCTTTTATTTCGCGTTATCGGAAAGAGCTAACCGGTAGCCTAGACGAAGTACAAGTAGCGGCTATACGGGATAGTATCGGGCAATTGCGCGATCTCGATAAGCGTAGGGAGGCTATTATAAAATCACTTACCGAATTGGGGAAACTTACACCCGACTTACAAAATAAGTTAGCAGAGGCCGAAACCATGACGGTATTGGAGGATATTTATTTGCCTTATAAACCAAAGCGCAAAACCAGGGCTTCTGCCGCTCGGGAAAAAGGCCTGGCCCCATTGGCGGAAATATTGTTGCTGCAAGAGAATCAAGCCCTAGAAGATCTGGCCACTACCTTTGTAATGGCTGATAAAGGGGTCAATTCTGTAGAAGAAGCATTGGCTGGAGCGCGCGATATTCTAGCCGAAATCATTGCTGAGCATGCAGAGACGCGTGCGCAGATGAGGGATTTCTTTATGGCAAATGGTTCTTTTGCTGCGAGGGTAGTGCCCGGAAAAGAAGAAGAAGCCATAAAATATAAAGATTATTATGAATGGAGCGAACCCTTGAAGACGGCTCCTTCGCACCGAGTTTTAGCTATGCGACGAGGTGAAAAGGAACAGATGCTTTATTTAGATGTAGAGGTGCCGGATAGCGAAGCGATAGCGCTTATTGATAACTGTTTTGTAAAAGCCGGAAATGAAGCATCGGCACAGGTCAGACTGGCTATTCAAGATAGCTTTAAGCGCTTGCTAAAACCCTCTATGGAGACGGAAGTACGTTTAATTACCCGTAAACGTGCTGACGAAGAAGCAATCCGGGTTTTTGCAGAAAATGCCCGACAACTTTTACTGGCGGCACCTTTAGGGAGTAAGCGGATCATGGCTATTGACCCCGGTTTCCGTACGGGATGTAAGGTCGTTTGCTTAGATGAGCAAGGTAAACTCTTAATTAATACAGCCGTATACCCGCACACTGGGGGAGCAAAAGCGGCAGATGCTGGACATGAGATCAAGCAGCTTTTCCAGCAATATCAAATTGAAGCCATTGCTATTGGAAATGGTACAGCAGGTCGTGAGACAGAGGATTTCATTAGAAAACTTAATTTACCTGGTGCGGTAACGGTGATGGTAAATGAAAGTGGAGCCTCGATATATTCGGCATCTGATGTGGCTCGGGAAGAATTTCCGGATTATGATATTACTGTGAGAGGAGCAGTATCTATAGGAAGGCGTCTGATGGATCCTCTAGCTGAATTGGTGAAGATCGACCCAAAATCGATAGGTGTTGGACAATACCAGCATGATGTAGACCAGAATAAACTACAGGAGTCATTGGCCGATACGGTAGTGAGTTGTGTAAATGCGGTAGGAGTAGAGCTCAATACCGCGTCTAAACAGATCTTATCGTATGTTTCTGGTTTAGGGTCAGCCTTGGCCCAAAGTATTGTTGCCTATAGAAATGAACATGGTGCATTTAAACGTCGGGCAGATTTGAAGAAGGTACCCCGTTTAGGTGAGAAAGCTTTTGAACAGGCCGCAGGATTTTTACGGATTAGAGGGGCGGAGAATCCACTGGATGCCAGTGCCGTTCATCCCGAACGTTACACATTAGTGGAAACAATGGCTAAAGACTTGGGCTGTCAAGTAGATCATCTCCTTAAAGATGAAAAATTGAGAAAAAGTATCCCACTACAAAAGTATGTAACGGATGAGGTAGGACTTCCAACATTAAATGATATCTTATTGGAGCTTTCCAAACCCGGTTTAGACCCGCGTGACAGATTTGAAGCCTTTTCCTTTACTGAAGGAGTAAATACAGTAAATGACTTGAAGATTGGTATGAAATTGCCGGGAATTGTTACTAATATCACTAATTTTGGTGCATTTGTAGATATTGGCGTTCACCAGGATGGTTTGGTACACCTTAGTCAGCTGGCCAATCGTTTTGTGAAAGATCCAAATGAGGTGGTGAAGGTACATCAACAAGTGGAAGTTACGGTAGTGGAAGTTGATGCGGGCAGAAATCGGATTTCACTAAGTATGAAAACAGCAGAAAAAGTTATTCCTGTAAAGGATCGCAAGGGGAAATCAACTAATCCACAAAAGCAGAAAGCACCGGTAACAGATATGGCAGCTAAATTAGCAGCGCTGAAAAGCAAGTTTTCTTAGGAAAAAGGCTGATAGAGGCGGGCGGATAAATTTTAATCCGTTTTTTAATATTTTCCTAAAAAAACCATTACTTTAGTATTACATGGATAATAAGAGTACTGGTTTTTTTAAAAACTATAGCAATATTCTTTTATTGCTGTTGGGAATCTTTATTGGTAGCCTGGTAGGAATTTTTTTTCCTACTTTTGTTATCCATGTTAAGCCTATTGGTGATATATTTCTCAACTTGCTTTTTACGGCAGTAATTCCCTTAATTTTTTTCGCCATTGCCGCTGCGGTTGCTAATATTGATGAAACGCAGCGTTTAGGAAGAATACTAGCGATAATGCTTTCCGTTTTTTTATTAACCGTCGTTGTAGCGGCTTTGGTAACCATTGCAACCCTATGGTTATTCCCGATGCATAACCAAATAGCCACCCATACGGATACGGCGGCCATATTAAATGCTGGAGCGCAACAAACGTGGGGTGAGCGTGCAGTTGCTTTTGTTACGGTGGGTGAGTTCAATCAATTGTTGTCGCGAGAGCATATGCTCGCCTTTATTATTTTTTCGTTTCTGGTTGGCATTGCGTCTCTACGTTCGGGAGAAGGGGGAGAACCTTTCCGTAAATTTCTACATGGAGGCAATGAAGTAATGAAAACGCTGCTCGGCTATGTGATGAAATTAGCACCTATAGGTTTAGGCGCTTATTTTGCCTTTCAGGTAGGAACAGTTGGTCCACAACTCTTCGGTATATATGCCAAACCCTTGGGTATTTACTATGGCCTCGGTTTTTTCTATTTTATAGTATTTTTTAGTTTATACGCTTTTATAGCAGCTGGTAGGCGCGGCATTGGTTTATATTGGAAGAACAACATCCTACCGACTGTTACGGCTATTAGTACTTGTAGCAGTATTGCCGTAATTCCACCTAACCTCAATGCTGCAAAACGTATGGGCATACAAGAATCGGTGGCTAATGTCGTTATTCCGTTAGGGGCTTCTTTACACAAAGATGGATCTGCTATATCATCGATAATAAAAATTGCAGTGGCCTTTGCCCTTATTGGGAAACCTTTTATGGAGCCTAGCACCTTGTTGCTGGCTATAGGTTTAACCGTTTTGGTTAGTATTGTTGCGGGAGGTATTCCCAATGGTGGATATATTGGCGAGATGCTGATGATTTCGGCCTACCACCTGCCGGTAGAGGCTATTCCGGCTGTAATGATTATTGGAACGCTGGTAGATCCGATGGCAACGGTATTGAATGCTACCGGCGATACGGTGGCTGCTATGCTCGTTAATAAGTGGGTGAAACGGTGAATTGATATTAGATATTAGATATTAGATAATGAGTGATGAGTGATGAGTGATGTGCACGGGGCAAGTGCGTACTCATAACTTACAACTCATCACTTAAAAAGTCTTGATACGAATAAAGTAGTGATAGTTGTTGAGTAGTAATAGTGGTTGAGTAGTGATAGTAGTTAAGTAGTAATAGTGGTTGAGTAGTGATTGTAGTTAAGTAGTGATAGTAGTTAAGTAGTAATAGTGGTTGAGTAGTGATAGTAGTTAAGTAGTAATAGTGGTTGAGTAGTGATAGTAGTTGAGTAGTGATAGGAGTCGAGTAGTGATTGTAGTTAAGTAGTGATAGTAGTTAAGTAGTAATAGTGGTTGAGTAGTGATAGTAGTTGAGTAGTGATAGGAGTCGAGTGATGAATGATGAACTATGAGTGCTGAATGATGAGTGAGTTGTAAACTATATAGGTGCTCATAACTTACAACTCATAACTCATAACTTTAAAAGAAGCTTTCCGCTTCTCCTAATTTTTTTTATCTTTAGTGGGTAAACCTGTTCTCATAAAGATGAAAATATCCGAAAAAGTGCTGTACTACGTATGGCAATACCGACTGTATAGTCATTTAGATCTTGTAACGAAACATGGCAAAACCTTAAAGATTAAATCGCCGGGCCAACTTAACACGCACGCCGGTCCCGATTTTGAGCATTGCCGTTTATTGATTGATGGAACGGAATGGGCAGGAAATGTGGAAATACACCTCAAATCTTCTGATTGGAATGTGCATAAACACCAGCACGATGCGGCTTATAATAACGTAGTTTTGCATGTAGTTTATGAAGATGATGAAGCTATTACCTTGTCCGATGGGTCTACTCCAGAAACATTAGTGCTCCAACCATTAATTAGCCCAGCTCTATTAACTAAATATAACGAACTTATGGGGAGTAAGGCATGGGTGCCATGTGCTTCTCATTTAGCAACGCTAGACGAGTTTAACGTTGCACAGTGGCTAGAAAGAATAGTTATAGAGCGTTTGCTTGAAAAGCAAG
>Ga0182736_1002948_pt1 | contig 12017 bp, 13 predicted proteins | sample eDN5th30CKraftBY_FD_128882 | JGI IMG/M metagenome (GOLD analysis project Ga0182736, IMG submission 128882) | Enriched backyard soil microbial communities from Emeryville, California, USA - eDNA 5th pass 30_C Kraft BY (version 2) (version 2) | ecosystem: Environmental > Terrestrial > Soil >...
CCGACGAGGACCTCGACCCGGTCGGGCTGCGGGGCGCCGGCGTGGACCCACAGCGCGGAGCACCGCCCGACGACTGCTCGGGCCGGCACGAGCTCGGCGATCGCGCGGGCGCGCAGCGCCGGCGTGAGCTCCACGCCGGCCGCGACGGCCACGCCACCCCACACGAGCCGCAGCGCGCCGTCACGCAGCTGTCCGTACCAGGCGCTGGTGGGCACGTCGCCGCGATGCACGACGACGGACGGCTCGACGGGTGGGCGAGGCCGGTAGCGAGCGAGCGCCAGGTTCATGCACGCAGGATGCCTGGCGGACCACCCGTCGTGCAGCGCGCCCTGTGGACGACGACGGCCCGCCCCGTCCGGGGCGGGCCGTCGGGGGCAGGTCAGCCGCGGGCGTCGCTCGCCGCGCGCTGCACCTGCTCGAGCCATGCCCGGCGTGCGTCGAGCGCAGCCTGCGCGTCGGCGATCTTCCGCTTGTCGCCGGCGGCCTTGGCCTTCTCGAGGTCGGACTCGAGGCCGGCGATCGCCTGCTCGAGCTGGGCGGCCGCACCCTCGGCGCGCGCACGGGTCTCCGGGTTGCTCCGGGTCCACTGCGCCTGCTCGGCGTCGCGGATCGCCGTCTCGACCGCCCGCAGGCGGCCCTCGACGCGCTGCACGTCGCCGCGCGGCACCTTGCCCGCCGACTCCCAACGGTCCTGGATGCCACGGATCGCCTGCTTGGCGGCGTTCAGGTCCCGGATCGGGACGAGCGCCTCGGCCTCGACGAGCAGTGCCTCCTTGACCTCGAGGTTGGCGCGGTACTCCTCGTCGGTCGCCGCGTTCTGGGCGTCGCGCGACGCGAAGAAGGCGTCCTGCGCGGCGCGGAACCGGGCCCACAGAGCGTCGTCGTCGGCGCGGCTCGCACGTCCCGCGAGCTTCCACTGCGCCATGAGGTCGCGGAACGCGCCCGCCGTGGCACCCCAGTCGCTGCTGTGCTGCAGGCGCTCCGCCTCGACGACGAGCTTCTCCTTGGCGACCTTGGCCGAGGAGTTGCGCTGCTCGAGCTCGGCGAAGAAGTGCCGGCGCTCACGGTCGAACGTCGTGCGCGCGTGGCTGAACCGCTTCCACAGCGACTCCTCGGTGGGGCGGTCCAGGCGCGGGCCGTTGCGCTGGGCGTCCTTCCACTGGTCGAGGAGCTGGCGCAGCTGCTCGCCCGCGGGACGCCACTGGATGCGGCTCGGCTCGGTCTCGGCGATCTTCTCGGCCGCCTCCACGATCGCGGTGCGCGACTCGACGGCGGCGGCGCGGGCAGCGAGGCGCTCGGCCTCGGCCGCGACGCGCCGCTCGGCGGCGACGCCTCGCAGCGCCTCGAGCCGGGCGCGGAGCCCGTCGAGGTCGCCGACGGCGGCCGGCTCGGCGAGCTCGGTGGTCAGGCGCGCAAGCGTCTGGTCGATCTCCTTGACGGACAGGTCCGTCGCGGACAGGCGGGCCTCGAACAGGGTCACCTTCGCCTGCAGGTCGAGGAACCGGCGCACGTAGAGCCCGAGCGCCTCCTCCTGGGTCGCACCCGGGAACTGGCCGACGACGCGCTCCCCGGCCGCCTCGCGCACGGAGACGTTGCCCTCGTCGTCGACGCTGCCGAACGTCGCGGCCAGCGCGGCCTCGGCGGCGTCGGCCGGCGGCGGGACGGGAGCTGCCGCGGTGGGGGCCGGCGTGGCGGGCGGGTGCGGGACCGGGATCGCGCCGCCCGGACGGGGGCGGGGGACCGGACGCGGGGTGGGGACGGGAGCGGCGGGCGCGGGTACCGCGGTCTCGGCGGCCACCTCGGGCTCGACGACGGCCTCGGGCTCGGGCTCGGCGGCAGCCTCGGCCGAAGGCTCGGCGGCAGCCTCGGTCGGCTCGACGGCCTCGGTCGAAGGCTCGACTGCGGCCTCGACAGCCCCGGTCGAAGGCTCGACGGCGGCCTCGGCCGCGGGCTCGTCAACAGCTTCGTCGGCTGCCGAAGGTGCGACAGCAGAGGCTGCTGCGTCCGCCTCGTCCGGTGCGACAGCAGTGACTGCCTCGGCCGCCTCCTCGGGCGCGACTGCGACGGCGTCGCTCTCCGCGGTCTCGACGGCAACCTCCGGCTCGGGGGTCGCGGCCTCGGCCACGACGGCTTCGTCGGCCACGACAGCCTCGTCGGGCGCCTGCCCTGCGGAACCCTCGTCGGGGACGATCGGCTGGTCCGGGGTCTGTGTCACTTGACCTTCACTCCCTCGATGATGACGTCGTGCACCGGGGACTCGGTCCCCTCGGTGGTGCCCGCGTCGGCGATGGCCTTCAGCACGTCCTGACCTGACGTGATCTGGCCGAACACGGTGTATCCGCCCGCAGTGTCTGCCGGGATGGTGCTGTCCTTGTAGACAAGGAAGAACTGGCTGCCCATGGAGCTGCCGTCGCCGCTCACGCGCGCCATGGCGATCGTGCCCGCGGGGTAGACGCCGTCCGCCGGGGCGTTCTCGATCGGGCCCCACGTGTAGCCGGGGCCGTCGGTGCCGGTGCCGTCCGGCGAGCCGCACTGCAGCACGTAGATGCCGGTCGTCGTCAGGCGGTGGCACTTCGTGTCGTCGAAGAAGCCCTTCTGCGCGAGCGTCACGAAGTTCGCGACCGCCTGCGGCGCGAGCGCGCCGTCAAGGCTGATGCCGATGTCGCCCTGGCTCAGGGAGATGTCGCCGGTCCAGGTGCGGGCCTCGGCGAGCGCGGGGTCCGGCACCAGCGGGTTGTTCGTGGCAGAGGGCTGCGCGGCGGGCGAGGACGCGTCGGGGGTAGGGGCCGCGTCGCTCTCGTACGACGTGGCCGGCGAGTCGTTCCCGGTCGCGCCGACGACGGCGACGATCCCCACGACGAGGACGAGGGCGCCGACGACCGAGCCCGCGACGATCCGCTGGCGGCGGCGGGCGGCGCGGTGCTCCGCCTGACGCTGCTGCCACTTCTCGTAACGGCGCTGCTCGTACTCGCGCTCGCGCTTGCTGGACAACGCTGCTCCTTGATGTGTGGTCGGCGGTCCGGCACACGCTTCATGCCGCACTGCACGGGGAACCCCGGACAGTCTAGGCAAGCCGCGGGCCGCCTCCGCCAGGTGAGGCCCCCGGCAGGTCACAGTCCCGCAACGGCGCTCGGGGTACGGTCACGCCATGGAGGTTCTCTCGGTCGTCTCGTCCGTGTTCGGCGCGCGGTGCACGGTGGTGGTGGCCGACGACCGCACGTGCGTGGTGGTCGATCCCGGCGTCGGTGTCACGGCCGAGGTCGTGGAGTACGTGCGGTCCCGCTCGCTGACCCCGGTCGCGGTGCTCGCGACGCACGGCCACGTCGACCACACGTGGGACGCCGCCGAGCTGTGCGCGGCGCTCGACGTGCCGTTGTACGTGCACTCGGCCGACGAGCACCGCCTGCACGACCCGTTCGGCACCCTCGGTGACCTGAGCCCCGCGCGGCACGACCGGGGTGGTCCGCTGGCACAGGCGATCGCGGCGGCGGGGCTCGACCCGGCGGACTACACGACGCCCGGCCAGGTGCGGACGTTCGGGGGCAGCACCGCGCGCGGGCGGGACGAGGACGCCGTCCTCGAGCTCGGCGGGTTCCGCATCGTCGCCCGGCACGCCCCCGGGCACACCGAGGGGTCGACGCTGTACCTGCTCGACATCGACGGCGAACCCGTCGCGTTCACGGGCGACGTGCTGTTCGCCGGCACGATCGGGCGCACCGACCTGCCGGGCGGCGACGACGCGCAGATGGCGACGACGCTCGCGCAGGTCGTCAAGGCGCTCGAGCCCGCCACGGTCGTCGTGCCGGGGCACGGCCCGACGACGGACGTCCGCACGGAGCTGGCCCGCAACCCGTACCTCTGACGGACGCGCCGGAAAGCACTCGCACCGGTCTGGGAGGATCGTGCGCATGGCGCGACCGACCCCCTTGTCAGGATTTCCCGAGTGGCTGCCCGACGGGCGCATCGTCGAGCAGCACGTGCTCGACGTGCTGCGCCGCACCTTCGAGCTGCACGGCTTCGCCGGCATCGAGACGCGCGCGGTCGAGCCGCTCGACCAGCTGCTGCGCAAGGGCGAGACCTCCAAGGAGGTCTACGTGCTGCGCCGGCTGCAGGAGGACCCCGACGCTCCTCCCGAGCGCGGCGGCCAGCTGGGCCTGCACTTCGACCTGACCGTCCCGTTCGCCAGGTACGTGCTCGAGAACGCCGGCCACCTCGCGTTCCCCTTCCGGCGGTACCAGATCCAGAAGGTCTGGCGGGGCGAGCGGCCCCAGGACGGCCGGTTCCGCGAGTTCGTGCAGGCCGACATCGACGTCGTCGGCGCCGGCTCTTTGCCGTACCACGTCGAGGTCGAGCTGCCGCTCGTGATCGCCGCGGCGCTCGGCGAGCTGCAGTCGATCGGCGTGCCGCCCGTGCGGATCCTGGTGAACAACCGCAAGGTCGCCGAGGGGTTCTACCGCGGACTGGGGCTCGAGGACGTCGAGGGCGTGCTGCGCTCGATCGACAAGCTCGACAAGATCGGCGCGGACGCGGTCGCCGCGCTGCTCGTCGCCGAGACCGGTGCGAGCGCCGAGCAGGCCGCCGCGTGCCTCGAGCTCGCGTCGATCAGCGGGACCGACGAGTCCGTGGTCGACCGGGTGCGCGAGCTGGCGGCCGCGCGGGGAGCAGGGCACGAGCTGCTCGACGAGGGCCTGCTCGAGCTCGGTGCGCTCGTCCGTGCCGCTGCGGAGCGCGCGCCGGGCGTCGTCGTCGCGGACCTCAAGATCGCACGCGGCCTCGACTACTACACGGGCTCGGTCTACGAGACCGTGCTCGTCGGCCACGAGCAGCTCGGCTCGATCTGCTCCGGAGGCCGCTACGACACGCTCGCCTCGGACGGCGCGAACGCGTACCCGGGCGTCGGGCTGTCGATCGGCGTCTCGCGGCTCGTCTCGCGGCTGCTGAGCGCCGGCCTCGTCCGGGCCACGCGCTCGGTCCCCAGCGCCGTCCTCGTCGCCGTCAACGCCGAGGAGGACCGGCACCGGTCGGACGCGATCGCCGCCGCCCTGCGGGCCCGGGGGATCCCGGTGGAGGTCGCGCCGGCGGCCGCGAAGTTCGGCAAGCAGATCCGGCACGCCGATCGTCGCGGCATCCCGTTCGTCTGGTTCCCGGGCGACGCGGACGGCGTCGACCAGGTCAAGGACATCCGCTCGGGCGAGCAGATCGCGGCGAACGCGCAGGTCTGGACGCCGGACGACGCGGATCTGTGGCCTCGGGTGGTCGCCGCGACGGCGTGATCGCGACATGCCGCCGACCGGGTGACAGATGCCTCGGACGACGGAACGAGTGCGCATGTCCGAATGGTGCTGTTTATAGTTCGTCCGATCGCAGTGGCCGCGAGGGCATCGAGACGGGGGACGAATGACGACGGACACGGGCAGGACATCGCAGGACGGAGTGACCGAGCGTCGCCGTGCTCGCGAGGCCCGGGGGCTCGCGCCGGCGACGGCGGGGCCCACGGCCGACAGGCTGCCGAAGGCGCCGCGCGAGCGTCGGCCCCTGCTGGCCGTGCTCGCCGTCCTGCTGATCGTCGGTGGCGCCGCGATCGCCGGTCTGGTCGCGCTGCGCCAGGACTCGCGGGTTCCCGTGCTCCAGCTCGCGCACGACGTCGCGTCGGGTGTCGCCCTCACGGACGGTGACCTGGTCACGACCCAGGTCGCCGCGGAGGGCACCGCGCTCGTGCCCGCAGCGGACAAGGACCAGGTCGTCGGGCGCTTCGCGCGCGTCCCGCTCGTCGCAGGTCAGCTGCTCGACACCACGATGCTGACGGACACCGCGATCCTGCAGCCCGGGACCGTGGCGGTCGGCGCCGCGCTGGCCGACGGGCGGATGCCCGCGAGCGGCCTGCAGCCCGGCGACGTCGTGCAGCTGGTCCGGGTCGGCGACGGTCAGGGCACGGTGCTCGTGCCGGACGCACGGGTCAGCTCGGTGCGCACGAGCGACTCGGTGAGCTCCGGGTCGACCGTCGTCACGCTCATCGTCAAGGAGGCGGTCGGGGCGCAGGTCGCCGCCGTCGCGTCCGACGGAGCCCTCGCCGTCACGCTCGTCTCACGCGGCACGCCGATCGGGGAGGACGGCTGACGTGCTGGTCACCCTCGCCTCGGCCAAGGGCTCGCCCGGCGTCACGACGACCGCGCGCGTGCTCGCCTCGGTGTGGCCCACCGACGTGGCGCTCGTCGACGCCGACCCCGCGGGCGGCGACGTCGCGCTGTGGTCGCCCGCACCCGACGGCTCGCCGCTCGACCCCGACACCGGCCTGCTGACGCTCGCCGTCGAGGCTCGGCGCGGTGTCGCCTCGCTCGAGCCGCACCTGCAGACGATCGACGGCGGCCTGCAGGTCGTGTGCGGCGTGCAGTCGCCGGGTCAGGTCGCGGGGATGGGCCCGGTGTGGCCCTCGCTCGGTGCGGTGCTGCGCCAGCACCCCGGGACGGTGATCGCCGACGTCGGGCGTCTGCTGCCCGACAGCCCCGCGCTGCCGCTCGTCATCGACTCGGACGCGCTGGTCTTCGTGGTCCGGCCGACGATCGAGGGCTACGCGCACCTGCGCGAGCGCCTGCGCTGGCTGTCGACGTTCGACACGGGCATGCGTCCGATGCCGGCGATCGGCGTCGTCGCGCTGACCGAGCCGCGCGACACGCGGTCGGTGCGCGACCTGGAGCTGCTGCTGGGTCACGCGGGGCTGCGGGTCCCCGTGCTCGGGGCGATCGGCATCGACCAGAAGTCGGCCGACGTGGTCGCCGCCCGGATCGCGCGCGGCATCGACCGGTCGCTGCTCGTGCGCTCGGCGCGCCAGCTCGTCCACCCCGTCCGCGAGCTGGCCGAGTCGCGCGCGTTCGCGCGCACGGGCGCCTGAGGCAAGGGGAGCGATGAGCCTGGACCAGAACCTCGTCCGCCGCCTGCGCGAGGAGGTCGCCGACGTCCTCGCACGTCAGCGGCGCGACGATGCGGCGGCCGGTCTGCCGGCGATGTCCGGCGAGGACGAGCGGCAGTTCGCCCGTGCGGTGATCGCCCGCGTGCTCGATGCGCACGCCCGCGGCGAGATGGCCGCGGGGCGGACGCCGCCCACGCCCCAGGACGAGGAGGAGATCTCCGCCGGCATCCACGCGGCGCTCTACGGCGTCGGCCGGCTGCAGCCCCTGCTCGACGACCCGGACGTCGAGAACGTCGACATCAACGGCTACGACAACGTGTTCGTGCAGTACGGCGACGGACGCGAGGAACGCTGGGGTCCGGTCGCCGAGTCGGACGACGAGCTCGTCGAGCTCGTGCAGATCCTCGGCGCCTACTCGGGCCTGACCAGCCGCCCGTTCGACGCGGCCAACCCGCAGCTCGACCTGCGCCTGCCCGACGGCAGCCGCCTGTCGGCTGTCATGGACGTGTGCTCGCGGCCCGCGATCTCGATCCGCCGCTCGCGCCTGTCGCGCGTGCACCTGGACGACCTCGTCCGGTTCGGGTCCGTGACGCCGGACGTCGCGGCCTTCCTGTCGGCGGCGGTCGCGGCCCGCAAGAACATCATGATCGCGGGCGCGACGAACGCCGGGAAGACGACGCTGCTGCGCGCGCTGGCCAACGAGATCGCGCCCGGCGAACGGCTCATCACGGTCGAGCGGGCGCTCGAGCTCGGACTGGGGGAGTTCCCCGACCTGCACCCGAACGTCGTCTCGTTCGAGGAGCGGCTGCCCAACTCCGAGGGCAACGGCGCGATCCAGATGTCGGAGCTCGTGCGCCGCAGCCTGCGCATGAACCCCAGCCGCGTCATCGTCGGCGAGGTGCTCGGCGACGAGATCGTCACGATGCTCAACGCGATGAGCCAGGGCAACGACGGCTCGTTGTCGACGATCCACGCGAACAGCTCGATCGAGGTGTTCAACCGCATCTCGACGTACGCGATCCAGTCGGTCGAGCGGCTGCCGGTCGAGGCCACGATGATGCTCATCGCGGGCGCGATCGACTTCGTCGTGTTCGTGCAGAAGCAGAACGACTACCTCTCGGGCGGGAGGTTGCGCCGCTACGTGGCCAGCATCCGCGAGGTCAACGGCGTCGACGGCCGCGTGCTGTCGAGCGAGGTGTTCGCGGCGGGCCACGACGGTGTCGCGGTCGCTGCGGCACCGATCGCCTGCCTCGACGAGCTCGTCGCCGTCGGTTACCAGCCGTCGTACGCGCTCGGCGGTGCGCGATGATCCCCGCCTCGACGCTGCTCGTGATCCTCGCGGGGGCGGTGGTGGGCACCGGGGTGCTGCTGCTCGTCGTCGCGATCATGGGCACCGAGCCCCGTCCGCCCCGGGTGCGTGCGGGTGGCGCGAGCGCCGTGCTGCGGGCGCGCCGGCGCGTCGTGATCGCGGTGGTCGTGGGCGTCGTGACGCTCGTCGTCACGCGGTGGCCCGTCGCCGCCCTGGGCGCTGCGGCGTTCGCGATCGCGGCGCCGGCCCTGCTCGGTGGCGCGAAGGCCGAACGACAGCAGACGGCTCGGCTCGAGGGCCTCGCCGCGTGGACCGAGTCGCTGCGGGACACGATCGCGGGCGCCGTCGGTCTCGAGCAGGCGATCCCTGCGACGGTGTACGCCGCGGCACCGGCGATCCAGCCGCAGCTGCGGCTGCTCGTCGACCGGCTGCGGGTCCGTGTGCCGCTCCCCGTGGCGCTGCGCGGTCTGGCAGACGACCTCGACGACCCCAGCGCGGACCTTGTCGTCGCGGCCCTGGTCCTCAACGCCAAGCTACGTGGCCCCGGCCTGCGCCAGGTGCTGACCTCGCTGTCGGAGGCGGCACGTGCCGAGCTCGAGATGCGGCAGCGCGTCACGGCCGGCCGCAGCTCGACGCGACGCTCCGCGCAGATCGTCACGGTGTTCTCGCTCGCGGTGATGGCGTTGCTCACGGTCGTGAACCCGGCCTACGTCGAGCCGTACGGGTCGTTCGAGGGGCAGCTCGTCCTCGTCCTCATCGCGCTGCTGTTCACGGCCGGGTTCTGGTGGATGAAGCGCCTCTCGGGCGTGGACATGCCCGCCCGGTTCCTGGTGCAGGAGGACGCCCGATGATCCTCGTGCTGCTCGCGGGCGCCGTCGCCGGTGCCGGCATCCTCATGCTCGTGCTCGTCGTCGCGCCTCCGCGTACGCAGCCCGGCAACGCGCTGGCCCGCCTGGACGTGCGTCGGCAGGAGGTGCGCGAACGGGCGCAGACCCTGGCGGCAGCGCCGAACCGTGCTCCGGAGGCGGCCTGGATCGGGTCGGTGGGCCGCTCGGCGGCGGGCGCGCTCTCGCGCACAGGTGTCGAGCTCGGCCAGCTGAGGTCCGACCTCGCGGTCGTCGGCCGCACGCTCGAGGCGCACCTGGCGACCTCGGTGCTGGCCGCCGTGCTCGGGTTCTTCGTGCCGCTCGGCATCGCCGCAGCGGCCGTCGTCGCGGGTGCGCCGGTCTCGGTCGCGGTGCCCTTCGCGCTCAGCCTGCTCGCTGCACTGCTCGGCGCGTCTGTGCCGAGCCTCGTGGTACGCAGCCAGGCGCGGTCGCGGCGACGCGACTTCCGGCACGTGGTCGGCTCGTTCCTCGACCTGGTCGCCATGAGCCTCGCGGGCGGCCGTGGCGTGCCGGAGGCGTTGCAGAGCGCCTCCGAGCTGAGCGACGGCTGGGCCATGGTCCGGATCCGCAACGCGCTCGGCTCGGCCCGGTTGCACGGCCGCACGCCGTGGTCGGCCCTCGGGATGCTCGGGGAGGAGCTGCGCATCGACGAGCTGCGCGACCTCGCCGCTGCGCTCGCGCTCGTCGCCGAGGACGGCGCCAAGGTGCGTGACTCGCTCTCCGCCCGTGCCGGCTCGCTGCGTCGTCGTGAGCTCGCCGAGTCCGAGGGCAAGGCGGGCGAGAGCTCGCAGTCCATGCTCGTCGCGCAGCTGCTGCTGTGCCTCGGGTTCCTCATCTTCCTGCTCTACCCCGCCGTGGAGACCGTGTTCCAGGGCGTGTAGGGCACGACCACCATCAGACGTCCGGACGGATCGAAGGAAAGGCACCGCATGTTCACCCTCTCGCCTCTCACACCGCAGGGGTTCCTGGTCATGGAGCTGCGCAGACGCATCGCGCTCGCCCGCAGCTCGCAGGACCGGGGTGCGTCGGCGATCGAATGGGTCATCATCACGGGCGTGCTCGTGGCGCTGGCTGCGGCCGTGGGCCTGATCATCTACAACCTCGTGAAGGATCGCGCGGACTCCATCAACATCCCCGACGCCCCCGGCGGCGGCGGTGGCGGGGGTGGCGGCAACCCGTGACCTGGCTGCACCGACGTGTGTGGCGCGCGCTGCGCGACCGCGAGGCCGGTGCGTCCTCGATCGAGCTCGTGCTCTACGCGCCGCTGCTGATGCTCATCACGTTCATGCTCGTGCAGTTCGCGCTGACCTGGTACGGCGACTCGGTCGCGGGCGCGGCGGCCCGTGAGGCTGCACGCGTGGCGCGGGTCGGTGGCGGCACGCCTGCCGCGCTGGCGTCCGCCGAGACCCGCGGGGCGTCGTACGCGACGGCCGTCGGCGGGAAGGGGCTCACGGACGTGCGGGTCGAGGTGGTGCGACTCGCGGGGGACCAGGTGCGGGCGACGGTCAGCGGGCGGTCGATGGAGCTCGTCGGCGGGCTCGCACCGCGCGTGTCCGCGAGCGTCGAGGGTCCGATCGAGCAGTTCAGGCCGGACCTGTGAGCCGGCCGCGGTCCGACGAGCGCGGGGCGATGGCCGTCGAGGTCGTCGTCCTGGTGCCGGCGCTGCTGCTGATCCTGATGCTCATCGTCGCGATGGGCAGGTTCGTCACCACGCAGGGAGACGTCCATGCCGCGGCCCGTGAGGCCGTGCGTGCGGCGACCCTCGCGCGCGACGTGGACTCGGCACGTGCGGCGGCCCGGGACGCGGCGGAGGCGTCGCTCCCGGCGAACGCGGACTGTGCGCCGGCGACGCTCGGCGGCACGTTCGCCGCGGGCGAGGTCGTCACCGTGCACCTCGACTGCCAGGTGTCCTGGGCGGGCCTCGCGCCGATCGGTCTGACCGGATCGATCACCGTCTCTGCCGACAGCTCCGCACCGCTCGACCGCTACCGCCGCACGACCACAGGAGGACCGTGATGCGCCGGCTGCAGGGCGACCACGAGCAGGGCACCATCTCGGTGTTCGTCGTCGGGCTCGTCGTCGCGCTCATGATCCTCGCCGGCCTCGTCGTCGACGGCGGGCGCGCGGTCAACGCGCGCGCCTCGGCGACCGACGACGCCGAGCAGGCGGCCCGCGCGGGTGCGAACCAGATCGACGACGGCGTGCTGCGCAGCAGCGGACGGGTCGTGATCGACCAGCCCGCGGCGCGCCAGGCGGCTGCCGACTTCCTCGCTGCGCGCGGCTACGCACGCGGCGAGGTCGAGGTGGTCGTTGACGGTGCGAGCGTGCGCGTGAGCGTCGGCGACGACGTCCCGACTGCCCTGCTGTCCCTGATCATGATCAACTCGTTCCACGTGACCGGTTCGGCGACCGCGCGAGCGGCCGTCGGGATCGTCGACGAGATCGGAGGTGCGCCATGAGCGCACAGGCACGGACCACGCCCGCCGACGAGAGCCCGCTGCCCGAGCGCGGGCCCCAGCGGTTCCAGCAGGCCGCGGGCGACATCGAGGCGACGCGCTCGCGCTGGAGCGGCCTCGGTGCGGCACTCGTGCTGCTGCTGCTCGTCGTCGGCGTCCCCGTCGCGCTCCTGCTGCTCGACGCGGCGCCGCACGTGCCGACGTCGCTGCCGACGCGCGAGGACCTGTCGGGATCGATCGGTGCCGAGCAGATCGTCACCGTGCTGGTCTGGATCGTGTGGCTGGCCTGGCTGCAGTTCACGATCTGCGTGCTCGTCGAGCTGCGCTCCGCCGTGCGCGGGATCGGCATGCCCGCGCGCGTCCCGCTCGCGGGACCCAGCCAGCGGGCCGCGCGGACGCTGGTGGCCGCGGTGCTCCTGCTCGTCACGGCCGCGGGCCAGGCGAACGCCGTGACGGTC